>Ga0302314_10003291_pt1 | contig 29909 bp, 24 predicted proteins | sample III_Palsa_N2_3_FD_200533 | JGI IMG/M metagenome (GOLD analysis project Ga0302314, IMG submission 200533) | Peat permafrost microbial communities from Stordalen Mire near Abisko, Sweden - III_Palsa_N2_3 | ecosystem: Environmental > Terrestrial > Soil > Palsa > Peat permafrost | place: Sweden... | reverse complement strand
AGCGCTGCCACTCGGCGATCTCCTTGCGGTACTCGCCCTTGCGGCCGCGCACCACGGGGGCCAGCAGATAGAGCCGCGTGCCCTCCGGCAGGGCGGTGATCTTGTCGACCATCATCGAGACGGTCTGACTCTCGATCGGCAGGCCGGTCGCCGGAGAGTAGGGAATGCCGACTCGCGCCCACAGCAGGCGCATGTAGTCGTGGATTTCCGTCACCGTGCCGACGGTGGAGCGCGGATTGCGGCTGGTGGTCTTCTGCTCGATGGAGATGGCCGGCGACAGACCCTCGATCAGGTCCACATCCGGCTTGCCCATCAGCTCCAGGAACTGGCGGGCATAGGCCGACAGGCTCTCCACATACCGTCGTTGGCCCTCGGCATAGATGGTGTCGAACGCCAGGCTGGATTTGCCCGACCCCGACAGGCCGGTGAGCACCACCAGCTCGCCGCGCGGGATGTCGACGCTGACATTCTTCAGATTATGCTCGCGGGCGCCGCGCACACGGATGAAGCGGTTCGGATCGATCATTAAGGCTCGCTCGGAAGAGCCCGCGACCGGCCGCACGCTCGACCCCCTAATGTAGTACGTGATGCCCGCGAGACAGCAAGAACATTTTGAGAACAGTCAAGGCTGCTGACATGTTTTGGCGCGTCGGCGGCGTCTATCGGCAGGTCTGCTCTTCCGCGTTCAGCGCGTAGACCTTGCGGATCAGGCGGTACATGCCGTCGGCGCGCCAGTGAGCGGCGGGCGTGTTCTCGCCAGACCAGATGGCGATGTTGCGGTCCCGGCGCTCGTCGTTGGCCTTGGCGACGGCGATCTTGATCTTCACCCACAGTGAATCAGACTTATGCGTATTTGAGACGGTGGTCATGGCGCGCTCCTGTTCGATGGCGTGTCGATAAGGAGAAAATGCCGCCCAAGCGCCGCCGTGACAAACGAGACCTCCTCGTGTATCCATAAAACAACCTTATGTCAGACATCCTTTCCGCCATCCCGCTCAGCGCCCTGCGAACCTTCGACGCCGCCGCGCGGCTGAAGAGTTTCACCGCCGCCGCCAGCGAGCTGGGCGTCACCCAGGCGGCCGTCAGCTGGCAGATAAAGGCGCTGGAACAACGACTTGGCCAACCGCTGTTTCGCCGGATGCCGCGCGAGGTGGCGCTGACCCTGGCGGGCGAGCGGCTGGCGCGGGCGACCAGCGAAGCCATGCGGCTGCTGCGCGGCGCCATCGCCGACCTGACGGAGGAGGGCGACGGTGTGCTGTCGATCACCACCGCGGAGTCCCTGGCCAGCCAATGGCTCGCGCCGCGTCTTGGCGCCTTTCAACTGGCCCACCCCAAGCTGGCCGTGCGTCTGGACACCGGACCTCGGATCGCGGACCTCGGCCGCGAGGGGTTCGACGTGGCGATCCGCTCTGGGTCGGGGGAATGGCCGGGCCTGGAAAGCCTCTATCTGTTCCCATCCAGCGTGACCCCGCTCTGCACGCCGCAGGTGCGCGACGCCCTTGGCGGTCTGGCGCGTCCCGAGGATCTGGCGAACGCGCCCTTGATCGGCCTCGACGCCGCCTGGACCGACTGGTTTGCTGCCGCCGGCGTCAGCGAACGGCCGGTCTCGGCCGTCGGACGGTTGATCGCCGACCTTCAGGTGCTGGAGATCGCCTCGGCGTTGGCCGGCCGCGGCGTGGCCCTGGGCTCGCCCATCCTGTTCGCCGCGGAGATCGCCCAGGGACGCCTGGTCCGTCCCTTCGAGGCCGCCGTCAACCAGGCCACCGGCTTCTGGCTGGCCTACCCCGCCGAGCGCCGCCGCGTGCGCAAGATCGCCGCCTTCAGGGACTGGGTGATCGCGGCGGTCGGTTAGGCGCGGGTGGCCGGCGTGGCCGCGAGCCCCTACGTAAGAGGCGTCAGCAAATCCTCGAGAAGGATACGGCCCATGTCCCAGACCCCGACTTCCAAGACCATCGTTGTCATAGGCTTCGGGCCGGGCGTCTCGACCTCGGTGGCCGAAAAGTTCGGCGCCGAGGGCTTCTCCGTCGCCCTGGTCGCGCGGGGCGAAGCCAAGCTGGCGGCTGGCGTCGAGGCGCTGAAGGGCAAGGGAATAGCCGCCGCCGCCTTTCCCGCCGACGCCGCCGATCCGGCCCAGGTCCGCGCCGCCATCGCCAAGGCGAGCGCCACGCTCGGGCCAATCGGCGCGATCCACTGGAACGCCTACGCTGGCCAAGGCTTCGGCGACCTGTTGAGCGTCGATCCCACCACCCTGCCGGGCCTGTTCGACGTGGGTCTGGTTGGGCTGTTGAGCGCGGTGCAGGAGGCGCTTGCGGACCTGAAGGCGGCCGGCGACGGCGCCGTCCTGGTCACCAACGGCGCCTTCGGCGAGCTCAATCCGATGATCGACAACATGGTCCTCGCCATGGGCGTGACCGGCGTGGCCCTCGCCAACGCCGCGAAAGCCAAGCTGGTCGGCCTGCTCTCGGCCCGGCTGAAAGCCGAGGGGATCTATGTCGGCGAAGTCACCATCGCCGGCGTGGTCAAGGGCACGGGCCCTGAGGCCCCCGGCTTCCCCACGCTCGAAGGCGCGGATATCGCCGACGCGTTTTGGCGGCTCTACAAGGCGCGGGGCGAGGTGAGGGCGCGGATGGGGTGAGAGCCTCTTTGCGCGCCACCGTCGCTTCGCTGCGCTTCGCGCCACCTGCCCCTCTCGCTGCGCGTGGGGTGAGGAGAACCACGCTTCTCCTCCCCCTGCGAGCGAAGCGAAGACAGGGGGAGGAGACTTGCGAAGCAAGACGGTGGGGGCCAGCGCCGACGGCCCGGACATGCCCGATGCAGCTCATCCAATGGCAAAAGTCGCGTGCGATCCTATCCTCAGTCTTCTCCGGGCAAGGCGACTTCGTTCACCACCGCCGGACTGTCGTGCAGCTTCATGAAGAGACGTCCTGAAGGCGGATGGGGCAGGGCGATGGCGCTGCCGGTGAAGCCTTCGGGGATTTCCACCGGGTGATCGAAGGCGCGATCCGTGGAGAGGGCGTCGATCAGGAACAGGCTGCTGCCGGTCAGCTGGCAGCGCCGACCGCGCGCTGGCCCCGGCGTGCATTTCAGCTCGCGCAATTGCGGCAAGCGCACCAGGATGGCCAGCGGCTGCCAGTCGCCGGCCCCCGCCTCGGCGTCGACGATGCGGAACCGCAGCGGCCCGAAGGTCGAGGCTGAAAGGGCCTCGGCGGTATTGAGTGTGGCGACGGCGACCTTCTGGTCCGCCAGCACCAGCCCGTGGGAAAGCGTCAGGGTCGCCAACACCGCGCCGTCCTCGCCGCCAATCTCCACCTTGATGTTGTGGGAAAACGCCGGCGGGTTTGTGGCGCGCAGCGAGAAGGTCAAGGTCGCGCCATTTTCGAGCTCCGCCCCGTCGGTAAGCTGAACCAGCTTGGCGGCGCCGCCTGCGGGCGGGTCCACGCTCTTGCTGATTAAGGTCACGCTGGGGCGGGTTGGGTCCACTGACCCTCGGAGCGAGGCGGTGTGGCCGTTCTTGAACGCCACCTTCACCGCGCCGATATCGCCCACCTTCAGCCGTGCGAGCGCCGGGGCGTCGGTCGCAAGCAGAGCCAACTCGTCTCCGCCGTTGGCGGACGCCAGCCGATCAGGCCTGAAGGTCACGCCGTGGAAGGTGACCCCCGTCACCTCGTCCAGCCGCGCGCCCTTCAGCACCGCTGAGCTGTCGCCGAGATGGTAGGCAAAGCTGTCCAGTCTTCCGGCCTGGGTGAAGGTCTGCAGCGGCGTCTCCTCGGGCGCCGTCATCCGGTACTGCTTGACCAGCAGGGTCGCGGCGCCCGGCTGGGCGTCCTTCAGCGGCAGGGTGACAGCCACCTCGTCCGGCTCGGCCAGTGTCCAGGTCACGGCCTGCGGATCCGCTGCCGCCTCGCGCAGGGTCACGCTCTCCACGCACACCGCGCGGGGCGAGGTCAGGTGAACCAGATCGTCCCGGCCGACGACGAGCGATTGCTGGTCCTCGGCCGCCAAGGTCCATTGGCCAGGTCCGGTGGTCTGGACATGGAAGTGTGGGCCTTCGAATGACTCAAAGCCCCAGTCGCCCCGCAGCGCGGCGTCAACGACCTCGCCGAGCGGGGCAGTGTCCGTCTTGTCCGTGGTCATCACAAGGCCGCCGCGCTCGGCATCGGCCTTGACGGGGATGTCCAGCGTCTTTCCGCCCGGTCCTTGCAGATGCAGCACCAGATTGTGGGCATAGGCGGTGGAGAAGGCCAGCGGCGCGCTGTCAACGGGCAGGACCAGGTCCGGCTTGGTCACGCAATAAGCCTGCTTTGAATCGACCGGATGCAGCGTCGGGGCCTGAGGCGGGCCCACCGCCGGCAGGGCGGCCATCAGCACCGACATCGGCGCGCGGAAGGAAGGCGGCGTGTTCAGCACCAGGGAGAGCTGGTCGCCGTCCATCGTCGTGATGGCCGGGGCGTATTGGTATTGGGTGGTGTGGAAGGAATCGACAATGCGCGCGATGTCCATCACCGCGCCGACATAGGGGCTGTAGACCCCGGAATCGGCCTGCCGGGTGATGCTGAGCTGGTTGATCAGGTCCGCCGACTCGCCGGTCGTCAGGGCCTGGACGATGGAGGCGCTCTGGCCGTCGTCGAGGATCAGGGCGGCCTGGCCGTCGGTCAGACAGGCCGCCTGTAATTCCGGCGTCTTCTTCAGGCAGTCGGCGTTGAGCTTGATGGCCAGGCTGCGCGCCAGTAACGGCGAGACGTCCTGCAGATGGTCTTGGTCGAGCTGGTTGTTGCGATGGATGGCGGCCAGGAAGGCGTCCAGGCGCGAGCGGTCCAGGGAGGCCTGGTTCAGGTCCTGGGACGCGCGCACGAAGGCGCCCGGACGGCCGCGAACGGCGTCCATCACCGCCTTGAGATCCCCGCCGGATTCGGGCGCCAGGAAGACCAGCATCTGCTGTGCGCCGCTCGGCACGGCCAGCTTGAGCCCGTCGCGGCCCTTGGCGGTCCAGGTCTGGGCGCTGAAAAACCACTTCTCTGGCGGCGGATTGGTCGCGCCGCGCAGGAAGGCCGCCACCAGCAGGTAGTGCACCGACTGAGAGGCCGGCAGGTCCGCCTTGATCTGGATCTGATCACCGGCCTCCAGGTTCGGGACCTGGCCGATGGGCAGGCTCGTCGCGCCGCGCGTGACGTTGACGCGCAGCGTTGGTCCGGCAAGATCATAGGGTGTCGGGTCGGCCGCCATCGCCAGTCCCGGGGCAAGCAGGCCGGGCGCGAGCAAAATGAGCAGCAGGCCGTAGGCGCGCCAGCGTCCGATCATGGTCCAATCCCAGCTTTGGGGGCGGAGTGCACCTCACTCGCGCGGCCAAAATGTGGAGCGCGCCTTTCCTCCTCCCCCGCGAGCGAAGCGAAGAGAGGGGGAGGTGGATTTGCGTGACGCGAAGCAGCGCGCAAAGACGGTGGGGGCGCTGCGGTCGATGGCCAGCGCCGGCGATTCCGCTAGCCGGCCGCGGCTTGGTCCCGCTCTTCGGCGGTCTCGTTCAACGCCTGTTCCATCGCCGCGAACAGCTGGCCGACCTCGATCGGCTTGGCGATGAAGCCGTCCATGTCAGCGGCCAGATATTCAGCCACATGATGGGTCATGGCGTTGGCGGTCAGGGCCAGGATCGGCGTGCGGGCAAGGCCCAGGGCCGCTTCCTTCGCCCGGATGGCGTGGGTGGCGGCGATGCCGTCCATCACCGGCATCTGCACATCCATCAGCACCAGGTCCCAGGCCTGGGATTCCCAGGCCCGCACCGCCGCCTCGCCATCGGCGACGATCACCGGGGTGATGCCCGCCTGCTCGAGCAGGGTTTTCAGCACCAGCTGGTTCACCGCATTGTCCTCGGCGGCCAGGACGCGAAGGATGGTCTGTTCCGTCTTGGGGGCGAGGTCGGCTGCCGCCACGACCGGTCGGCTCGTCTCGTCCTTCATCCGGCTGGCCACGCGCGGCAGGGGCAGGGTGACGGTAAAGGTCGCGCCTTCCCCCAGCCGGCTTTCGACCGTGATCGATCCGCCCATCAGCTCGACCAGGTCGCGGCAGATGGCCAGGCCCAGGCCCGTGCCGCCGAACTTGCGGGTGGTCGAGGTATCGGCCTGTTCGAACTTCTCGAACAGCTGGTCCAGCCGGTTCGGCGGAATGCCGACGCCGCTGTCGTGTACGGCCAGCACCAGACCGGGGTGGCCCCCGGTCACGCTAACGTCCACGCCCCCGGCTTCTGTGAACTTCAGGGCGTTGGAGATCAGGTTGTAGAGGATCTGCCGCACCCGGGTGCTGTCGCCGCGATAGACGCCCTGGGCCTCCGGCGCGATCTCCATCTGGAAGCGCAAGTCCTTCTGCTCGGCGATGGCGCTGAAGGCGCCGTGGGCGCCGCGCGCCAGTTCGTCGAGGCTGAACTCGGTCTCTTCCAGGGTCAGCTTGCCGGCCTCGATCTTGGCCAGATCCAACAGGTCGTTGAGGATCGCCAGCAGCGACTGGCCGGACTGCTGGATGATGCGCACCCGCTCCTGCTGGGCCGGCGACAGGTGCTCGCCGGCCAGCACCTGGGCCATGCCCAGCACCCCGTTCAAGGGCGTGCGGATTTCATGGCTCATGGTCGCCAGGAAGGCGCTCTTGGCCGCATTGGCGGCTTCGGCCTCTTCCTTGGCCCGGATGAAGGCCTGCTCGGACAATTTCTGGTCGGTGATGTTCCGCATGGCGCCGAGCAGGCTCACGGCCTGGCCCTGAGCATCGGTCTTGAAATCCGCGGTGCCCTCGACCCAGATCTCTTTGTGGTCTGGGCGCTTGATCCGATACTGGGCGCGGAACGGTACGCCCTCCTCAAGGTGGCGCCGCCAAAGCTCGTCCGCCGCCGGCCGATCGCGATCGTCGATGACCACCTTGGCGTCCTGGTAGATGTCCTCATAGGTCTGAGGATGCATGAAGAAGCTGTCTTCGGCGCCCGCCTTGAACAGTTCGTGGCGGCGGTAATCCAGCTCGAACACATGCACGTCGGTCAGGCTGAGCGCCATGTTCAGCCGCGCCTCGTTGCGCTCCAGCGCCTTCATCGCCTCGACCATGGGCGTGACGTCATCCGCCGCGACGATGATCCCCGCGACCTCGCCCTTGGCGTCGGTCCAAGGGGTCACCTCGCATTGCAGGAACTGAGCGCCGCCGTCAGGCAGGGGAATCCTGACCCGCTGGCCGGTGAAACTCTCACCCTTCATCGCCTGCGCGAAGGGTGTGGCCCAGCGCTGGTAAAAGCCGCCGGCGATATCAAAGATGTCCTGGCCGATGACGGTCCGAAGGTCCAGTTGCAGACCCTCGGCCCAAAGCTGGCTGCAGGCGGCGACCCGCAGGTCCTTGTCGGTCATGACGACGGACAAGGGCAGGGCGCGGATCAATTCGGCCAGGGTGGCCCGGGCGTTGTCCCGTTCGGCGGCGGCGTCTCGCGACGCCCTTGCTGTCTGGGCGCGCGACCATTCGTCAGCCAATCCATCGGCAAGGTGGACCAGGCATGCCAGCTTGGTCTCATCCAGGGCCTTCGGTGTCGGGCCGGTGGCGCAGATCACGCCCGCGATGGAGCCATCTGGCAGGCGGATCGGCGCGGCGGAATAGAAGCGCGCAAAGGGCGGTCCAACGACATTGGGGTTGTCGGCGAACCGGGGATCGAGCCGGCAATCCTCGATCCACAACGGCTCGCGGGTCGTGAGGACCAGCATGGCGCCGGGCGCATCGTCCTGCCTCGCCGCGATCCGGCTGGTGCTTCGCCACACCAGCCCCTCATTGACGAGAATGACGCCGGCGTCCCTGGCCTCAAGCAACTGCTTGGCCAGGAAGGCGGACCGGTCGATGACGGCGAGCGAAATGTCCATGCCAAAGGGCGTGGTCTCGGCGTTCGACATGTCGTTGGCGCGCGCCATTTTTCCTCCGGTCGCGCCCGTCTACCAGAAGGAGAGTTAAATTAGAGATTATCGAGGCTTAGACGGCCGTTCTTTGCGCCAGATAGCGCCCAAGACGCTCAAGCCCGGCGGCATTCTTCTCCGGCCGCGCCGCAAAGCACCAGCGCAGCCAGCCCTCGCCGCCGCCAGCAAAGGCCGACCCGGGCGCGAGGCCCAGGCCCACTTTCTCGATGATCTCCTTGGCCATCGAGACCGAGTGCGCGCAGCCGTCGATGCGGAAAAAGGCGTACATGCCGCCGTCCGGTTCGGGCGAGGTGACGCCGGGCAGGGCGCGCAGACCCGCCAGCACCTGGTCGCGGGCCGCGCCCAGGTCGGCGCGGATGTCGGCGATGGTGGTCTCGCCGTGATCCAGGGCCGCGATCGCCGCCGACTGGATGAAGTCCGGCGGGCAGGAGGTGTTGTATTCCAACAGGACGCCGATGGCGCTGACCAGGGTCGGCGGCAGCACCATCCAGCCCATGCGCCAGCCGGTCATCCGCCAAGCCTTGGAGAAGCTGTTGGACGAAATCACCCGGTCGTCCACATCGGCGATCTTCAGGAAGGAGGGCGCGCTGGGCTCGGGTCCATAGTGGATCCGCTCGTAGACGTCGTCGGCGATCAGCCAGATGCCGTGCTTGCGACAATGCTCCAGGATCGGCGCGCGGTCCTCCGCCGGCAGGCTCCAGCCGGTGGGATTGTTGGGCGAGTTCAGGAACAGGGCGCGGGTGTCGGGCGTCAGCGCCGCCAGCAGCCGGTCGAGGTCGAGCCGCCAGCGCCCGTTCACGGCCTCCAGCGCCACCGTCTCCACCCGGCCGGACAGGATGCGCGGGATCTCCATGATGTTGGGCCAGACCGGCGCGATCACCACCACCTTGTCGCCGGGGCTCACCACCGCCTGCGTCGCCAGCATCAGGGCGTTGACCCCCGAGTTGGTGATCGCAAGCCGCTCGACGCCGATGGGCTGGTCGTGCAGCCGGGTCAGATAACCCGAGAGGGCCTCGCGCAGGTCCTGGCGGCCGAGATTGTGGGTGTAGAAGGTCTTGCCGTCGGTCAGCGCCTCGACGGCTGCTTCGCGAATGAAGTCCGGCGTCGGCAGGTCGGACTCGCCGAACCAGAAGGGCAGGATGTCCGTTCGGCCGAACCCGGCGTTCGCCACCTCCCGGATTTCGGACATTTTCAGCGCCGTAACTTCGGCGCGCGCAACGGCGGGATAGGTCATGCGGCTGTTTAGCAAGCCGAGAGCTACTTTCGTAACCCCCACCGACGCCTTCCATCACCGCTCATCCCCGCGAAGGCGGGGACCCAGGCGACTGGGCGGTCGTTCTGTGAAAATCCCCTGGGTTCCCGCCTTCGCGGGAATGAGCGCCATATTGAGGCGGCAAGGCCATCCTGAAAGCACGAGCGTTGCAGCAGCCATCTTTCACGCTAGGCTGCCGCCAAAAGGACCATCCATGCTTCGCACCATCGCCCTGACCGCTGGACTGGTTTTTGCCGCCGGGATTGTCTGCTCCCAGACGCCACCGCCACCACCCGTCGTCGCGCCCGCGCCGCCGCCACCTCCTGGCATGCTGCCGGTCAAGCTGGTGATGAAGCACATCGTCAATCCGGCGGCCGAGCTCTACTGGAAAGCCGGCGGCGAGGTGGACACCGCCGAGGGCGAGACCAAGCGCGCGCCGGGCCCCGAGGACGACGCCCGCTGGAACGCCGCCGTCGACGCCGCCGCCCAGCTGGAGGAGGCCGGTAATCTGCTGGCCATGCCCGGCCGCGCCCGTGACAACGACAAGTGGATGAAGTTCGCCAAGGACCTCAACCTCGCCGGCGCCCAGGCCATGAAGGCCGCCGAGGCCCGCGATTCCAAGGCTGTCGACGACGCCGGCAGCGCCCTCTACAACGCCTGTTTCGAATGCCACGGCCGCTACATCCCGCGCCCGGCCAACTCCCTCTACAAACACTTCAACGAGCCGGATTCGGACTTCAAACCGCCGAAGTAGGAAATCCGCCGCAGCTGACCCCCACCGTCGCTTCGCGGATGGTCTCCCCCTGTCTTCGCTTCGCCCGCGGGGGAGGTGGATTTGCGCATAGCGAAGCGGAGCGCAAAGACGGTGGGGCCAGCGCCGGCGGATCGATGCGGCTCGACCTCAACCCGCTTTAAGCCACCGCCTCGGCGTCGCCGGCGTCGCCGGCGTCGCTCGCATCACTCGCCTCATCCAGCGCCGCTTCAATCGCCGCGAACAGCTTTTCGACGTCGATGGGCTTGGAGACAAAGCCGTCCATGCCGGCGGCGCGGTATTCGGCGATCTGGTGGGCCATGGCGTTGGCGGTCAGGGCGATGATCGGGGTGCGGGCGCGGCCCTTGGCCAGTTCAAGCTCGCGGATCGCGCGGGTCGCGGCGGGGCCGTCCATGACCGGCATCTGCACGTCCATCAGGATCAGGTCCCAATCGTGCTCGCGCCAGGCGGCCACGGCCTCGGCGCCATCGCTCACCACCATCGGGTCGATCCCGGCCTGGCTGAGCAGGGTCTTCAGCACCAGCTGGTTCACCGAATTGTCCTCGGCGGCTAGGACGCGCAAGGCGCCGGCGTCCCAGTCGCGGGGCGCGGCCTCTTCGACCTCAAGGGCAAGGGCGTCGCCGACGCGGGGGATGAGCAGCCGGACGATGAAGGTCGTACCCGCGCCGACCGTGCTTTCGGCGCGAATGTCGCCGCCGATGATCTCGGTCAATTCCCGGCAGATGGACAGGCCAAGGCCGGTGCCGCCATATTTGCGCGTGGTCGAGGCGTCGGCCTGGGCGAACTTCTTGAACAGCCGGTCGAGGCGGTCCGGCGGGATGCCGATGCCGGTGTCGCGAACGCGCAGCTCCACCACCTCGCCAACCCGATCGATGACGACCTCGACGCCGCCACGGTCCGTAAACTTCAACGCGTTGGAGATCAGGTTCGATAAGATCTGCCGCACGCGGGTTGGGTCGCTGCGGTAGACCCCGGCCGCCGCGTCCTCGACGCGCAGTTCCAAGTCTACGCCCTTGCCGGCGGCGACGGCGCCAAAGCCGGCCAACGTTGCGCTCGCCACCTCGGCGATGTCGAAATCGACCTCTTCCAGCTCCAGCTTGCCGGCCTCGATCTTCGACAGGTCGAGGATGTCGTTGAGGATGGTCAGCAGGGTCTCGCCAGAGCGGCGCACCACGGCCAGGCGTTCGCGCTGGGTTTCGGGCAGGGTCTCCGCCGCCATGGCCTGGGCCATCCCCAGCACGCCGTTCAAGGGCGTGCGGATTTCATGGCTCATCGTGGCCAGGAAGTCGCTCTTGGCCTGGTTGGCCGCTTCGGCCGCTTCCAGCGCGACGGACTGCGCCTCCGCCGCGCGGCGGGCCGCGGTGACGTCGACGAAGGTGGCGATGCCATTGCTCCAGGGGCGGTTACGGTCGGGAATGGTGTGAATATGCACCCGCACATCCCTGACCGCGCCATCGGCGGTACGAACCCGGGTCTCGAACGGCGACAGTATGCCGTCGGGCCCGCCGGCGTTCAGGCTGCCGCTCAGGCCGCTGACGAAATCGGCGTCGAAATGCCGGCCCGTAAGGCCGTCGTCAAAATCAGCCACGCCAAACAACCGCTCCGCCGCGGCGTTGGCGCTGTTGAGCTTGATCCGGTCGAGGACGTTTTTGAGCGAAGGCGCGCGAGTCTGCAGCGCGTCGCCTCTCGGGGCGTGTCGGCTCGAGCCTTCGATCAGATCGTGCAGGGTCGAAGCGTCAAAGAACATCTGCGGCAGGGGGCTCTGGTCGAACATCATCCGCCAGAGGGCCGCGGTCTTGCGGATCTCATTCTGGGCTTCGGTCAAATGTTCGCGCGCGCGCATCATCCGCACCACGCCCTCGCCGGCGAAACACAGGGCCAGCACCAGGATCAGCGCCAGCGGCACGATCGGCTGATGCAGCGGATTGGGGGTTAGCAGCACGAAGGCCATCATGGCGACGCCGGGCAGGGCGCCACTGATCGCGAACCCCACGGGCGACTGATAGGCGTTGGTCTGGGAAAAGAAGATAATCGCCAGCCAGATCACCACGCCGCAAAGCGCCGCCAGCGGCGAGCCCGTGAGCCATAGGGCGGCGCCGATCCAGACCCAGGCTATGCTTGAAACCGCCAGACCGATCACATGCCAAAGCCGCGTCTTCCAGGTGATCGGCAGGCGGTGATACTGCCGACGCGTCCCGAACCAGGCGCTGACTTCCGAAACGCCGGCCACCACGCCCCAGCTGATACACACCATCGGCGGCAACAGCATCGAAAGGATGATGGGGACGGACAGAGTCGCGGCAAGGCGCGGCAGGAACCCCGCATGCGAGGTCGCCGCCAGCTCGTCCAGCCCGTCTTCCAGCAAAAGTTTCAAGCCGTGGTCCTCGGGCCCCGCAGCCAGTATCGTTCAGAAGGATTGATCCGGCGTTACGATGTTCTCCCAAATTCGTGAGCATCCTAACGATTGGCCGGTCTAGTCTGGGTGCATGGGAATCGTCGGTCGCCGGCACTGGCCGGAGTTTGCGCTCTGCCTGCTGGTCGGCCTGCAGCTCTGGCTGATCGCCGCCCATTCCCCGTGGCGCGATGAGCTGCAGGCCTATCTGCTGGTCCGCGACTCGGCCGGCGTGACGGGCCTGTTCTCGAACCTGCGCTACGAAGGCCATCCCAGCCTCTGGTACCTGGTCCTCGCCGCCTTTGAGGGCGTGATCGGCTCGCCCGCCGCACTGAAGGCGGCGCAGGTGGTGATCGCCCTGTCCGTCGCTGCCCTGGTCTGGTTGCGCGCGCCCTTCCCACCCTGGCTCAAGCTGTTGATCCTGGCAGGCTATTTCCCGCTGTTCGAATATGGCGTCATCGCCCGCAGCTATGGCCTTGGCGCGCTGCTGCTGTTCGCCTGGCTGGCCTTCAGGCGGACGGCCTGGGGTTGGCTCATCCTGGCCCTGATGGCCAATGTCGCGGTCAATTTCGCCTTCCTGTCGGGGATGCTGGTGCTCGCCGGCCTTTGGATCGAGCGGCGGTGGTCGTGGGCGGGCGTCGCGCTGTGGGCGGTGGCGGGGCTCGCGGCCGTGATCACCATCATCCCCGCCCACGATGTCTCCACCGGCGCCAGCGCCCTGGCTCAGCCGCTGTGGTTCCGAACCCTGGGCGCGTTGCGGTGGGAGTCGTCGACGCTCGTACCGGCCCTGGTCGGCGTCTGGCCCTATCGATGGCAAGTGCTGGTCAGCTCGCCCGAGGCGCCCTTGTTGGCGGCCTTGCTCGGCCTTGTCGCCGGCGGCCTGGCGGTCTGGGCGACCGGGCGCGACCGGCGCGCCGGCGTTCTCGCGCTGGGACTGTTCCTGGTCATGACCGCCCTGTCGGCGCTGATCTACCCCACCTACCCCAGGCATGTCGGCGTGGTGGTGCTGCTGATCATCGCCCTGGAATGGATCCGCGTGGAGCGGCTGAAAGCCCCGGCCTCGCCGGCCTTCGTCGGCTGGATGGGGCTCAGCGCGCTGTGCGGCCTGTGGGCGGCGGCTTGCGCCTTGATCATCCCGTTTTCCTGGGGTCGCCAGGAAATCGACTGGATCAAGGCCCACCACCTCCAAGGCGCCCAGTGGGCCGCCTATCCGGGCTACGTCGGCAGCGACATCTCCGCCTTTCTGGGGCGGCCCAGCTACAACCTCCAGAAGCAATGCCTCAACAGCTTCATTCGCTGGGACACGCACGCCTACGACGATGTCGACGATGACGATCTCGCCGACCGGATCACCCAGCCAGGGCCGTTCGCCTACCTGGCCAGCGACGAGGATCTGAGCTTCCTTCAGGCTCCGCTTAGGTTGGTCGGCCACTTCGATCGCGGCCTCGGCGACAATGGCGTCTTCCTTTACGTGGTCCAGCGCCCCAGCCAAGGCGCTGCAGCAGTCTGTCGCTAGAGCGGTTGGATTGGTCCAAGCCATCACAAAACGCGCTCATCCCCGCGCAGGCGGGGACCCAGGTGACTGGGCATAATTCGATCCGCTGCGCCAAGATCGCCGCTGCAAGACCTGAGTCCGGCGACCCTGGGTCCCCGCCTGCGCGGGGATGAGCGCAAGAGAGCGGATCGATCGACCCCCGGCCTGCCGCGAGCTTGACGACCGCTCTCGATCATTCAGTCTCCCGCTATGACTCCGGAAGCCTTCAACGACGCGGCCCTGGCGCTCCCCGGCGCGATCCTCGACATCAAATGGGGTTCGGATCGCTGCTACTGCGTCGGCGGCAAGATGTTCGCCACGGCCGGCTCCGGCGGCGCGCCGCCGTCAGGCCCAGCGTTCAAGGCGTCCGAGCTGGCGTTCGAGATGCTGGCCGAGCAGGGATTGGGCCGCCCGGCGCCCTACCTCGCCCGCGCCAAATGGGTGCAGCTGATGAGCTATGACGCCCTGCCGGACGACGATTTGGTCGCCTATCTCGCCCAGGCCCACGCCATCGTCGCCGGCGGGCTGACCAAAAAAGCTCGCGCCGCGCTGGGTATCGTCTGAGGCTGGCTCAGTAACCGCAGCCGCAGCGGCCGGAAGACCGTCCGTAGTAGGGCTGGCCGTAATCCTCGCCATAGACTGGCGGTGCGACAAAGCCGCTGTATTCGTCATAGCCGCGATTGTCATAGGGCGCGCCTTCGTAACCCCGCGCCCGATCGTAGGCATAGTCCGGATAGCCGCCGCCATAGGCATAGCCGTCGCCGGATCGGCGGTAGGAATAATCGCCGTCGCGATTGCCGCGATCCCGATCGCCATCACCGCGATACGCATCGCCCCGGTAGCCGTCGTTCCGATATCCGTCGCTTCTGTATCGGTCGTCGTGGCCGGCTTCGACGCCGTCCCGGCGGCCGTAGGAACGGTCACCGTCGTAGGCTCTCCCGTCCGCATAACGGCGCTGGCCTTCGCTCAGGCCGCGCTGCTCGTCGCGCCGCTGGCCATAGGCCGGGGCGCCGTCCCGGCCGGCATAGCGCTGGCCATCCCGGTCGTAGGCGGGCGCCGCGCCATAGCCGCGAGGGTCGCCGCCATCGTCGTGATGCTCGGGCGGGGCATAGGCCTGCTGCTGGGCCGACGCCGCCGCTGGCGACAGGGCCATCATCAGCAGGCCGGCTCCGAACGCGATCGCGGTCGCCACCTTCATCGGGGTTTCTCCGTCGCCAGATCGACGCCGACGCCTAGCGGCGGTGGTCGCAGCTGCAGATGATGGCGACGTCGCCATTGGCGTAGACGGGCTCGCCGATCGGCGCTTGATAATCCATGTCGATCGCCTCGCCGGTCTCGGACCGCCCCGTCAGATAGGCGCCGCAGCCATAGCCCGCGCTGCAGGGCTTGTAGGCGACGTGGTGACGGTAGCCATAGGCCCGGTGGGCGTAGCCGTAATGATAGGTTTGGGTGGTCGTCGTGACGACGGCCTGACCCGAGGCGGGTTGAGCAAAGGCGGCCGACGCGGTGATCATCGATCCCGCAGCCAGAGCCGCACAGGCGAACGCCGTAACTAAAGTCTTCATGACAAGTCTCCCACCCAGGCCAGGGACGTCCCCGGCCGCCCGAAGCTTCGCCTTTCTGGCTTAGCTGTTAACCAAATGCCACAAAGTCTCGTTAGTTCCAACCAAGGCGAACCGCGTTATGCGATAGGTTTAACCAGAAAAGCCGAGATCGGCTAAGGTCTGGGCAACGCAACTTGCCGGTTCAACAAAACAACAAAGGGGGATGGCATGCTGAAGGGGCGAGATTTCGCAGGCTTGGCGATCGCATTTCTGGGACTTGCAGGGCCCGCGCTCGCCGCATCCGACGCCGACGTCCACATCAACCAGATCCAGGTGATCGGTAGCCACAACAGCTATCACGCTGGCCTCACCCCCGGCGTCGCCAAGCTGATCAAGGCCCAGAACCCCAAGGCCTTCGATGAGCTGGACTACAGCCACGGCCCCCTGACCACCCAGCTCGATCATGGCGTCCGCCAAGTGGAGCTGGACGTCTATGCCGACACAACGGGCGGCCGCTTCGCCCATCCCTTCGGCGCCAATTTCAGCCCCGGCGGGCAGGCGGCGTTCGATCCCGATGGGGTGATGAAGAAGCCCGGATTCAAGGTCATGCACCTGCAGGACCTGGACTATGTCAGCAACTGCCAGCCCTTCATCGCCTGCCTGACTGAGCTGCGCGCCTGGTCGAAGGCCCATCCCGATCACACGCCGCTGTTTATCCTGGTGGAGACCAAGACCCAGGCGCCGATCCCCGGCGTGCCCATGGTCGCGCCCGAGCCCTTCACCGCCGAGGTGTTGGATGCCCTAGACGCCGAAATCCGCTTGGTCTTCCCGGAAGACGAACGGATCACGCCCGACCAGGTCCGCGGCCACTACGCCACCCTGCCGGAAGCTGTCGCCCACGGCGGCTGGCCGACGGTGGGGGCGGCGAAGGGCAAGGTGGTGATGCTGCTGGACCAAACCAATGTCACCGCCACCTATGTCGCCACACATCCGGCGCTGAACGGTCGGGTGCTGTTCACCAATGGCAAACCGGGCGATCCGGACGCGGCCTTCGTCGAGGAGAACGACGGCCCGCCCGCCCTGATTACCCAGCTGGTCAAACAAGGTTACCTCGTCCGCACCCGCTCGGACGCCGATACCCATGAAGGCCGCAGTGGCGATGTGACCCATCGCGATGCGGCCTTGAGCGACGGCGCCCAGATCATCTCCACCGACTACCCCGCGTTCGAGCCGGCCCGCTGGACCGGCTACAGCGTCAGCCTGCCCGGCAAGGCGGTGGTCCGCTGCAATCCGGTGACCGCGCCGAAGGGGTGCGTGGATGCAGGACTGGGGAACTAGGGGTTCGGCCAACACCTTCGCGGGGATGAGCGCTTTTCGACGTTCGAGCGCTTCAGCGCCCCACCTTCGCCTGCCCAACCACATAGGTTGACCCCGCCTGACTCCACATCTGTTCCTTGGGAGGGGTTGGCGGCAGGGGCTTGGCCGATATCCAGCGGTCGTAGATTTCCGTCGCGTTGACCTCCAGATGGGCCGCGTCGGCGGTGTGCAGGGTCATCGTCATCCCGTCCGGCGCGGTCCACAGCACCGCGCCCCACTGGCCGGGCGCCAGGGCGAAGGGCTTGGGCGCGCGCCCCCGGCGCTGCTCGATGGCGCGAGCGCCGCCGACATAGACGTCGTCCAGCCCCGTGGCTGACCGGAGCCGCAGGATGATCCGCGCCGCGCCAGGATGGGGCGTTGCCGTGATGGTGACGCTTCCATCAGGCCCAGCGACGGCGGTGACGGCTGGCGGCTCGACAGGCGTGTAGGCGGCGGGCGCGGCGTCCAGGGGATCGGCCCAGAAGGCGAAGCTGCGCGGCTTGATCGCGCCCCCCTCGGCCGTGAGCAACCCGCGTGTCCAGTGGTCCAGGGGCGTCAGACTGGTTCGCCAGGCCTGATGGGCGGCGGGGTCGATCACGAAGATAGGCTCGGCGCTGGCGGGGTGGCGCGGCGTCCAGGGCGAAGTCAGGTGCAGGACGGCGGCGACGACCAGGCTGATCGCCATCAGCACGCCCGCTGGCCAGAGCGGCGCACGATCCGGCGCCTCCGGCATGAGCAGGGGCCAGAGCACCAAGGCCGCCAGCACCGTGGGCAGAACCTCCAGCGCCGCCAGATCCAGACCCACCATCAGGCTGTGGAACAGATAGCCGATCCAGGCCAGAGCCAGGGCCGCGATCAGTGTCTGGATCGCCCGCGCGCGCAGGGAAATATCCGCGCCGCCCAGGCTGGCCGCAAAGCTGATGCTGGCGGCGGCGAGCGGCCAGACGATCACATAGGCCGCCGTCGGCGCCAGGGCGTGCAGAGGCAGGCAGACCACCAGGACCAGCAACAGCAGCCCCGCCCAGGCGCCAGCCGCGCGAGCGGGCTGCCCAAAGGCGGCCAGACCCAGCACCGCGCCCGCGACGCCGACCCCCAACGCGAGCGCATCGAACCCGCCGAACAGGCAGGCGGCGGCGCCACAAATCAGCGGCGCCAGGGCGGCGATCCAGCGGCTGCGGTTGCGGCCGATCAAGCTCGCGGCGGCGAACAGGGCCGCCAGCGCAGCCGCCAGCATCATGACCTCGAAGGCCGGGAATCTGGCCAGCAGCGGGCGATAGCTGGTGAAGGGGCCAGTCCCCGCGCCCGTGGCCCGGCGCGCCAGTTCCAGCGCGGCGCCGCTGGCCGCGATGAGATAAAGCCCCGCGCCGACGCCGCGCGCCGCGTCGATCCAGCCGAAGGCGCTCCGCCGCCGCGCCTGGGCCACGCCCAAGCCGATCAGCGCCGCGCAACCGGCAAGGATCAGCCAGCCGGCCCAGGGCGGGTAGGCGGCGGTCAGGCCGAACAGCAGATTGCCATAGATCACGTCCGGCGCCCGGTCCGGCAGCGGCCCGAACGCCAGCGCCACGGCGGTGGGCGACACCTGCTGGCCCATGTGCTGCAGCGAGCCGATGTCCAGCGCCGCCGGCGTCGAACTGGGGGAGTGGTAGTCGAACTGTCGGCCGATGAAGGCGTAGTTCAATCCGACCTTGCCGTGCTGTTTGGCGACGGTGAAGTCGGTGTCGTTGGGCAGGTTCTGATAGACGAAGACGGTGAGGGCGTTGCTCTCGGGCGTCATCGCCGTGTGGCGATAAAGGGCGATGTCGCCGCCATTGTGCGCGGCGGTCTCGAACATGATCGCCCGCCCGCCGCCGCCCCGGGTCTCCAGATTGATCACATAGCCGACGTGGACCGCGAAGGGGCTGTCGAAGAAGAGCCGCGCGCCCAGCAGGCCGACCTCTTCCCCGTCCGTGATCACGATCATGACGTCGCGGGCGGGCTGGCCGTGGGTCTTCAGCGCGCGGATGACTTCAAGCGCCGACGCGACGCCGGTGGTGTCGTCCGCCGCGCCTGGCGAGCCGGGCACGCTGTCATGGTGGGCCATGATCACCAGCGCCGGCGCGGCGCGGTCGCGGCCGGGCAGGACGCCGATGACGTTCTCCACCGTCCCGCCGGCGATCAGTGTGTCGCGAGCCTCGATGGATGATCCGCGCTGGATCTGCGGCGACAGGCCCAGAGCCTGCATCCGGGCCATCAGGATATCGCGAACCCGGGCGTTGGCGGGCGAGCCGAGCGGGTGGGGGACCGAGCCCATGGCTTGCACGTCGGCGAAGGCGCGACCTGCGGAGAAGGCTGCGGCCGGCGCGTCAGCGGGGGCCGGTTTTGGCGTGACGCTGCCAAGGTAAAAGATCGCGAACCCGGCGATCAGCGCCGCCGTCAGCCCGATCAACCGCGCCATATATGCCCCTCGGAATCGGCCCTGGGATCAGCGGCCGTTGAAGATCGGGGTACGCTTTTCCACAAAGGCGCGGAAGGCTTCGCGGGAGTCCTCGCTGCGGCCCGAGGCGATGTGGCGGCTGGTTTCCAGGTCGATGAACTCGCGCAAGGGCAGCCGCTCGGCGTCCAGGAAGTTGGCCTTCATGGAGCGCAGGGCGATGGGGGCGGTGTTGACCAGCTTGGCGGCGATGTCATCGACGCCGTCCTCGAATTCGGCCTCGGCGAACAGCCGGCTGACCAGGCCGATCCGGTGGGCCTCGGCGGCGTCGAAGCGGCCAGTGAGCATATAGAGCTCCCGCGCCTTGGCCGCGCCCAGGATGCGCGGCAGGAACCAGGGCCCGCCCATGTCGCCCGAGAGGCCAACGCCCAGGAAGGCGGTGTTGAACTTGGCGGTGTCGTCGCAGACCCGGAAATCGCAGGCCGCCGCCCAGCCGATCGCCGCCCCGGCGCAGGCGCCCCTGATCGCCGCCACCGTCACGATCGGCGCTTCGTGCAGGATGCTGGAAACGTGGAAGGTCTTGGGGTTCGACACCCCGCCGGTCCCGGCTGCATAGGCCTTTACGTCCGCGCCGGGGCAGAAGTCCTTGCCGGCGCCGCGTAGGATCAGCACGCGCAGATTCTCGTCGGCGGCGGCGTCTTCCAGGGCGATCAGCAGCTCGTCCAGCATCAGCTGGGTGATGCCGTTGCGCGCCTCGGGCCGGTTCATCGTCACAGTCGCCCGGTGGCCGGTCTTGTCATAGAGGATGGTGTCGAAGTCGCCCATGGCGAGGCCCTCCCAGGCGGTGCGGATGTATCCTCCGCTATCGCCAGTTTCGCGCAGGCGCCGCGGTCCGTAAACCCGGAAGGCTTACGATCCCCCGCCCAGCGTCTTCTTGAAAAAGGCCAGATAGGTCTTCCACAGCTGGACCTGCTTGGCCGGGGTCGACACCCCGTGCCGCTCGCCCGGAAACAGCATCAGGTCGAAGGGGACCGAATTGGCCTGCAAGGTCGCCATGATGTTGGTGGAGTTCTCGAACACCACATTGTCGTCGGCCATGCCGTGCAGCAGCAGCAGCCGAGGCGCGCCATGCTCTGCCAATTTGGGCAGGCGCGGCAGCAGGGCCGAGGCGTCATAGGCCGCGCCGCCCGTGCGCGGATCGCCCATATAGTGTTCGGTGTAGTGGCTATCGTAGAGCCGCCAGTCGGCCGGAGGTCCGCCCGCCGCCCCGGCCGCGAAGGGGGTCCCTGGCTCGGTGAGCAGGCGGATGGTCATGTAGCCGCCGTAGGACCAGCCCATCACTCCGATCCGCTTTGAGTCCACATAGGGCAGGGCGGCGAGAAACCGCTCGCCCTCAAGCTGGTCCTTCACCTCGACCCCGCCCATGGCCTGGTAGATTGGCGCGGCGAACTTCATGCCTCGTCCCGCTGTGCCGCGGTTGTCGATTCGGAAGATGACGAAGCCTTCCTGGGTCAGCAGCTGGTCAGTGGCCGAGGGCCAGGCCTTCCGCACCAGTCCGGGCACGCCCGGACCGCCATAGACATTGACGATCGCCGGGTAATGCTTGGTCGTGTCGAAACCATAAGGCTTGGTGACGGAATAGTAGAGCGTCTGTCCGTCCTCGGCCTTCAGGGTTCCGAACTCGGGATAGCTCTTGTGATCCAGATAGGGCGCATAGGGGTGGCCGGGTCCAAGCCTGTTTTCCTCGATCCAACCCAGCCGTTTGCCGTCGATGGCATAGAGCGCGGTCTGGCTCGGGGTGTGAGGGTCGGTGAAGGTCCCGACGAAGGACCGGTTGTCCTTGGCCATGTCCACGGTCCACCAGCCTTCGCCGGTGGTGATCTGGCGGGGCTCGTCGGGATGGCGGTAGCTCACCACATAGAGGTGCTGTTCCAGCGGGCTGTCCTTCCCGGCGGCGAAATAGACCAGCCCCTTGGCTTCATCCACGCCCGCTATTGCGGATGGATGCCGGCCGGCGCCTGCGCTCGAGGCCACGGGCCAGTCGCCATGCGTAATGGCGCGGACCAGGGTTCCGTCACCCCTGTAGAGATAGAGGTGATGGTAGCCGCTGCGCTGCGAGCCCCAGATGAAGTCGCCATCCTTTAGCGCGGTGAAGTCGTCGTTCAGGTCGATCCAGGGCTTCTGGGCCTCGGTCAGGATCACCTTGGCCGCGCCGGTGGCGGGGTCGACCGCCAGCAGGTCCAACCGGTGTTGGTCGCGGCTCTCCCGCTGAACGTAGAGAGTCTTGCCGTCCTTCGACCAATCGACCCGCGCCAGATAGATGTCGGCGTCGGCGCCCAGGTCGACCTTCACGCGCGCGCCGCCGGCCAAGCTTGAGACATAAAGCGCGACCACGGCGTTCGGCCGCCCGGCGCGGGGATAACGCTGATTGACTACCGTCACGCCCGTGGCGCCGATATCGAAGCGCGGGACCACGTCCACCGTGGATTCGTCGACCCGGGTGAAGGCGACCAGCCGGTCGCCCGGCGCGACCCAGTAGCCGGTGTAGCGGTCCATTTCCTCCTGGGCGACGAACTCCGCCGTCCCGAACGACAGGGTCCCGCCGCCCTCGGTGGTCAGGGCTCGGTCGGCGCCGGTCTTCAGATCGATGGCGTGCAGGTTCTGGTCGCGCACATAGGCGACGTAGCCGCCGTCGGGGCTGATCCGGGCGTCGCTGGCCCCGCCGCCCGTGTCGCCCAGCTTGCGCACAATCCTGGTCTTCGGATCGGCCAGATAGAGCTGGCCCGCCGCCGGGATCAGGATCGCCTTGCCGGTCTCGTCCCAGTCATAGTCGGTCACCCCATGCTGGCCGCCGACCCTCTGGCGCTCGCGCCGGCCCTTTTCGGCCTCGGTCAGGACGGTGGTCCTGGGCTCGACCGCCGCGCCATCGATCAGCCGCCGGGCCGCGCCGCCGCCGATGGGCTGGGCCCAGAGGTCGTAGGTGGTCTGGTCGCCAGGCTCGGGTTTCAGATAGGTGACCAGCGTCCCGTCCGGCGAAATCTGCACCCCGTGCGGCGATGGGCCGTTCAACGACGGCGGCGCGAACACCCGCTCGATGGGCAAGGAGTCCGCACCCGCTATGGCGGGTGCGAGGACGAAGGCGGCGAGCGCGATGACGAGGCGTTTCATCCGGCCAAGCTGCCCCGCCGCTCGGCCGGATTCAACCGTTACGCTCGATCGATCCGCGCCGCGAAGCAGCCGCGCGCCGGATTGTGGGCGTGCAGATAGGCCGCCGCCGGATCGGCGAACAGGCGGCCGATAGCGGCGTCCACATCGTCGGCGAGGGCGAGCTCGGCGCCGATCATCATGCCCGCGGCGTTGAAGGCTCGCAGCGCGATCGGCCGGTTGCGCAGCGCCGTCGGCAGCTCGCCAACCAACCGCCGCGTCCTTGTCGCCGACTCGCTCACATAGATGGCATGATTGGAGCGATAGGGCGTGTTCGCGTCCTGGTGTTCGTAGTTGATCAGCAGCAGGGTGTCGCCCGGCCTGGCGTCCTCCAGCGTCACGCGGCAGGGATAGCGGCCGGTGTCGCCGGCGGTGGTGCGCACGGCGTGGTGGGCGGCCAGGGCGTCATCGTCCAGGCCGAACAGCGGCTGGAAAGTCTCCAGCGGCAAGCCGGAAATCACATAATTCGTGGTGGGGCTCATGGCGGGTCTCCAGGGTTGGTGGAGCGGCACTGACCATGGCTGTGGCGCCGCCGTCTGGCCGTTTCCGGACCTGGCGGCGCCAGCCAATCCCCGTTCCCCAGGCCTTGTGCCTGGAGCCCATTGAGCGCGAACCGCGGTTGATGTGCTGAAGCGGAACGGTCGGCGCCTTTTCGTCCAGCCACGGCGGCCAATGGACCCCAGGTACAAGGCCTGGGGAACGGGAAAATGGCCGACTAGAGCGCCCCCTTGAGCTGATCCCCGAAAATCCTCATGCTGAGCTTGTCGAAGCGCAGGGATTTCCCCTGCGCGACGACCGCACACCACACTAGGGAGACCACGATGGAACACGCGACGCGCCCCGACCTCGCCCTCGCCGTTCCTCATTTTCTGGTGCCCCGTGACCGCCTTCATCACCCTTTCCGGACTCGCCTGCCGCACGCCTGACGGCCGCGAGCTTTTCAGCAATCTCGACCTCGCTATCGGCGCCGAACGCGTCGGTCTGGTCGGCCGCAACGGCGTCGGCAAGACCAGCCTGCTGCGCCTGATCCTGGGCGAGCTCGCCCCGGCGGCGGGTACGGTCGCGCTCGGCGGACGCGTCGGCACGCTGAGGCAATCCGCGCCCGGCGCCAACGTCACGCTGGGCGATCTGCTGGGCGTTCGGGACCCCTTGGCCCGACTGATACGGATTGAGCGCGGGGAGGGGGATGCGGCCGACTTCGACCTCGCCGACTGGGACCTTCCGCAGCGGATCGACGCGGCCCTTGCCGACGTGGGATTGGACGGCGCCGATCTGGACCGTCCGGCTCTGAGCCTGAGCGGCGGCGAGGCCACGCGCGCCAGCCTCGCCGCCCTGATGATCGACCGTCCGGACGTAATCCTGCTCGACGAGCCCACCAACAATCTCGACGCCGAGGCGCGGGACATCGTCCGCCGGATGCTCGACGCCTGGCGCGGCGGCGCCCTGGTGGTCAGCCACGACCGCGCCCTGCTGCGGGGCATGGACCGGATCGTCGAGCTGACTAGTCTTGGCGCGGCCAGCTTCGGCGGCGGCTATGACCTCTATGCAGAGCGCAAGGCCGCCATGGAGCAGGCGGCGGCGCGGGACCTGGACAGCGCCGAACAGGAAGCCCGCCGGGCCCAGGTGGAAATCCAGCGCGAGCGGGAGCGCAAGGCTCGCCGTGACGCCGCCGGCAAGCGCGCCCGCGCCAAGGGCGATGCGCCCAAGATGCTCCTCGATGCAAAGGCCGAGGCGGCGGAAAATAGCGGCGCGCGCCTAAGTCGCCTGGCCGACCGCCGTCGTGCCGAGGTGCAGCAGGCGCTGGAAGCGGCCCAGGCCAAGATCGAACGCGTCCGCCGCCTGGCCTTCGCCTTGCCGCCCTCGAACCTGTCGGCCGCGCGGCGGGTGCTGAGTCTTGAAGGCGTCGGCTATGCGGTGGCGGGTCGATGGATATTGCGCGACCAGTCCTTCAACATCACAGGCCCGGAGCGGATCGCCATCGCCGGCCCCAACGGCGCCGGCAAGACCACCTTGATCAGGCTGATGGCCGGCGAGATCGAGCCAACCGAGGGGCGCGTGACGCGGAGCGTTCCCCTGGCCGTACTCGACCAGCGCGCCTCCATCCTCGATCCCGGCCAAACCCTGCTGGCCAACTTCCTGCGGCTCAATCCCGACGCCACCCGCAACACCGCTCAGGCGGCCCTGGCCCGCTTCCTGTTCCGCAACACCGCCGCCGACGCCCGCGTCCGTGACCTCAGTGGCGGCGAGACCCTGCGCGCCGCCCTGGCCTGTGTGCTGATGTCGACGGCCCCGCCGCAATGCCTGATCCTGGACGAGCCGACCAACCACCTTGATCTCGAGTCCATCGCCGCCATCGAACAGGCCCTGCTCGGCTACGACGGCGCCCTGATCGTCGTCAGCCACGACGAGGATTTCCTGGAGGCGGTAGGCGTCGAGCGGCGGGTGGTGTTGGCGCGCGCCGTCTAGCGGCGAGCGGTTGGGGGAAGGGATTCACCACCAAGCACACGAAGAGCACCAAGGGGCCGGTGTCTTCGGTGCTGAAACGCCGGGGCGCAAAGGGTGCGAAAGCGCGTAGCGCGATAAGATCAGAGTTCAGGCTAACTGGTTTGGCGCGGCATACGCCCGCCCTTATGACCTTCCCGGTGACCCTAAGAAAACACCGGCCCCTTGGTGCTCTTCGTGTGCTTGGTGGTGAAATTCTTCAGATCCCTACCCCGCCGGATAGACCTTCCCCGCCGATCCGCTCCAGATCTTGCCCGTCTCCAGCGGCGAAGCCGTCAAAAGCTTGCCGGCGACGTTCAGGCGGCTCATGCCTTCGGCCTCATAGAGGGCCTCGAAGGCGTCGGGCGTCTGGCTGGACTGGATCATCTGTTTGACGCCTGACGAACTGGTCGCCGCGTCCGCCGCCTGCATCAGCGCCACGTCGCGGGTTCCGGCCACCACCACGATCCGGTTGCCGGCCGGTCCCTTGAAGGCCGAGACATAGCCATAGTCCACATACATGGCGCCGTTGCTGTCCGGTCCGCCGCCCTGGCTGGAATAGTGATGCTGGGTGCGGGCGTCGATCAGGTCGTCATAGGTCTCGCCGACGGAGAACCGCGAGCCGGCGAACACCGCGTCGCGCAGCTCGCCCATGGCGCTGAAATAACCGACGTAGATGATGTTGTTGGCCTTCAGCATGCCGGGCGTCAGGTCCGAGGCCATGATCACCTTCACCGGACCCGCCTTGGCCGCCGTCGCCACTACGGGCAGTACGTCCCGCAAGGCATAGGCCGCGCCCACCGGCAGGTAGCGAAGATCGAGGTCGACGTAGTGCGAGACCTTGTCCGGATGGGACATCAGGAAGTCGTCGAGCTCGGTATTGGAGTTGACGGAATATTCCCGCACCAGCCGGTTCACCTGCATCCCGTCGTCGCTCTCGCCGAAGATGTAGTAGTCGCCGATCACGATCAGGGTCGGGAAGTGGTTGGACAGCAGCGGCGCCCAGACCGGATCGGCTCGAACCCGCTCCAGTTCCTTCACCGCCGGCGGCTTGGCGGCCTGGATGATAAGCCAGGTCGCGGCGGAGGAGGCGGCGACCAAGACCAGGGCGGCCAGCACGATAAGCCATGGGCGGCGCGCGGCCTGGACCACCACGGGCGCCGCGACGGCCGCCCGCGGCTGATGCTCGACCACCAGCCGATATTCCCCACGCGGGATGGTCAGCCGATGCACCGCTCCGGCGCGGGGACCGGCATAGATGGCCTCCAGCTTGCGCCGCAGCTTATGCACATAGACGCGCACGACCGCGTCCTGGCTGGTGTCGAAATCGGCGCGGCGGTTGAACACGGCGCCGGCCACCTCCGCCTCCTTGGGCGAGCGGTCCTCCAGCGACGACTGCACCAGATAGTCGAACAGGCGGCGCACGGGTTCGGACCGGCCCAGGGCGCCGGTCGCGCGGATCTCGTCCGCCTCAGCCTGCAGCGCCAGGTGCGACATCGCCCGGTTCTATCGTCCCTTCAGTTTTGGAAAGCCCCGAACCGCCACCCTAACGTTCATGAACGCGCCGGAGAACTTGAATTTTCAAGTGGTTGGTGCGCCCCGACCGTGTCGCCCGCGAGCCAATCCCCTGTCTTCGCTTCGCTCGTGGGGGAGGCGAAGGGCCTTTCTCCTCACCCCACGCGAAGCGAGAGGGGAAGGTGGCTCGCGGAGCGAGACGGTGGGGGCCAGCGCCGGCGGTCGGCCACAATTCATTTCGATTCAGTCTTGAGTGTTCCGCGCGCCGCTAGGCCGCCAAGCAAGGTAGCTATCGTAGCCCAATACCGTACAAAAAATAGTACCTTGCATTACACAATACCTGGTGATACATAGGCTCCGAAATCGGAGTTCAAGCGCGTGAACGAAACCATCCAGGTGCAGCTGAAGAAGGGGGTGTTGGAGCTTTGCGTCCTCGCTCTTCTCTCCAAGGGAGACGGCTACGCCTATGACATCGCCAGTCGCCTGGCCAAGGGAGTCGATATGGGGGAGGGGACCATCTACCCGCTGATGCGCCGGATGCAGGCCGACGGCCTGGTCGACACCTACCTGCAGGAGTCCCCCAGCGGACCCCCCAGAAAGTATTACCGTCTTATCGCGCAGGGCCGTTCCAGCTTTGCGTCGCAACGCACTGAATGGGCGGCCTTTATCGCGGCCGTCGACGCCATCCTTGGGGACGCCGAATGACCCGGCAGGAGTTTCTTTCAAAACTGCGCGCCGGTCTTTCCGGCATGCCGTCGGCGGCGATCACCGACATCGTCTCCGACTATGAGACCCATTTCGCCGATGGCCTGGCGGCCGGACGCAGCGAGCCGGAGATCGCGGCGGCGCTGGGCGATCCCACCCGTCTGGCGCGGGAGCTTCGCGCCGAGCAGGGCCTCAAGGCGTGGCAGGAGACCCGCACCCCGTCCACGGCTGTGACCGCGGTCTTCGCGGTGCTGGGCCTGGGCGCGCTGGATTTCCTGTTCCTGTTTCCGATCCTGATCGGCGTCGCCTCGACCCTGCTGGCCCTCTACATCGCCGACATCGTCGGGATTATCTGCGGCGGGGCGATGCTGGTCGGCGGCCCCTTCTACGACGGCCCGGGCGGCGTGGCCGCCCTAATGTTGGCCGGACTGGGAGTCATTGCTGTCTCGGTGGCGCTGGGCGCGCTGACCATCCTGGCGACCATTTGGCTGGTCAACGGCCTGGTCTGGTACGGACGACTTCACTTCCGGCTGCTGAAGCCGGCGATCGAATCTTGAGAGGGGAGAGCACAGGATGACTCGCGTACTGGTAATGACCGTTGCGGTCGGTTTGGCTCTGGCCGTCTTCTGTTTCGCGGCCGCCGGGGGTCTGGGCGGCATGGCCTGGGGCCCGAACGGGCCGAACTGGCGAATGGGCGACCACTGGGGCCACCATCTGATCCACGTCGATCTTGGCGATGGCGAGCATGCCTCCGGCCCGATGACGACCCGCGACTTCGCCTGGAGCGGCGGCGACAGCCTTGATCTGAACGCTCCCGCCGACCTGGAATATACCCAAGGTCCGGTCACGAAGATCACCGTGACCGGCCCGAAGGACGCCCTCGACAGGCTGACCATCCATGACGGCCACATCGACCTGAACGGGTCGTGCTTCGGGGTCTGCATGGACGACGACGATCTCAAGATCGTCATGACCGCCCCCAACATCACCAAGTTCGAGGCCAACGGTTCGCAAACCATCTCGATCCTGGACTACGATCAGGATCAGCTGAAGCTGCAGGTCTCAGGCTCCGGCGACGTGACCGCCAAGGGCAAGGCCAACCACGCCGTGCTGAATATCGCCGGCTCCGGCGACGCCGACCTGGGCGGTCTGACCGGCAATGACGTCAAGGTGGACATCTCCGGCTCCGGCGACGCCACCATCGCCCCCAAGCAGGAAGCCGATATCCAGGTCTCAGGCTCCGGCGACGTGCGGATGCTGACCCGCCCAGCGGTGGTCCACTCGCAGATTTCCGGCTCCGGCGACGTCACCCAGCCGGGTGGCAAGGACGAGGACAAGGATGGGGACAAGGACAAGGACGGGGATAACTAGAGCGGGTTTGGATTAGTCCAAGCCTCGCAAAATCCGCTCATCCCCGCGAAGGCGGGGACCCAGGCGACCGCAAAACTAGAGCAACTAAATCCCAACCCGCCTTAAGCGCCCTCAAGCCCGTCGGTTCAGCGTCACCGCCGTGGCGGCTTCCTTGCGCGGTTTGACGCCGCCCGGGCCATAGCCGGTTCCCACCGAGCGCTGGTTGGCCACCTCCTCGGCAATGGCGTGCACCAGGCCTTCGGTCACCTTCATCGCCGCTCCAAGCGCCCGGCCCTGGCGGGCGATTACGGCGTCGAACGCTTCGGTGGCGCGGACCAGCTTGGCGCGCAGCGCAAGGGGCGCGTCGGCGAAGGGCTTGAGCTCGCCGCGCGCGCGCTGGGCTTCCTGCCGATAGCGGTTGGCCAGGCGGCTGGTCTCTTCCATGTTCAGCGCCGCGTCGTGCGGGCGGCGGGCTTCGAACGCCTGGGCCTGGTCGGCGATCAGGGTGGTCAGCCGCTCGGTCAGGATGATGAGAGCCTCGATCCGTTCGACGGTGGCCGGATTTGATGTCGTGTCCATTGATCGATCGCCCTAGTGCAAGCCCTGCATCTTCAACATTTCGCGCTGGACGGACGCGGTGATGCCGATGCCGCCCGCCTTGGTCATCTGTTTGGCGAAGGCGTCCATAAGAAAGGATTTAAACGCCTCCTCGCCCTGGCCGCCGCCGAACGGCGCCGAGGTGGTGACGCCATCGAACATGCTGCCCAGCATCTGCGACAGGAACTGGCTTTCAAAGGCCTGGGCGGTCTTGTGGATCTGCGCCTTGGTCGCCAGCTGGGCGGGCGTCAGCGGCGCCGGCGCGACCGGCTTCAGGGTGCTCAGTGGAATTGTGGCGGCGGACAGGTCGGTCATCACATCACCTGAATGTCGGCTTGCAAGGCGCCTTCGGCCTTGATCGCCTGGAGAATGGAAATCATGTCGCGGGGGGTGACCCCCAGGGCGTTCAGTCCCGCCACCAGCGCCGACAGCGACGCCGATTTCTGCAGGATGATCAGCTTCTTGCCCTTCTCCTCGTCCACCTTGATCTGGGTCTGGGAGACGGTGGTCGTCACGCCCTGAGACAGGGGGCCCGGCTGGCTGACCTGCGGCGTCTCCTGGACGGAGATGGTAAGGTTGCCCTGGGCGATGGCCACGGTGGACAGTCGCACCGCGTCGCCCATGACGATGACGCCGGAGACCTCGTCGATCACCACCTTGGCCGGCTCGTCGGGGTCGACCTGCAGCTCTTCGACCGCGGTGACGAACTGCTGCATCGTCTGGCCGGCCGGCGGCTTGATGGTGACGATGGTGGGGTTGTCGGAGCTCGCGCTGCCGGAAAAATGCTGGTTGATCGCGTCGGCGACCCGGCTGGAGGTGGTGAAGTCCGGATTGCGTAGGGTCAGGCGCATCTGTGCCATATTATCCAGCGAGAA
>Ga0302314_10003289_pt1 | contig 29927 bp, 27 predicted proteins | sample III_Palsa_N2_3_FD_200533 | JGI IMG/M metagenome (GOLD analysis project Ga0302314, IMG submission 200533) | Peat permafrost microbial communities from Stordalen Mire near Abisko, Sweden - III_Palsa_N2_3 | ecosystem: Environmental > Terrestrial > Soil > Palsa > Peat permafrost | place: Sweden... | reverse complement strand
CGAGCGGCTGCGCCGCCCCGACATGCCGCACCACCTCCGGCAACGGCAGCGAAAACCCGATATTCATCCGATGAATCAATCCAGAATCCACGAAATTTTCTCCATCGTTCACCAATACGCACCGATACATCCGATGTAAGGTCGGCCCATCCACCCACCTGGAGGTCTCTGTATGAGCGGCGAGTTCACCGGACTGCGCGCCCTGGTCACCGGCGGGGCATCGGGCATCGGCCTGGCCACCGCCCGGCTGCTGGCCGAACGCGGCGCCGAGGTCGCCGTGCTCGACCTCGATCCGGGCCCGGCCGGGAAGCCCCTGCACGGCTTCACCGCCGACGTCGGCGACGACGCCTCGGTGCGCGCCGCCGTCGCCGGGGCTGCGGAGCTGCTCGGCGGCCTGGACATCCTGGTCAACAACGCCGGCATCGGCGCCGCGGGCACCGTCGAGGACAACACCGACGAGCAGTGGCACCGGGTCCTGGACGTCAACGTCCTGGGCATGGTCCGCACCACCCGCGCCGCCCTGCCGCACCTGCGCGGCTCCGCCCACGCCGCGATCGTCAACACCTGCTCGATCGCCGCCACCGCCGGGCTGCCCCAGCGCGCCCTGTACTCCGCCAGCAAGGGCGCCGTGCTCGCGCTCACCCTGGCCATGGCCGCCGACCACGTCCGCGAAGGCATCCGGGTCAACTGCGTCAACCCCGGCACCGCCGACACCCCCTGGATCGGCCGCCTCCTCGACTCCGCCCCGGACCCCGACGCCGAACGCGCCGCCCTCAACGCCCGCCAGCCCATGGGCCGCCTGGTCACCGCCGAGGAGGTCGCCGCCGCCATCGCCTACCTCGCCTCCCCCGCCGCCGCCTCCGTCACCGGCACCGCACTCGCCGTCGACGGCGGCATGCAGGGCCTGCGCCTGCGACCGAACCAGGACTGAGAGGCCGAACACCCGTGAAACAGATACCGCTGGGCCGCAGTCGCACGTGGGTCGGTGAACTCTCCTTCGGAGCAGCGGCCATCGGCAACCTCTTCGCTCCCCTCACCGACCAGGAGGCCGCCGACACGCTCGACGCCGCGTGGGAGGCCGGTTTCCGCTCCTTCGACACCGCCCCCCACTACGGCCTGGGCCTGTCCGAACGGCGGCTGGGTGCCGCCCTGCGCGGACGCCCGCGCGAGCAGTTCACCCTCTCCACCAAGGTCGGACGACTGCTCGAGCCCTATCCCGGCGGTACCGGCGACGACCTGGCCAACGGCTTCGCCGTCCCGGCCACCACCCGCCGGGTGTGGGACTTCAGCGCGGACGGCGTCCGCCGCAGCCTGGAGGCCAGCCTCACCCGGCTGGGCCTGGACCGGGTCGACACCGTCTACCTGCACGACCCGGACGACCACGGCGAGCAGGCCCTCGGCCAGGCTTATCCAGCGCTCGAAAGGCTCCGGTCCGAGGGCACGGTGGGGGCCATCGGCGTCGGCATGAACCAGACCGCGATGCTCACCCGCTTCGTCCGCGACACCGACATCGATGTGGTGTTGCTGGCCGGCCGCTACACCCTGCTGGACCAGCAGGGGCTAGCGGAGCTCCTGCCCGAGGCCGCCCGGCGAGGCGTCTCGGTGGTGGCGGGCGGGGTGTTCAACTCGGGCCTGCTGGCAGACCCGCGTCCGGACGCGACCTTCGACTACGCTGCCGCGCCCACCGATCTCCTGGAGCGCGCGCTGCGCATCGCGGCCGTCTGCGAGCGCCACGACCTGCCGATCCGGGCCGCAGCGGCACGCTTTCCGCTCGGGCACCCAGCAGTGGCCGCCGTGCTGCTCGGGCTTCGCAGCCCCCACGAGGTCCGCGACGCCGTCGAGCAGTTCCACCGCCCGGTCCCCGGCACTCTGTGGAACGATCTGCGGGACGCCGGCCTGCTCGACGCGGACACCCCGACCCCCGGAGGGAGCTGAACCATGCGTATCGCGCTGTTCATCACCTGCTTCAATGACACGCTCTTCCCCGGGACCGGCCGGGCCGTGGTGCGGCTGCTCGAACGCCTCGGCCACACCGTGGAGTTCCCGGCCGGGCAGACCTGCTGCGGGCAGATGCACTTCAACACCGGCTACCGCCCGGAGGCGGTCCCGATGGTGCACCGCTTCGCCGAGGTCTTCGCCGGATACGACGCCGTGGTCAGCCCCTCGGCCTCGTGCACCGGCATGGTCCGCGACAACCACGCGGTCCTGACCGGAGTGGAACCGCCGCGCGTGCACGAGCTCTCGGAGTTCCTGGTCGACGTGCTCGGAGTCACCGACGTCGGCGCCTACTTCCCCCACAGGGTCACCTACCACCCCACCTGCCACTCCCTGCGGATGCTGCGCGTCGGCGACAAACCCCTGCAACTCCTGCGCGCGGTCAAGGGAATCGAGCTGGTCGAACTGCCGGAAGCGGACTCCTGCTGCGGCTTCGGCGGCACCTTCGCACTGAAGAACCCCGACGTCTCCACCGCCATGCTCGCCGACAAGATGCACTGCGTGGCCGACAGCGGCGCCGAGGTCCTCAGCGCTGCCGACAACTCTTGCCTGATGCACATCGGCGGCGGGATGTCCCGGCTGCGCATGGGCGTACGGACGTTGCACCTGGCCGAGATCCTCGCCGCCACCGAGAGCGACACCGAAGGAGGGACCGTATGACCGCCCCCAACGGCCTCGTCTGGCTGGAAACCCCCGCCTTCCCCGAAGCGGCACGCACCGCTCTGGCCGACACCCAGCTGCGCCGTAACCTCCGCCATGCCACCGCCACCATCCGCGACAAGCGCCTCGCGGTCACCACCGAACTCGACGACTGGGAACAGCTCCGCCAGGCCGGAGCCGACCTCAAGCGCCGGACCCTGCGCCATCTCGACCGCTATCTCGAGGAGTTGGAGGCCTCGGTCACCAAGGCCGGGGGCATCGTCCACTGGGCAGCGGACGCGGCCGAGGCCAACCGCATCGTCACCGCCCTGGTGCAGGCCACCGGCGAGCGGGAGGTGGTCAAGGTCAAGTCCATGGCCACCCAGGAGATCGGACTGAACGAGGCCCTGGCCGAGGCCGGGATCACCGCCTACGAAACCGACCTCGCCGAACTCATCGTGCAGCTGGGCCAGGACCGGCCCTCACACATCCTGGTCCCCGCGATCCACCGCAACCGCGCCGAGATCCGCGAGATCTTCGAGCGGGAGATGGGGCACTGGGGCCGCCCCGCACCCGAGGGCCTGACCGACGACCCGCGCGCGCTCGCCGAGGCGGCCCGGCTGCATCTGCGGGAGAAGTTCCTGCGCGCGAAGGTCGCCGTGTCCGGGGCCAACTTCGCCATCGCCGACACCGGCACCGTCGGAGTCGTGGAGTCGGAAGGCAACGGCCGGATGTGCCTGACCCTGCCCGAGACACTCATCACCGTCATGGGCATCGAGAAGGTCCTGCCGCAGTGGTCGGACCTGGAGGTGTTCCTGCAACTGCTGCCCCGGGCCTCCACCGGCGAGCGGATGAACCCCTACACCTCCACCTGGACCGGCACCACCCCCGGCGACGGCCCGAGCGCCTTCCACCTGATCCTGCTCGACAACGGCCGCACCGCCACCCTCGCCGACACCGTCGGACGCCAGGCCCTGGCCTGCATCCGCTGCTCCGCCTGCCTGAACGTGTGCCCGGTTTACGAGCGCACCGGCGGCCACGCCTACGGCTCCGTCTACCCCGGCCCCATCGGCGCCGTCCTCACCCCACAACTCGTCGGCGTCGAGCACGCTGCCTCACTGCCCTTCGCCTCCACCCTCTGCGGCGCCTGCTACGACGCCTGCCCCGTGAAAATCAACATCCCGGAGGTACTCGCCCACCTCCGCGCCGAGGTCGTCGAGGCCGAACGCCGCAGCCACACCCTGCCCACCCCCGAGGCACTGGCCATGAAGGCCGCGGCCGGTGTTCTGGCCACGCCCCGGCGCCTCGCCGCAGCACAGCGGGCAGCCAGGCTCGGCAGCGCACTGGTCGCCCGCAGGGGCAGGATCGGTCACCTTCCCGGCCCCCTGCACGGCTGGACGGACGCCCGTGACACCCCCCAGCCACCCGCCGAGACCTTCCGCACCTGGTGGCGCAAGAACCGGGAGCAGAGTTGAATATCCGTCAGACCGTCCTGGACCGCATCCGCGCGGCCCTCGCCGACGTGCCCGCCGACGAGACTCCCCAGGACGTGGCCGTCCACCGCGACTACCGCCGCACCCACGCCGGCTCCGACACGGTCGCCCTCTTCGCCGAACGCGTCGCCGACTACCGTGCCCGCGTTCTGCGCGTCAGCGCGGCAGAGGCACCCGACGCCATTGCCGCCCTGCTGGTCGAGCGCGCCGTGCGGGACCTGGTCGTGCCTCCCGGATTCCCGGGACACCTGCTGCCGCAGGGCCCGTGGCACAGTCTCGCGGACGAGCCGCCGCTGCCCCTCTCCGCCCTCGAGGCGGCCGACGCGGTGCTGACCACGGCCGCGCTGGGCATCGCCGTCACCGGGACCCTGGTCCTGGACACCGGCCCCGGCCAGGGACGGCGCGTGCTGAGCCTGCTGCCCGACTACCACCTGTGTGTCATCCGCGAGGACCAGATCGTCGACGACGTCCCCGACGCCCTCGCCCAACTGGACCCGCACCGGCCGCTCACCTTCGTCTCCGGCCCCTCCGCCACCAGCGACATCGAACTCGACCGGGTCGAGGGCGTGCACGGCCCCCGCACCCTGCATGTCGTCATCGTCGCCGACTCCCCCACATCCCCCGCACCGGAGAACCCATGAGAATCGCCCTGCACACCCGCGTCCGCCCCGACCGGATCGAGGAGTACGAGGCCGCGCACCGCGAGGTCCCCGCCGCGCTCACCGACGCGATGCGCGAGGCGGGCGTCCACGCATGGACAATCTGGCGCAGCGGAATCGAGCTGTTCCACCTGATCGACTGCGAGGACTACCCTGCCCTGATCGCCCACCTGGGCGCGCTGCCCGTCAACCAGGAGTGGCAGCTGCGGATGACCGACCTGCTGGAGGTCGTCCACGACTACTCCGCAGGAGGCGCCGACGACACGCTTCCCGTCGTCTGGGAGCTCTGAGCGGATGCCGACCGTCGATGCACACCACCACGTCTGGGACCTGACGGTGCGTGACCAGGAGTGGATCACCGGCGCGGCTCTCGCGCCGCTGCGCCGCAGCTTCTGTCCCGAGGAGTTGGAGGCCGAGGCGGCCGAGGCGGGGATCGACGCCTCGGTGCTCGTGCAGACCGTGACCGTCGCCGCGGAGACGCCGGAGTTCCTTGCGCTCGCGGCCGACAGCCCGCTCGTCGCCGGGGTCGTGGGCTGGACCGACCTCACTGCCCCGGACGTCGCCGACGTCCTGGCCGCCCTGCGCGAACTGCCTGGCGGCGGCGCCCTGGTGGGCATCCGGCACCAGGTCCAGAGCGAGCCCGACCCGAACTGGCTGCTGCGCCCGGACGTCCACCGGGGACTGACCGCCGTCACCGCTGCCGGACTCGCGTACGACCTGGTAGTGCTGCCGCACCAGCTGCCCGCGGCCGTGGGGGCAGCGCGCGCCCACCCGCAGCTGACCTTCGTGCTGGACCACCTGGGCAAGCCGCCCATCGCCTCCGGCCGACTCGACGCCTGGGCCGCGGACGTCCGCGCCCTGGCCGCCCTGCCCAACACCGTGTGCAAGCTCTCCGGCCTGGTCACCGAGGCGGACTGGCACTCCTGGACGATCGCCGACCTGCGTCCGTATGCCGACACCGTTCTGGACGCCTTCGGTCCCGACCGGCTGATGTTCGGCTCCGACTGGCCGGTCTGCACCCTGGCCGCCACCTATCCCCAGGTTCTCGCGTCAGCCCGTGCCCTGACCGCCGAGCTCAGTCCCCCCGAGCAGGCGTCGGTCTTCGGCGGCACCGCCACCAGGGTCTACGCCCTGACCGGCGCCGACGCGGACCGGAGCTGACGCCCGCCGGGAGCCTGCGCAATGCTGCTCACGCGTGGGATGCGTCAGCGCAGCGGGAGGATCTCGAACGCCGACGCGTAGGTCACGCCCAGCCGACTCCCGGCCATCCGGCCGAACGACTCCAGGAACTCGTCGGCGTCGGCCATGTCCCCGCCCAGCCCGGCCAGGTAGGCCCGGTGGGCCTTGAGGGAGGCGACGCCCTGGGCGAAGTGGTCGGTGATGTCGACCGCGTGCCGTGCGTCCGGCGAGCCCGCCGCCAGGACCATGCGGACGCCGTCCCAGGGCTGGTGGCCCTCCTCGACGAGCTCGCGGAACACCCAGCCGTTGCCCGCGTCCCTGACACCGTCCAGCACGGCCCGGCCGACCGCGATGTGGTCGGCCTGGTTGGGGAACGTCCCGCCGTAGGTGTCCCGAAAGTTCGTGGTGATCACGACCTCGGGCCGGTGCCGACGAACCGCGCGGGCGATGTCGCGGCGCAGCGGCAGCCCGTACTCGACCACGCCGTCCGGGTAGCCGAGGAACTCCACCACCTCGACGCCCACCAGCGCGGCCGACGCGATCTGCTCGGCCTCCCGCAGCGGGCCGCACTCGGCCGGGTCCAGGGTGGCGATACCGGCCTCGCCACTGGTCGCCATCACGTACACGACCGTCTTGCCCTGCGCCGTCCAGCGGGCCACTGCTGCGGCCGCGCCGTACTCCATGTCGTCCGGATGGGCGACCACCGCCAACGCGGTGTCCCAGTCCTCGTCGATCAGCTCGTAGCGCTCCGGCACCTGCTCAGCCATCGTCCTCATCCTCCCTGCACCCGACTGCCGCACCCTGCCGTGATCCCACCTCCCATGATCCCCGGTATGCCAGAAATCCGCCGGCAACCGCCCGCGTTCCGGATGCCGGACCGGCAGCTGGACAGCATCCCCCTCGGCGGCTGTTGCGCCGGATCGCCCGGCCCTCGGTCCGCTCCCCTGCCCTGGCTCCCATTCGCGCAGACGCCCAGCGGCGGTCCCAACGTGGTGGCCCCCTCACAGAGACGCGGTGAAATCCACAATCCCCCGTGATGCCCTAACCAGCCGGGTAGGGCAGCGGGTAGTTTTCCCTGGTCAGCGGACTGGTAGGTGGTGAATCGGCGGGCTCCCCGACCGACTGGGCGGCGGGGGAGCTCAGGCGAGAGCGGCTGCCCGCTGGTCGAGCTCCTGGGCGGCGGGGACAGCCTTGAGCCGGTTAAGGCGAGCGCGCATCTCGGCGACAGCTTCGGTGACCTTGATGGAGCGGATGCCCTCGGCGGTATCGAGGAAGTCATTCCAGGTCGCCAGGGCGGCGCCGGTGTCGTCGCGTCGCAGGTGGACCTGTCCGAGGTCCGCCAGGACGATGGCGCGGGTGCGGCGGCGGTCCAGGCCGTGGATGGCCAGGGCGTGGTGGAGGTGGTCCTGGGCGGCATCCAGGTCGCCGAGTTGGGCCAGGATCATACCGGTCTCGTGCGCCCACCGGCCGACGTCGTAGTGGGCGGCCCAGGACTCACCCGGGGTCCTGGGAGCGTTCTCGATCGCGCTCTGGGAGGCGGCGAGTGCGCTGGTGGCGGTGCGGCGGTCGCCGTCCAGGGCGGCGGCGTTGGCCAGCGTCGCCTGGTAGTAGGCGACCGCGCGGGGGTCCTCGATGGCGCCTGCGTAGTGGACGCACTCCTCGGACAGGCGTACGGCGGCGGCCCGGTGGCCCAGGTCGATGGCCTGCACCGCCATGCCCCGCAAGGCGGTGGCGGACAGCTCCGGGTCGCCGGCCTCGGCCGCCAGGCGGAAGGAGTGCGCGTAGTACTGCTGGGCCAGGCCCTGGTTGCCCTCGTCACCGGCCATCCACCCGGCCAAGTGCACCAGCTGTGAGGTCGCCGCGAACAGCTCTCGGCCGGTGGCCTGCGAGTAGTTCCCGTCCAGCCAGGGGCCCACGTCCTGGGTCAAGTAGCGCACGGCCAGATGGCGGGCGTGTCCGCCGCCGAGTTCCGAGGCCGCGTCGCCGAGCACAGTGGTCATCTGGCGGATTGCCATGACCTCGCCGCGGCCGACGTTGACCGGGGCTCCAGAGGTGGAGGCTCGGGTGCGGCGGGTGATCGCGTCCAGGTCGGGCAGGGCTAAGGCAGCGAGCGCATACGCGCTGGTGGCACCCAGGAACTCCCGCCGATCCAAGTCCAACCCTCCCAACCGGATAACTGAGGCCACGCTATCGCCGGACGGGGCTTGCTCGATGCCATGATCGGGCATGGTGACCGCCGTACTGTCTGATTCCTCTCCCAGTTTGAGGACCTTCACCAAGTACGGCATCCAGTATTCCGGCACACGGGTCCCACGTTCCCACCGGTAGACCGAACCGCGGTCCAGCCCACGCGCGCCGCGGCCTTCGGCGATGCCCAACTCGCGGGCAAGCTTGGCCTGACTCCAGTTCCGGGCCAGGCGGGCGGCCCGGATGCACTGCCCGAACGTGATCTCCAGTGACACCGCGCCTCACCCTCTGGCCTACACCTGGCCTACACGGGCCTACAGCCTGGCAGCTCCTTTCGGCCGAGATACGGCCGTTGACTAACTATCAGCCGATCGGGGCGCAACCGAAACCCCGCCCGGCCAGGCCGACAACGCCCCTCGCCCGCTGCCCGGAGGCCATCACCATGCCCGCGCACCAGATCCGCTTCCTGATCCCCCGCCGCCCCCGCCTGGTCGCCATCATCCGCAACCGCATCGCCGCCCAGATCAGAGCCTGGGGCACGGCCCTGGACCAGGACACCGCCGAAACCCTGGACCTACTGGTCAGCGAGCTGGTCACCAATGCGGTCCAGCACGCCGAGGGCCTGCTGATCACCGTCAGCGTCCAGCTGGGGCGCGAGCGGCTGCGGATAGAGGTCGACGACGACAGCATCTCCCCACCTGCCAGGCCCGCCGGCGACCCGCTGACCGGCTGGCAGGACGAATCTGGCCGGGGAATCGAGCTGGTCGCCGCACTGGCCGCAGAGCACGGCTGGGAGCCGCTGCACCGGGGCAAGCGGGTCTGGTTCGAACTGGTCGTCGCCGAGCCCAAACGGACCCGGGCCAGGGCTGTGCTACTGCGGCGGGACGCCCGCGTGGTCCGGCGCGGCCCGCACTGGCCCATGGCGGGCCCGTCCGTGATCCGCCGAGGATCTGCCGCCGATCCGTCCTGGCCCCGACCTGATCCGGCTGCCGTCCCAGTCGCCCACGTCGCGGACGGATCACCGGACAGATCGCTGACCTGCGACAACCGCATCAGACAGGTGGCCGACGGCCACAAGCTCATAGCGTCTTGAGCTGCCCTCGAACTCCCCGTCCCGGCCGCCTGGGGTTACAGGCCAGGACGAGGGGCGGCGGCCTGAGGCCGATCGCTGGGCGCCCGCCGCGCACCCGTTCCCCCGAGCGGAGGTGGCGGGCGCCGCCCGAAGCCCCTGACCAGCACCGCGACCAGTGAAGGAGCAGCCGTGACCGGGCCGGCCGAGGCACCGCAACTGCCGTTCCACATCGGGTTCGACTCCACGGCAGGGCAGCTGGTGCTCTCGATGACATTCGGCGTTGCGCCCACGCAGAACGCACCCACCAAGGTGGTCCGCACCCTGGACCAGGTCGCGGTGGAGATCGCCCTGCACCACCACGAAGCCCGCCTGCAGCAGCACCTGACCCGGTACTTGGCCGAGGCCGCCGTCCGGCGCCTCGGCGCGGACCCGCACCGGCTGGAGGCTGCCGTCCAGGCCCTGTCAGACCCGCACAGCACCACCCCTATCGGCCGCATCCTGCGCGGCCCCGCCGCCGTCAGCGGCTGACCCTCTCCAGTCCCCTGCCCGGTCGTGTTTCGTGACTCCCCCACTGGGGTCGGGCAGGGCACCACCTTCCCGGCACCAATCCAGCGAAGGACAAGGACCAAGGCCATGGAGAACTTCGAACGCGCACGGCTCGACGCCTACTTCGCGAAGATCGCGGCTCAGTTCCCTCCGGCCACCCGGCCCGCCGCGTTCCTGGTCACCCACCTGCTACCCGAACGCCCCTCGTTCGTCCGCACCGCCGCCCAGCTCACCGCCCTCAAAGCGGTGCTGCCCAAGCCCAGGTCGGTCGATCCGGCGGCCCTGCGCGAGGTCGAGCAGTCGGTGCCGATCGACGCCCTGACCCGCGAGCTGTTCGCCGACCCCGACAGCGCATTGGACTATCTGGAGTCCCGCACGGCCGGCGAGGACCTGGTGCTGATGGACGTCGGCGGCTACTTCGCACCCACCCTAGCCACCGTCTGCGAACGGTTCTCCGGACGGGTGCTGGGCGTGATCGAGGACACCGAGAACGGCCACCGCCGCTATGGCGACATCGACAAGCTGCCCTGCCCCGTGGTCTCGGTCGCCCGGTCACCCCTGAAGGACCCCGAGGACTACCTGGTCGGGCAGTCGGTGGTGTTCTCCACCGAGGCCCTGATGCGCGGGCGCAGCGACATCCTGCACGGCCGCACCGCGCTGGTCATCGGCTTCGGCAAGCTCGGCTCCTCCATCGCCCGGCTCCTGCACGCCAAGGGCGTCCAGGTCACCGTCTTCGACATAGACCCGGTCCGCCGCACCCAGGCCCTGTCCCAGGGCTTCGCCGTCGCCCGTGACCGCGAACACGCGCTGACCGGTGCCGGGCTGGTGCTCTGCGCCACCGGCTCCATCGCCCTGCGGGGCGAAGACTTCCCCCATCTGCGCAACGGGGCCCACGTCGCCACTGTCACCAGCAGCGAAGACGAACTGGAGCTGGCCGGCCTGCCTGAGGTCTACACCCGCGCCCGGACCGGGGAGTCGATCACCCGCTACCAGACCACCGGCCACTACTTCTATCTGATGAACAACGGAAACGCCGTCAACTTCCTGCACGGTGCTTCAGTCGGCCCGTTCATCTTCTCCTCGTTCAGGCGGAAATCCTCGCCGCCATCCAGATCCTCGCCCGCGCCGACCTCAACCCCGGTATGCATGAGGTCGACGCGGCCCACCGCGCCACCATCGCGGCGACCTGGCTCAACTACTTCAACAGGTGATCACCATGGCCATCACGGCAGACCACATCCGCACCACCCTGACCCGCTACCTCGACCGGCACCCCGAGGAGAAGACCGACCTCGCCCCCGTGTCCTGGGCCTCCTCGACACCGGGGCGGAGATCACCAGCCGCAAGGAGTTCCGAGGCCACGCCACCGCCGGCGCGATCCTGACCGACCCCGTCGGCAAGGTCCTGTTCATCCACCACCTGGCCTTGAACAAGTGGCTCCTGCCCGGCGGCCACCTCGAGCCGGGCGACACCACCCTCATCGGCGCGGCCCTGCGCGAACTCGCCGAGGAGACCGGCATCCGGCCCGAACTCGTCGTCGCGCTCCAGGACGAACCCGTGCACATCGACGTCCACCCCATCCCCGCCAACCCGGCCAAGGGCGAGGGTGATCACCAGCACATCGACCTCCGCTTCGTCTTCGCCACCAACGCCGACGTCACCGAGCTCCAGGCCGAAGAGGTCACCGACGCCGCTTGGCGCGGCACCGAGACCATCACCAACGAACGTCTCCGCAACCGAGTCGCCGCCGCCATCCACCGATAGACGATGGAGACCACGCAGAAGGCCACCAGGCTGCGACACGACCTGCGTGGGACACGGCGACTGCCGCGGTGTTCGAGGAGGCCCTGCCCTCCCCGAACACCGCGCTCCAACGCCTCGACCCGACGATGTACCGGCACCGCGCCACGGCCTTCGCCGACCGCGCCGACGCCCATGCCGCCGCTGATCATCCGGACGGCCTGCGAGGACGCCCACCCGGCCCTGGCCTTGCTGGAACAGGTCCACCAGGCCGAGACGCTGCGGCGCATCACCGCCCTGCACCGCACGCTCCGCACGACCCGCCCGCGACACGGGCACTGGCCGAACACCTCATCGATGTCCGGTCCACTTTCATCGCCGGGAGTCGTACATGACCGACCATCACGTCCTGGGTATCGACAGCAGGGACCTGCTACGACGCGTCCTCGCCGCCGCGCAGGCCGCCCGCCGTGCCGGGGTCAAGGTCGGCATCCTGTCCAACTCCCTGGGTATGGACCGTTCGACCCCTACGAGCCGTTCTCCGAGCACTACAAGATGCGCAAGCCCGACCCGGCGATCTACACCACCATGCTGGAGCTCATGCAGATGCCCGCCGAGGAGCTCGTGTTCGTGGACGACACTGCCCGCAACCTCCCGCCTGCCGAAGAACTCGGCATCGCCACCGTGCTCGCGACCGACCCCGCAGACACGATCGCGCAGGTCGAGCGGCTGCTGGGCCTGCGGCTCACCGTAGAGGTCCAGTCCGGCCCCCGACGTCTGTGGGACGAGGTGGAGACCGCCTACTGATGGTGGGAGCGCGCGGGAAGGCCCGGGTGGGCCGCTTCGGCCTGACCGTGGACGAGGACGGCCAGCGGCCCTGGCTGGACCACCCCGGCAACCCCGTGTGAGGAGATTCTGCCCGGGGATCTCAGCCGGCTCCGGCCGGTTCAAGATCGCCTGCGGGCGCAGGGCTCCGGCGACGGGGCAGCAGTAGCGGGCTGGCCAGGATCAGCAGTCCTGCGGCGGTGATCGCCATCCTCGGGCTGGTCACGCCGGCGAGCAGGCCGCCGAGGGCGGTGAACAGGGAGATCGAGATGCTGTTGCTGATCGACCATGCGGACAGCATGCGGGCAAGGAGGTCCTTGGGGGTGTGTTCGAGCCGGTAGGTGGCGAGCACCGGGCTGAACAGGCTCATGCTGATGATGATCGCGAGTTCGACCGCCATCACGACCGCGAGGCCGACCGGGCCGGGGCGGACGAAGACCAATCCGATGAGCCACACCGCCCGCAGCGTGCCGACGGTGCGGAAGACCCGGTGCTGGCCGTAGCGGGCCACGACCCTGCGGGCCAGGCGCGAGCCGATCAGCCCGCCGACGCAGGGGACGGCGAACGCCAGGCCGTACTGCCACGGCGCGAAGCCGAGCTGCCCCAGCAGGAGCACGGCGAGCAGGGGTTCCGTGGCCATGATCAGACCGCTGACGACCAGGTTGTTGAGGTACAGCGCGCGCAGGCCGGGGTGGGCCAGGATGTGCCGCCAGCCCTCGAGGAGGTCGCCCGCCCGCACCCGGCTCCTGCCGGATCCCTGCGGCCGTTCCTCCGCGCCGCGGATCGCGCTGACGCCCAGAGCGGACAGGAGGTAGCTGAGCGCATCGGCGATCACGGTGGTGACCGGCCCGAACAGGCCGATCGCCGCGCCGCCCAGCGGCGGTCCGAGCGAGATGGCGCTCCAGGTCGTCGACTCGAACCGCGTGTTCGCCACGAGCAGGTCGTCCGGTCGGACAAGCGCCTTCAGGTAGGCGCCGCTGGCCGCGTTGAATGCGATCTTGGCGGCGGCGACAACGACCGACACAACCAGCAGGAGGGCGAAGCTGAGGCAGCCGAGGGCGTAGGCGAGCGGGATGGTCATCATGACGGCGAACCGGACCAGGTCCATCGCGATCATCACCGGCCGCTTGCGGCGGAACTCCACCCAGGGGCCCAGAGGCAGCGCGATCAACGCCCCCACCGCCGGGCCCGTCGCGGACAGAACGGACACCTGGGCGGCGCCGGCATGCAGGACCAGCACGGCGATCAGCGGAAACGCCCCGAACCCCAGCCCGGAGCCGTAGGCGCTGACCGCGTACGCCGCCCACAACCATCCGAACTGCCGACCCAAGGAGCGCCTGGCCACCACGTTCCGCACTCCCACACTCCACGACAGCCCGACACCGACCGACCGACCCGATCAAAGCAAGCCGGGGACGGGAGGGTCAAACAACCCACCTGTCCGTGTGCCACAACCAAACGGCGTGCAACTACTCTGAGCGCGTGGATCTCAACGCTGTACGCACCTTCGTCGCGGCTGCGGACGCCGGCCAGTTCCAGCATGCCGCCGCCGAGCTGTCGATCACCCAGCAGGCTGTCTCCAAGCGCGTCGCCGCGCTGGAAAGAGACCTGGGCGTGCGCCTTTTCATCCGCACGCCGCGCGGGGCCGAGCTCACCATCGACGGCCAGGCATTCCTGCCCCACGCCCGCGAACTCCTCCAGGCGGAGGAGCGCGCCGACGCCTCCGTGCGCCCCGGTCGGCGCGCTCTACGCGTCGACGTCATCAATCGGCGCATCGCGCCCGCCGTGCTGCTGCAGGACTTCTACCGCACACATCCCGATATCGATCTTGACGTCGTGACCCTGGCCACCGATGTCGGTTCCGCCATCGCCGCTGTCGAGGACGGGACGATCGACGCCACGTTCCGCGCTGTCACCGTCCCCGCGCGCCAGCTGCCGGCCGTGATCAGGACCGCCCGAGTGATCGCCGACGCACACCAGCTGCTCGTCGGACCCGCCCACCCGCTCGCAGGCGCCCCCAGCGTCACCCCGGCCGAACTCGCGGGACACCGCATCTGGATGCCCGGTATGGCCCCCGGCACCGAGTGGACCGCCTATTACGACGAGTTCGCCGCAACATTCGGACTCACGATCGACGTCGTCGGGCCGGTCTTCGGAAACGAGGCACTGCTGGACGAGATCGCCGGCTCCGCCCGACTGGCGACGCTCGTCGGCGAAGGGTCCCGCTACCTCTGGCCGGACAGCTACGATCTGCGCCGCATCCCGGTGCAGCGCCCGACCCCGATCTTCCCGCTCTCGCTGATCTGGCGCGGCGACAACCCCCATCCCGCCCTCCTCAAGCTGCGCACCTACCTCGATGCCAGGCAGACCGACGCCACCGACGCAGACGTCTGGGAACCGACCGGGGGCATCGCCGACGAGTAGCGAACGCGGATGTGCCGGATACACCGGCACATCCGCGTCTGCACGGTCGCCATCGGCCCGAACCTGCGGCTGGCGCGGTCCCCCCAGCCTCGACCGCGGACAGGCCGAGTGGTGCGATCCATGGCGGTCAACCAGGACCCCTCGCCTGCGTGCGAGCGATCACCACGCACCTGGGCACCTCGAACGCCACGTGATTGGCCATCACGCTCTCACCCCGACGAGGCACCCCACCGGATCTGCACCTTTTGGGACGGTCAGTCGACCCAGATCTCGACCGCTTCCAGGCGCAAGGACTCGCCAACAGTGCCAATCTGCACTGCGTCACCGCAGACCGTGCCCTGCCAGCCGATGTTCTGCACCTGCCCGTCGGCGCACACGGAGCTGTTGCCGAAGTTCACGCGCAACGTCTCCATGCGCAGGGACTCCCCTTCCGTGCCGACGGTGACGACCGTGCCGTCACCCCCGCACACGGTGTTCATCCACCCGATGTTCTGGACCTGCGCCTGGGCGCACACACCGGCCAGGTTCGAGGTGACGATGGCCAGGGACTCCATCCGGAGGGACTGTCCGACGGTACCGGCCACCGCTCCGTTGCAGGCGACGTAGTTCTGCCAGCCGATGTTCTGCACGTAGGCCTGGTAGCAGACAGACCCGCCGGCGGCGTCGGGGTGGGCGAGCTCCTGCTTCTTCAAGGCCGCCTGGAGGCTGGCCTTGACGGCCGGGGTGGCCATGATCGCGGCCTGGCCGCCAGTGGTGGTACTGGTGCGGCTGAGGGCCGGGGCGATCGCCTTGGCGGTCGTAGCCGTCGGCGTTGAGGCCGACGCGCTCGCCGTGCCGGCGGTGCCGGCAGCGACCAGCGCCAGGGCGACGAGGGCCGCGCGGGCCGCCGTCCTGGTCTGTCGGGCTAAAGCGGAGTTGCTCATCTGGTAGTCCTTCACTTCGTGGGCGACTTCAGTCGTTCGACCGACAACCGGTCGATCAGGAACCTATCGGCGGCTGCTAACAGCCGGCTAACACTGCGCTCACGTCGAATATCTGCGGCAGCGCCCTCCGGTACCCGACCGGATCCGGGATCAGTCGTGGAACAACGGGTCAGTTGACAGGCTCCCCGCCCTGTTCTTCGCCCTCTCCGTACTCCCGTGCATTTTCGCGAATTCAAGGAAGTCGTTCCTGACGAACGCCTTGCCGTTCCTTGCGTATCTGTCATTGACAGCCCTGATGAAATCCGCGCCACCTCTTTCGTCGAGCCAGCCTGTCGTTCGTGATTTTCCCTCCCTTGCCCGATTTCCATGTGCCGACCTAGGCCAGATCCTGGGCCGGCGTTCTCTCATCCCTGCCGGGCTGCGACGCGGAAGGTCCTGCGGTAGGCGTGCGGGGAGACGCCGATGGCGGCGTGCAGGTTCTGGCGGAGCGAGGTGCCGGTGCCGAAGCCGGAACGGTGGGCGACCAGGTCGATCGGCCAGTCGGTGGTCTCCAGCAGGTGCCGGGCCCGGTCCACACGCTGGCGGGCCAGCCACTGACCGGGGGTCAGTCCGACCTCGTCGCGGAAGCGGCGGGTCAGGGTCCGCACGCTCAGGCCCGCATGGGCGGCGAGGGCGGACAGCGTCAGGGGCTCGTCGAGACGCTCCAGGGCCCAGGCCCGGGTGGGGGCGCTGCCACCGGTCCGCGGATCGGGGACCGGCCGCTGGATGAACTGCGCCTGCCCGCCCTCGCGCCACGGGGGGACGATGCAGCTGCGGGCCACCTCATTGGCGACGGCGCTGCCGTGGTCGCGGCGCACGATGTGCAGGCACAGGTCCACCCCGGCGGCCACGCCGGCGGAGGTGAGGACGTCGCCGTCGTCGACGAACAGGACATCGGGGTCGACCCGGACGGACGGGAACAACCGCTGCAGCAGGTCCGCCTCCTGCCAGTGCGTGGTGGCCGGTCGGCCGTCCAGCAGGCCCGCCGCCGCCAGGACGAAGGCACCGGTGCAGATCGCCACCATCCGGGTCCCGGGCCGCACGTCTGCAAGCGCCGCCCGCAGGTCCTCGGGCAGCAGGCCCTGCTCGATGATCCACTCCATCGAGTGGGAGGGCGGGATGACCACCGTGTCCACGGTCTGCAGCAGGGAGGCGTCATGACCCACCGCTATGTCGAAGTCTCCCTCGGCCCGCACCGGACGCCCGTCCAGGCTGCAGGTGGAAATGGAGTAGAGGGGTACGCCCGTCGCACTCTCGGCGGCGCCGAGGATCCGCGAGGCGATCCCCAGCTCGAAGGGGAGGACGCCGTCGAGCGCGAGGACTCCGACACGGTGCATGGCCGGATTCTTTCAGATCCTGTCCATCCGGCCACCACCGCGGGCTCCGCCGCGGCAGCAGGCTGGGGACAGCGCTCGGGAGACCGGCGCGGACCACAAGAACACCCCAGCACCCCAGGAGAACTCCATGCCCGACGCCCAGGTCCCGCAGATGCGGGCCGTCAGCCAGCACACCGCCGGCGGCCCGGAGGTGCTGACGCTCATCACCACCGACCGGCCCGTAGCGGGGCCGGTCGAGATCCTGGTCAAGGTCCATGCGGCAGGCGTCAATCCGACGGACTGGTACACCCGTGCCGACACCACCGCAGACCACGGCTCCGGGCGCCCCGCCATCCTGGGCTACGACGTCTCGGGCGTGGTGGAGGCCGTCGGCCCCGGCGTGACCGCGTTCGAACCGGGCGACCGCGTCTACGGCATGCCCCGCTTCCCGCACCCTGCCTCCGCCTACGCCGAGTACGTCACCGGCCCGACCCGCCACTTCACCCGGCTGCCCGCATCCCTGGACCACATCCAGGGCGCAGCCCTGCCCCTGGCCGCGCTGACCGCCTGGCAGGCACTGGTCGACACCGCGGATGTCCGCCCCGGCCAGCGCGTGCTCATCCACGCGGCAGCCGGCGGAGTCGGCCACCTGGGCGTCCAGATCGCCAAGTCCCGCGGCGCCCATGTGATCGGCACTGCCCGCCGCATCAAGCACGAGTTCCTGCGCTCCCTGGGCGCGGACGAACTCATCGACTACACCGAACAGGACTTCGCCGAGACCCTGCGCGAGGTCGACGTCGTCCTCAACACCATCGAAGGGGACTACGCGGCACGCTCCCTGCGCACGCTGCGCCCCGGCGGCACGCTCGTCTCGATCCTCCCGCTGGACCCGGCCTTCCCCCACGCGCAGGCGCGCGAGGCCGGGGTGCGGGCGGTGTTCATGCTGGTGGAGCCCGACCGCGCGGGACTTGAGGCAATCAGCGCCCTGGTCGAGTCGGGCCGGCTCCAGGTCCGGCTCGACTCGGTCTTCCCCCTGGCAGAGGCAGCCAGGGCTCACGCCCGAGGCGAGACCAGCCAGGCCACCGGCAAGATCGTCCTGTCCGTCGCATCGCCGGTTCCGCTGCGCTGACGGGCGCCCGCGCCGCGGAACCGGGGAGAGTGCCGTGGGTCCGGTGTCCGCGGCAGGGATCAGGGGCCGATCACCACGCCCGAGGCGTCCCTGCCGACATTGATGGTGCCGCTGACGGTGTCGGTGGCGGTGTCGATCACCGACACCGTGTCCAGGGCCCCGTTGGTCAGGTAGGCCTGGGTGCCGTCGGGGGTGAGCGCCACGGCGACGGCGGTGTTGTCCTCGTCGTGCGCGGCCATGTCGAGAGTGGTGGTGATGGAGTCGGTGGCGGTGTCGATGGTCGACAGACTGGCGATGAATCCGCTGAATCCGGTCGCATAGAGCGCGGTGCCGTCGGGCGAGACCGCGACCGATCCGGTGCCGTCGTCGCCGATGCCGAACAGCCCGATGACGGCGGTGACCTGTTCGGTGGCGGTGTCGATGACCTGCACCCGGGTGCCGTCGCCGACGTAGAGCTTGCTGCCGTCCGGGGCGACCGCCAGGTCGTCGATCTGGCCGCCGACGGGATTTGTGGCGATGGTGCCGGTGACCGTGTCGGTCGCGGTGTCGACCACCGATATCGTGCCGCTGCTGTTGTCGGCGACGTAGAGCTCGGTTCCGTCCGGCGAGAACGCCAGCGCGCCCAGTGTGCCGGTGTCCGACACTGCGCTCGAGGGCACGACGAACGAACCGGTGATCGTGTCCGTGGCGGTGTCGATGATCTGCACCGCGTTGTCGTAGAGGTCGGTGACGTAGGCTCTGGAGCCGTCGGGGGTCAGCGCGATAGCACGCGGCCCCATGACCACGGGAATGTCGGTGACCGTGTTGGTGGTCGTGTCGACGGCCAGCACGGCGCCGTTGCCGACGACGAGGGCCTTGGTTCCGTCCGGCGTCAACACCACCCCTCCGGGGAACTCGTAGCGGGGTGCGATGGTCGAGATCACCTTGCCGGTGGCGGTGTCGAGCACCCATTCGGCGAATCCGGTGTTCAGGAAGGCTCGTCTGCCCTGGTCCGCGAACACGGTCATGGTCTCGTCGGCCGCCACGGGAATCGTCGAGATCTGCTTGCCCGTGGAGGTGTCCACCACGCTGGTGAAGAAGGCTCCGCCCGAGGTGTCCTGAAGGGGGCCGACATAGGCCCGTGCCCCGGCGCCGACGAAGGTCGCGGAGACCGGGTAAGGAGAGCCATGGGCGATGATCGAGGTCACCTTCTCCTCGGTGGTACTGACCACCTCGATCTGCCACGAGGCAAGTTTGCCGCCGCACTCGACGGTCACGTACACCAACCTGCCGTTGGGTGAGAACTCCACCGAGCCGGCGTTGAGGACCTTGCCGCGGTACGGAATGGTGGCGGTCACCGTGTCGGTCGCGGTACCGATGACGCTCAGCTCCTCGGCAGTGCCTCCGGCGGTGCCGACGGCGACGGCATCGGTCGCATAGATGCTGGCTCCGTCGGGAGAGAGGGCGAGCGCGGTGATCCCGCTTGCGCTCGTGGCACCGACCGGAACGGTCGTCACAACCGAGGTGGTGGCGGTGTCGATCACCGCCACGTCATTGTCGACGGCTGCATAGAGCCTGGTGCCGTCCGGTGAGAGCAGCAATGAGCTGGGCGCCACCGCGGTGGCAATGGTGGTCGTGACGGCTTCAGTGGCGGTGTCGACCACCGACAGACCGCTTTCCCTGGCCACATACAGTTCAGAGCCGTCGTGGGAGACCGCCACAGCCCGCGCGTCGCTGATCCCGGGTATCAGAGCGGATGCGTGGGTGCGGGTGTTGATCGCCACGACGGACCAGGTGTATCCCACCGAGCAGATCGCGAAGGCCTGAGTGCCGTCCGGGGTGAACAGCAGGTTGTCGCGCAGGCCCCGGCAGGGGTGGAACGTTGTCGTAGCCTCGTCAGTGGCGGTGTCGATCACTGAGATGTCGCTTCTGAGCCTGTCGAGCACGTAGATCTGCTTGCCGCCGGGAGCTGCGACCTGCTGCTGCATCTCGGTGCCGAGGCCCTGTTGGCGTTCGAGGGCGACGGTGCCGGTGACCGCTCCGGTGGCGGTGTCGATCTCGGAGAGGGTGTGGCTCCCCGCGTTGACGACGTAGGCCGTGGGCACCGTGGTTGACGCATCCGTTCGCAGGGCCTGGGCGGGGGCGCCGGCAGCCACCGCCGTGGCTCCCATGGCCAGGACCGCGGCTGCGAGCAGCGCCACACGCGTGCCCGCCCTCCTGCGGATGGGTAATGACACCATGTCAAACATCTCCTCTTCTGCCCGATGGGCAATCGCACGGCCATCCATGGCATGCGCGCGACATATTTCCACCCATGCTGCCACGCACCCGATAATCCGTCAGACCTGCTCTCACATCCCCTGGCGCAAGTCAAGGGGCCTGCGGTGGATCCCAACGCGGATTCGGCCCGCACGGGCCACTCGACTCAAAGTTGAACATGTTCAAATTAGGGTCCATGATGACGTCCATGACTGAAGGGGAACGTCTTCGCCGCGCAAGGATCTGGATCGTGCTGTTCATGGTCGGCCTGGTGCTCGCCGGCCTCACGGCCTTTCCGCTGGTGACCGAGTCGGGGTGGCTGGTGTGGTGGGCGACGGACCCGCACTCACCGTTGGCTGGACCGGCCGGTCACCTGCCGTCGGCCGTCGCCTGGATACAGCACGTGCACCAGGGCCTCAAGGACACCTCCGCCACGTACCCGTTCCTGGCCTACGGGACCGACTGGCTCGCCTTCGCGCATCTGACCATCGCCGTCGCGTTCATCGGACCGCTACGTGAACCGGTCCGCAATATCTGGGTGCTGGACTTCGGACTGATCCTGCGCCGGCGTCATCCCACTCGCGCTGGTCTGCGGGCCGCTGCGCGGGCTGCCCCTCTGGTGGCTGCCCATCGACATGTCCTTCGGCGTCCTGGGCGCGATCCCGCTGTGGTTCGCGCGGCGTCATATCAGGGCCGTGGAGCGTGGATTGCCGAACGCCTCCGCCGTCGTCCGGGCTGTCTGAGCGCGAACCCGGCCCGGAGCGCCCGCCCACCCGCGACAGCGAGGTCGGTGTGCTGGTCGGCCATGGGATTGGATCTTCTGCCCGATCCGGTGATCCTCTAGATTCGAGGCCGAAGGCCGAACGAAAGGGGGTACGAGCGTGAAGCGAATCGCCCGCAACGGCTGCGCCGACGCCGGGCAGGACTCCTCGGCCGACCGTGCCCACATCCCGCACGCCACCACGAAGGGGCCCCTCCAGTGATCGTGATCGCTCACCTCAGCGACATCCACATCGACGACGGGCACCGCAGCAGCGAGCTCACCCGTGCCGTCATGGACTACCTCGAACGCCTCCCCTACGACCTGGACGCGGTCCTGGTCACCGGGGACATCGCCGACCACGCCCTGCCGGCCGAGTACGAACAGGCCGGCCGACTGCTGACCACCCGGCACCCCATCATGGTCTGCCCCGGAAACCACGACGAGCGCGCCGCTTTCCGCCAGTCCCTGCTCGGGCAGCCGGGGACGGCGGCACCTGTCAACCAGGTGCACCGCTCCCCCGGCCTGGTCATCGCACTGTGCGACTCCTCCGTGCCGGGCAAGGACGAGGGCTTCCTCGAGGACGAGACACTGACGTGGCTGGAGGAGGTCCTGGCCCTGACCCCTGCCGAGGTACCCGTACTGGTCGGCTTCCACCACCCCCCGACCCTGCTGCACATCCCCTTCATCGACGGCATCCGCCAGTTCGGGGCAGAGCGGCTCGCCGCACTCGCCGACCGCCACCCCAACCTCGCGGCCTTCCTGTGCGGACACGCCCACACCGCAGCGGCGACCACCTTCGCCGGTCGCCCGCTGCTGGTGGCACCCGGAGTCGTCTCCACGCTCCGGCTCCCCTGGGAGCACCGGGCCCACCCCGAGGACCACGTCCACCTCGACCAGCCACCGGCGCTCGCCTTCCACATCCTCGACGACGAGGGACGGCTGACCACCCACTACCGGTGCGTCACTGCCTGATCGCGTGACAACGGACCGTGGTCACATCCTCTCCCCCCCACCTGCCAACCACGAAGGGCTTCGCCGCCATGCGATACGACCTGGTGATATTCGACAACGACGGCGTACTTGTCGACAGCGAACCGATCGCCCACCGGATACTCTCCGGGTACCTGACCGAGCTCGGCTACCCCACCACCCTCGAGGAGTCGTACCGGGACTTCCTCGGGAACGCCGGGCACAATGTGCACGACGTCGTCATGCAGCGCTACCAGGGCCGGCTGCCGGAGGACTTCGAGGCCCGCTGCCACGAACGGGTCTTCGCCGCCTTCCGGAGCGAACTGGCGGCATCGGCCGGCGCCGAGGAGCTGCTACGCGTCCTGGAGCAGCGGAACCAGCCGTACTGCCTTGCGTCCTCCTCCGCTCACCAGTGGATCCGGCTCTGCCTCGACCTGGCCGGTCTGCGCGCGTACCTGGCCGACGACCGGGTCTTCAGCGCCCAGGACGTCGGCGTGGGCAAGCCCGCCCCCGACCTCTTCCTGCATGCGGCGAAGAGCATGGGGGTGGCCCCCGACCGATGCCTGGTGATCGAGGACAGCCCCAACGGAGTCCTGGCCGCCCGCGCGGCGGGGATGGACGTCTACGGCTACACCGCGCTGACCGACCCGGCCAAGCTCACGGCCTCTGGAGCGACCGGCCTGATCACCCGGCTGTCCGAGGTGTCGGCGCTCACGACGGCGCCGACAGCCTGATGTCCACGACCGGGGGAATCGCCGCTGGGGCGGGAAGCCGCCATCGTTCTGCCCACCCTGAGAGCTGACAGGTGGTCAATACTGAGCCGATGAAGACCTTTACCGCAGCCGAGCTGGACGAGCTCGCCGACGCCTATTTCGACACCTTCGACAAGCTGGCCCTGTTGCCCGGTGCGCGGATTGAGCGGGCGGCGCACGGCACCTGCCTGATGGTCAGCGGCATGCTCACCCCGATCACGAACGCCGTGTGCTGCCCGCGACGCACCGCCGTGCTGGACGAGGTGGCCGCGCTGGCCGAGACCATGAGCGGGATCGGTGTGCCGTGGAGCATACAGACGCGCGGCGAGCCCGAGCAGGGCGTGCTCGATCTGGCCGCGCGCCACGGCCTGACCGAGCGGATCGAGATTCCGCTGATGGCGGTCGACCAGCCGGACTTCGTCACCAGGCCGCCCCGTGACACCAAGGCCGTGGTGCACGCGGCCGGTGTCGACCGGCGCGAGGATTACCTGCAGGTGTTCACCCAGGGCTTCGGAATCCCGCTTGAGGTGCTCGGCCCGATGGCCCTGCCGGAGATCTTCGACATGCCCCGATACACCTGCTACGTGGTCGAGGCGGCCGGTCAGCCGGTGGCCTGCGGCGTCGCGGGGTTCAGCCGCGAGCACGTGGGCATCGGCAACGTCACCACGCTGGCCGAGCACCGCGGCCGCGGATACGGTCGGCTGGTGACCGAGGCGGCGGTCACCAGCGGCTTCGCGGACGGTGCGCAGACTGCGTACCTGGTGGCCAGCGCTGACGGGCTGCCCCTTTACGAGAGCATGGGCTTTCGTACGGTGGAGAATTGGAACTACCTGATCGCCGGCGCGCCGCAGGAGTGATCCCGGGAGCCGTGGACGCGGTGAGGGTCTCGAGGAGCGACCTCGAGACCTCACCACCACACGTGGGCACCACTCGGCGCAGCCGGACCGCCCCCCCGTCACGGGGACTGGAAGACGACCTCCGGGTCGGCGGCTGAGGGCCCGTCGAGCAGCGGCTCGTGGATGCCCTTGAGGGTCTGGTCGAAGAAGGCGGCGACATGGGTGCGGCGGTGAAGACCGGAACCTTGGGGAATCCAGGGCCGGCGCCCCGCCGGTGCCCTAAGGAATCACCATGACGACGGCCTCGGGCAGCTGTCGCCGCCGACGGCGACGGCTGGCAGACGATCAGATCGAACGATAATGCCTCCCTGGCAGGTAGGAGCGTGGGCACGCCCTGGATCGGGTGTATTGCGCTCTGCCGACGCCCGGGTGGGGTAGAGATGTGCGCGTGTGCACCCTTCGTCTGCGATCCATTCTGTCCGCCCCGGCCGCCTGTGCCGCTGTCGTCGTCCGCGCCGTGATGGTCGGGCAGTCGCAGGGGCAGGCATGACCTCTTCGTGGCTTCGAGTTCCGTTTCCACGGGCTCTGCGCGCCCTGGCGCCCGGCTGTGCAGCTCAATGGGGTGGTCGGCGCGGATTCGTTCTGCGGGTGGCTGTCGTTGCCGCTGTGCTGGCGGCGTCCGTGGCGGCGGCCCCCGGTTCCGCCGGGACTTCCGCAGCCGCCCTGGTCACTGCACCGGCCTCCCTGGTCGACCCGTTCATCGGGACCTCGAACAGGGCCGACGACTTCCCCGGGGCCGATCTGCCGTTCGGCATGGTGCAGTGGAGCCCCGACACCCCCTCCCGGCCCCACGGCGGCGGCTACGAGTACCGCGACTCCTCGATCACCGGGTTCAGCCTGACCCACCTGTCCGGCCCGGGCTGCGACGGCGCGGGTGACATCCCGGTCCTTCCGACCATCGGAGCCGTGGACACCGGCGCGACGGACGGCTTCTCCCACACCGACGAATCCGCCTCGCCGGGCTCCTACGCGGTCTCCCTGTCCAACGGAGTGCGGACCGAACTGACCGCCACACCCCGCAGCGGCATGGCCCGGTTCACCTTCCCCGCCACCACTGCGGCCAACCTGGTCTTCAAACTGGCGGCCAGTCAGAGCGGCGACTCCCAGGCCGTGTTCACCGCCCTCAGCGACACCGAGGTCAGCGGACAGGTCACCAGCGGCGGGTTCTGCAACAAGCGCAACACCTACACGGTGTACTTCGACATGGTCTTCGACCAGCCGTTCACCTCCGCCGGGACCGTTGCCCCCGCGGCACGACACCGACCGGCCACGGCCGTTGCGCCGGGCGGGCTGAACGACGGCTACGTCACCTTCGACACCACCAGGTCGCCCGTCGTGCAGGCCAAGGTCGGCCTGTCCTACGTATCCTTCGGCAACGCCGCAGCGAACCGCGCGGCGGAGAACCCCGACTGGGACTTCGGGAGCGTACGCGGCGCCGCGCGGCGCGCCTGGGACTCCGAGCTGAATCGCATCCGCATCGCCGGCGGAACCCCTGCCAATCAGACGGTCTTCTACACCGCGCTGTACCACTCCCTGCTGCACCCCAACGTGATCAGCGACATCAACCGCCAGTACCCGGGCTTCGACGGCACCACCCACACCGTCGACCCGGGTCACCGTGCCGCCTACGCGAACTACTCGGGCTGGGACATCTACCGCTCCCAGGCCCAACTCGAGGCCCTGGTCGACCCGGAGGCCGCGTCGGACACCGCGCAGTCGATGGTCGACGACTACGACCAGACCGGCCAGTTCCCCAAGTGGTCCGAGAACAACGGCGAGACCTACGTCATGGTCGGCGACCCGGCCGATGCCATCCTCGCCGACTACCACGCCTTCGGTGCCACACGCTTCGACAGCACCCGGGCCCTCGCCGACATGATCGAGGAGGGCACCACCGCCAACAGCAACCGCCCGGGCCTGAACTACCTCCACCAGCTCGGCTACCTGCCCAGCGACGGCACCTACGGCTGCTGCGACTTCTACGGCCCGGCCGCCACCACCCTGGAATACAACACCGCCGACCTCGCCGTCTCGGCCCTGGCCGGCTCCCTGGGGGACACCGCGCACCAGGCCTGGTTCGCCGACCGCGCCCAGGGCTGGCGCAACCTCTTCAACCCGGCCAGCGGATTCATCCAGCCGCGCGACGCTTCCGGGTCGTGGACCGCCGGGTTCGACCCGACCTCGGGCAGGAACTTCGTCGAGGGCGACTCGTGGAAGTACACGCCGATGGTGCCGTTCAACCTGCGCGGACTGGCCACCGCGATGGGCGGCAACGCAGCGATGGCCGCCTTCCTCAGCACCGATCTGTCCACGTTCACCGGCGCAGGCGGATACACCGATCTGGGCAACGAGCCGAGCCTGGACATCCCGTGGGAGTACGACTACATCGGCCTCCCCTACCGGACCCAGCAGACCGTGCGCCGCATCCAGGACCAGATCTGGACCGACAGCCCCTCGGGGCTGGCCGGCAACGACGACCTGGGCGAGATGAGTTCCTGGTATGTGTGGTCCGCCCTGGGCATGTACCCCGAGACACCCGGCACCGCGGACCTGGCGCTGGGCAGCCCGCTGTTCGCGCGCGCCGCGGTCACCCTGCCCTCCGGCAACACCCTCACCATCAAGGCCGACGGCGCTGCGGACGACGCCCCCTACGTCCAGTCCGCCGCCTGGAACGGCTCCCCGTGGAACAACGCCTATGCCCCCGCAGGGGCGATCACCGACGGGGGAACCCTCGACTACACCCTGGGCACCGAAGCGAATACCGCCTGGGCCGCATCCCCCTCCGCCGCACCGCCCTCGTACCCGGGTACACAGGACTGAACCCGGACACCCCAGCAGCCCAACGTTCAGCAGGGGGCCGCGCACCCGATAGCCCGGGGTCCCGGGCGAGTCGACCGGCCTGCAGTTCGGTATGGAGGGTGAAGCCCCGCTCCGATGACCTACTGGTGGACGCCTTGAGTTGACGCGCCGTCGGCTGACAGCTGACCACTATCTCAAGACTGACGCAGTATCTGATACTCCTCACATCCCCGCCGATCGGTGGGGGTGTGAGCAGCTGAAGTGCGGGTTGTTGCGGTGATCGATCCGGGTGAGGATAACGGGACTGCAAGGCGTGCCGTTGCGGCAGGTACCGGGGGTGTCCACGGCGCCGAGAGACCCGAGCATCCGGTTGCCGGTAACCGCACGGTGCCTGTTTCTGGCACGGGCGGGCCCGATTCCCGGAGCTCGAATGATCAGCGTGATGAGGGGTGGGGTTCCGCATGCGGTTCACTGGGGTGTGCATCGGGACAGTGGCGTGCGTGGTTGCGGCAGGTCTCGTCGGGTGTGGGGGCACTGTCGCGGGGCACGCCAGTGTTTCCGGCCCGGTATCCGCCTCTGCGTCGAAACCGACGGCAACAGCAGACCTGCCGGCCGGGGACATTCTCCAGCGGGCACGGGTAGCTGGGGCAGGGGCTTCATCGTTCACCATGGCCTTCACCTACGTTCCGGACCCGTCCGACCCCGAACCGCTTCACCGTTCCGCGCGACTGTCCTGGGACCGGGCCGGCCATTGCACCGGCGAGGTCACGATAGCGGGGCGGGGCTCGGCCCAGCTCGTGGTGTCAGGTGGTACGACCTGGCTCAAGCCCGATCCCCGGTTCGCCCGGGCGGAGTTCGGACCGGCAGCGACTGCCATGCTGGCCGGCAAATACCTCAAGGGCCCCACCACCGACCCGCACTTCGCCGATGTCTCCATGGTCACCGACGAGTACCAGAAGGACCTGTGCCAGGCAGGCGTGCTGGAACTCTCGATCCCGGACGAGGACGACCAGGCGTCGACCAAGCTGGGCAGGGCCACGATGGACGGGGTGCCGACCATCGACGTCCTGCCCAACGGCAAAGGGACCGGCGATACCTTCATCGCCGCTGAGGGCACTCCCTATGTGATCCAGAGCGGGGGACCGGGGGGCACCACCTTCAGCGATTACGGCAAGCCCGTGGCTTTCCACGAGCCTCCGGCCGACCTGACCGTGGACGTGGGCGAGCTTCCCGGACACTGACCCTCTCCTCCGGGGCCGATCGCGCGGCCCGTGGGGCGCAGTGCGCACGCGGCGTCGCGGGCCGATGACACAACTGCCCCGCGGCACAACGGACCGCCGGCGTGGTGCCGGCTGTCGGCATGCCGCTTTCCCGGGCCACGCACCACCTTCGCCTGTCCGCGGGGCGCGCCAGTTCCTCACCAGCACCATTGAGCAAGGATTCTCTGTGCCTTCATCCGGACCCATCCGAATAGCGACCTGTCTGTGCCTGGGAGTCATGGCGCTCGGGCTGGCACCCGCGGCGTCGGCGCTGCCGAAGAATGCGTCGAGTGCCGCCAGCCCTTCGTCGGCTTCCCCGGCTCCCGCTGCGCCGACGGCGACCGGCCAGGGATCGGACTCCGCCGACCCAGAGGCGGGGGAAGACCCCGATTGGAACAGTGCTGAGGCCGAGGCGTTCTGGACCTCGGATCGTATGGAAGCCGCCGTGCCCGAGACGCCCGCCACGAGCCCTGCTCCTACCGCGCCCACAGACGCCGCCACCACCCCATCCCCCACAGCGACTCCGGCAAAGGCGACCGCTCAGCCCCTCGTGGGCTCCACCGCAGCCGGGCCCGCTCGGCAGGCCACCGCTGTCCCGGCAGCCACCCACTTCGCGGGTGTCCCCTCAGTAGGCACGCTGTACTACCTGGGCAAGGACCAGACAGCGCACGACTGCACTGCCAGTGTCGTCAAGAGCCCGGGGAAGAACCTGATTCTGACTGCCGGTCACTGCAACCCCGGTTCCGGCGCCGGCGCGCGCGCCGCCTTCGTGCCGCAGTACAACAAGGGGAAGCAGCCCTTCGGGATCTGGGCCATCACCCGCGGCTACACCCTGCCCGGCCACAGCACCTCGGGCACCGGGTCCAATCTCGACTTCGCCTTCGCTACGGTCGCCGACCGCGACGGGCGCAAACTCGAAGACGTCACCGGCGGCAACACCCTCACCCGCACCCCCAGCTACACCAACACCGCGGTCACGGTGATCGGCTACCCCGGCAAAGGCAAAGACAGCCACGACCAGGCGATCAGCTGCAAGATACCCACCGTCCGACTGCCGGGCGCGGGGCTGACGCAGATGAAGATGGCCTGCGACGGCTACTGGGACGGGGTCTCCGGCGGGCCGTGGATGACCAATTTCAACGGCACCACCGGGGACATCATCGGCAATGTCGGCGGCCTCAACGGAGGCGGCCTGCTCAACCCCAACGAGAAGTACTACGACCGGTTCTCCTACAGCCCGATGTACGGCGACCAGATCTTCAGCCTCTACCAGCAGGCCACGACCGGCGCCGTTCCTCCCCCGGCCGCGTACTCGATGGGCGACCGCACCGTGTGGACCAACGCCCGGCACGTGGTGGCCGGGAACTTCACCGGCAAGGCCAGGGCCGAGGACATGATCACCGTGTGGGTCGACGGCGAGGTCACCCTCTACCACGGCGACGGCAACACCCACTTCACCGGCGAGACGCAACTGGTCCCGCCGAAGTCCATCTGGAAGGACGCCGTCTCGATCACCGCCGGGACGTTCACCCCCGAGAGCAACCAATCCGGCCTGGTCGTCCGCTGGATCGACGGCGAACTCGACCTCTACCCCAACGTCAGCGCCGCCGGCATCGGCAACGAGGTGCGCCTGGAGAACAGCAACAGCACCTGGACCAAGGCGACCGCGGTCGCCGGGCAGTTCGGCGGCAACGGCAAGGTGCCCACAGCCCTGGTGGTGGCCTGGAGCGACGGCCATGTCAGCGAGTTCCCCAACATCACCAGCCACTCCATGGCCGGCGAAGTCCAGATGATCGCCGCCAACAAGACCTGGACCTGGATGCGCGGCATCACCGCCGGAGACCTCGCCGGCAACAACGGGTCCGACCTGGTGGTCCGCTGGCTCGACGGCACCCTCACCCTCTACCCCGACGTCGACAACAGCGGCACCCACCAGGAGATCACCCTGCTGCCGCCCAACACCGCCTGGACGAACGTGACCGACATGACCGTCGGCAACTTCTCCGCCAACGGCTGGCCCGACGACCTCGTCGCCCTCTTCCCCGACGGCCAACTCACCATGTACCCCGACAGCGGCAGCAAGGG
>Ga0302314_10003287_pt1 | contig 29933 bp, 27 predicted proteins | sample III_Palsa_N2_3_FD_200533 | JGI IMG/M metagenome (GOLD analysis project Ga0302314, IMG submission 200533) | Peat permafrost microbial communities from Stordalen Mire near Abisko, Sweden - III_Palsa_N2_3 | ecosystem: Environmental > Terrestrial > Soil > Palsa > Peat permafrost | place: Sweden... | reverse complement strand
TACACCAGTAGGGCTGCGCTTCTCGGAACAGCCGCGACCCGCTCGCTACGGTTTCTGCCACCTTTTGATTTTTTGGTGGTCTTTAACTAGATTAATAGGACTAACATGGCACATACGATCCACGTCGACGTCGTCTCCGCCGAAGAGCAGATCTTCTCCGGCGAAGCCGAGTTCGTCGCGTTGCCGGGTGAAGCGGGCGAGCTGGGCATCTATCCCAAGCACACCCCGCTGATCACGCGCATCAAGCCGGGTGCTGTCCGCATCAAGGTCGCCGGTCAGGCCGAAGACGAATTCGTGTTCGTCGCCGGCGGCATTCTCGAAGTGCAGCCCGACACCGTCACCGTGCTGGCCGACACCGCGATCCGCGGCAAGGACCTGGACGAGGCGAAGGCAACCGAAGCCAAGAAACTGGCGGAAGAAAACCTGCACAACGCCGAAGGCAAGATCGATTACGCCAAGGCGCAAGCCGAACTGGCAGCCGCGCTGGCACAATTGGCAGCGATTCAACGGCTGCGCCTGAAGCGTTGAGCGGATATGGCAAACCCACAAAAAAAGCAGCCTTGGCTGCTTTTTTTGTGGGTCCTGCGCATGGCACGAGCGTTATTGATCGCGGATCTTGTAAGTGATCGCAGTCGCGCCGCTGTTCTGCCAGTCGGGGCCGACCAGCTCGGCGTGGAACACATATTTCATCGTGCAAGGCGTGCCGTTGCACAGCGCCGGCTTGAATTTCTGCTCCGCCATGATATTGGCGACCGCCTGGCCGATTTGCTGATCGGGTGCCTCGATCAGTTGCAGCGCACCGGGGTTGCCGTGGCTGTCGACTTCCACGTACATGGTCACCGGGCCCTTGAATTGCAGCTGCAGACTTTCGTGCGCATTCGCCAGCGCCTTGTAGAGCGGCATCAAGCCTTTTTCCGGGAAAGGCGGCTCATCGCCGTCGCCCATTTTTTCGTAGACCGATTTCAGGATGTCTTTCTGCGCCGACGTAAGGTCGGCGTAACGCTTGTCCAGGGGAATGTTGCCGGCAACGACGATAGGCTTGCGGATACGCGATCCCTCGCTCGGCGTGGATTGCTTGACGGTGTACGGCTCCTCGCCGGCCAGGGCATCGCACGACAACGAGAAAAGAGTGCCGGCCATGAACAAGGCACCGGCGATGCTTGCTGCTTTCATGAGAAATCCTTTCGGGGGTGATTTCGCTATCGGGTAGTACCGCATACAAACCCGTACCCGACACTCGCAATACTATTGGTAACGGAAAATATTATAGGTCAAACTGCCGCGTATTTTCCAGCAATTGTTATCCGCTTCCCAGATCCTTGTTACACTTGTGCGGCATCCATCCAAACCCTGTCGTTCCATGAACCAATTCGCAGACGAAGACGTCATCGCCCATGTGCTCGCACAATGCCGCACCATTGCGGTGGTCGGAATGTCGGCCGATCCTGCGCGCGATAGTTACCAGGTCGGACGCTACCTGCAGCAAAGCGGCTACCACATCGTCCCGGTCAACCCCACCTATGCCGGCAGCAAAATCCTCGGTGAGTCATGCCACGCCACGCTACGCGAAGCGGCCGAGGCGATGCAAGCCCAGGGGCGGCAAATCGAGATGGTCGATTGCTTCCGCCGCCCGGACGCCATGGAGGCCGTCGCGGACGACGCAATCGATATCGGCGCGCGCTGCCTCTGGATGCAGCTCGGGGTGATCAATCTCGCCGCGGCCGGGAAGGCGCGTGCGGCCGGCCTTGCCGTGGTGATGGATCGCTGCACGAAGATCGAGCACGCCTATCGCTAACGGCACGACTCAGGCGAGCGCGCCGTCGAGATAGGCCGTCGTCAGGCGGTCGCGCTGTACCTTGCCGGTCATGGTGCGCGGCAATTCCCTGACCGCGATATATTCCTGCGGCCGCAGCGGCCCCAGCTTGTCGCGCGCGTAGGCGTCGAGCTCCGCAATCGGCGTGCCGCCGCCGGCAACGTAGGCCAAGCCCATCTTTTCGCGCCCGGCCGCATCGATCACCACGAACACCGCCGCCTCGCGTATTGCGGGATGTGCTTCCAGCACCTGTTCGATGTCGCGCAGTTGCACCTTCACGCCGCCGATGTTCAACACGTCGTCCTGCCTGCCTTCGATGAAGAGCAAACCTTCCTCGTTGACATGCGCCATGTCGCGCGGGTAGTACCAGCCGTCGCGGAAGCGTTCGGTGGTCAAGCCGTCGTCGGGGTAGTAGCCCCTCAACATGACCTCGGCACGCAGGCGCAGGATGCCGCTTTGCCCGGCGGGAAGCGGGTTGTCGTGTTCGTCGACCACCTCGGCGTCGATGGAGGGCAGGAGCGTGCCGGTCGATGCCGGATGGCGCCTGAGCATCGCGGGTGTGGCGATGGCGACGGTTCCCATTTCCGTCAGACCGTAGACGACGAAGAGGTTGGGCGAGAAGCGCCGCATCATGGTGTCGACCAGTTTCGCGTTGGGCGATGCGCCTACGATGCGCAAGTGGTTCAGCGTGCCGAAATACACATCGTGCTCGATCAGGCGCGTGGCGATACCCCGGGCAATCGCCGGCGAGAGCAGCCAGTCGGTGACGCCGAAGCGCCGTACCGCGTCGATGGTGTCGTCGGGCGATTCGGCGGCAACGAAGACGATGGCCGCGCCCATGGCCAGCGCGCACAGCGCGTAGTTGAAACTGGCGACGAAATTCAAATCCATCAGCAGCACGCGCGACGTCGGGGTCATGCCGTAAGAAGTCAGGTCCAGGCGGGCACGCGTGTGGCCATGGGAAAGCATGACCCCCTTGGGGTCGCCCGAGGTGCCGGAAGATTGGGCGATGCGCAGCGGCGTGTCGAACGACGTCGGCGCATAGGGAACGGGCGCAATCTCGCCCTGCAGCTCGCCGCGTTGCAGCAACACGAAGGGCAAGCCGTCGAGTTCGCAATCGGGCCGGCCCGAGACGATTGCCGTCACGCCGTAGCGCCGCACGGCAAGCATGCGCCGCTCGCGCGGCAGGGCGGGATGGATGGTGACGAAAGGCGCACCGATGCGCGCCAACGCCAGCGTGGCGAACATATGCATGGGCGTCTGGCCCATCGAAATGCCCACCATCTGTCCGGCCTCGATGCCGCCCGCAAGCAGTTTCGCCGCCACGGCATTGACTGCGCTTTGCAGGCCGCGATAGCTGATGACGGTTTCCCGCATGATCAGGGCCGGCGCCGCCGGTTGCAGCAGCGCGCGTTGCTCGATCATGGCGGCGATGTTCATTACTTCCCTGCCGTCGCGGTCATGCGTGACGAATGAACCGGTTTCCATATTCTCCTTTCAGGGGCCGGCCGCACGATGGCGCGCCAGCCATTGCCCGACGTGCGTGGCGCCTTCCTTCGTCATATGCAAGCCGAGCTTGGAGCGGCGCCATAACACGTCGACGGTATCGTGCGCCCATTCGTGCGCAACGAGATATTCCAGTTCGGCAGCATACAGGCCGGGCGCGACTTCCTCGCCCATCGCGGCCAGCGTGGTGCGGCCTTCGAGCAGTATGCCGATGCGGCTGCCGTAGGCGTGCGCATAGCGTGCCACCAGTTGTGCCGGCAACCAGGCATAGCGCTGCTGCTGTTCCAGCACATAACGCTCGAACTCGCGCACCGAACGGTTTTGCGGCGTCGCGCCGTAGAGATCGCCGCCGGGCAGGCAGGCGTGCTCGGTCCAGGCGCCATGCGTGTTGCCCAGAAGCGGCGCGAGCAGGTCGAGCGCTTCTTCGGCCAGCTTGCGGAAGGTGGTGATCTTGCCGCCGAAGATGGTCAGCATGGGGGCACCGTCATTATCCAGCTCGAAGCGATAGTCGCGCGTGACCGCGGAGGCGCTGGCTGACGCATCTTCCACTAGCGGGCGCACGCCGGAATAGGACCACACCACGTCGGCCGGCTTGACCGGCTGGCGGAAATAATGGCTCACCAGTTCGCACAGATAGGCGATCTCGCTATCGTCGATCGCCACCTGGTTCAGATCGCCGTGGTAGTCGAGATCGGTGGTGCCGATCAGCGTGAAGTCGCGCTCGTAGGGGATGGCGAACACGATGCGCCCGTCGGGGTGCTGGAAGATGTAGGCGTGCTGATGTTCGAACAGGCGCGGCACCACGATGTGGCTGCCCTTGATCAGGCGCAAGTTGCGGTCGGCCGGATGGTGCGCGGCCTGCTGCAAAAACTTCACCGCCCAAGGTCCGCTGGCGTTGACCACGGCGCGGGCCTTGACCTCGATGTCATGGCCCGCGTCTTTGTCCGATTCGCCGCGCAATCGCGCCAGCCAGTGGTCGCCTTGCTGCTCCAGTGCCAGGCAGGCGGTATGGGTCAGAATCTGCGCGCCTTTTTCCCTTGCGGCGATGGCGTTCAACACCACCAGTCGCGCATCGTCGACCCAGCCGTCGGAATAAATGAAGCCGCGCGTGAAGCGCTCGGACAGCGGCTTGCCGGCGGCGTGCTTCTTCAGATTGACGCCGCGCGAACTCGGCAGCAACTCGCGCTTTGCCAGCAGATCGTAGAGCAGCATGCCGGCGCGTATCATCCACGCCGGGCGCAAGCCTTTTTCGTGCGGCATCACGAAGCGCAGGGGCCGCATGATGTGCGGCGCGCTGCGCAACAGCACTTCGCGCTCGATCAGCGCCTTCCTCACCAGGCGGAATTCGTAATATTCGAGGTAGCGCAGGCCGCCGTGGATCAGCTTGGTCGAGGCGGAAGACGTGTGGGAGGCGAGATCGTCCTTCTCGCACAGGATGACGGAGAGGCCGCGCCCGGCCGCGTCGCGCGCGATGCCGGCGCCGTTGACGCCGCCGCCGACGACCAAGAGGTCGCAGTTTCGTTGATCCATGTGTTGCTCTTTTTGCTCCATCGGCAAATCCTAGCACGTCACCGCGCGGCGGGCGTGGGATAATGGCGGCTACACCATCGCCACACACCAAGCCATGTCCTTCCCACCGCTGCAAAACGACACCTTCCTGCGCGCCTTGCGCCGCCAGCCGGTCGATTACACCCCCGTCTGGCTGATGCGCCAGGCCGGGCGCTATCTGCCCGAATACCGCGCCACGCGCAAACAGGCCGGCTCCTTCCTCGGCCTGGCCAAGAATCCCGGCTTCGCCACCGAAGTGACGCTGCAGCCGCTGGACCGTTATCCGCTCGATGCCGCGATCCTGTTTTCCGACATCCTGACCGTGCCCGATGCGATGGGCCTGGGCCTGTATTTTACCGAAGGCGAAGGGCCGAAATTCGAGCGGGCCTTGCGCGACGAACAGGCGGTGAAGGCCCTGCGCGCACCCGACATGGCCGAGCTGCAATACGTGTTCGACGCCGTGACGCAGATTCGCGGCGCCCTGAACGGACGCGTGCCGCTGATCGGCTTTTCCGGCAGCCCCTGGACGCTGGCTTGCTACATGGTCGAAGGCAGCGGCTCGGACGACTACCGCACGGTCAAGACCATGCTCTACCAGCGGCCCGACCTGATGCACCACATCTTGCGCACCAATGCCGAAGCTGTGGCGGCCTACCTGAACGCCCAGATCGAAGCCGGCGCCCAAGCCGTGATGCTGTTCGATTCGTGGGGCGGCGCGCTGGCCGATGGCGCCTACCAGGAGTTTTCGCTGGCCTACATGCGCGAAGTGGTGAAAAAGCTCAAGCACGAGCACGACGGCGTGGACATTCCGGTCATCGTCTTTACCAAGGGCGGCGGCTTGTGGCTCGAGCAGATCGCCGACATCGGCGCCGATGCGGTGGGGCTCGATTGGACTGTCAATTTGGGCGAGGCACGCGCCAAGGTCGGCTACAAGGTGGCGCTGCAAGGCAATCTCGACCCCGTGGTGCTGTTTGCCGGCCATGACCAGATCCGCGCCGAAGTGGGCCGCCTGCTGCAATCGTTCGGCCGCCACCAGGCCGATTCGGGCCACGTCTTCAATCTGGGCCATGGCATTTCCCAGCATACCGACCCCGAAGCGGTGACGGTGTTGGTCAATGCCGTGCATGAACTGAGCAGACCACTTCATGCGGGCTTGTAACGGCCCCCGTTTGTTGCGCAATGCATCTTATGCACAGTAAATGCAGGAGAGAAAGCAAATAAAATTATTTGCGGCAGTTTTTTCGTCTAACCAAGCAGGTTTTCTAACTGCTTGATTTGAAAGGATAAAAAAACTGCCCCTCGTTTCAGCAATCTGTTGAAACCCGCGCCGATTCTGGCGTCTGGGGCTGTCAAGAGGGAGTTTTCCACAAAGTTTTCCACAGACTTTGTGGATAGGTTAAAAAGCGTTTACGAAACCGCTCTTTAGCGCAGTTCTTCAAGTAAAACATGAAGATCGTTGTGCAACGCAAGAAAAGGCGCAGGATCGCCTGCGAGCCGTTTTTGCGCGCGTCGGTTACAGGTTGATATTGCTTATTGGTATAAATAAGGCATCATTTTTGCTGCTTGGAGGCAAGTAAAAACAAGCGCAAAAAGTACCTGATTGCAAGTTGTCCGATTTTGCCGAGCCCGACTTATGCACAAAAAATGTCTGTTGCGGGGCAGCAGAAATATTTAACAAAAATTTTCAAAGATGTTTTTTGGTAAATTATAAGTAGTTGATTTCATTAGGATTATGTTTTGCATTTCAAATGGTCAAGCTAATGGAAACCTTGCGGCTACGGGGCTTGCGGCCTGTCAAGGGGGGCTTATGCACAAAGTTATCCACCGGCTTTGTGGATAGAATAAAAATGACTTATGAAACCGCAGCTTAGCCAAATTCCTCAAGTATTACTTTAAGTTCGTGGAACCAAAAATACTGCGCGTGGCGGTCGATTCGCCGCTCGATTTTGCGCTGGACTATCGCTGGAGTGCTGCGGCCGACGGTTCGACGCCGACGCCCGCCGTCGGCCAACTGGTATTAGTGCCCTTCGGCCGCCGCGAAGTGGTGGGCCTGGTCGTGGAAGTGCTCGACCAGACCGAACTGGAACACGGCAAGATCCGTGACGTGATCAGCGTGCGCAGCGCGCTGGCGCCGTTATCCGGCGCCTGGATCGATCTGTGCCGTTTCGCCGCCGACTATTACCAGCGCCCGCTGGGCGAGGTGGCGCTGCCCGGCCTGCCCAAGAGCCTGCGTGCCGAAAAGACCACGGCGCTCGACAAGGCCTTGAAGAAGCTCGCCAAGCTCCCGGCAGGCACCGCACCGGATGCCGCGGTTGCCGGCGCCGCCAGCCTCAATGCCGAGCAGCTCGAGGCGGTCGAAGCGATTGCCGACGCCAGCGGCTATGCGCCCATGCTGCTCTATGGCGTGACCGGCAGCGGCAAGACCGAAGTCTATCTGCAGGCGATCGCGCGCTGCCTGGCGACGGACCCCGATGCGCAAATCCTGATCCTGGTGCCGGAAATCAACCTGACGCCGCAGCTCGAAGACAACGTGCGCAGCCGTTTTCCCGGCTTGACGGTGGCCACGCTGCATAGCGGCCTGGCCGAAGGCGAGCGCTTGCGCAGCTGGCTCGCGGGCCACCTGGGACAGGCCAGCATCGTGCTCGGCACGCGGCTGGCAGTGCTCGCTTCGTTGCCGCGCCTGAAATTGATCGTGGTCGACGAAGAGCATGATCCCTCGTACAAACAGCAGGAAGGCTTGCGCTATTCGGCGCGCGACCTCGCCGTGTGGCGCGCGCATCAATTGGCGATTCCCATCGTGCTCGGCTCGGCCACGCCGTCGCTGGAGAGCTGGCAGCACGCGCAATCGGGCCGCTACCGCAAGCTCGTGATGAAACAGCGCGCCGTGCGCGACGCCGTGCTGCCCAAGGTGCGCATGATCGACCTGGAGCGCGACAAGCCGACCGAAGGCTTGAGCTCACTCCTGGTTGCCGCCATGCGCAGCCGTCTGGAGCGAGGTGAGCAATCACTCCTGTTCCTCAATCGGCGCGGTTATGCGCCCGTGGTGGCGTGCGACGCCTGCGGCTGGATCAGCAATTGCACGCGCTGCACGGCTTACCTCGTGCTGCACAAGCTCGACCGGCGCCTGCGCTGCCACCATTGCGGGCTGGAGCAAATCATTCCGCGCGGCTGCCCGACCTGCGGCAACGTCGACATCCAGCCGCTCGGGCGCGGTACGCAACGTGTGGAAGAGGGCTTGCAGCGGCATTTCCCCGAAGCGCGCGTCTTGCGCATCGACGCCGATTCGACGCGCAGGAAGGGCAGCGCCGAAGCCGCGTTCGACACGGTGCATCGCGGCGAAGTCGATATCCTGATCGGCACGCAAATGGTGGCCAAGGGGCATGATTTCCGCAATCTGACGCTGGTCGGCGTCTTGAATCCCGATACTGCGCTGTTTTCGCAGGATTACCGCGCCGGCGAGCGGCTGTTTGCGCAATTGATGCAGGTGGCCGGGCGCGCCGGGCGCGCCGGGCAAAAGGAAGGCGGCAATGCCGGCGAGGTGCTGATCCAGAGCCGCTATGTGCATCATCCGCTGTATGCCGCCGTCGCCCGTCATGACTTCGACGGCTTTGCGCGCGGCCTCCTGGCCGAGCGCGAGCAGGCCTGCCTGCCGCCCTTCCTCTATCAAGCCATCCTGCGTGCCGAAGCGCGCACGCTGCAAACCGCGCTCGATTTCCTGGGTGAGGCCGCCACCTGTGTCGAGCACGCCGGCATCACCATCAACGACCCGATTCCCATGACCGTCACCCGCGTGGCCAACATGGACCGCGCGCAATTGCTGGTCGAATCAAGCTCGCGCCCGGCCTTGCAAGCCTTCCTCAAGCAATGGATGGCGGTCTTGCGCGACAGCAAGGCGCGCGTCAAATGGTCGCTCGAAGTCGACCCGACCGATATCTGATCTCTCCCAATCTGCTGAACTTGTAACAACTTGGCATGCCTAACTGCCAACGTCAGCGGAATTTCCTCTCTTTTATTACCAGCCAACACAAACCTGGGACAACTTATCGTTCCTTGACAATTGGCCGGCGGCGACATTGTTACAATTCGTTACAGTCGCTTACATTTAGGCGGGTAAGCCAGACAGGGCTTCGCGTCAACTGAGACCCGCGACCTTACCCAAAAGGTAGTCACCATGCACTCGGTTCCACACCATCAGTATTTGCTGCAAATCGCCAAGCCGTTTCATGTCACGACATATCGGGAAGCCTTTGGCCGCTGTTTTGCCGCGACCCTTGGCATTGCCGACTCGGCGCGCAGGCACGGGATCAAGGTCGAGCTGGTGCGCTGGCAAGTCGTCGGCGACCGCGACTTTTGCGATCATTGGGTCGTGGCGTGCGACGACGGCACGGTGATCGACCCGACCCGGGTGCAGGTCGACGGCAGGACCGATCTGCTGCAGCCGATTGCCGGCTATCCGCGACAATTTCGCAATCTGCGCCGCTATCCGGCGGAACTGCTCTTGCCGCTGTATGCGCAATTGGCCGATGCGCAGGAGCCGCACATACCGCTACGCTTCATGTGGCGCAGCGGCATCGCGCTGGTGCGTCACGATATGCGCCGCGCCCGGCAAGCCGGGGAGTGGCGTCAATGGATGCGCGGGATGGCGGAGCTGGCGCGCGTCGCCTGGCGCACGACGCTTGGCGCCTTGCAGCACCAATGGATTCGCCCGCCGCAAAACCGCATGGGCTCGAACGCGGGTTAAGCAAGAACCACCCACTGGTCATCCAGCAGGCCAGGCTCAAGCACCCAATCGAGCTTGCCTAATCGAGCTTGCCTTCGGCGGCCATCTGCCGGATCAGGCTGATCGTGTCGATATCGGCTTCCTTGTAGGCCGACTGGCGGAATTCGTTATAGAACGCGTCGATGCCTTCGGTATCCAACGCACTATCCTCATACTCGAAGCGCACCAGCAAATGGTCTTCCGAAGGTTCCTCGATCGACATCGTCAGTTTGGAGGCGGCGATGTCGGTCTGTTGCGGCACCCAATATTCGACACGCTTGCCGGGGTAGAACACGACCGTGTCGCGGACACTGATTTTCCCATAGTGCAACAGGCGCGAAACCGAATCGGCCTTGCGATCGGACAATTCGCAACGATCCAGGTGCGGCATGAACAGCCCGGGCTGCTCGGCGCGCAGCACGAGGCCGCGCCACACCTGCGCGCGCGTCAAGGTATCGATCAGCGGATTCAAGGGATCGTTGATTTCAACGAGATGATGGAATTGCATGGGCCCGTGTCGCCAAGGTAAAGCATAAATTATCGCACCATGGCGTTGCTGCGGTGCGATTTGCCCTCGATATCCCATAAATACGGGATTGTTAGGAGGTGCGCTTTTGGCTATAAAGTAAGACTTGAACAATCAATATCACGAAACACATGAAAACGCTCTACGACCTGCTTGAAGTCGAAGCCGGTGCGACCCAGGCGCAGATCGAGCAAGGCTACAAACGTCAGCTCGACCGCTATCTCGAGCGGCCCCAGGCAGGCAGGAACGATCAGGAGACGCGGCGCATGCAAAACATCCGCGAGGCCTACCTGCTGTTGTGTTCGCCGCCGAAACGCCAGATCTACGACCAGCAACTGCAAATTTTCCGGCAAGCCAGGAAGCGCGTGTTCAATCGCGCCAATCTGTGGCGTGTCGCCCTGGCGACGGTGGGCGCGCTGGCCGTCGCGTGCGGCATTTACCTGAGCCACGATACGCGCGGCCATGCCTGGAACGATTCGGGCAGCGGCGTTGACCAAGCCATGTTGAGTCAAGTCGGTCCCGGGGATGGCCGGAGCGGCAACTAGATAACGCACCGCCAAGAAAAAAGCGGCGCTTGTGCGCCGCTTTCTCTTTGTGCGGTCAAGGTCAATTATCGTCGGAACCGAAGTCGACGTCTCCGCTACCGCTACTGCTGCTGGAATTGTCGTCGCCGAAATCGATATCGTCAGACGGGCCCTGCCGGCGCGGTTCTTCATAAACCGGCACTTCCCGGACTTCATGGATTTCGCGCACGACTTCGCGGTCGTGATGGCCGCCGCTCATCATCTCGCCGAGCGCCACGCCGGCGATCAGGCCGCCTATCGCGCCCATGCCGCTATTCTGCTCGACATACATCGGCTGCTGCAGAACTTGTGGATAGGCCTGCGGGTAGCCCTGCTGATATCCCGCCGGCTGATACACGGCGCTGGTGCCAATGTTCGTGCCGGCGCCCATAACAGGATTCAGGCCGTTGTTGACTTGCTGCGGCATGCCGAAGCCATTGCCCGGGTTACCCTGATACACCGACTGCGGCGCATTATCTTGCACCGGCTCAGGTGTCGGCTGCGCTGCCGCCTGCGGTGCCGGATCGGCCTTGCCTTCGAACTTGCGGCGCAGATGCGCCAGGTTGTCAGATTGCACATCGATCTCGCGCTGCGCAACCGGCGCCTGCGACAGCCGCTCGATCAGGCCGATCAAGGCTTTCTCGGCATCGTCGAGTTCGGCCAGCAAGGCAGCATTGGGCGGGCTGGCCATGCGCATGTCCAGGCGCAGCGGCTTGACCGATTCGAGCAGGGTATTGGCTTGTTTCAGTTGATCCTGGCGCAGCGTCTTGACGCGCGCCTCGTCTTCGGCCTTGTCTTTTTCAGCGGTGCGGCGGAACAGGAACCAGCCGCCTATGCCCAGCACGATCAGCACCAGCACGATCCACAGTCCGGTATGGCCGGATTTATGCGGCGCCGGTATCGGGGCAACGGCGGGGGTGGCGGGCGGTGCCATGGTAGCCGCCGGCGCCAAGGGCGCGGCATGCTGCGCGTTTTCGTTGGCCAGCTTGTCGCCGAATATTTCCACGCGCGACGGTTCCTTTTCGAACGAATAACCCGGATCGAGTTTCTTCATCTCGTTGAATTGGCTCAGGGCCTCGCCGTGCTTGCCGTTCTTGTCGAGGATTTGCGCAAGAATGTAGTGATAGCGCGCATTGCCCGGGTCGCCCGCCACGACCTCGCGCATCAGCTTTTCGCCTTGCACTTCATCGTGGTTGACGTGGACCGCGACATCGACGTCGTGCAGCGTAGCGGCAGCGAAAGCCGCACCGGCGAAGGAGAGCACCAGCACGGTGGCGCACAGTTTGCCCAATAGTTTCATGGTTGTCTGGCGGCACGGCCGCGTGAGAGAAAAGGTAGGGAGGCGATGCAGCTTCCACCACATCGCCTTTTGCGCAGAATACTTTACTGCGGCGCTTGCTGCATCTTGGCCTTCAACGCGGCCAGGCGGTTCTCGGCCGAATCGTCGGTGGTGCTGATGTGGCTCAGGCGGTCGTCGAGCGATTTGCCCGAGGCGGCATCGACCGATGACAGGCGCGCATCGGCGCGGGCAGACGTGAGCTGCGCCTTCTCTTCGAGGCGGGCGAAGTCTTCCGATAGGTTCTTCCCGCCGATGCCGCCCAGGGCGGTGGCGGCCACGTCCTTGGCGCTGGCGACTTGCGCCTGCACTTCGATGACTTCGGTACGGCTTTTCAGGTCGGTGCGGCGGCGGCGCATGTCTTCGATCTGGCGGTCCAGTTCTTCGACGGTGGGCTTCAGTTGACCGATCTGCGCATCGTAGGCCTTGGCCTTGCCTTCGTGGTCCAACTGGGCGTTCAAGGCGTCGGTGGCGAGTGCGTCGTCGCCGGACTTGACGGCGTTCGCCGCGCCTTGGCCATAGCGTGCGGCTTCCGACACTTCGTGATCGTGCTTCGATTGCAGCACGGTCAATTGCGCGCGCACGTCAGTCAGCGCGGATTCGGCCTTGGCGATGCTGTCGTCGAGATCGCGCACGATCTGGCGCGCATCGCGTGCAGGATCGGCGACGGCATCGGCGGAGTCGTTGAGCACACCCTTGATAGTGCGTGACAGGGAATCGAGAAAATGCATCTGTATCTCTCCGTGAGGTGATGGGTCCGGCTGAAAACTGGCTTGATTTTGTTGAAACCAATCCAGATTGTTAAACAATCGCTATGCGAGGCGGGTTCTCAGTGTAGTTAGCAAAGTCGAATCCCACAAGTGAAGAAAGCACACTTTCCCTCGGGCAATTGCGACGGCGGAAGATCTGCCGTCCCTGATACAATGGCAGCCTTTAGCCTGCTGTGCATCGGTAAAACGCAGCACGCTTGACCGAAGCTCAACGCCTGCATGTCGACACCCTTCCCCGGATTGAACGCGCCCCAGCGCGAAGCCATCAAGTACATGGACGGCCCCTGCCTGGTGCTGGCCGGCGCCGGCTCGGGCAAGACGCGCGTGATCACGCAAAAGATCGCGCACCTGATTGAAGAATGCGGCTACGACTCGCGCCACATCGCCGCGCTGACCTTCACCAACAAGGCCGCGACCGAGATGCAGGAACGGATCGGCAAGATCCTGCAGGACCCGAAGCAGGCCAAGAACCTCACGGTATCCACCTTCCATTCGCTGGGCGTGAAGATCCTGCGCCAGGAAGCCAACAACCTGGGCTTGAAGGACCGCTTTTCCATCATGGATAGCGACGACTGCTTTTCGCTGGTGCAGGACATGGCCGTGACCACCGACAAGCAGATGGTCCGCCGCATCCAGAGCGCGATCTCGCTGTGGAAGAACGGCCTGGTCGACCCCGAAGCGGCGATCAAGAACGCCGCGACCGAAGACGAGGCGCAAGCGGGGCGCATCTACCGCAGCTACGTCGCCACACTGTCGGCCTACCAGGCGGTCGATTTCGACGACTTGATCCGCCTGCCGGTCGAACTGTTCCGCAGCAACGACGCCGTGCGCGACAAGTGGCAGCGCCGCTTGCGCTATCTGCTGGTCGATGAATACCAGGACACCAATACCTGCCAGTACGAGCTGGTCAAGCTGCTGGTAACAGGCATCGGCAAGAAGCCGATGTTCACGGCGGTGGGCGACGACGACCAGGCGATCTATGCCTGGCGCGGCGCGACGCTGGAAAACCTCAAGCAACTGCAGGTCGATTTCCCCGATCTGCGCGTGATCAAGCTGGAACAGAATTACCGCTCCACCACGCGCATCCTGCAGGCCGCCAACGCCGTCATCGGCAACAACCCGAAGCTGTTCGAAAAGTCGCTCTGGTCCGAGCATGGCTTGGGCGACCCGATCAAGGTGCTCGGCATGCAGGACGACGAGCAGGAAGCGGAACAGATCGCGATCATGATCTCTGCACACCGTTTCGAGCGGCGCGCCAAGTTCTCCGATTACGCCATCCTCTATCGCGGCAACCACCAGGCGCGCGTGATCGAGCAAGCCTTGCGCAAGGAACGCATTCCCTACACCATCTCGGGCGGGCAAAGCTTCTTCGACCGTGCCGAGATCAAGGACATCATCAGCTACCTGCGCCTGATCGCCAACGAAGACGACGATCCCGCCTTCATCCGCGCCGTCACCACGCCGCGTCGCGGCGTCGGGCAGACCACCCTCGAAGCGCTCGGTGCCTATGCCGGGCAGTGGCAATGTTCGCTGTTCGAGGCGGTGTACAAGGGCGGCATCGAGACCAAGCTGACCGATCGCCAACTGACGCCGCTGCGCCAGTTCTGCGACTTCATCAACGGCCTGGAGACGCGCGCGCAGCGCGTGGGCAAGGCCGGCAGCGGCGACAACGCCGCCGCGGTGCTCGACGACATGATGAAGGAAATCAACTACGAAGCCTATCTCTACGACGCCTTCGACGATCGCGCCGCGCAGAGCAAATGGCAGAACGTGGTCGACTTCACCAACTGGTTGAAGGAAAAGGGTACGGGCGGGCGCGACGGCACCGATCCCGAGAAGAGCCTGCTGGACCTGACGCAGATGGTGGCCTTGATGAGCATGCTCGAAGGGCGCGACGAAGAACCCGACGCGGTACGCATGTCGACCTTGCATGCCTCCAAGGGACTGGAATATCCGCACGTGTTTTTGGTCGGCGTGGAAGAGGGTATCTTGCCGCACAAAGGCGACCCCGATGCGCCGGCCGAGACGATGGCCGCGCGCATCGAGGAAGAGCGCCGCCTGATGTACGTCGGCATCACGCGCGCCCAGCGCAGCCTGCATGTGACCTGGTGCAAGAAGCGCAAGCGCGCACGCGAGCATGTGCATTGCGACGTGTCGCGCTTCGTCAAGGAAATGAAGCTCGACGAGGGCGACGCGGTGCCGACCGAGGCCGAGACCATCACGCCGCAGAACCGGCTGGCCAATCTGAAGGCTTTGCTTGCCACACCGAAACCCGCAGTTTCTTAGTTACATTTAGTAGTTTTCACAACAGTAAAGCCCGGTTACACTGCTCAGACTCGTAAACGCCGAGGTGCCCGATGGTTGACGTGGTAATACGCGAACTGGCAGATTTCCCGCAATGGATACCGACCATCTCGGCCTGGTATCTCGACGAGTGGCGCGAGCTGCTCGGCGTGGGCTCGGCCGAGGAAATCGAGCGCGGCCTCGCCAAGTGGCTTGCGCGCGACGCCATTCCGACCGTGCTGGTGGCCGTGGCCGGCGAGGAAGTGATCGGCACGGTGGTTTTGAAGACACGCGAGTTCGAACAGTTCGGCGAGGCGCCGTGGCTGGCCGGCTTGTTCGTCGTGCCGCAGCATCGCAAGTCGGGCATCGGCATGCAGCTCTTGCGCGCCGCCGAAAAGAAGGCCGTCTCGATGGGCGTCCACAAGCTTTATCTCTATACCCCCTGCGCGCAGCGCTTTTACCAGACGCTCGGTTGGCAAGCCAAGCAGGAAATGACCTTGCATGCCAAGCCGATCACGGTGATGGAAAAGGTGCTGCTGCCGCATAACCTGTTCCAAGCGCCGCCCGCTCGCGCCAGGGGTTAGGCCCGCAAACATATAACAGTCTCCGATTGCCATGGTTCTGCATCCGTGGCACGATACCTTGCGTATATGCAATCAGGAGGTGACATGGACAAGAACCGGTTTTCCGATAGACCTGCATTGATCACGAGGCGCCACGGCTTGTTCACGCTCGGCGCGCTGGCCGCCACCGGCCTCGCGCAATCGGCCTGGGCCAAGGGCGGGGCGGCAGGGCCGAACGCCGGCGACGCTGCCATCCTCAATATCGCGCTCGCATTGGAATTCCAGGCCATCGCCGCCTACCAGGTCGGCGCCGAATCGAAGCTGCTGGAAAAACCCGTGCTCGATCTGGCTGTGCAATTCCAGAGCCACCACAAGGCGCATGCCGCCATGTTGTCGGTAGCGGTGGAAAACTCGGGCGGTGTGCCGGCAGAATCGAAGACCATTGCCGACTATGCCTTCCCGGTCGACCAATTGAAATCGCAAGCCGACGTGCTGCGCTTCGCCGCCGGGCTGGAAAAGGCCGCCGCCTCGGCCTATGTAAACTCGTTGGCCAATCTCCGACAAAAGAATCTGATCAAGGGCGCCGCCGCCATTCTGGGCGACGAGACCATGCACTGGGCCGTGCTGCTGAATGCGCTCGGTGAGAATCCGGTGCCGGCAGCCTTCATCAGCTAAAAAGGAGATAGCATGGAAGAAGCCGAAGACCCGCGCCGCCGCATCCTGATCCAGGCGTTGTCGGCCAGCGTGGCTGCAATGTTCCTGAAACCGGGCGAGGCCCATGCCGATGCGGTCTATGCCGAAACGCCTTCGCGCTTGCCGCCGGGGCAATCGATCTATCGCATCAAGGGCCAGGTGACCGTCGATGGCAGGGACGCCACGCTCGACACGCAAATCCGTGCCGGCGCGACCGTGCGCACCGGGCCGGACAGCGAAGTGATCTTCGTCGCCGGCGGCCACTCGATGCTGATGCGCGAAAACGGCGTGCTCGTGCTCAAGGGCCACGACGAGGGCGTGGGCGGCTTCCTCGTCTCGGCCTTGCGTCTCTTTCAGGGCAAGCTGTTGGCCGTATCGCGCAAGCAGAACTATTCGATCAACACGCCGACGGCCACCATCGGCATACGCGGCACGGGCGTCTATGTCGAAGCCGAACCCGATCTGACGTATCTTTGCACCTGCTACGGCAAGACCAACGTATTCGCGCGCCACGACGCGCACAGCCAGGATACGGTGCTGGCAACGCACCACAACCGGCCGCTTTACATTGCCGGCAAGGGTAAGGAGGGCAAGCTGATCAGGAAGGCGGGCTTCCGCAGTCATACCGACGAAGAACTGCTGCTGATCGAAACGCTGGTCGGGCGCACCACGCCGTTCCCGGTGCCGTACGATGGGCCCGACAATCCCTACTTCGGCACGTGATTTACAATGGCGAAGATAACTCTTCGTCATTGCCACCTTGTCCTCCATCGAGCCTGCCACCCCACCGCGCAAGATCATCCATTGCGACTGCGATTGCTTTTACGCGTCGGTCGAAATGCGCGACGATCCCAGTTTGCGCGGCAAGCCCGTTGCCGTCGGCGGCCGGCCCGATCAGCGCGGCGTGGTGGCGACCTGCAACTACGAGGCGCGCGAGTTCGGCATCCGCTCGGCCATGCCGATGTCGCAGGCGGTGCAGCGCTGCCCCGACCTCATCATCATCCGGCCGCAGATGGAGAAATACCGCGCCGCGTCGCGCCTGATCGGCGAGATCTACCGCTCCTACACCGAACTGGTGGAGCCGCTCTCGCTCGATGAAGCCTATCTGGACGTGAGCAACTCGCCGCACCATCAGGGCAGCGGCACGCTGATCGCGCAAGAGATACGCGCACGCATCTTCGACACCGTCGGCATCACGGCTTCGGCCGGCGTGGCGCCCAACAAATTCCTGGCCAAGATCGCCAGCGACTGGAACAAGCCGAACGGGCAATTCGTGATCCGCCCGCACGAGGTCGAGGAATTCGTCGCGGCCTTGCCGGTCAAGAAACTGCACGGCGTGGGCAAGGTCACGGCGGCCAAGCTGAACAAGATGGGCATCCTGACCTGCGCCGACTTGCGCAACTGGTCGCTGCCGGACTTGCGCCATTACTTCGGCGTGTTCGGCAACCGCTTGCATGATCTGTCGCGCGGCATCGACCAGCGCGAAGTGTGTCCGCACCAGGAGCGCAAATCGATTTCGGTCGAGGAAACCTACGTCAACGATTTGCCCGATCTCGATGCCTGCATGAAGGCGCTCGAGCAATTGATTGCGGATCTGGAAGCGCGCATCCGCCGGGTGAACGCCGAAGAAAGCACGCACAAGCTGTACGTGAAGATACGCTTCGCCAACTTCCGCCAGACCACGGTGGAATGCGTCGGCAGCGCGGTCGATCCGGCGCTGTATCGCAAACTGCTTGAAACCGGCTACCAGCGCGCACGCCTGCCGGTGCGCCTGTTGGGCGTCGGCGTGCGCATGGGCGAGGATGCGGCGGCATTGCAGTTGGGATTGTTCGGGGAATAAGAACCCATTTCAAAATGAACATGGCGTTGTTGCCACTCCTTGCCGTACAGTCGTACTGTCTTCGTCGTGGCGCCTAGCCCTGCTCATTTTGAAATAGGTTCTAAGCGTGCAGCAGTGTAGAATGGCCCCTTTTTTCGCGCACCTGCCGCTACCGCCATGTGGTTCAAGAACCTGCAAATCTATCGTCTCACCGCGCCCTGGACCCTCTCCCCGGAACAGTTGCACGACAAGCTAATTCCGCACGCCTTCCAACCCTGCTCGAGCATCGAGCTGCAAAGCCAGGGCTGGATTCCGCCGCGCGAAAACGGCGTGCTGGTGCATGCCGTCAACCATCAGATGCTGATCCTGCTCGGCACGGAAAAGAAGCTGCTGCCGGCCTCGGTGATCAACCAGGTGACCAAGGCACGCGCCGTCGAACTGGAAGAGCAGCAAGGCTTCAAGCCCGGGCGTAAGCAGATGCGCGATCTGAAGGAACAGGTGGCCGACGAATTGCTGCCGCGCGCGTTTTCGGTGTGGCGCAATACCTGGACCTGGATCGATCCGGTCAACGGTTGGCTGGTGGTCGATGCCGCCAGCCCGGCCAAGGCCGATGAGGTGTTCAAGCTCTTGCTCAAATCGATCGACCGTCTGCCGGTGGAGAGCCTGCGCACGCAGCGCACGGCGCAATCGTGCATGACCGAATGGCTGGCTTCCAACGAGGCGCCGGGCGGCTTTACGGTGGACCAGGATACGGAGTTGCGCGCGGCAGGCGAGAGCAAAGCCACGGTGCGCTACGTGCGGCACACGGTCGAAGCCGACGAAGTGCAGCGCCATATCGCGGCGGGCAAGCAGTGCACGCGGCTGGCGATGACCTGGGCGGACCGGGTGTCGTTTGTGTTGACCGATACGCTGGCTGTGAAGCGGGTTGCTGCTTTGGATGTGCTCAAGGAAGACAACGACGTATCGACAATGAACGAGGAAGAGCGGTTTGATTCGGATTTTGCGTTGATGAGTGGAGAGCTGGCGAAGATGATGGGGGATCTGGTTGAGGCGTTGGGTGGCGTGATGGCGGCTGGCTAGTCGCTGTAACCGGCTTCGCGCTGGGCGCGTAGGGCAAGGACGAACACGGTATCGACTATCGCTGAATAGCGGTATAAAGCAACGTAGCCGTGGGATCTTTTTCCGATAACCAGCTCCCTGAGCTCACCCGAGGTCGGCCTACCAATCAATGGGTTTGATTCGAGTACCGAAATCGCCTGGATGATTTCGTCAATTCGTGAAGCGGCATCTTGAATCTCATATTGTTCGAGGTGATCAATGATCCGCTTCAGATCATCGCTTACCTTGGGCGCCAGTTCAATATTGGCCATCGTCAGCGTGCTAATTTCCTTGCGCTTGGCGGCGCAGATTTCTTGCCGGATTTGCGATCTTCCAGGTAGCGGCGCATATCGCTCCAGGCGATGGTTTTTCCGGTCGCAACAATGTCAGCGTAGCGTTGTTCCGCTTCTGTGTGAAATTCGTTTCGACGTTCTTCCTGTTCGGTTTTTTCGGCGATGGCTTCGACAATGAAGTTATGAGGCGTCGTTCCTGCTCGCTCGGCAGCCGCCGCGACACGGGATTTGAGGTCTTCGGGAAGACGGATGGTGGTGGTGGACATGGGGTTGATCCTTGATCGGGGACGCTTGTTATTACTGTAGCACAGTTGTGCTACTGGGATGAATATCCTTCGGATGTTGAGGGAAGCTTGCAATTGCCCGCTGTCGCGGGCAATTAGCAGGGAGGAACGGGGGACTCGCCCACGTTCCGTGGGCCGCGGAATCGCTTGCAAGCGATTCCCTTCGAGTCCCGCCGGAAGCCACGCAGGTGGCTTCCTTCACTCCGCGATAGGAATGTTCGCTGCGCGAACATTGGAGGATGAGAATGAAAAAAGCCCGCATAAGCGGGCTTTTTATCTGGCGGAGTGGACGGGACTCGAACCCGCGACCCCCGGCGTGACAGGCCGGTATTCTAACCAACTGAACTACCACTCCTAAACCGAAAATTTGCTTTGCATGACATCCAGCTTTGGTGGGTGCTGAGAGGCTCGAACTCCCGACCTACGCCTTGTAAGGGCGCCGCTCTACCAACTGAGCTAAGCACCCGTTTGGACACTTAGCTGGAAAGGACGTTTGTCACCACGTCCAGCAAAGACGAGAGATAATACACAGGTTTTGGGGAATTGGCTAGGGGTAAGTGCGGGTTTTCCCGGAATTTTTGCGCCTTGCGCGGCGCCAATTGCATAAATCCGGGTTTCGGAGGATTCTTCGGGCTTCACGCCAAGGAAATTTCATGCTCGACGCCCACGCCGAGGCGGCCTTGTTTCCGCCGATCGAACCGTATGAAAGCGGCCTGTTGCCGGTCGACGAGTTGCACACCTTATATTGGGAGCAGTGCGGCAACCCCGCCGGCGTGCCGGTGCTGTTCTTGCATGGCGGCCCGGGTGGCGGTTTGTCACCCGTCCATCGGCGCTTTTTCGATCCCGCGCATTACCGCATCGTGCTGTTCGATCAGCGCGGCGCGGGCAAATCGACGCCCCTGGGCGAGTATCGCCACAACACGACGCATCTGCTGATCCACGATATCGAAAGCTTGCGCACGCTCTTGGGCATCGATCGCTGGCTGGTGTTCGGCGGTTCGTGGGGATCGACCTTGGCCTTGGCATACGGCCAGGCCTATCCGGCGCATTGCACGGGTTTCGTGTTGCGCGGCATCTTCCTGTGTACCGCTGCCGAGATCGATTGGTTCATCAACGGCATGCGGCTGTTCTATCCCGAAGTGCATGCCGCGTTCGCGGCGGCGATTCCCGAATCCGAGCGGCACGACTTGCTGCATGCCTATCAAAAGCGGCTGTTTTGCGACGATCCCGCCGTCTATCTTCCGGCGGCGCGCGCCTGGGCGCGCTACGAGGGCAGTTGCCTCTACCTGCTGCCGCATGCCGAAGCGTTGGCTGAATTCACGGCCGATGCGACGGCGCTGGGCATAGGCCGGCTGGAGGCGCATTACATGCTCAACAAGGGTTTTTTCGAGGACGACCAGTTGATCAGGAACGTCGGGCGCATCCGTCACCTGCCGGCTGCCATCGTCCAGGGGCGCTACGACGTGATCTGCCCGCCCGGCACGGCCGACCGGTTGCATCGCGCCTGGCCCGAAGCGGCCTACCATGTGATTCCCGACGCGGGGCATGCGGCGATGGAGACCGGCATTGCGCGTGCGCTGGTGGCGGCTACCGATCAATTCAAGCGCACCGGCAAATTCGAATAGCGCCAACTGTTGCTAATCGTTCCCATCCGGTCACGGCCGGCACGGACTTGGCATATGATAGTGATTCAGGTCGAACCGGAAACATCATGGAGGCATTCATGGCAGTCGGGTCCAAGAAATACCGCTTGATCACACGCAGCGACTTCGACGGTCTGGTCTGCGCCGTGTTGCTGAAGCACCTGGAATTGATCGACGAGATCAAGTTCGTCCATCCCAAGGACATGCAGGATGGAAAGATCGAGGTCAACGCCCAGGACCTGACCACCAATCTGCCTTACGTGGCCGGCGTGCATCTCGCCTTCGACCACCATCTCTCCGAGACCAAGCGCAATACGGGCGAGCGGCCCAACCATATCATCGACCCCGACGCGCCGTCGGCCGCGCGCGTGGTGTACGACTACTACGGCGGCGCCAAGGCCTTCCCGCCCGAGTGGAACGACATGATGGCGGCGGTGGACAAGGGCGATGCGGCGCGCTTCAACCGCGACGAAATCCTCTATCCGCAAAAGTGGGATTTGCTCAATTTCCTGATGGATGCGAGGACAGGCCTCGGCCGCTTCCGCGAATTCCGCATCTCGAATTACAACCTGATGATGGATTTGATCGACTATTGCCGCAACCATACGATCGACCAGATCATGCTGCTGCCGGACGTCAAGGAGCGCGTCGATCTCTACTTCGAGCATGAAAAGCAGTTCAAGGAACAGTTGAAGCGCTGCACAACGGTGCATGGCAATCTGGTCGTGCTCGACTTGCGCCGTGAAGACATGATCTACGCGGGCAACCGCTTCATGATCTATGCGCTGTTCCCCGACACCAATATCTCGATCCACGTGCTGTGGGGCTTGAAGAACCAGAACACCGTGTTCGCCACCGGCAAGTCGATTTTGAATCGTACGTCGAAGACCAATATCGGCGACTTGATGCTGAGTTACGGCGGCGGCGGGCATGAGAATGCCGGGACTTGCCAGGTGGAGAATGATCGGGCTGAAGCTGTGCTCAAGGAATTGGTTGGGAAGATCAACGCCGACGGTTGAGGTTGAACTCCCCTCGCCCGCGGGCGGGAGAGGGGAGTTACGCCGGTGCTCGTATTGGAGGCCATCCTCTACCCCACTGTCGCGCACTCGACGATAATAGGCCGACCTGACACCGGATGCCCCACTCATGAGCACGACGAACTACTCGCACCTCCTCGCCCCGCTAGACCTAGGCTTCACCACCCTGAAAAACCGCGTAATCATGGGCTCGATGCACACCGGCCTGGAAGATCGCTTCTACAACTATCCCAAGCTGGCCGCCTACTTCCGTGAGCGCGCAAAAGGCGGCGTCGGCCTGATCGTCACCGGCGGCATTTCGCCCGACTATCGCGGCTGGCTGCTGCCCTTCGGCGGCACGCTCTCCTCCATCTTCGACGTATCCAACCACAGGAAAGTGACCAAAGCCGTGCACGAAGAGGGCGGCAAGATCGCGATGCAGATTCTGCATTCGGGTCGCTACGGCTACCAGCCTTTCGTGGTGTCGGCCTCGCCCATCAAGTCGCCGATCTCGATCTTCAAGCCGCGCGAATTGTCGGACGCCGGCATCCTGAAAACCATCAAGCATTACGTGCGCTGCGCCCGGCTGGCGCACAAGGCCGGTTACGACGGGGTCGAGATCATGGGCAGCGAAGGCTACCTGATCAATCAATTCCTGTGCAAGCGCACCAACCATCGCACCGACCGCTGGGGCGGTTCCATCGAGAACCGCATGCGCCTGCCGGTCGAGATCGTGCGCGGCGTGCGCCAAGCCATCGGCCCCAACTTCATCATCATGTACCGCCACTCGCTGCTCGATCTGGTCGAAGGCGGCAATAGCTGGGACGACGTGGTGGCCGTGGCCAAGGCCGTCGAGGCGGCGGGCGCCAGCATCATCAATACCGGCATCGGCTGGCACGAGGCGCGCGTACCGACCATCGTCACCTCGGTGCCGCGTGCGGCCTTCCGCAGCCTGGCAGGGCGCTTGAAGCGCGAATTGACGATACCGGTGGCGGCGTCGAACCGCATCAACATGCCCGACGAGGCGGAACAGATCCTCGCGTCAGGCGAAGCCGATATGGTGTCGATGGCGCGCCCCTTCCTGGCCGATCCCGATTTCGTGCGCAAGGTCGAGAGCGGCCGCGTCGACGAAATCAACACCTGCATTGCCTGCAACCAGGCCTGCCTCGACCACACCTTTTCCAACCAGCGCGCGAGCTGCCTGGTCAATCCGCGCGCCGCGCATGAAACCGAACTGGTGTTCGTGAAGAGCACGCGCGCCAAACGCGTGGCCGTGGTCGGCGCCGGGCCGGCAGGCTTGTCGGCGGCGTCGGTGGCGGCCGAGCGTGGCCACGACGTGACGCTGTTCGACGCGAGCGAGCGCATCGGCGGGCAATTCAATTACGCCATGCGCATTCCCGGCAAGGAAGAGTTTGCCGAAACGCTGCGCTACTTCAACCGCCGGCTCGAACTGGCCGGCGTGAAGCGTCAATTGAACCGTCGCGTCACGCGCGAAGAATTGCTGCGCGAGGGTTATGACGAGGTGATCGTCGCCACAGGCATCGTGCCGCGCACGCCGCGCATCGACGGCATCGATCACCCCAAGGTCTTGTCGTACCTCGATGTGCTGAGGAACAACGCGCCGGTGGGCCAGCGCGTGGCCATCGTCGGCGCCGGCGGCATCGGCTTCGACGTCGGCGAATTCCTGCTGCATGATCCGAGCGTGCCCTTGCCGCTGCCCTTGCCGAATTGGCTCAGCGAATGGGGTGTCGATTTACAGGCGAACAATGGCGGCCTGGCCGAACCCCATGCCGAGACGCCGGTGCGTCAGGTGTATCTGTTGCAGCGCAAGGCCAGCAAGCTCGGCGCGAGCCTGGGCAAGACCTCGGGCTGGGTCCATCGCGCCACCTTGATCCGCAAAGGCGTGGAGATGATCGGTGGTGCCGAATATCACAAGATCGACGACCAGGGCCTGCACATCAGCGTCGCGGGTGCAGCGCGACTCTTGGAGGTTGACAACGTGATCATCTGCGCCGGTCAGGATTCGCTGACGGAGTTGATGCCGCCGGCCGATGCTGCAGGCGCAGCATCGCAACAAACCGGCCCGCGCTTTCACCTTATCGGCGGCGCCAAGCTGGCCGCCGAACTCGATGCCAAACGCGCCATACGCGAAGGTGCGGAACTCGCTGCGTGGCTGTGACGGCGCTGTAATGCTCCTGTAATTCGCGTTACCGGCATCTGTCGTACGTAACAGTTCGTAAGTACACATTCCTTTGGTCAACGCGGTGACCTATATTGACGTTGTGCGTTGACACAAGGAGCGGGCTTCGTGCCCAGGAGGCTGTTACCATGACAACGAGACATTTCAAGCACACGAGACTGGTCTGGGCCGCCACAGGCGCGCTGGCAGGCTGTTCCGTCACGGTGACGCCGCCGGTGTATCATTCCGAACCGGCGCCGGTTGCGACGCCGAATGCCTATCGGCCCGACAGCACAGCGATGCGCCCCGAGAACGCACCGCCTCTTTACCGAACCGATAACATGTCGCTCGAACATTACAAACATATCCTGGCGCAACGCATCGTCGACCAGAACCCGGACAAGATCTACCCGGGCAATCCGCAAGCCTTGTTGCGTTCGGTCATCGTCATGAAATACGTGCTCGATGCCAACGGCAACGTGGTGTCGGTCGATACCGTGCGCTCCAACGGCGATGCCGTGACGCTTGCCACTGCGCATGCCGCGATACGCAAGGCCGCACCCTATCCGGCGCCGCCGCACAAGCTGTTGGAACGCGGCCGGGTCGAGATCATCGAAACAATGCTGTTCAACAACGACGGGCGCTTCCAGCCGCGCACGATTGCGCAGCCGCAACTGTCGGAATAGAAAACCGCAGCATTCGTTGGCACGCGGCAATTTCCTGCCGCGTTTTGCTTTTTGCCGCATACTATAGCCTGGTCTTTTTTTGGTTTTCCGCCATGCCAGGTATCGATTCTTCGCGCCCGCCCAAACTCTATCGCTATGCCGACCGCCAGTGGCTTGAACGCTCGCTGACGCTGGGCGAATTCCGTCTGTCGCCGCCGGTGGCCGATCCCGGCCAGCCGGCCGCACGCTATCTGACGCTGGGCTGGACCCGCAACGGCAAAGACGGCCTGTTCGACACCTTCGGCGTCGATACTTGCCTGATCATCCACGACACCGAACAATTCGGCGAACGGCTGCATCGCGCGGTGCAAAAGGTCTTGCCGAGCTGGGCCGGCATCGATGCGCCGGTGTACTACGGCAAGCCCAGTCCGCTGGGCGCACTGTTTTCCAAATCGCGTGCCGACGCGGCGCAGGAGGAATGGCTGTTCGCCTGGCGTCCGACCGAGGCCGCGCTGTCGCTCAATCCGGTGGTCATCCGCATGGGCAGCATAGAAGGCATTGCAGAATTGCGCGACAAGAGTACGCCGATCGGCTCCCTCCACTGAGTCGCTCGCACCACATTGACGGCGAAAGGTTGGCATGAACAGTTTGGATGTCGAAGTCGCAGTGATAGGCGCCGGCACGGCGGGCCTGGCGGCGTTTCGTGCAGCCAAGTCGCATGGCAAGTCGGCGGTACTGATCGAGGGCGGGCCATACGGCACGACGTGCGCGCGCGTCGGTTGCATGCCGAGCAAGCTGTTGATCGCGGCAGCCGAAGCGGCGCACGGTATCGCGCACGCGCCGGGCTTCGGCGTGCATGCGGACAATCTGCGCATCGATGGCCGCGCCGTCATGGCGCGTGTGCGCGCAGAGCGCGACCGCTTCGTCGGCTTCGTTCTTGACGGCGTGGAACGCATACCCGAGGCCCTGCGCCTGCGCGGCCATGCGCGCTTTCTCGACGCCGACCGGCTGCAAGTCGACGAGCATACCGTGGTGCATGCCGAACGCATCGTCATTGCAACAGGTTCCAAGCCGCAAGTGCCGGCGGCGCTGCGTGACGCGAATCAGCGCCTCGTGGTCAACGACGACGTGTTCGAATGGCACGACCTGCCCGAATCGGTGGCCGTGATCGGCACCGGCGTGATCGGGTTGGAGTTGGGGCAGGCGCTGCACCGGCTTGGCGTGCGGGTGGCCATTTTCGGCCGCAGCGCGCGCCTGGCGCAATTGAGCGATCCGCAGGTGACGGCCGTCGCGGCCCGCGTGCTCGGCGGCGAACTCGATCTGCGCTGCCATGCCACGATGCTTGCCGCAACCGACGACGGCGAACGCGTGCAATTGCGCTATCGCGATGCCCGCGGCACCGAACATACCGAGCACTTCCGTTACGTGCTGGCCGCCGCCGGCCGCATGCCCGACGTCAAGCAGCTCGGCCTGGAACATACCGGCCTGGAACTCGATGCACATGGCGTCCCGCGCTACGACAAGCACACCATGCAATGCGGCGCGAGCGCGATCTTCATCGCCGGCGACGCCAACGACGAACGCCCCCTGTTGCACGAAGCGGCCGACCAGGGGCGCATCGCGGGCGACAACGCCGCGCTGTTTCCTGCCGTGCGGCCCGGCTTGCGCCGTAGCCAATTGAACATCGCCTTCACCGATCCGCAGATTGCGCTTGTCGGGCAATCCAGTGCCGAACTGGGTGACAAAGTTGCCTGCGGCGAAGTGTCGTTCGAAGACCAGGGCCGTAGTCGCGTGATGCGGCAAAACCGCGGCTTGCTGCGCGTCTATGGCGAACATGGCTCGATGCGCTTCCTCGGCGCCGAAATGATCGGCCCGCGCGCCGAGCACCTGGCGCATCTGCTGGCCTGGGCGCACCAGAACGCCATGACCGTGCCGGCCATGCTGGAAATGCCGTTCTACCATCCTGTGATCGAGGAGGGGGTGCGGACAGCCCTGCGCGACCTGAACGAAAAATTGCAGCGTGGCGTGCCTGAAATCGAGCATTGCACCGACTGCACGCCGGGAATGTAGGCTGCGCTCATTGACATACAGGCGCAGGGGGATCACCGCGGTATTGAAATTGTCACCATACGGGCATCGCGTTGAGGCAAAATGGGGGAGCCGGAGTTTGTCATGAACCGCTGCATATCGCAAAACCGGCACAACAAGCGAAACAAGCAAAATAAGGGGAGCACCCGCCAATGCGGCTGAAGCTGCGCGCCTCCATTGTCCTGGCCGTCGTGGTCGGCCTCTTGATTCCTGTCACGGTATCGAGCCTGCTCACGCTCGGGCAGCGTGAGACTGCGCTGTCGCAAAGCCTGGCGTCGGACCACCGGCGCCTGACCGATATCCTGGCGCTGGGCATGGAAGAACCCCTGTGGAACCTCTCGCGCGACGCAGGCAAGCCGCTGTTCGATTCGGTGCTGTCCGACGAACGCGTGACCGAGGTGCTGGTGCGCGACAAGAAGTTCGGCAGCTTTCTCACCGAAGAGCATCCCGAGCGGCGCCATGGCCACCAATCGGTGCAAAACCGCGACGTGGTCTATAACGGCAACGTGATCGGCTACGTCACCGTCGAGATGGATAGCGGCCAGCTCGATGCCGAAGTCATGCGCGACCGCCGTACCTTCGTCCTGACTGTCGCTGGCCAGTTGCTGCTGTCCATCGTCCTGACCGTGGCGTTGCTGCAATTCCGGCTGCTGGCGCCCTTGCGCCGCCTGACGCAGGAGTCGGCACGCCTGGCGCGCAAGCAATTGAACGAACCCTTCCATTGGCAGCGCGACGATGAGCTCGGCAGCCTCGGCGCCAGCCTCGAGAGCACGCGCCAGGCCCTGCAGGCGCTGTTCGACGAAATCGAAACCAAGAACCACGCGCTGGAGCAGGACATCGAACGGCGCGCCATGACGGAAAAGGAATTGCAGCGCCACCGCGACCACCTGGAAGACCTGGTGCGCGAGCGCACCGCCGAATTGACCGTCGCCAAGGAACGCGCCGAAGTGGCCAACCGCGCCAAGAGCACCTTCCTGGCTTCCATGAGCCATGAATTGCGCACGCCCTTGAACGCGATCCTGGGCTATGCGCAGATATTGAAGCGCGAACGCAACCTGTCGGAACGCCAGGTCACCGGCCTGAACACGATACGCCAGAGCGGCGAGCACTTGCTGACCCTGATCACCGACCTGCTCGACCTGTCCAAGATCGAGGCCGGCAAGTTCGAGCTGTATATCAATGCGGTCGATCTGACGGCCTTCCTCCTGACTATCGCCGACATCATCCGCATCAAGGCCGAGCAAAAGGGGCTGCTATTCAGCTACTATGCCGCCGCCGATATGCCGCACTCGGTCTTGATCGACGAGAAGCGCGTGCGCCAGGTGCTGTTGAACCTACTCGGCAATGCCGTGAAGTTCACCGATCACGGCCATATCTCGCTGCGCGTGACAGCCTTGCGTGGCGCTGACGGCCAGGTGGCGCTGACCTTCGACGTGGAAGACACGGGCGTGGGCATGACGCGCGACCAGTTCGAAACCATCTTCCAGCCCTTCGAGCAGGTGGGCGAACTCGAGCGCCGCTTCGGCGGCACCGGGCTCGGCCTGTCGATCAGCCGCCAACTGGTGCGCATGATGAATAGCGACATCAAGGTCGACAGCCAGCCGGGCAAGGGCAGCCGTTTCAGTTTCGAGCTGGCCGTGCCCATCGTCGAAGTGGACCAGGCCTTGCGCCCGTCGCGGCGCCGCGTGTCGGGCTATGCCGGCCCGGTGCGCAAGATCCTGATCGTCGACGACGTGGTGGCCAACCGCCAGATGCTGGCCGACCTGCTGCACGGCCTGGGCTTCGCCGTCGACGAAGCGGGCGACGGCAAGGAAGCGCTGCGCCAGATGCGCCTGTCCACGCCCGACCTGGTCTTGATGGACATCATGATGCCGGTGATGGACGGCCTGGAAGCGACACGCCAGATCCGCGCCAATCCGGGCTGGGCCGGCATTCCCATCATCGCCATCTCAGCCTCGGCCACCGCGGACGACCAGCGCGATTCCATGACCTCGGGGGCGAATGCCTTCATGACCAAGCCGATCGACCAGGATCAATTCCTGCAATACGTCGGCAATTTCCTCAATCTGGTGTGGGATAGCGAACCGCTGCCCAAGGATGCGTCTGCCGAGGCGCCCGAAACGCCGGCCTTCGAGGCGCCGCCCGCGCCGGAGATGGCGCGCCTGCATGAGCTGGCCCTGGCCGGCAACATGCGCGACATCCGCACCCACGCCGAGCACATCGCCACGCTGGGCGAGCAATACCGGCCGTTTGCCGACAAGCTCTCGGCGCTGGCCAAGAGCTATCAGTCCAAGGCCATCCTGGAGCTGGTCGAGTCGCTCGATGGCAATTCAGCTGAGAAACGCGCGCCGTGAGGCCTGCCACCCCTGCCCAGCCCGCGTCGACCATCCTGATCGTCGACGACACGCCGGCCAATGTCGGCCTCCTGGTCGACTATCTCGAAGACAACGGTTTTCGCGTGGTGGTGGCGCAAGACGGCGTCGAAGGC
>Ga0302314_10003286_pt1 | contig 29945 bp, 30 predicted proteins | sample III_Palsa_N2_3_FD_200533 | JGI IMG/M metagenome (GOLD analysis project Ga0302314, IMG submission 200533) | Peat permafrost microbial communities from Stordalen Mire near Abisko, Sweden - III_Palsa_N2_3 | ecosystem: Environmental > Terrestrial > Soil > Palsa > Peat permafrost | place: Sweden... | reverse complement strand
CGTGCCGCCCGGTGAGCTCGACCGAACCACCCTCGGGGGTGTACTTGACGGCGTTGTCGAGCAGATTGACGAGCACCTGCTCCAGCGCCTTGGCATCGCCCCGGGCGGCCAGCCCTGGCGAGACGTGGTGGGTGATGGTGATGCGCTTGGCGCTGGCCCGCGGTTCCACCGCCTCTGCGGCCCGTGCCACCACCTCGCCCACGGAAACCGATCCCAGGCTGAGCGGGCGCTCCCCGGCGTCGAGCCGGGACAGTTCGAGGAGGTCGCTCACCAGCTCGCTCAGGCGCTCCGACTGCCGGTGGATGATGTCCACCATCTGCGGCCCGTGCACGGCGTCGGTGAGGGCGCCGGACTGCAGCGTCTCGGCGTACCCGAGGATGGCGGCGATGGGCGTGCGGAGCTCGTGCGAGACGTTGGCCACGAAGTCCTGCCGCACGCGCTCCAGGCGCTTCAAGTCGGTGACGTCCCGGAAGACTGCCGCACTTCCGGGGAGTCCTCCTCCGAGCGATGCCACCTGCACTTCGAGGACGCGCGGCCGCGGCCCCTCCATGACGACCTCCACCACCGAGGAGGCGCCCCCGGCGCAGGCGCGCAGCACCGCTTCGTGAAGTTCGCCCTTGCGCACGAGAAACAGCGGGCGTTTTCCGACCACGTCCTCGCCGGCATCGAGGAGCCGCCGGAGCGCGGCGTTGTGCCGCACCACGGCTCCGGTGGCGTCGGTAATCCACACCCCGTCGGCGATGCCCTCCAGGGCCGCAGCCAGCACGCGCTCTCCGTAGGCGGCCGTGTCGCGCTCGGTCTGGGCGGTCCGCTCCCGGCTCGCGGCGGCGCTCGCCCCCAGCTGGAGCATGCGGTCCCGGTCCGCATCGGCCAGGAGGGCCACCACCGCGCCCACCCCGGCTGCGGCCAGACCCACCAGCAAGCCGGTGGTGAACCCGGCGGCGGCCCCGCAGACCAGGGCGGCGGCGAGGCCCGGGCATACCGCCGCCAACACCACCCAGGCGCTTCGCTTCGCCGCGCCGCCGGCCGTCACGCCTCGCGGTCGGGGCTGGCCAGCTTGTATCCGACGCCTCGCACCGTCTCGATAATCTCCCCAGCTGGCCCCAGCTTCTCACGGAGCCGCTTGATGTGGGTGTCGACGGTACGCGTTGTAATTTCAGCCTCGATGCCCCAGACGTCGGAGAGCAGCACCTCGCGGGTCTGCACCCGGCCAGGCCGCTCCAGCAGCGTCTTGAGCAGTCGGAACTCGAGCGCGGTGAGCGCCACCTCCGCGTCTGCGACGCGGACCTCGTGCCGGGCCGGGTCGAGCTGGATGGTGCCCGCGGCCAAGGAGCTCGAGCCCTCCGAATCGCTCGCCATCCGCCGCAGCACCGCCTTCACCCGGAGGATGAGCTCGCGGACGCTGAATGGCTTGACGACGTAGTCATCGGCCCCCATTTCCAGGCCCTGGACGCGGTCCTGCTCCTGGCCCTTGGCGGTGACCATCACCACGGCGGTGCGCCGTAGGTTGGGGTCCTCCTTCACCAACCTCAGGACCTCGCTGCCGGGCAGGTCCGGGAGCATCAAATCGAGGAGCACCAGTTCCGGCTTGAAGGTCTTGGCCTTGGCCAGGGCGGCGGCCCCGGTGTGGGTGACCTCCGTCTCGTACCCGGCGGCGGTCAGGTTGTAGGTGAGCAGGTGGGCCAAGTCCTGCTCGTCCTCGACGATGAGAATCCGTGGCACGTGCAGGCTCGCTTCCCTTTAGAGAGACGAGGAGGAAGTCCTCCCTCGGGACGGCGGTTCTCGTAGCAGACCGCTCCCACCTACCCCGTGACGCTTTGGTGTCGCGCCGGCACCGGTGCCGCGACAGTCCCCCGCGTTGACAGCAGGTCACGCTGCACCCTAAGGTCCGCCGCCCTTTTCCGCCAGGGGCGGTTTCCCTCGAGGCGGTCCCCCATGGTTGTCCAAGTTGAGCAGATTCGGGAGGGTGGCCTCACCCTCACCCAGCCCCTGGCCCAGCCCTTTCTGGCCGAGGTGCTCGCCGATGCGGTGCAGGAGGGCTTTCAGGCCCAAGCGGCGGCAGCACTGCGCGCCTCCTTCGTCCGGACCTCGGGCGGGGTCCTGCTGGAGGGCAGCGTGGACCTCCCGCTCGCCGCCCCCTGCAAGCGCTGCTCGACGGAAGTTGCCCTGACGGTGCCGGTGCGCTTCGTGCTCAACCTCGTCCCGGCAGAGTCCAAGAAGGAGCGCGCCTCGGACGGACAGGGCAAGGATGAGCCGGAGACGGAATCCAGTGGCAGTTTCGAGCTGGGCCAAGCCGACCTGGATACCTACCACGGCAAGACGATTGACCTGGACCCCATCGTCCGCGAGCAGGTATTGCTGGCGCTGCCCATGCACGCGGTCTGCCGCGAGGATTGCCGGGGCCTGTGCGGCATGTGCGGCCAGAATTTGAACGAGGCGGCGTGCGGTTGCGAGAGCCGGCGGGTTGACCCGCGGCTCGCAGTCCTCAAGGACATCAAGCTGAACTAGGAGCATCGACGGACATGGGCGTTCCCAAGAAGCGGACTTCGAAGATGCGGCGCGACAGGCGCCGGGCCGCGAACAGCAATCTCAAAGTGGCGGTGCAGGTCATCGCGTGCCCCAAGTGCAAGGAGCCGGTCCTCCCGCACCGAGCCTGCGCAGCCTGCGGCTTCTACAAGGGCCGCGAGGTCATCAAGGTCAAATAGGGATGGCATCGCGCTGCGTGCGCGATGCCCTGCGTCCTCTGGCCGCCCTTGTTCTCCAAGGGGTGCTGCCGTTTCCCCCCCGGTTGGCGCGCGTGCGGCCGTGGCGCAAACCAAGGACTCGCCCCGGACAGTGGAGGCGGATCCGCCGACCGGCCTGGGCTCGGTGGTGCCGCAGCACGCTGCGGCCCCGACGCGGGCCGTCAAGCCTCCGAAAGGGAAGACACCGGAGCCCATTTGAGGGTACGAGAGGTTGGCCAGCAGTCGGGGGAGGAAAGGAACGACGGTGACTCGCACGCGCATCCTGGGGACCGGGGCCTACGCGCCGGAGAAGGTGCTCAACAACCAGGATCTCGAGAAGTTGGTCGCCACCTCGGACAGCTGGATTACCGAGCGCACCGGGATTCGGGAGCGCCGGATTGCAGCTGATGGCGAGCTGACGTCGGACATGGCCGTCAAAGCATCGGTACGGGCTCTGGAGATGGCGCACACCCGGGCTGAGGAAGTGGACATGATTGTGGTGGGGACCATCTCCCCGGACATGCCGATGCCCTCCTGCGCGGCGTTCGTCCAGTACAAGCTCGGCGCCAAGAATGCCTTCGCCTTCGACGTCTCGGCCGCCTGCGCGGGGAGCCTCTACGCGTTGGCCATTGCCGACCAGTTCGTCCAGACGGGGAAGGTTCGCCGGGCGCTCATCATCGGCGTGGAGCTGCTCAGCCGTCTCATCGACTGGACCGACCGCAACACCTGCGTTCTCTTCGGCGACGCCGCCGGGGCGATGGTGGTCGGTCCCTCCGACGACCCGGACCGGGGCGTCCTCTCCACGCATCTGCACACCGATGGCTCGGCCGCCGAGACGCTGTGCATCCCGGGCGGGGGCAGCAAGTACCCTCAATCCGAGGAGGTGCTGAAGAGGAAGCTGAACAAGGTCGCGATGCAGGGCCGGGAAGTCTACCGGTACGCCGTTCGTGCGCTTCCCGAGGTGGTGCTCGAGGCGCTGGCCGCCAACGGGATGACCACCGACTCGGTCGACCACATCATCGCCCACCAGGCCAACCTGCGCATCATCGAGTCGGTGATGGAGCGGCTCGGGATTCCCCTGGAGAAAATATTCCTGAACATCGCCCGCTACGGCAATACCTCGTCCGCGTCGCTGCCCATCACGCTCGACGAGGCCAACCGCGCCGGCCGTCTGCACGAGGGAGACATCATCGCCATGATGTCCATCGGCGCGGGCATGGCCTGGGGCAGCGCGCTGGTGCGCTGGTAGGACGTGCCCATGGGTACCGCGTTTCTCTTCCCGGGCCAGGGCAGCCAGGTGGTGGGGATGGGCCAGTCGCTCGCCGACGCCTTTCCCGAGGCCCGAGCGGTGTTCGCCAGCGTCGATGACGCGCTCTCGGAGCGGCTCTCGATGCAGTGTTTCCAGGGCCCGGCCGAGGCGCTCAGCCTCACCGCCAACACCCAGCCGGCCCTCCTCGCCGTCTCCATGGCCGCCCATGCCGTGTGGTGTGCCCGAGCACCGGCGCCAAGCCACCTGGCCGGGCACTCGCTGGGAGAATACTCGGCGCTGGTGGCCTCCGGTGCCCTGGGCCTCGCCGACGCGGCGCGCGCCGTGCGCTCGCGAGGCCTCTTCATGCAGGAAGCGGTGCCGACGGGGGAGGGGGCGATGGCCGCGGTGCTCGGGCTCGACTCGGCCAGCGTGGCCCGGGTGTGCCGCGAGGTCGCGGGCGACGACGTCCTGTCGCCTGCCAACTTCAACACCCCGGAGCAGACGGTGGTGGCGGGGCACACCCGTGCCGTCGAACGGGCCATGCCGCGCTTCAAGGAGGCCGGGGCGAAGCGGGTGGTGTTGCTCAACGTCTCCGCCCCTTTCCACTGTGCGCTGATGGCGAAGGTGGTGCCGAGGCTCAGGATGGTGCTCGAAACCGTGCGGGTGAACGAGGTGAGGGTCCCGGTGGTGAGCAACGTGGAGGCGAAGGCCAACAGCGACCGCTCCCGCGTGGTGCCACTGCTGCTCGAGCAGGTGACGGCGCCGGTGCGCTGGGTGGAGTGCCTTCAAGCGATGGCTGCCGCCGGAGTGACCCGGATGGTCGAGCTCGGACCGGGCCGGGTGCTCAGCGGGCTGGTGCGCAGCACCACGCGCGACGTGGAGGTCTTGAACGTCGAGGACGTGGCCTCGCTGGAGAAGGCCCTCGCCGCCGTGCAAGCCAAGGGGTGACCTCCATGGACTTCTCCGGCAAGGTGGTGGTGGTGACGGGCGGCTCGCGCGGTATTGGCCGCGCCTGCGCGGTGGCCTTCGGCAAGGCTGGTGCAACGGTGGTGCTCAGCTATGCCGGCAACGACGCCGCGGCCGAGGAGGCCGTTCGTCTGGCCGGTCCACAAGCCCGGGCGGTGAAGTTCGACGTCCGGGACACCGCCGCCTGTGCCCGCGCCATCGACGACGTCCTGGCCCAGCACGGCCGTCTCGACGTGCTGGTGAACAATGCCGGCGTGGCCGTGGACGGGCTGTCGATGCGGGTCAAGGACGACGACTGGGACCTTCAGCTGGACACCAACCTCAAGGGTGCTTTTGCCCTGGCGCGGGCGGCGGCTCGCCCGATGATGAAGCAGCGCAGCGGGGCCATCGTCAACCTGGTCTCGGTGGTGGGCGAGATGGGCAATGCGGGCCAGGCGGCGTACGCGGCGAGCAAGGCCGGCCTGGTGGGCCTGACCAAGGCACTGGCCCGCGAGCTGGCCAGCCGTAACATTCGCGTGAACGCGGTGTCTCCGGGCTTCATCGACACCGACATGACGTCCAAAATTGGCGCGGAGATGCGCGTCCGTCTCCTGGAGTCGATTCCGCTGGGACGGCTTGGCACGGCGGAGGAGGTCGCTCAAAGCGTCCTCTTCCTGGCCAGCGACGCGGCCTCTTACACCACCGGCGAAGTGCTGAAGGTGAACGGCGGCATGTACATGTAGCAGGCCCGCCTGTTATACGCGCCGGCCGAGAACGGGTCTTCGCCGGAGCGGTGTAGGGAGGACCTTAGAGGGACCGGAGGTAACGACATGTCGACGAGCGCTATCGAGGCGAAGGTCAAGTCCATCATCGCCGACCAGCTGGGTGTGGGTGAGGATGAGATCAAGCCGGAGTCGTCGTTCATCGAAGACCTCGGGGCGGACAGCCTCGACATCGTCGAGCTGGTGATGGCGATGGAAGAGGAATTCGAGGTCGAGATTCCCGACGAGGAAGCGGAGAACATCAAGACAGTCGGGGACGCCATCAACTACATCAACTCGCACAAGAAGTAGCTCGGAAGTCGTGGCTGCCCGCCGCATCGTCATTACTGGAACTGGCCTCATCACCGCCCTGGGAACGGGGACGGAGAAGACTTGGTCTGGCCTTCTCCGTGGAAAGTCGGCGGTGGGACCGGTGACCAAGTTCGACGCCAGCATCCTGTCGGCCCGCATCGCCGGTGAGGTCAACGACTTCAGCCCGGAGGCCTGGGGGATGGACCGACGCGAATCGCGCCGGATGGACGTCTTCACCCAGTATGCGGTGGCGGCCTCGGAGATGGCGATGCGCGAGAGCGGGCTTCCCATCGGCACCGAGAAGCCCCACGGCTACGAGGCGGAGAAGGTGGCGGTCATCATCGGCTCGGGGATTGGCGGCATCGGCTCGCTCGAGGAGCAGCACCGCCGGGCGCTGGAGAAGGGATTCGACCGCATCTCGCCCTTCTTCATCCTGCAGATGATTATCAACATGGCCCCCGGCCTGGTGAGCATCCGCTACGGCGCCAAGGGGCCGAACTGGTCTCCGGTGTCGGCCTGCTCCACCAGTGCCCATGCCATCGGCGAGGCGGTGAAATCCATCCGCATCGGCGAGACCGACGCCGCCATCGCTGGCGGCGCCGAGGCCTCCATCACCCCGCTCTCCATTGGCGGGTTCGCGGTGATGAAGGCCCTCAGCACCCGCAACGACGACCCCAGCACCGCCAGCCGGCCGTTCGACCTGGACCGGGACGGCTTCGTGATGGGTGAGGGCGCCGGCGTGGTGGTGCTGGAGGAGCTCGAGCACGCCAAGCGGCGGGGCGCCAACATCCTTTCCGAGGTGGTCGGCTATGGCGCCAACTCCGATGCCTTCCACGAGACGCAGCCCGCCCCGGGAGGAGAGGGCGCGGCCCGCTGCATGCGCCTGGCGCTCGCCGACGCGGCCATGGCGCCCGAGGACATCGGCTACATCAACGCCCACGGCACCTCGACGCCCTTCAACGACGCCAACGAGACCAAGGCCATCAAGACCGTCTTCGGGGCCCACGCCAAGAAGCTGATGGTCAGCTCCACCAAGTCGATGACCGCGCACATGCTCGGTGCGGCCGGCGGCGCCGAGGCGGTGGTGAGCACCTTGGCGCTGGCGAGGGGAGTCATCCCCCCCACTGCCAACTACACGACGCCTGACCCGGAGTGCGACCTCGACTATGTGCCCAACACCGCGCGCGAGGTCCGGGTGAACGCGGTGCTCAGCAACTCCTTCGGCTTTGGCGGCACCAACGCCGTCCTCATCTTCAAGCGCTTCAAGTAGCCCCTGAGCGGCGGCCCCCTGGGGTAGAGTCCCACCTCGGCTCCCATGGAAACCGCCCCCAGCCTCGCCCAGGTCGACCCGGAGATTTCGGACCTCATCCAGCGCGAAACCCTGCGCCAGCAGGAGGGGCTGGAGCTCATCGCCTCGGAGAATTTCGTCAGCCGGGCGGTGCTCGAGGCCGCGGGCTCGACGCTCACCAACAAGTACGCCGAGGGCTACCCGGGACGCCGGTACTACGGCGGCTGCGAGGTGGTGGACGTCGTCGAGACGCTGGCCATCCAGCGGGCCCGGGCACTCTTCGGCGCCGAGGCAGTCAACGTCCAGCCGCACTCTGGCAGCCAGGCCAACATGGCCGCTTACATGGCGCTGATGGCGCCCGGGGACACGATGCTCTCCCTGGACCTCAATTCGGGCGGGCACCTCACCCACGGGATGTCCCTCAACTTCTCCGGGAAGCTGTACCGCGTCGTGCACTACGGCCTTGACCCCAAGACGGAGCGCATCGACATGGCCCAGGTGCGAAGGCTTGCGCTCGAGGCCAAACCAAAAGTCTTGGTGGTGGGCGCCTCGGCCTACTCACGGACGCTGGACTTCGCCGCCTTCCGCGAGGCGGCCGACCAGGTCGGCGCAAAGCTGGTGGTGGACATGGCCCACATCGCGGGCCTGGTGGCGGCCGGAGAGCATCCCTCGCCGGTGCCGCTGGCCGAGGTGGTGACGTCGACCACCCACAAGACGCTGCGCGGCCCGCGCGGCGGCCTGGTGCTGTGCAAGGAGGCGTATGCCAAGGCAATCAACTCGCAAGTCTTCCCCGGCATCCAGGGCGGTCCGCTGATGCACGTCATCGCGGCCAAGGCCGTCGCCTTCCAGGAGGCCCTGCTTCCCGGTTTCAAGGACTACCAGCGGCAGATTGTGAAGAATGCCCAGGCACTGGCCGAAGCGCTTCAGCGGGCCGGATGCCGGCTCGTTTCCGGAGGCACCGACACCCACCTGATGCTCGTCGACTTGCGCCCGAAGCAGCTCACCGGAAAGGCGGCGGAGGCGGCGCTGGACAAGGCCGGCATCACCGTGAACAAGAACATGATTCCCTTTGACCCGGAGAAGCCGATGGTGACCTCCGGCATCCGCGTCGGGACGCCGGCGCTCACCACCCGAGGGATGAAGCAGAAGGACATGGCGCTGGTGGGCGAGCTCCTGGGAGAGGCGCTCGACCACGCCCAGGACGACACTGCGCTGGGCAAGCTCCGCGGCAAGGTGCGCGAGCTGGCCCAGAGCTTCCCCCTCTACGCCGGGCGGCTGTAGACCCCGGGGGACGGGCAGCCCGGAGCCACCGCCCGTCCGTCCCATGCGCTGTCCCTACTGTCACGGCCCGGAGAACAAGGTGCTCGACTCGCGCGAGTCGAAAGAGGGCGCCGTGACACGGCGTCGCCGCGAGTGCCTGGGCTGCAAGCGGCGCTTCACCACCTACGAGCGGGTGGAGGAGCTGATGCCCCTGGTGGTGAAGAAGGACGGCCGCCGCGAACCCTTCGACCGGGAAAAGCTTCTTTTGGGCTTGAAGAAGGCATGCGAGAAGCGGCCGGTGTCCATGGACCAGCTCGAGGACCTGGTTGGCGCGGTGGAAGGCCGCCTGCAGGAGCTGGGCGAGAAGGAGATTCCCTCCAGCGCCGTGGGGGGCGACGTGATGCGGCGGTTGCGGGAGCTGGACGAGGTGGCGTACGTCCGCTTCGCGTCGGTGTACCGGTCCTTCCGGGACATCGCCGAGTTCATGACCGAGCTGAAGGACCTCCTCGATGACCCCACCCGCCCCCCGGCCCGGAAGCGCGGCGCCGGCAAGTCCTGACGGTCCGCCCCCGGCTGGCGCCGAGCGCTTCATGCGCGAGGCGCTGGAGGAGGCACGGCGGGGGCTTGGCCGGACACACCCCAACCCCTGCGTCGGGGCGCTGGTGGTGAAGGACGGAAAGGTGGTGGGGCGCGGCCACCACGCCCAGGCCGGGGCGGCGCACGCCGAGGTGGTGGCGCTGGCCGAAGCCGGCGCTCTTTCGGCAGGCGCGGACCTCTACACGACGCTCGAGCCCTGCGACCACTGGGGCCGGACGCCGCCCTGCAGCCGCGCCATTCTCGATGCCGGCGTGGCGCGGGTGGTGGCGGCCAGCGCGGACCCCAACCCCCTGGTGGATGGCAAGGGCCTCGCACGGCTGCGCACCGCGGGCGTCGAGGTGTGGACCGGCGTCCTGCACGCGGAGGCCGAGGCTCTCAACCGCCCCTTCTTCAAGTCGATGCGCACCGGCCTGCCCTACCTGACGCTCAAGGTGGCAGCGACGCTCGACGGCAAGCTGGCTGCCGCCTCCGGCGACTCCAAGTGGGTGACGGGCGAGGCAGCGCGGGCGGAGGTCCACCAGCTGCGCAGCCAGGTGGATGCCGTCCTCGTCGGCGGCGGCACGGTGCGCCAGGACGACCCGGCACTCACCGCGCGACTTCCGGATGGCAACGGCCATCAGCCGCTGCGGGTGTTGCTGGACACCGAAGGCAGGCTTCCGCTGACGGCCAGGGTGTTTCAGCAAGCGGACCCGCAGCGCACGGTGGTGGTGTCGGCGGAGGACAGCTCGCTGGCCGCTGCAGCGCGCCTGCTCTCCACCGGCGCCCGGGTGTGGGGCGTCCCTCGCGCCAGCTTTGGCCTGGAGCTGACGGCGGTGCTGCGGCGGCTGGTGGAGGACGGCGCGCTGCACGTGTTGGTGGAGGGCGGTGCCCGACTCTTCGCCTCGCTGCTGGCGGCCCGCCTCCCGGACGAGCTCGTGCTTTACCTAGCGCCCAAGCTTCTGGGCGAGGATGGCCTGTCCTGGCTCGGGCCCCTGGGCCTCTCCCGCATGGGCGAGGCGTTGGAGGTTGCCGTCGACGAGGTGACGAGGGTGGGAAGCGACGTCCGGGTGAAGGCGCGCTTTCTCTGGCGCTGAGGCCGCGAGAGTCGTCGACGGGCCCCGGGGCTGGACGCTACGCTGCCAGCTGCCCGTGAGCGCCAACCCCACGCCCCCGCCGCCGGACGGGCTGCCTTCTGCGCCGCGGACTCCGCCAAACCCGGGCAGGGCCGCCTGGGTGCTGGCGGTCGGCCTGCTGCTCTTGGCGGCTGTTGGCCTGTGGGCCTTTCAGCGCCGGGGCCAGCGCCCGATGGACAGCCTCATCGAGGTCCGCGCACTGGCCGCACGGCCTCCGGTGCCGGCTGCGGCGACGGCTTACCGGGAGGGCATGGCGCTCATGCAGCAGTACCGCTGGGCCGAGGCGGTGCCCCTCTTCAAGAAGGCCGCGGCGCTGGACCCGGCCTTCGCCCTTCCGCTGCTGAGGCTTACCGTGGCGCTCTACTTCCTCGGCGACAGCAAGGACGTCATCACCGACATGCAGGCCGCCGTCCGCCTTTCGGCTGGCGCGCCGGATGACATCCGTCTGCGCGTCGAACCGCACTACTTCTGGTACCAGGGCCAGTGGGAGAAGTGCGCCGTCGCGGCCCGGGCGCTGCGTGACCGCGAGCCGGACAACTTCGAGGCCCTCTTTCCCTCACTCCTCCTCAGCGGCTGCGTGCCCCACCCGGAGTCCCTGGCTCTCATGGCGCGGCTCAGGGCCAGCGGCTCCCCGGCAGCGCGGGATGCACGCTTCGACTTGATGGAGGCCCGGCTGGCCTTCGCCGAGCACGAGGACCGCCGGGCCACAGAGGCGCTGGACCGCGCCGAGGGGAAGATGACGGGCCCCGACAACCGCTTCCTCGAGGCAGCCGCTATGCGCGAACGCAGTCGGCTCGACGCGCGTGCAGGACACTTCGAGCTGGCCCTCCATCTGCTTGGCCTCGCGGAGGCGACGTACGCAGAGGGCGGGCATGCCTTCGAGGCGGCCCGGGTGGCGGGCGAGCGCGCCGAGGTGCTCGAGGCCAAGGGGGAGTTTCTGGGGGCGGCCGCGGAATACGAGCGACAGCTCCAGCTCCTCGAGACATTCGGGCCCACCTACGCCGCGGTGCTTGCCACCAAGGGCGGAGCCGCGGACTACCTCGCGGCGGGAGAGCCCCGACGAGCCGCAGCGTTGCTGGCGCGGGTGAAGGCCTACCCCCAGCGCATTCTCCAGAACGTCGACGAGGTGTACGCCAGCCTGGGCCGCGTCGCCCTGGAAGAGGGGGACCTGGCGCAGGCAGCGGCGATGGTGGAGCCGGCGCTGAAGGTGCTGGCCAAGGATGCCAGCACCGCCGAGCCGCTGCTGCTCGCCGCCAGCGTCGAGCGAGAGCAGGACCGCCTGGGCCCGGCACGGGAGCGCCTGGAAGGGGCGACGGCGGTGGTGGCGGAGGACGCGGTGCAGGTGCGCATCGCCGAGCTGCTCCTGGACGTGAGGGACACAGCCGGTGCTGCAAGAATTCTCGACGGGCTCTCCCCGGAGGCGCTCCCCCGGGCGCAGGCCGCCCGGCTCCAGGCCCGCAGCCTCCGCCAGCTCGGCCAGCCGAGCGAGGCCAAGGTCGCTGCGGCCGAGGCCGTGGAGCTGGCCCGTGCGACGCGCCAGGTGCCGCTGCTGCAGGCGGCCGAGCTCGAGCTGGCGCGCGCCGAGCTCGCCAACGCCGAAACGCCCCTGGCCCTGGCCCTTCTCGGCGGGCTCGAAACCCAGGCCGAGCAGCACGGCGCCGGGCGCCTCCTCCTCGAGGTCCAGCTGGGCAAGGTGCAGGCCCTCCCCAGGGGTTCTGCGGCCCGGGCGCAGGCAGCCAAGGCGCTCGAGGCCAAAGCGCAGCTGGCGGGCTTTGTGCGCATCGCCCGGCTCGCCCGCGAGGCTGTCGCGCATTGAGAGGAAGGCCATTTCAACTTCTCAGACGTCCGGGCTGACAGCGCGTGACTGCAGGCGCCGGACCTGGATGGCGCGCCCCTTCCGGGCGAGCGCCGGGGCCAGGGCCGGCGTCAGCCCCGGAAAAAGCGTGGCCAGCATGGCGAGCACGCCGCGGAGGAAGGGGATGCTGACCTCGAGCGGCTGGCGGGGCAGGACCACCTCCACCAGAAGCCGCTCGATGTCCTCGACGCCGAGTGGCCGGCCCCCGGAGAAGGTGATGGCCGCCTCGGGGTAGTCCAGCTGGAGCTCGAGCATCGGCGTCTGGACGGCGTCCGGCATCACCAGCGTCACAGCCACACCGTGCTCGCTCATCTCCTGGGCCGACGCCAACGAGAAGCCCCGGACGGCAAACTTGGTGGCGCAGTACAGCGTCAGCCCACCGACGGACGCCAGCGAGGCCAGCGAGCCGAAGTTGATGATGTGTCCGGCGCGCTTGTCGACGAAGTGCCGGCCGATGATGCGCGTTCCGTGCACCATGCCTTTGAAGTTGACGTCGATGTGGCGGTCCACCTCCTCGGTCGATGCCGCCCAGCCTGCTCCGGGCTTGAGGTAACCCGCGACGTTGAGGAGCACATCCACGCGGCCGAAGCTCCGAAGGGCCGCCGCCAGCGCGTCCTCCCACTGGGCGACCGAGCGCACGTCGAGGCCGCAGGAGACGACACTGTCCGTCGCCCAGTTGTCCGCGGCCCGGGCACGGGCCAGTGCCTCCGCGTCGACGTCGGTGGCCAGCACGCGGTGACCGCGGGCCGAGAGGGCGCCGGCGAGGTGACGTCCAATCCCGCTGGCCGCCCCGGTGAGGAGGAACACCTGCGTCGCAGCGTCGTTCAAGAAGTCTCCAGTCCGAGGGTGCCCCCGCCTGACACCAGGTGGGTCCCGGAAGAGTCTGCGTTCTGCCCTGGCATCGTGGGAAGCTCAACCCGCTTGGCGTGAGGCGTTCTCCATGACGACACAGGCAAGTTCGTCGAGCCGTTGGACGCAGCTCCCGGTCTGGCTGCGAGCCATCCTCGCCGGGCTGCTCATTGCGCTTCCCGCGGCCAATCTCTGGCCGGTGTTGCTTCTGAGCCTGGGTGTGCCGCTCGCTGCAGTCCTCGAGGTGCTCTTCCTTGCGCTGTACCTCTGGTGGGCGGGGGGCGGAGGCCCCCCCCGGACGACGCAGGCCACCCGCGCCACTTCATTCCGCCGCCGTGCCCTGTCGGCCAGGGAGTGGGGTTGGGCCGTCGTCGCCGCACTCTTCTTCGCCGCGACCATTCAAGCCTCTCTGGTTCTGCTGTTCCGCCTGGTTCCTTTCCCCTTGGCCGCGTTCCGGCAGGGCAACAGCCTTTCTTTCATCCCCTCGGTGTCATTGAAGTGGCTCGCCGTCGTGCTCGCCGCGAGTTCGGCAGGGATTTGCGAGGAGACAGGCTTTCGTGGCTACCTGCAGCGCCCCATCGAGCAACGTTACGGAGCCTTCGTTGCGATTCTGCTCTCGTCGTTCTTCTTCATGGGGGTGCACCTCAACCAGGCGTGGGCGCGGCCGGAGCTGCTCCCCATCATCTTCGGGGCAGGCGTGCTGCTGGGGCTTCTGGCCTGGTCCTCCGGCTCCCTCATTCCGGGGATGATGGGGCACGTCCTCATGGACATCGGCCTCTTCGCTTACTGGTGGACGGGCATCGCCGGCGACTTCACCGCGCGGACGCTCACCGAGACGGGAATGGACGAGCCATTCCTCATTGCCTGCCTCGCCTTCGCGGTGTCGCTCTGTGTGGTGCTCCTGGCGATAATCAAGCTCGGGCGCAGAAGCCCGTTGCTGCCGTGACGCACTGGCTCTCCACCTCGCACCTCGTCGTCGGTGAGGCGGCCAGGGCCGCAGGACAGGGTCCTGGGCGTCAATCGCGGTTCAGCCAGGCCGCGAAGGCCTCGAAGCCGTAGGGCCGACCGAGGAAGGCCTCCACCAAGTCCGCCGCATCCCGGCTTCCGCCCGGGACGAGGACTGCCTCCCGGTAGCGACGCGACGTCTCCGCGTCGAGGAGCCCCGAGCGCTGGAACTCGGAGAGGAGGTCCTTGGCGATGACCAGCGACCAGAGGTACGTGTAGTACATGGCCGAGTACCCCTGCAGGTGCCCGAAGCTGGCGAAGAAGTGGGTGCCGGGCACGTGGGGGAAGGGGCTGTAGCGGCGCTGCAGCTCGGTCATCGTCGCCGTCAAGTCGAGCGTCTGCGCGTCGGCGAGGTGGTAGGCGAGCGAGAGCTGCGCGTAAAACACCTGGTGCCGGGTGTGGGTGCCCTTTCCAAACTCGCTCGCGGCCCGCATGCGCCCGACGAGCTCGGCGGGAATGGGCCCGTCGTTCTCCACGTGCCGGGCGAAGAGTGCCAGCGTGGCCGGGTCCCAGGCCCACTCCTCGAGCATCTGGCTCGGCGCCTCGACGAAGTCCCACTCGGTGGCCACCCCCGAGAAGCCAATCCACTGCTGGGACCCGCCAAGCAGGTGGTGCATGAGGTGGCCAAACTCGTGGAAGAGCGTCACCACGTCGTCGTGGTCGAGGAGCGCCGGGCTGGACAGGGCCGGGTCTGCGAAGTTGCACACCAGCACACCCTCTGGGGCCTGCACTCCGAGGACGCCCGACACCAGCGGGAACTGGGCGGCGTGCTTGTACTTGTCGGCCCTGGGGTGGAGGTCGAGGTAGATGCGGCCAAGCCGGGCCTCCCCCCGGGTGACGTCGTAGACGTCGACCGAGGGGTGCCAGACGTCGACGCCCTCCACCTTCTGGAAGGCAACATCGAAGAGGCGTCCGCAGATGGCGAGCAACCCGTCGCGGGTGCGGCGAAACTCGAAGTAGGGACGCACCGACTGGCTGTCGAAGGCGAACGCCTCCTGTTTCACCCGTTCCTCGTAGTAGGCCTTCTCCCAGTCCTCGACGCGCTCGGCGGTGGCCTCGTCCTGTCGCTTGCGCACGAGTAGCCGGGCGATGTCCGCCCGGCCGCGCTCCTCGGCGGCCGCGGCCACGCGGTCGAGGAAAGTGCGCACCGTCGCCGAGGACCGCGCCATCTTGTCCTCGGTGACGTAGTCCGCCCAGCAGGCGTACCCGAGGAGCCGCGCCTGCTCGGCCCGCACCGCGAGGAGGGCCCGCAGCGTCGTCTCGTTGTCTGGCCAGGCCCGGGCGCCGTTCTCGAGGTAGAGCAGCCGCCGGGCCTCCCCATCGTGGGCGTACTGCCGGAAGGGAAGGAGGTCCGGGTAGTCGGTGGTGATGGTGACCAGCCCGTCGGGCCCGGGCGGGTGCGCAGTCCGGTAGTCCAGCGGGAGCCCGTCCAGTTGCTCGGGGCGGAGCTTGATGCTGCGCACGTCCTCGCGGATGGCGCGGTCAAAGGTTTGCCCCAGCACCACCGCCTCCTCGGCAAGCTCCTTGAGGCGTGCCCGCGTGGCCTCGTCCTTGTCCACCCCGGCCCGCCGGAAGTCGCGCAGCGCGTGCTCCAGGTAGCGGCGCGGGGCGGCTGGCAGGGAAGAGGCGTCGAGCGCGGCCAGCGCACGGAAGAGACGCTGGTCCAGCGACAGCTCGGTGGCGAAGGCGCTCAGCTCCTGGGTGACTTTCTCCGCCGCCTCGCGGACCGGCCGTTCCGGGTGCACCTCGCTGAAGAGGCCGGCGCGGTGCGCGGGCCGGGCCACGACAAGCTGAATCTGGTGGAAGGGCAAGAGGGTGTTGTCCTGGGTGCGCGGACCCTGGACCGCGTGCAGCGTCTCGAGCAGGCGGCCGGCGGTAACAAGCGCGTCCGCGGCGTCGCTCTTGAGGGCGTCGGGGTTGGTTGGATTCATGGGCCTGGGCATGGAACGGTAGCAGCCTGGAGCGGCTCCGCTCGAAGTCCTGCGTTATAAACGCCAGCGCGTCATGTTCACCGGTCTCATCCAAGACATCGGCCTCGTGGAGTGCGTGCTGCCCGGTGCCACCACCGAGGTGTGGGTGCGCACCGCGCTCGGCGCGGGCGACTTCGCCCTGGGCGAGTCCATCGCCATCGACGGTGCTTGCCTGACGGTGGTGGAGCGGACCAGCACCGCCTTCCGGGTGCAGGCCGGGCCGGAGACGTTGCGCCGCACCACCCTCGGGACTCTGCGGTCCGGCTCGCGCGTGCACCTGGAACGTGCACTGCGGCTCCAGGACAGACTCGGCGGGCACCTCGTCCTCGGTCACGTGGACGGGGTGTGCACGGTGAAAACAGTCCGCTCCGACCAGGGAGCCACGGTGCTGGACATCAGCCTCCCATCGCCGCTCGCTCCCTTCTTCATCGAGAAGGGCTCGGTCGCCGTGGACGGCGTCAGTCTCACCATCAACACGCTGGGGCGCGATGACTTCTCGGTGGCCCTCATTCCTGAGACACAGGCCCGTACCACCCTGGGACAGAAGTCTGCCGGGACCCGGGTGAACGTCGAGGCGGACGTCATTGGCAAGTACGTGGCCCGCCTTCACAGCCTGGGCGCGGGCGGCGGGCTGAATCTGGACGTGTTAAGGGCAGCGGGATTCGGCGTGGAGCAGTAAGCGAGAGGCACATGGCGCGTCGGTTGGAAGAAGTGGGCAGCATTGCTCTCGTCGAGCGGGCCCTGAGCGACATTCGCAAGGGGAAGATGGTTGTCCTCACTGACGACGAGGACCGCGAGAACGAGGGCGATTTGGTGATGGCTGCGGCCAAGGTGACGCCGGCCGCCATCAACTTCATGGCCACCCACGGCCGGGGCCTCATCTGCCTGTCCCTCACCGACGACCGGCTCCGGCAGCTCAGCCTGCCGTTGATGGTGCACGACAACACCTCTCCCTTCGGCACAGCCTTCACCGTCTCCATCGAAGCCGCGCGCGGCGTCACCACCGGCATCTCCGCCGCAGACCGGGCGCGCACCATCCTCGCCGCGGTGGCCCCCGGCGCGAAGCCGGGAGACCTCGTCCGGCCTGGGCACGTCTTTCCGCTTCGGGCGCGCGAGGGCGGGGTGCTGGTCCGGACCGGTCAAACTGAAGGCTCGGTGGACCTGGCCCGCTTGGCGGGGCTGCCCCCGGCAGGCGTCATCTGCGAAGTGATGAATGTGGATGGGACGATGGCCCGCCGGCCGGAGCTGGTGCGCTTCGCTCGCCGGCACGGGCTCACCTTGCTCTCGGTGGCGGACCTCATCCGCTACCGCTTGCAGCGGGACCGCCTCGTCCGCCGCATCGCCTCGACCCCCATCGAGCGACCCGGGCAGGGGAGCTGGGCGGCGCAGGCCTATGCCAGCGACGTCGACTCCTCAGTGCACGTGGCCCTGGTGAAGGGCGACGTCAGCGGACCCAAGCCGGTGCTCACCCGCATGCACCGGGCCTGCCCGGTAGGAGACGTCTTCGGCAGCGTGGCGTGCGACTGCGGCGCCCAGCTGGAGGCCGCCTTCGCAGCCATCGCCGACGCGGGCCGCGGGGTGCTCGTCTACCTGAGGCGGGATGAGCCAGCCGAGCAGGCGCTGGCCTGCACCCACCAGGCAGAGGCGCGCTCGGCGGCGGCCGAGGACCGCGGACGTCTGCGCGAATTCGGCGTGGGGGCGCAAATTCTCAAGGACCTGGGACTGCGACGCCTGAAGCTGCTCACCAACAACCCGAAGAAGATTGTTGGCCTGGAGAGTTACTCCCTGGAGATTGCCGAGCAGGTCCCGCTGGGTCGCCGCAAGGGAGCACGGCGCGCCCTGGCCCGGCTGCCCAAGCGCTAAGGGCCCCAGAAGAGACCTCACGAGGAAGGAAGCCATCCCCCGCATGTCCCCTGTATTCGAAGGCAACTTCATCGCCCCCCAAGGACGCTTCGCGCTGTGTGTGTCGCGTTTCAACTCGCTCATCACGGAGCAGCTGCGTGCCGGGGCCGAGGATGCGCTCATCCGCCACGGTGTGGCGCAAGAGAACGTCGACGTCTTCAAGGTGCCCGGGACCTTCGAGCTCCCGGGGCTGGTACGCCGGCTGGCCGAGGGCGGCCGGTATGCGGGGGTGGTGGCCCTGGGCTGCGTCATCCGCGGCGAGACCCCTCATTTCGAGTACGTCGCTTCCGAGGTCACCAAGGGCATCGGCCAGGTGGCGCTCGCGGCGCAGTGCGCGGTGACGTTCGGGGTGTTGACTTGCGACACGGTGGAGCAGGCCGTGGACAGGGCGGGGATGAAGTCCGGAAACAAGGGGGCCGATGCGGCCATGGCCTGTTTGGAGATGGTCAACCTCTACGCGCGGCTGCAACCCGTCAAGAAGCGGTAGATGGGCGCCCGGCGCACCGGACGGGAGCGCGCGCTCCAGGCGCTCTACCAACTGGAGATGGGCTCGCTCGAGCCCGTGGCCGCGCTGGAGGTGGCCTGGGCCTCTGCTCCGGAGGAGGGGAACGCCAAGGCGCAAGCCGAAGCCCGCGCCTTCGCACTCGAGCTGGTGCAAGGCGTCGGCGGCCATCAGGTGGAAATCGACAAGCTCATCGAGGAGCACAGCCACAACTGGCGATTGGACCGGATGGCGCGGGTGGACCGCAGCGTCCTGCGCGTGGCCGTCTACGAGTTGCGCTTTCGCGACGACATCCCGAAGAAGGTGACGCTGAACGAGGCGGTGGAGCTGGGGAAGCGTTTCGGCACCGAGGAGTCCTCGGCCTTCATCAACGGTGTGCTGGACCGCATCGCGCTGGCGGTGGGAAAGCCGTGAGCGGCCTCACCCTGCACCCGCTCAGTCTCGAGACGCTGGATACACTTTCGGGCGTGGACACCTTGTGTCTCTTCGTGGCCGAGGACGAGCGGCCACTCTCCGGTGTCTCGGGGCTGAGTGACTGGCGGCTGTGCGGGCAGCTGTCTCGCCTCCTGGTGGATGGCTTCTTCACCGGTGCGGCGGACGACTCGGTGCTGTTGCCCACCAATCGGCGCATCGGCCCGGGGCGAATTGTGGTGTTCGGGCTGGGGCGACGCGAGCGGCTGTCCGACGGGCCTGCGCTGGGGGCCCGGCTGGCGGCGGCGGCCGCAGTCCTGGACCGGGCGGGCGCGGTGTCGGTGGCGCTGGAGGTGCCCGGCGCGGGTCGACTGGGCGACACCGAGCGCGTCCGAGCGCTGAAGACGGGCTTCCTTCCGGGCTTCCATGGCCGCCACCTCTCGGTGCTCGGCGACAAGGCGCTGGGTCCGCTGCTCGGTGCCTAGAAGAGGACACGGGGAGGGCGGCATGGCGTCGACGGCTGCACCCACCCCTCCTACACGCTTGGCCTGCGCCCACCTCTATTAGCCCCGGGGGCAGTTTGAGCAGCCCAAAGGGGCGGCGGGGGGCTGGAATTCTTCCCCACCGGTTGCCTACTTTTCCTTCACTGTCGGAATGACGCTCCGGGTGTCCGACGTCATCAGCACGTCCATGCGGCACCCTGTCCTCGGCCAGGCCGTCCTGGCCTTCTGTTTCCAGTTTATTTTCGAGGCGCTGTAAGCGGTTCTGGCCCCAACCCATTTTCGGGGCGGGGGGTCTTCACGGCTTGGGGCACGTGTCTGCTAGCCTGTCCGGGTCTGGCCTGAGGGGAATGGGCTACAAGGTTCTCATCGTCGAGGACTCCGAGGCGTCGCGCGAATACCTGGCGACCGCGGTGGCGTCCTTCGACGGGGCGGAGGTTGTCGCCACCGACCGGGGCTTCGAGGCGCTCAAGCTTTTGCCCCTGCATCGCTTCGACCTCATCATCACCGACATCCAGATGCCGGACATCAACGGCCTCGAGCTCATCAACTTCGTGAAGAAAAACCCAAACTACCGCCACACACCCCTCTTCATCGTCACCGCCGAGGGTCGCGAGAAGGACCGGGAACGGGGGCTGGCGCTGGGCGCCTCGGAGTACCTGGTGAAGCCGGTGAAGGTGGAGGACCTGGTCGAGCTCCTCCGGCGCTACCTCCAGCAACCGTGAGCTCGACCGACCGACCGCTGGCCGAATTCATGGCCGAGGCCGTGGAGACGGCCGAGGCCCTGGGCCGCGAGCTGGTCCGGCTCGATGCCGGCGGAGAGGGCGGCGAGACGCCCCCGGCGGTGCTCAACGCCGTCTTCCGCCACGCCCACTCCCTCAAGGGCCTGGCCGCGCTCTACGGGCAAGGGATGATGGCCGAGTTGGCACACGCCGCCGAGGACCTCCTCGACCGGCTGCGGCTCGGGCGGCTCCGGCTGCGCGAGCCCGTCATGGACGCCCTCAGCGAGGGGGTGGAGCTGTTTCACCGCCTGGCCACCGCCGCCGAGTCTGGCCCGGACGCTGCGCTTCTCGCGCGCTCCAAGAGTCTGCTCGGGCGCCTCGAGCAGCTGAGCCAGGTTCCAGAACGCATCTCGGCGGACCTGCTGACGAAGCTCGAGCTGTCGTCGGAAATTCGCTCGGTCCTCACCGAGTACGAGGAGCACCGGTTGCGGGAGACGCTGAGGCGTCGCGCTCTGGTGTGGCGGTTCGAGGTCCGCTGGGCGCTGGAGGACTTCGACCAGCATCTGCCGGCGCTCGTCGAGCGCCTGTCGCCCATGGCGGAGGTCATCGCCACGCTGCCCGGCCACGCGGTGGACGACCCCACCGCCATCTGTTTCGAGCTGCTCATCGGTTCGGCAGCCGGGGAGGAGCGTCTCGCCGCCGCCCTGCTGCCGGACGTGGGCCAGCTGACGGTGGTTCCGGTGCGCAAGCGTCGCGCGCGGGTGGACCTCGCCCAGCTCGCCGGGCGAGAAGAGCGAGGGGCCGAAGCGGAGCCGGACCTCGTTCCCGCCGAGGCCGAGGGTCCGCTGCGGTCCGCCAGCCGGACGGTGCGGGTGGACATCGAGCGCCTCGACGCGATGATGAATGCGGTGGGTGAGCTGCGCCTCATCGCCGCCAACCTTCAGCGCCTGGCCGACGGGGCCACGGCGCCCGGCGTCGTCCAGCTACCGCGCGCTTTCGGGGCGGACCTCCTCAAGGACCAGCGGCAGATGGCGCGGCGCCTGGACGCGCTGCAGTCCGGCCTGCTCGATGCCCGGATGGTGCCGCTGGCCCAGGTGTTCGAGCGGCTGCAGAGGCTCGTGCGCCGGGTGGCACGCGAGGCGGGCAAGGAGCTCGACCTCGTCACCCGCGGTGGCGAGGTGGAACTGGACAAGCTGATTGTGGAGGAGCTCTCGGACCCGTTGATGCATCTTCTGCGCAACGCCATCGACCATGGCATCGAGGCGCCCAGCGAGCGCGAGCAGCTGGCCAAGCCCCGGCGCGGGCGGCTGACGCTCACCGCCCGGCCCTCGGGTGCCCACGTCGTCATCGAGGTGCGCGATGACGGTCGTGGCGTCAACGCAGCGCGGGTGAAGGAAGTGGCCGTCGAGCGCGGGCTGCTGGCACCGGAGCAGGCCTTGGACGTCTCCGGCCGGGCTCTGCACCGCCTGCTCTTCAGCCCCGGTTTCACCACGGCGCGCAGCATCAGCCCCCTCTCGGGCCGGGGCGTGGGCCTGGACGTCGTCCACACCAACCTCGCCCGGCTGTCCGGCGTCATCGACGTGGAGTCGGTGGCCGGACTGGGCACTTGCTTTCGCCTCACCCTGCCCCTGACGCTGGCCATGGTGCGGGGCCTCATCGTCCGCGTCAGCGGTCGCACCTACGCCATTCCGCTCAACGCCGTCGTGGAAATTGTGGCCCTGGGTGGGGAGGCCATCCAGTCGCGGGCCGGGCGCGAGTCCATCTCCGTGCGCGGCACGACGGTGCCGCTCATTCGCCTGGCGCGACTCTTCCGGCTGCCCGAGGCGGACCATGCTCGGCGCAACGTGGTGGTGGTGGGGCTGGCACAGGAGCGTCTTGGCCTGGCCGTCGACGAGTTGCTGGGGCAGGCAGACATGGTGACCAAGCCACTCGGGGAGCGGCTGGCACGGGTGCAAGGCATCGCCGGGGTGGCGGACCTCGGCAATCGCCGGACGGTGCTGGTGCTGGACGTCGCTGCGCTCATCGGTGAGGGCCTCGGTGCAGCGCCCGGGGCGGATACCCGCGCCGCCCAGCCCGGATGACCAAGCCCGCCACAGTGCGGCGCAGCCCGTCGCTCGCCGACCGCCTGCGTGCCTTTCGCTACCAGCCGGACGAGGACGTCTCCTTTCTGTCGGCGCTCCCGCCGCCGACGCACGGGCAGATGCCCCTGGCGCCCGTCGACGCCGAGCTGCGGGAGTACCTTTCCTTCGAGCTCGAGGAGGCGACGTACGCGGTGCCACTCGGTGCCGTGCTCGAAATCTTGCGCGCCCGCCTGCTGGTGGAGATTCCGCGCGCCCAGGCCCCGCTGCTCGGCGTCCTCGACCTCCGGGGGACGGTGACGCCGGTCTACGACTTGGGGCTTGGACTTGGGCTCCGCGAGCACATCCGCAAGGTGGCCGGGCCGCCAGAGGAGTGCGACCCGGTACCCAAGGAGGCGCGAATTCTGGTGGCCCGTACCGCGGCCGGCCCGGCCGGGATGTGGGTGGACCGGGTGCGGGATGTGGTGCGCGTGGCGGCGGCCAGCATCCAGCCCGTCCCTCCCGGGGCCGGGGCGGTGGTGGGACGCGCCACGGCCGGGGACAAGGCGCTCCTGTTGCTGGAGCTGGAGCGGGTGCTGCGGTGACGCTGGCCCGGCCCCCGGAGGAGACGCTCGAGCTCTTCACCTTCTCTGTCGGAGCGCACCGGTACGCCGTGGACCTGGCCCGGGTGGACGAGGTGCTTCCACCGATGGAGGTGACACCGGCCGCGGACGTGCGTGCGCCCGTCCTGGGCTGCGTGCAGCTGCGAGGCGAGCGGGTGCCGGTGGTGGAGCTCCGCCAGTGTCTCCGGGGCGGACCGGCGGAGGAGGGAGCCCGTCCGGGGTTTCTCGTGTGCCGGCTTGGTCGGCGACGGGTGGCCTTCTGCATCGACGGGGTGGGAGGAGTTTTCCGCGTGGGTACCGGCAGCTTGGGGCCACGCCCCACCGACGTCTCGGAGGCCGTGGTGGCGGTGTGGGCCCAGCCGCCGGACGTGCATTTGCTGCTCGACCTCCGTGAGTTGCTCCGGGGCCAGTCGCCGTCCGAAGCGGGGACGGGCTAGAGTCTCCTTCTGGCTTTGGGGACGGTTGCCTTCCGCGCACTGGTGGTGGACGACTCGCTGGCCATGCGCCGGCGACTGGTGGCCGTGCTTCAACACCTGGGAGCCGCAGCCTGTGACGAGGCGGAGGACGGCGCCGAGGGGCTGAAGCGCTTCTCCGAGGCCGACTACGACTTGGTCCTGACCGACCTCAACATGCCGCTGGTGGATGGGTTGAAACTCATCCACCACATCCGCGCCGGCGACCGGCGCCAGGATGTGCCCATCCTGGTGGTCACCACCGAAGCGGGCGAGATGGACCGTTCGCGCGCCATGGCGCTCGGTGCCAGCGCCTACCTCCTCAAGCCCATCCACGCCGCACGGGTCTCCTCCGCGGTGCGCGAATTGCTCGGGCTCCCGTGACGCCTCAGCTCGAGGTGCAGGGACTCGGTCGGAGCTACGGGGACTTCCGGGCCGTGCAGGGCCTGGACTTCACCGTGGCGGCTGGCGAGGTGCTGGGGCTGGTGGGTCCCAACGGCGCCGGGAAAACCACCACCTTGCGCTGCCTGGCCGGCATCCTGCCTCCCACCACCGGCCTGGTCCGCATCGGTGGGCACGACATCCAGCGCCAGGCGGTGGCCGCCAAGCGGGCCCTGGCCTACCTCCCTGACGAGCCGCGACTCTTCGAGTACCTCACTGTCTGGGAGCATCTGAATTTCACCGCGCGCCTCTACCAAGTCGCCGACTGGGAGGTGGAAGGGCGAGCCTTGCTCGAGACGCTGGAGCTCTCGGGCAAGGAGTCGGCGCTCCCGGGCGAGCTGTCGCGGGGCATGAAGCAGAAGCTGTCCATCGCCTGCGGCTTCCTCCACCGGCCAGCCCTGGTCCTGCTCGATGAGCCCCTCACCGGGCTCGACCCGCTCGGCATCCGCCGGATGAAGGAGGCGCTGCGCGGGCGGGCGGAGTCCGGCGCGGCGCTGGTGCTTTCCTCCCATTTGCTGCCGCTGGTGGAGGAGCTCTGCCACCGGGTGCTCATCCTTGCCCGAGGGCGTCAGGTGGCCTGTGGCACGGTGCCCGAGATTCGCACCCAGGTGGGCGCCAAGGGAGGCTCGCTCGAGGACCTCTTCCTGGCCATCACCGGCCCGGACGGGGATGGGCCCGAGCGATGAGCCTGGCCCGGGCGGGTGCCTTCCTGGTTGTCGCCTCGGCCAGAAACCGGGTCCGCGTGGCGGTTCGCAAGCTGCGAGAGCCGCGCTACCTGGTGGGCGCCGCGGCGATGGGGCTCTACCTGTGGAGTCTTTTCTTCCGTCGGGCCCTGAGCCAGAAGCCCGACCCGGACCTCTTGGCCTTGCAGCACGTCAACGGGGTGCTGCGGCTCGGGTTGGTGGTCGTCTTGACCCTGGTCGGCGCGGTGCTGGTGTGGAGCGCCTGGACACTCGGCTCGGACCGGCTGTCCTTCTCCTTCAACGAGGCAGAGGCGACCTGGCTGCTCAGCGGTCCGCTGAGCCGGCGCGGCATCGTCCGTTACAAGGTGGGGGTCGGCCTTCTGCGGACCTTGTTCAGTGCGCTGCTGGCAACGCTGATTTTTCGCCGAGGGATAGCCTCGGCCACGGTGCCCCTCGTCCTCGGGACGTGGCTCGGCTTCTCGCTCCTCTGGCTGCATGGGGCAGCAGCCTCCTTGACGCGCACCCGGTGGAAGCAGGCCGGGGTGTCCCTCTCGCGCCGGGCCATCGTGGGGACGGTGCTCCTCGGGGTTTTTCTGCTGGCGGCGCTTCTAGCGTACCGAGAGGCCAGCCCGCTGCCCGCTCTGGCGGGAGCGACTCGGGAAGACTTCACTCGGGACCTCTTCGAGTGGTTCAAGGCCCTGGGCGATGCTCCGGTCCTCCGCTGGATGTGCGTCCCGGCGCGGGCTTTCGTCGGCGCGGTGTTTGCGAAGGCTGACGCGCAGGCCGGCCAACCGCTCCTCGTCTTGCTCCTCCTCGACGCAGCCCTGCTGGCCTGGGTGCTGTCCCTCAACGTCCCCCTGGAGGAGGCGGCGCTGGCCTCGGCCGAGCGGCGCTCCCGGCTCGAAGCCCGACGGCGTCGGCGCGGCCTGCCGCTTCCCCGGGTGACCGGGACTCTGCGACTGCGCGCAACGGGTGCGCCGGAAGTCGCGCTTGCTTGGAAGAACTGGATTGCGCTGCGGCGGGTGTACGGCACCCGGTTGGGCCTCATCGTGGTCATGGTGGGACTCGGCTTTGGTTCGACGCTGTGGGGGGCGTTTCACCGAAGCAGCCCGGGCGGGGCCGACTTGCGCCTCCTCATCGCCTCGTGCGTGGCTGGCGTCGCCGGCCTCACCGTGCTGCTGGGCCCGATGCTCTTCCGGACGGACCTCCGCGCCGACTTGCGGCGGCTGGACACCCTGCGGACGCTGCCGCTCTCTGGATTTCAGGTGGTCCGCGGAGAGCTGCTGGCCCCGGCGCTCCTCTTGTGCGCCACCCAGGTTGCCCTGCTGGTGTTCGCCTTCGGGTTGTCCGTCGGGGCGGGTGGAGGAGGCTTCTCCTTTGCCGCTCGGCTGTGCTGGATGCTGGGGGCGCTGCTGCTGCTGCCGGCGGCGACGACGGCGATGCTCGTCGTCCAGAACGCCGCCGCGCTCGTGTTTCCGAGCCTCCTCGTCGAGGACGAGGAGAGCGCGCCGAGGGGCGTGGAGGCGGCCGGAACACGGCTCTTGAACCTGGGCGCCTCGTTGCTGCTGCTGCTGGTGGGGGTACTCCCGGGTGCCATCCTCGGTGTGGCCGTCGGGGCGGTGGCCCACTTCTTGGGTCTCGGGCCGTTCGCCTACACCCTCGGCTGCGCCGGGGCGGCCGGGGTGCTCGGGCTCGAAGTCTTCTTCGCCCTGCGGTGGATGGGCCTCGGGTTTGAGCGCATGGACCCGACCACGGCCTAGGCGGCCGTCGTTTCAGAGTGCGCGGACCCCCTGGACCGTGCGACAAGCCGGGGCCGCGGGAGCGCTTTTCCTGCCCGAAAGGAGATGCTGAGCGTGCGATTCTTGCTGCGCCTGCTGGTCACCGCCCTGGCGCTGTGGGTGGCGACCCGGCTCGTCCCCGGCATCCATCAACAGGGCAATGTCGTGGCGTTGCTCGGCGTGGCGGTGGTGTTCGGTCTCGTCAACGCGGTCATCGGCAGCGTGCTCAAGCTTTTCGCGCTGCCCATTACTATTCTGACGCTGGGGCTGTTCGCGCTGGTCATCAATGGGTTTCTTCTCTGGCTCACCGGAGCTTTGTCGCAGTCACTCGGCCTCGGGTTTCAGGTGGCCGGCTTCGTTCCAGCCTTTTGGGGAGCTCTGGTGATTGGCGTGACCCGGGCAGTGCTAAACCTCTTTCTCACCGAGTCCGAGCCACGCGACTGAGTCCAATTTCAAAGGGAGAACTCCAGATGGCAACCAAGGAGAAGGTCGAGAAGCCATTCCTCACCGACGTGCAGACGTTGCGCAAGCGTGCGCGGCAGCACATCGACGAAGGAGCCGTCACTGAGTCTTACGCCGGCGACCCGGTCACCTCGTGCAAGGTGCTGAACGACGCACTGGCGACCGAGATTGTGTGCGTCCTTCGTTACAAGCGGCATTACTTCATGGCCAAGGGCATTCATGCCGGGCCGGTGAAGGACGAATTCCTCGAGCACGCCGGCGATGAGCAGAGGCACGCCGACATGATTTCCGAGCGCATCGTCCAGCTGGGAGGCGCTCCTGACCTTGCTCCCGAAGGGCTGCACGCGCGCAGCCACACCGAGTACGTCGAGGGCGACACGCTGGTGGATATGATTAAGGAAGACCTGGTGGCCGAGCGCATCGCCATCGACAGCTACCGGGAGATGGCCACCTATTTCTCCAAATTCGACACCACCACCAGGAAGATGATTGAGGCGATTCAGGCCGACGAGGAGGACCACGCCGACGACCTGGCGGACCTGCTCGACCGCCTCCCGAAGAATATGTGAGCCTCCGCAACGCTAAGGAGAAATCCGCTCCATCATCCGGGCAAAGGGGATGGTCTCCCGCACGTGGTGCAGGCCACACATCCACCCCACGGTGCGCTCCACGCCCAGTCCGAAGCCGGCGTGGGGCACACTGCCGTAGCGACGCAGGTCCAGGTACCAGGAGAAGGCTTCCTTGGGCAGCTTGTGCTCCTCGATGCGGCCTTCCAGCGTGGCCAGGTCATCCTCGCGCTGGCCGCCGCCGACAATCTCTCCGTACCCCTCGGGCGCCAGCACGTCCATGCCCAGCGCCACCTTGGGGTCGGTCGCATCGCGCTTGAAATAGAAGGCTTTGAGGTCGGCCGGGTAGCGGTGGACGATGACTGGCCGGTCGAACTGGCTGGCCAGCACCGTTTCCTCGTCACCCCCGAAGTCATCGCCCCATGTCGCCGGATGGCCGGCGGCCTGGAGCCGCTCGATGGCTTGGGTGTAGGTGATGCGGGGGAAGGGCGGCTTGACCGCCTCGAGCTTGCTGGTGTCGCGCTCCAGCACACTCCTCAGCTCCGGGGCGTGCTTGTCGAGGACGCGCTCCACCACCGAGGCGATGAGGCGCTCGGCCAGCACCATGTCTTCCTCGAGGCTCATGTAGGCCACCTCCGGCTCTACCATCCAGAACTCGGTGAGGTGGCGGCGTGTCTTGCTCTTCTCGGCGCGGAAGGTGGGGCCGAAGCAGTATGCCTTGCCCAGCGCCATGGCCGCCGCTTCCATGTACAGCTGACCGGACTGGGTGAGGTAGGCATGGCCCAAATCGAAGTAGGGCACCTCGAAGAGCGTGGACGTTCCCTCGCAGGCCGCCGGCGTGAAGATGGGCGCATCGACCAAGGTGAAACCGTCGGCGTCGAAGAAGTCGCGAATGGCCTTCACCACCGTGGCCCGCACCCGGAGGATGACGTTCTGCCGGGCGCTCCGCAGCCAGAGGTGGCGGTTCTCCATGAGGTAGGCCACCCCGTGCTCCTTGGGCGTGATGGGGTAGCCGTCGGTGGCATGGACGACGTCCACCTCCTTCACACCCAGCTCGAAGCCCAGAGGACTGCGCGCATCCTTGCGCACCGTCCCGCGAAGGACGAGCGAGCTTTCCTGGCCCAGGTGGTCGGCCGCGGCGAAGAGCTCCGGGCTGACATCCCCCTTGAAGACCACCGCCTGAACGGTGCCGCTGCCGTCGCGCAGCTGCAGAAAATGCAGCTTGCCCGAGCTGCGGCGGCTGTAGAGCCAGCCGCGCAGCTCCACGTCCTGGCCTTCGTAGCGAGAGATGTCCGCGATGCGGACCACCGGGGGTGCCATGGCGGCGCTGCTCGTAACAGAAGGGAGGGCCTCGAGGCCACCACCGTTGCTTTGCGTGGGGGGAGTCTGCCGCCTGGCCAGAGATTGCACGACCACTGCCCAGGCCATAGAAGAACGCTCAAGCCATGAACGAGCGCTACGAGCCGAAAACCATCGAGCCGAAGTGGCAGGCGCGCTGGGCGAGAGAAGAGGTCTTCCGGGCCGACGCCCGCCCGGCGGCACCGAAGAAGTACGTGCTGGAGATGCTGCCCTACCCGAGCGGCGCCATGCACATGGGGCACGTGCGGAACTACCTCATCGGCGACGTGTATGCGCGCTACTACCGGATGCGCGGCTTCGACGTCTTGCACCCCATGGGCTGGGACGCCTTCGGCCTGCCGGCGGAGAATGCGGCCATCAGGGACGGGGTGCACCCCGCCATCCGCGTCCGGGAAAACATCGAGAGCTTTCGCAAGGAATTCGTCGGCCTCGGCTTCAGCTACGACTGGACGCGGGAGGTGACGACGAGCGACCCGGCCTACTACCGCTGGAACCAGTGGTTCTTCCTGCGGCTGTGGGAACGGCAGATGGTGTACCGGCGGTTCGCCAAGGTGAACTGGTGCCCCAGCTGTCTCACCGTCATCGCCAACGAGCAGGTGAAGGACGGGCACTGCGAGCGTTGCGACTCGGTGGTGGTGGAGCGCGAGATGCCGGAATGGGCCTTTCGCATCACCCGGAACTCGCAGGACCTCCTCGACGGCCTGAACCAGCTGCCCGGCTGGCCGGACCGCATCCTGGCCATGCAGCGCAACTGGATTGGGCGCAGTGAAGGCGTGGAGTGCGACTTCGCAGTCAAGGGCGGCGTGCATCCGGTGCGCGTCTTCACTACCCGCATCGACACCGTCTTCGGCTGCACCGGCCTGGTGCTCGCTCCGGAGCACCCGCTGGTGCAGGACATTGCGAGCGGGCCGGCCGTGGACGCCGTCCGCGCCTTCGTCCAGCGGATGGCCAGCACCCCGCGGGGTGACCGCACCGCGGAGGCGGCCCCCAAGGAAGGTGTCTTCACCGGTGCCTATGCCCTCCATCCCTTCACCGGGGACGAGGTTCCCATCTGGATTGCCAACTTCGTGCTCGCCGACTACGGCACCGGCGCGGTGGGGGTGGTGCCGGCCCACGACGCTCGCGACTTCGCCTTCGCCAAGGCCTACGGCCTGCCCCTTCGACAGGTCATTCGCCCCACCGATGGCCGCTCCCTGGGTCCGGTGGAGGCCTGGCAAGAGCCCTTCACCGAGGACGGCGTCCTGGTGCACAGCGGGCCCTACACCGAGCTGTCCTCGGCCGAAGCGCGTCGGCGCATGGCGGCGGAGCTGGAGCGACGCGGCATTGGCCTGCCCAAAGTCACCTACCGGCAGAAGGACTGGGGCTTCTCTCGACAGCGCTACTGGGGCACCCCCATCCCCATTGTGTACTGCGCGCGCTGCGACCCCGAGCGGCGCGGCATTCCCGTCCCCGACGAGCAGTTGCCGGTGCGCCTTCCGGACATCGAGACCGAGCAGGTGCTCACCGGGAAGGGCGAGCCGCCGCTGGCCAAGGTTTCCTCCTTCGTCAACACCACCTGTCC
>Ga0302314_10003283_pt1 | contig 29962 bp, 24 predicted proteins | sample III_Palsa_N2_3_FD_200533 | JGI IMG/M metagenome (GOLD analysis project Ga0302314, IMG submission 200533) | Peat permafrost microbial communities from Stordalen Mire near Abisko, Sweden - III_Palsa_N2_3 | ecosystem: Environmental > Terrestrial > Soil > Palsa > Peat permafrost | place: Sweden... | reverse complement strand
CGCTGTTCAAACCAGAGCATGCGGCGGCACTGGCAAAGTACGAGGTCGATCCGAACCAACCGATCCCGGTCCGCAAGGCGCCGCGGAGGGCCGCGAGTCTTGTCAGGATCGAACTGCGACTCGGCATCGCGATCGTGAGCTGCGCGCTTGCCGGCATAGTGCTCTTCAAGCTCACTGCGCGAAACTCGATTCCGTCAGACCTCGGCCTTCTCCTACTAGTCTCGGCCGTGCTGCTCATCATCGCCTTGACGCGCGTGCTGGCCGGCCGTCGTCGCTGAGGGGCTCGATCATCGACGAGCTCACTGACGCTTACCGGCCAGCGCCTTGCCGCCCTGGGGCGTCGCGAGTGCACCGGTCGTCCGGCCGCACCGAGTCTGCGTGTCGATGCAGGCGGTGACGTCCGCATCCATTCGCTGCTGGTTCCAGCCCATCATGAAGTCGGCGTGCCCCGTTACGGTCGGACCGGTCTGGGTGGGCCCGGTCGAAAGCGTCAGGTTGGTCGCCGTCGAGGTCGGGTAGGCGACGTGCATCACGATCTGCGGAATCTGCACCGGATGCGACGACGGGCACGTGCCGCCGGCCGACTGGTAGACGACATTGGTTTGGCCCTTGCCGCCGAGGCTGTGACCGTCCCAGCAGTTCGGAAACGTGATCACGAGGCGCACGAACGCTGTACCGCAGTCGTGCGGCGCATCACTGCGCGTCGGCAGCAGGTTGCCCGCGCTGGGCGTGCACGTCCAGTCGACGATTTGGTCGCTCTGCGAATGGGTCGCCGCCTCGTTGCCCGCGATCATGGTCATGCCCGCGGGCATCGACTTCACCGACGACGCGGATGCCGCGGGAGCACGCCAATAAATGAGTGTGCTCTTCGGCTCCATGGCCTTGCCGTTTTGGTACAGCACGGGCGTCCAGTAGGCGGACGAGTCAGCCGACGTCGAACAACTCGTCGAGCCTCCCACGAGGCTCTTCGAGGTCGAATGCGCATCCACGGCCGGGTTACCGAAGAAGTCGTGCTGCATCGACATACCGGTCATTCCCGGCATCATGATCGGGTCGTTTGGAAGCGTCTTGGTGAGCGTGCACGTATCGGTGAAGATGCCGGGATTTGGCCCGCCCGACGGGAACCCGGTGGTGTCGACCGGAACGGTGGATGTCGCGCCCGAGCCGGGTACAGCGGTCGCAGACGACGAGGATGCCGCTGCCGTCGACGAGGTCGCCGACGCAAGGTTGACTGCGACGACCGACGAAACGGCGGCGGCTGACGCGGCGGCGAGGACGACGGCACCGGCCGCCGCGGCGATAACAAAGGGAAGTTTGATGGACATGCACCCAGTCAACGTCCGCACGCATTCGGCGGTCGGCGTCCTTACATTGCCCGAACAGGCACCGAGCAAAGCCCCAACAATCGGGTGGTTCTGTTGAGCCATGGCAAAGACACCAGTACCCAGCGACGACCAACTTCCGGATGACGCAGCTCCCGGCAGCCCGGTAGCGAAAAGTCCCTCAAGCCGCGGCCCGCGCACGCCGACGCAGCCCACGGTGCCGCCGCAGCCCACGGTGCCGAGCGTTCAACCGACCGTGCAGCCGACCGAGCAACTGCCGCTCGAGGCGCCGCCGGTCAGCGCAAGCGCAGCAGCGAGCGGCGGTGCGACCGGTCTCGACAGCTCAGCGAGCACTGCGACTCCGGGCACGGCCGGCAAGCAGCCATCCGTGTTCCATCGTCATCCGCTGGCCACCGCGATCGCAGCCGGCGTGATCGCTGTCGTGGTCGTATCCGGCCTCACCGCCTGGGGGGTCGGCAGCGCGGTCACCGCATCTCTCACGTCGTCGAACTCGTCTGCGATGTCGATGCCGACCAGTACCGCGACGCCCGCCCCCGCAGCCGGTGGCGCAGCGAAAGGCGGCACGGCCTCGCTGACCCGACTGGCGTTCCGGGCTACCATCCAGTCGATGAGCGGCGAGACCTGGACGATCCTGACCCGCAAGGGTCAGACCGTCACGGTCAGCGTGACCAGTGCAACACAGTTCGGAACGAAGAAATCGGCCGAGACCGCCGGCAGCTTCTCGGTCGGCGACAGCATCATCATCGTGGCCACTCGAGGCTCGGATGGCACGCCAACCGCGACCCGCGTCGTCACCAGTCCGCAAGCGGGAGCCGCCCCGGTGCCGAGCGCGACGCCGACCGCTGCACCGAATACCTGACCGGTTTCGCTCTCACGTCAATGCCCAGAATTGGGAAGTGACTGTCAGCCACAATCACCTAAAGTCATGTAGAGAACTGCCAGAGCGGCGCACGCCGGCCAGACACACCAGGAGAGCGGATGCTCGGATCGATTCTGCTCGATGTGTTCCTGATCGCGCTGCTGATCGCCTACCTGCTCTACGGTTACCGCACGGGACTGATCCGTAGCCTCGGCGGCATCATCGGGGTCGTCGTCGGCGCGTTCCTCGCGGTGTTCCTGGTGCCGATCGTGCAGGGTTTCATCCAGGACCCGAGCTTGCGCACGGTCGCCACGATCGCCGTGGTGGTGATCGTCGTCGTCGGGTTCTACTACGCCGGTGCCGCGCTCGGCCGAGTGATCCAGGCGCGGGTGAAGGGTATCGGGCTACGCCGCGTCGACCGTACCCTCGGGGCCGTCGTGGTCACGATCGTCGCGGCGCTTGTGGTGTCGATGCTCGCCGCCAGCATCAGCGCGCTGGGTGTGCCGGCGCTCTCGCAGGCGATCGCGTCATCCCAGGTGCTTCGCGTCATCAACGCCGTCACACCGGTTCCCGTGCAGGCGTTCCTTGCCCAGGTGCGTTCCGCGACCGTCGATCAGGGGCTGCCGCGCATCGCGCAGGCCTTCGGCGGCGAGGTCACCACCACCATCCCGAACGTCAACACCGAGACCCCGGTGCTCAAGAACGCTGCGCTCTCGGTGGTGCGCATCACCGGCAACGCGTATGCCTGCGGCCAGAGCCAGTCCGGATCCGGTTTCGTTATCGCGCCCGACCGCATCCTCACGAATGCCCATGTCGTCGCCGGCGTGACGAACCCGGTGGTGGATGTTCCGAACGGTCCCGCACTGCAGAGCACCGTCGTCTACTTCGACCCGATCGGCGACCTCGCCGTGCTGTCGGTGCCTGGCCTCACGGCCAGGCCGTTGCCGCTCGGTCCCACTGTTGCCGCCGGCACCAACACGGTGTCGGACGGGTATCCCTTCGGCGGCCCGTTCGTGTCTCTATCCGTCGGTGTCGACCAGGTCGGAACCGTGAACGTGGAGAACATCTACAACAGCGGAACGGCGCCCCGCGAGATCTACAGCCTGGCCGCAGATGTGCAGGAGGGCGACTCCGGCGGCCCAATGCTCACCACGAACGGGGTAGTGGCCGGTGTCGTCTTCGCGAAGGGCGCGACGACCGCCAACGTCGGCTACGCGATCACAATGAAGAGCGTGCAGCCGGTCGCGTCGAGGGCACCGAGTCTCACGGCTACCGTGTCGTCGGGGCAGTGCACGCGCGGGTAGCGCCCTACGCAACCACCGGCGGGTCCGACGGCGCCAGGGTTCCGCGCAGAAACTCGATCGAGCGCGACCAGGCATCCGCGGCCACCTCGGGGCGATAGACGACCGGGTTGGTGTCGTTGAAGAACGCGTGCCCGGCATTCGGATATACGTGTGAGATGAACTGAACTCCGGCGTCGTGCATGCGCTGCGTGACCTCCGGCAGCCCTGTGATCAGGCGCTCGTCCTCTTCCCCGTAGAGCGCGAGCACCGGGCAGTCCAGGTGGGCTAGCTCGGCCGACTCGGGCGGCGCGCCATAGAACGGCACAGCACCGCGGATGCGTGCATCCGCGGCCGCGAGCGCGAAGCTGTAGGTGCCGCCGAAGCAGAACCCGAGCACGCCGATGCGGCCATCCACGCCCTGCTGCTGTTCGATGTAGTCCACGACGCCCTTCAGCGCTCCGACCGCCCACTCGCCGTACTCGGGCGAGCGCACCGGCGCCATGCGGTCGCGCAGGAGCGGCTGCGCCGCCGCGCGATCCGCGTCGCTGCCGCGCATCAGGTCGGCGATCTGCTGCCCGAGCTCTGGCGTCACCCCACCGTGGCTCAGAATATCGGGCGCGATCACGAGATACCCCTCGGTCGCGTAGCGGTCGGCGACCGACTTGATGTGGTCGACGAGCCCCCAGATCTCGTGAATGACGATGAGCGCTCCACGCAGCTCACCGGTCGGTTCGGCACGGTAGGCGGACAGCGGACTGCCCGCGCCTTCGATATCAATCTGAATCATGGTCACCCCTCCATTCTGCAGCCTGCGCCTGCGAGAAGGTGCTGGGCAGAACCCGGGCGCGCTGGGTTCTCTCGGCTCAGTGCTTCAAGACGTGCTGCACCAGCAGCGCGGCCGTGACCCACAGGCAAATGGCGACGACAGCGAATCCGACGATCGCCCAGAACACCCGGGCCTGCGTCGCCTCCTGCACCTCCGACTTGAGTTCGCTGAAGCTCGCCCTCAGCTGCTGTACGTCCTGGGCCGGCACCGGCGTCGTCTGCCAGGTGGTGTCGCGGTCCGCGACATCCGAAATGGATGCGATGTCGGCGCCGCTGAGCGTGCGATCCGCCTTCTCGAGGAAGTGCAATAGCTGTCGCGAGCCCACGACGGTGACGCCTTCGGGTGCCTCGCGGAGCGCCAGCTTCGTAGGGTTCACGATGACCAGGAGCGGAGTCACCTGCACGGGCTTCGCGGCCGCACTTCCGAGCAGATACGCGGCGCGTTCGCCCAGGTGCCGGGCGGTCGGGATCTCGTCGAACTGCTGGCCGCGGACGGTGAGCGTGTCGGCACTGACCTTGATCTCCTGGCCAGGGAAGTTCTCGGTGATGACAGCGAATACCCCGGGAGGGCCGATCACCAGGTGATCGATGTCTTTGGCGCCGCCATCGATGGGAACGACGTGCAGCACGTCCCACCGCGGTCCCAGGTGGTCGAGCATCTCACCGACGAGCAACTCCCCCACTGCGGCACGGAACATCGGCTTCGTTTGTGGGCTGAGCGGGCTCTGTCCGAAGAATCGACTGAGGCGCGAGCGCGGCGGGACGGAGGCCTGGGCATCCACGACCTCGCTCATGGCGGCCTGTCCGGGAATGCGGCCGCGCAGCGAACTGCTTACGGGCATGCTTCTCCTTCAGGGCGCGTCATTCGGGTGACTGCGCGTCCTCGTCACAGCCGAGGGAAAAGAGTAGGGCCGGTGCTCCCCCGCACCGGCCCTCTTCGCAAACGACTGAGCGCTGCGCCGATTTCTCCCCCCAAGAACTCGGTATGGCTAGCTTGCCAACTGCGCCGAATCGCTGCTACCCCCAGAGCTGGGACGCCCCATTCGGGGCACCCATCAGCACAAATGACGTGCCTCTTGACGTGGCCGCCCTCGCGGAGAATGCTGAAGGTAGTACAGATCATCGCCCGGGCGACTCGCAGGCATTGCCGCAGCACCGGGCGATGAGTCTGTCTGGCTAACATTGGGGCCATGGCTGACCCGGTGCTCGACTTGACCCATGTCGACTATTCGGCCCTAACCCGGCCGATCACCTCGGCGGAGGTTCGAGCGTTCCGCAGACAGGTGAAGGCGGCGCAGCGAGCGGACCCGACGATACGCACGGGGCTGCGCACGGCGACCAGCGTTATCGCGATCGCGTTCTTCGTGCTTTTCTTCGGCATGCTCGCTGCGGCCGTCGTCGGCATCGCCGTCGCGACGATCGCCGACAGTCCAGGCGCGGGCGGAGGCGATTTCTTCGCGCTGTTCGTGGTCGTGGTCGTGGTGCTGGCGCTCATCCTGAGCCTGCGTCACTTTGTCGGCGACGGCAGCTGGGCGAAATGGATGCGGCTCACCCAGTTTGCGCAGGCCAACGGGATGCAGTTTCGCAGCCGCTCCCCCAACCCGAACTACAGCGGCATGATCTTCCAGCTCGGCGACAGTCGCTCATCCTTCGACCACCTCAAATCGACGACCGGGCGATACTTCGACCTGGGCGACTTCCAGTACTCCACCGGCTCGGGCAAGTCGCGCACCACACGCTTCTGGGGATTCCTGGCCCTGCAGCTCGATCGCAAGCTGCCCAACATGGTGCTCGACTCGAAGCAGAACAACGGATTCTTCGGCAGTGACCTGCCGATCACATTCAAGCGTGACCAGATCCTGTCGCTCGAGGGCGACTTCGACAAGCACTTCACCCTCTACTGCCCGCAGCAGTACGAGCAGGATGCGCTCTACGTGTTCACCCCCGACCTGATGGCGCTGCTCATCGACGATGCCGGATCGTTCGACGTCGAGATCGTGGACGACTGGATGTTCATCTACTCGCCGCACCGGTTTGCCGCGCTCTCGGCCGCCAACTACGCGCGCCTGTTCCATATCGTTCAGACGGTCGGCAACAAGACCATCAGCCAGACGGCCAACTACCACGACGACCGGATTGGCTCACCCGCTGCCGACATCGTCGCGCCGGCCGGCCAGAGGCTGCGGCACGGCACATCCATCGGGGCGCTCGTCTTCGTGGGCCTGTTCGGGCTGGCCTGGTTCTTCTCGGTGTTCCACGGGTTCGGGATGTTCGGCTAGCGACATCGGTCAACTGTGCGGAACGAGCCGGTCAGGCCGCAATCGCGCCCTGCAGCATGACCCCCGTAGTGGGGGTGAAACCGGGGCAATCCGGCACCCGGAGCACAGCGAATGCCTATGTGAGAGCCGGGGGGCTTTCGCAACAAAACGGGAAAAGGCAGTGGTTCCTTCTAACCACACGGGTCTGGTTCTTTTTTGAACCTTGCGCGGCAGTGCTTCGCTTGATGGGCAATCGCGAGGCACTGCCGCTCCATCCCCTTCTGTATAAAAGTCATCCCCTTCTGTATAAGAGTCACAGCAGCGCGCTGGTACCCACCAGGTGCAGGCGCTGAGTCGGACGGGTCATGGCCACATAGAGTGCGCCAACTCCGCGGGATGAGCTCGCAATGATCTCGTTCGGCTCGACGACGACGACCGCGTCGAACTCGAGGCCCTTGGCCTCCTGCGGCGTGAGCACGGCGATGGCGCGGGTGAGACCGCGAGCGGCACGACCCACGTCCTTGCCGAACCTCGCGGCGAGCTCGTCGTACTGGGCATCCACGAGTCGCGGCTGAACGATCACGGCGAGCGTGCCGCGGGAATCGAGCTCACGGTCCTCGTCCACGACATCGACGACGGCGGAACGCAGGTCCCCCGCATCCACGACTACCTCATCGACGGGCCACTCGCTGTCGCGAACGGCACGGGACTTGGTAACCGCCAGGCCGTGGTCGAGCGCCATCGTCTCGGCCGCGTCGGTGATCTGCGCCGGCGTGCGGTAGTTGACGGTAAGTTCCTCGAGGCGGAACTCGTTGGTGAGCGACTTCAGCGCCGTCGTCCAGTCGGGTGCGGCCGCGGCAGCGCTCGCCTGCGCGACGTCGCCGACGATCGTGAACGAGCGCAGTGGGCAACGGCGTCGCAGCAGGCGCCACTGCATCGGCGACAGCTCCTGGGCCTCGTCCACCACGATGTGGCCGTACGTCCACTCGCGATCTGCGGCAGCCCGCTCGGCGGTCGTGCCGCGCGCAGTGGTCTCGGTGAAGTTGGCAGCCAGGTCCTCAGCGTTGACGAGACCCTCGACGCCCATGTTCCTGATCGCCTGCTCGGCGTTCTTCACGTCGCGCTTGAACTGCGCCTTGGCCTCGCGCTTCTGCGAATCGTTGACGGCGTCGTACTCGCCGAGCAGCTCCGCGGCCTCGTCGAGCAGCGGAACATCCGAAACCGTGAACGGCGCATCCCGGTCGCGCCGGAGCAGGTCGCGCTCGGCCTGCGACCAGTTCGGAGTGATGCTCGCCAGCCAGTTCGGCCGCGCATACAGGTCTTGAACGAGCTTTTCGGGAGTGAGCGGGAGCCACGCCGTGTTCAGCGCCACCCGCACGTCGTAGGAGCCGCGAACATCCTCGCGCAGCCAGCCGAGGTCGGCGTCGTCGATGGTGCTGCCGTGCGAGCGCAGCTGCGCCGCGAGCTGTGTCGTCAGCGTGCCGAGCACACTCTTCTGAAATTGCTGGCGGGCCACGTTGTGGGGCTTGCGGGTGCGCTGCGCCGCCTGCATCGCGTTGTGCACGACCGAGGGTTCGAGCGTGATCTTCTCGCCCAGCACATCCAGCACCTGCGGTTCGGCGGGCACGATCTGGCGCGACCGCACGGCGCGCGAGATGAGGTCGGCCATGCCGGAGCGGCCCTTGAGCGCGGCGACCTCGGGCGCATCCTCGAGCGTGGTCTCGACACCGGGATACAGCTGGCCGACGCTCGCGAGCACGACACCGGTTTCGCCGAGAGACGGCAGCACGGCCTCGATGTACTGCAGGAATGACGGCGACGGCCCAACGATGAGCACACCGGAGCTGCGCAGTCGATCGCGATGCGAATACAGCAGGTACGCAGCACGGTGCAGCGCAACGGCCGTCTTGCCGGTGCCGGGACCGCCCTGCACAACCAGCACGCCGGCGATTTCGGAACGGATGATGCGGTCCTGCTCCGATTGGATGGTGGCGACGATGTCGGTCATTCGACCGGTGCGCTCGGCGCGCAGCGCGGCAAGCAGCGCACCCTCGCCGTGCAACTCGGTCTGCTCATCGGTCAGCAGCGCAGCGTCGAAAACCTCGTCTTCGATGCGAACGACAGTGCGGCCCTCGGTCGTCAGGTGCCGGCGGGCGCGGGCTCCGAGCGGAGTCGCCGCGGTGGCCTGGTAGAACGCGCTCGCCTGCGGCACACGCCAGTCCAGCAGGATGGGCTGCTGGTCGGCATCCCGCAGCCCGATGCGCCCGATATAGCGGTGGATGCCTCCGAGCAGTTCGAGACGCCCGAAGGCGAGGCGGTCTTCGACCTCGCCGAGTTGCGCGATGCGGTCCTCGTAGAGGCGCGCGAACGCGTCCCGTTCGGTGCGCGCCTGGTGCGTGCCGCCGACGGCACCTCGCTGCACGTTTTCGAGCTGCTCGCGTGCCTCATCGCGCAGGGTGTCGAGCCGCGAGTAGAGACCCCGAACGTAGTCGCGTTCGCGTTCGATCTCGGTTGACGCTGCCAACGATAAGCCCCTTAAATCCGGCTAACCAGTCTAACGAGCGGGATCGAACAGTGCGCGCCGCTGACCCTGGCCTGAAGCTGGGCTACTGCCCCTGCTGGCGCCCCAGGATCTTGAGCGCCCGCGCAACGCGGTCGCCCAGCCCCGGTACCCGCTTGCGGGTCGAGCGCTCGAATCCGTCGAGCAGCTTCAGGATGTCGCTGCGCTGGCGCGCGTAGACCCGGCGCCAGGCGGTGTCTGACGCGATGGCGAACCGGATCGCGAGCGCCGCGAACAGAGCACTCAGCACGGGCGCAAGAATCGCCACGTAGACCAGCGCGCCCGACTCGGCCGTCGGATGGACGGCCTGCGCGATGGCGACCACCACCACGACCACGATTCCCAGCACGACCGCGCAGAGCCGCAGGATGTTGGGCGTCGAGAGCAGCGCGCGTTTCGGCCGCATCCGGCTGCGCGTGCGACGGTCGATGCGCGCAAGCCGGGCATTGAACGCGTCGAGCTGCACGGGCGTGATGCGCTCGCCCTCCCATTCGCGCATCTCCCGGCGCAGTGACACATAGGAGATGGGGTCGGTCGCAGCGACTGCCGCGAGGGTGAGGGTCGCGATGCCCACGACGAGCACGGCGAGGCCGAGCAGGAACAGCGTCGCGATCGCGAGCGAGTCCGATCGGCCGCCATGCCCGCCCGTGGTGACCGTGCCGGTCAAGCGTCCGGCCTGATCGAGTCCGATCCCGACGGCGAGAGCGACAAGCGCTGCGACGGGCACGACCCAGAACAGCTCGTTGGTGCGTTCCCTCGAGATGCGGCCTGGAACGTCCCGGTCGCGCGCGGTACGGGAGTCGAGGAACACGGTGGCCACGTCACCCAGCTGCAACAGGGCAGCGAGCAACCAGAGGCCGCCGACGATCGCGGCGAGCGTCCAGGCGACACTCACGCCCGGCCGCCTGTGGCGCAGACTCGGATCACTGTTGTTCGGTCGTGGCAGTAGCCACGGTCAGCGCGGCGAACTGCACCAGCTTCTCGCGCAACTGCGGGTTGAACGCCCGCTCGAACTCGGCTTGCACGTCGGCCGGGATGCCCTCGGCGTCCCGCGCGAACAGCCGGCCCCAGCGGATCAGCAGGCCCTCGGACTCGGTGACCTCAGGCGCATCCACGTCGGTGCCCGACACCCGCAGCGACTCACGGAAGTACGCGGCGCCCTCGAACCCGTCGGATTCATCGAACACGGCGAACGCGAGCAGCGACAGCGCTCGCTCGCCAACGAACGGCACGATCTCTTCACGGAGCGTCTGCCACTCCGGAAACGGGCTTACGGCGTCATCAGCACTGGCGTCTGTCACGCCGCCAGTTTAGTGCCGGGCCCATTTCGGCGGCGGGGCAATTGCGATCAGGCGGCGAGTGTTACGTCGCGAGGCATGAGTACAACCGGACCGACGGTGCGGCGCTGCTCGATGTCGTCCTGCAGGCGCGGCGCATCCGTGAGCGGGTGGATGCTGACATCCAGCCCGGCGAATGCCCCCTCCCGGATCAGCTGGAACACGTCTGCGGCGGCCAACTGGGCGAGGCCGTGTCCGGCGCGCCAGCGCCGTGCGGCCACGAAGTCCTGCGGAGTCACCAGTACGTCGGACGGCTGCGCCTCATCGCTGTCGGTAAGCACGGTCGCGCCAAGGTGGCGCACCCAGGCCGCGACGAAGCGATCGGCGCCGGACTCGTCTGCGACGATGCGCACACGGTTGCCGCGGCCGATCGCGTGCAGTTGCTTGACGATGGTGCGGGCGATCAGGCCGGCGGGCAGCAGGCCTGCGGCATCGTCGAACGAGACATCCTTCGGAATCCCGATCAGGTCGCGCTCACTGGCGATCTGTGGAAAGGCGGCACGGGAGCCGGGAACGCGGAGGGCGACCCGGTCGCCGGCGGCGAAACCGACGGCCTCTTTGCCGACCGCATCCACTGTTCCGACAGCCTGCACGCCGAGTCGGCTGAGGCCGACAGCGCCGAGGGTGAGTCGCACCTGACCGTGGCCGGGGCGCGGCATGAGCTGGCGCTGGCGGCGAATCGAGAGCTGGCGCTTGGGCTTCGGGGCTGCGAGCGCGCCTCCCGGGAGGCCGGCACTGGAAAGGCCGGAACCGGCAACACCTGCGTTGGATAGCTCGGTAGGAGCTGGGGATTGAATTGTCACGGGCTGGCCGTTCGTTTCTGTATGGACTGTTGTGTTGTCGCGGTTGCTGGTGTTGCTGTTATCGCTGGTGTTTCTCGTGTCGAGTTGGCTCTGTGTCATCACTGGGTTTTAGTTCTCCACCACAGCAAACGCAGTGGTGGGGCGGCCTATTCCCACAATTTGGGCGCAGAACCTATGAACTCCCCGAGAGCGCACCGCACGCCCTCCGAAGATTCCGCGAGAGGTCACAACCGACCCGTCAGTAGCGAAAGGAAGGGCGGATTGCGACCTTTCGGGGATTTGCCGCTAGAAGATCTTGCCGGGATTAAGCAGGTTGTCGGGGTCGAAGACGCGCTTCAGCTCTCGCTGCAGGTCGACCTGGTCGTCGCCGAGTTCGTCGCGCAGCCAGCGTCGTTTCAGGATGCCGACTCCGTGCTCGCCGGTCAGGGTGCCGCCGAGCCGCAGGCAGGCCAGGAACATCTCGTCCGCCGCATCCCACACCTCGGTCGGCACGTCGGGGCCGTCGAAGATGAAGTTCGGATGCAGGTTGCCATCGCCCGCGTGCGCCACTGTCGGAATGACGATGCCGTACTTCCGCTCAATCTCGGTGATCGCAGAAAACATGGCAGGCAATTGGCTGCGCGGCACCGCGACATCCTCGATCAGCACTGTCCCCCTGGTGGACATCGCGGGGTGGAAGGAGCGGCGAATGGCGAACAGGCGCTCCCCCTCGGCTTCGTCGGTGGTTATCTCGGCGTCGCCGCCGAGCGAACGGATAATGCTGACCGCGGCATCCGCTTCGGCAGCGGCTGAGCCGCCATCCAGTTGCACTAACAGGTAGGAGCCGCGCGAGCCGAGGTCGAGGCCCAGGTACTCGCCGATGCCGGTGAGCGCGGACTGGGCGATGAGCTCCATAGCCGCGGGCCGCAGTCGCGACGCAGTGATGACGGCGGAGGCGCGTGCCGCCTGCTCGACGTCGGCGAAGTACGCGCCGATGGTCGCCTTCGGGCCGGTCGGCAGCGCGCGCAGCTTGAGCGTCGCCTCGACGATCACGCCCAACGTGCCCTCCGAACCGATGAGCAGCGCCGTGAGGTCGTAGCCGGTGACGCCCTTGACGGTGCGGTGGCCGAGGGTCATCAGCCTGCCGTCCGCGAGCACAATCTTCAGGCCGAGCACCGCTTCGCGGGTGACGCCGTACTTCGCACAGAGCAGGCCGCCGGCGTTCGTGGCGATGTTGCCGCCAACAGTCGAAATCGCCTTGCTGGCCGGGTCGGGCGCAAACCACAGCCCACGCGGCGCCAGCGCGGCGTTGAGGTCGTCATTCAGGATGCCGGGCTGCACCACCGCGAGCTCGTCGTCGACGTTGATCTCGAGAATCTCGTTCATTGCGAGGGTGGAGAGCACGATCTCGCCCGGCCCGGCGGTCGCCGCACCCGCGAGACCGGTGCCCGCGCCACGCGTCACGACCGGTAGTCCGTGCCGGGTCGCGAATCGCATCGTGGCCTGCACGTCAGCGATAGTGCGGGCCGTGACGAGTGCGAGCGGCGTGCCCTCAGACACACGACCCGAGCGATCCTCGCGCAACGGCTCGAGGTCCGCAGGCAGGGTGGACACCGCGGAGCCGAGCTCGGCGACCAGCTCGTCGCGAACGCTGAGCCCCGTCTCGATCATTCAGCCAGCTTACAATTGCGCCCGCGGGTGCAGGCGGTGCCGTGATGTCCGATTTTCGCTAGGGGATGTCGGCGGACGGTGCGAACCTTGACTCATGACCTCCCCCGACAGCCAACTCGCCGACCCCGACTTCGCGCAGCGGTACCGGGCCTTGTCGTCACGCGACTCCCGGTTCGACGGCCAGTTCATCGCCGGGGTGCACTCGACCGGCATCTACTGCCGCCCCAGCTGCCCGGCGATGACCCCGCACGCGCGCAACGTCAGCTTCTACCGCACCGCCGCCGCCGCCCACGAGGCAGGGCTTCGTGCGTGCAAGCGCTGCCAACCGGATGCGGTGCCCGGCTCCCCCGACTGGAACCTGCACGACGACCTCGCCTCGCGGGCGATGCGCCTGATCACCGACGGGGTGGTCGAGCGCGAGGGGGTGCCCGGACTAGCCGGCCACCTCGGCTACACGCCGCGCCACCTCACCCGCGTGCTGGTCGCCGAGCTCGGCGCGGGCCCCCTGGCGCTCGCGCGGGCACACCGTGCCCAGACCGCCCGAACGCTGCTGGTGGGAACCGAGCTGTCGGTGGCCGACGTGGCCTTCGCAGCGGGGTTTTCGAGCATCCGGCAGTTCAACGACACGATGCAGGCGGTATACGAGATGACGCCCAGCGAGATTCGGGGCAAATGGGCGAGGGCCGGGGGTTTCGATCTACGCGCTCCTTCGTCGCGCGCTGCGGGGTCGGCGAGTGCGGGCGGTGAGGCCACGACCATTTCCCTGCGGCTGCCGGCGCGGGCGCCGTTCGACGGCACCGGGCTGCTGCAGTTCTTCGCTGCGCACGCAGTCACCGGGCTCGAGACGGGCACTGATGAGCACTTCGAGCGCCCGGTGCGACTGCCGCACGGCATCGCGCACGTGTCGATCGAGCTCGATCCGGCCGGAACGGGCATCCGCTGTACTGCTCGGCTGGAGAGCGTCGCGGATGTCGCGACCCTGGTCTCGCGGGTGCGACGGCTGTTCGACCTCGACGCCGACTCGTTCGCAATCGACGCGGCATTGGGCGCAGATCCCACGATGGCGCCGCTGGTTGCCGCTGTTCCGGGAATCCGGCTGCCAGGCTCGCTCGACGCCGAAGAAACCCTGTTCCGCACCCTGATCGGCCAACAGATCTCGGTCGCCGCCGCGCGCACGGTTTTAGGCCGGCTCACGGCCGATCTGGGCACCGACGGACTGTTCCCGACTGCGAGCCAGCTGGCCGAGCGCGGCGCCGCCGTGCTGCGTGGCCCCGCGTCGCGCATCCGCACGATCGTGGGCGTCGCGGAGGCGCTGGCGAGCGGGGACCTCGTGCTCGACCTGGCGACGCCCGTCGACGAATTCGAGGCTAACCTCGTACGACTGCCGGGCGTCGGACCGTGGACGGCCGGATACCTCGCAATGCGCGTGCTCGGCAGCCCCGACGTGCTGCTGGCCAGCGACCTGGTCATCCTGCAGAGCGCAGCGGCGCTCGGGCTGCCCGGCAGCACCAGGGCGCTCGAGGCGCATGGCGAGCGCTGGGCGCCGTGGCGCAGCTACGCGGCGCTGCACCTGTGGCGCGCGCGGCCGGCCCCGGCCAAAACTGGGGTGCGGCCGAAGGGCACGTCAACCCCTGCCGCCGCCCTGCCCGCCGCTGGGTAGCATCGGAGGATGAGCAGCGCGGCCAGTCCGAAACGCCCGGCCTCGAAAAAGACCGCGTCGAAGAAGCCCGCCTCCAGACAGGCTGCGTCGAAACCAGCCGCCACCAAACAGTCCCCGGGCAGGTCCCCTGTCGCTAAGGAGATCGCGGCAGCGAAGGGCGCCCTGCCGGTGCGGCCGCGCGACGCGCTGCTCGATCGGGAGGCACTGCAGCTCGCATCCCTGCGGGCCTACCACGGCTTCATCCGCCACCGCGGGCTCGATTCTGCGGCCGCGCTCGCGTTCTACGCCGCCCTCGCGCTATTCCCCGCATCGCTCGCCGTAGTCTCGGCCTTCGCGCTGCTCGACGCCAGGACCCGGGCGGCCGGCGACATCCTGCGCATCGTCGCAAGCGTTGCGCCGCACGCCACCGTGCTTGCGCTGCAGGCCCCGGTGGCCCAGCTGTTGACCCTGCCGAACGTCGGCTACGCGCTCGTGGTGGGCATCGCGCTCACGGTCTGGACGCTCTCCGGCTACGTGACCGCGTTCGGTCGCGCCATCAACACCGCCTACGAAGTGCAGGAGGGGCGGCGCTGGATCCCACTACGAGCCACCATGATCCTGGTCGCCGCGGCGCTCGTGGTCATTGCCGCCGCCATCGTGCTGTTGCTCGCAGGAACACCGTTGGTGGCCGGGGCCATCGCGAAGGCCGACGGGATTCCGGGGTGGGCGCTCATCACGTGGGACGTCGCCAAGTGGCCGGTGATCGCGCTGCTCGCGATCGCGGTGGTGGCGATCCTGTACTTCTACTCGCCCAATGTGCGGCACCTGCGCATCCGCTGGGTCACTCTGGGGGCGCTACTGGCGATCGTCGTCTGGGTGCTGGCGACCACGGGTTTCGCGATCTACGTGCTCAACTTCAGCCACTACAACCGGGTATACGGCTGGCTCGGCGGCGCGGTGGTGCTGCTTCTCTGGCTGTATCTCAGCAACCTCGTCGTCGTGTTCGGCGCCGAAATGGATGCGGAGATCGTGCGGGTGCGCCAACTGCTGGCCGGCATCGACGCGCAGGATGCGATCAAGCTTCCGTTGCGGGACACCCGGCGGGTCACGACCCTTGAGCGATGGCAGGTCGAGGACCAGGCCAAGGGCCGTGCGCTGTTCGACAGCGAGAGGTCCCGCAACAACCGGCCCGCAAAGCCTGCTCGGGCCTCACGAAGCCGAGGCTGATCGAGCGTATCGACGAGAACTCCGTGGGCCGAGTGTGGCTTCAGGCGAACGGGCCGGGGCCCATACGACCCGCCGAGACCGCGCACAACCCCTGCCAATAGTCGGCTGCGACTCCTAAGGTCGAAGGCATGAAGAAAAGCCTGGTGATCATTGCCTTCGGCCTCGGGGTCGGATATCTGCTCGGGGCTCGCGCGGGGCGCGAGCGTTACGACCTCATCGTCGAGAAGGTTTCGGGTGTCTGGGAGGATCCCCGGGTTGCCCGTGCACGCCGCGAAGCCGCCCGCTACGCCCGTGAACAGGCACCCGTCATTCGTGAGAAGGCCCAGGCTGTCGCGAAGGCCACCCCCGGTGTCGTCGCTGACGGCGCCAAGGCCACTGCCGCGGCCGCCAAGGCGACGGCGGCAGCCGCGAAAGATGTTGCGGATCGCACCGTCGCCTCCGCGCGAGGCGTCGCCGACCGCACGACGTCGGCCGCGACCTCCGTTGCCGCTACCGCCGCCGGCAAAGTCGGCGAGGTCCGCGATTCCGTACTGGAAGACGACGACGAGCAGTTCTAGGGACGAGCCCGGCGTCTAGGACTGGTCTTCCGACGCCCTCAGGGCCTGCTCGCGCGCCGCGCTGGGGATGATCGAAATCGTCTCCGTCGCCGCCTGGATGCCGGAGAGGCGCTCGGGCGACAGCACTCGGGCGACCTCGTCGGCGGTCATCAGCCCCGCCTCGACGACGAGTTCGGCGATCGATGCATTGGTCGTCAGCGCCGTGTGGGCGAGCGTGGCCGAGGCCGCGTATCCGATGTAGGGCGTCAGCGCCGTGACGACGCCGACGCTCGACCCGACCTGCTGCGACAGCCGCAGTTCGTTGGCCGTGATTCCCTCGACGCAGTTGACGCGCAGCGTGCGGAATGCGTTCGTCATCCAGGCCAGCGACTGCAGGATGCTGTGGGCGATGACCGGCTCGAACGCGTTCAACTGCAGCTGGCCCGCCTCCGCGGCCGCCGTCACCGTCGCATCCGACCCGATCACCGAGAAAGCGACCTGGTTGACGACCTCGGGGATGACCGGGTTGACCTTGCCCGGCATGATGCTCGACCCCGCCTGCCGCGGCGGCAGGTTGATCTCACCGAGCCCGGCCTGCGGCCCGCTCGAGGTGAGGCGCAGGTCGTTGCAGATCTTTGAAAGCTTCACCGCGGCGCGCTTGAGCGTTCCGCTCAGCGTCATGAAGATGCCCGCGTCTGAGGTCGCCTCGATGAGGTCCGGCGCAGTCTCCATCGGGATTTCGGTCAGTTCGACCAGATACTCGCGCACGAGTTCGGCGTAGCGCGGGTCGGCCGTGATTCCGGTGCCGATGGCGGTCGCCCCGAGGTTGATCTCGTTCAGCCACGGGATGACTTCGCTGAGTCGGTCATAGTCTTCGCTCAGCGTGACAGCGAAGCCGGTGAATTCCTGGCCGAGCGTCATGGGAACCGCATCCTGAAGCTGGGTGCGCCCCACCTTGAGGATGTGCGCGAACTCGCGGCCCTTGTCGGCGAAGGCGGCGGTCAGCAGCTTGTGCTCCGCCAACAGGCGCTTCAGTGAGAACACCATGGCCAGTTTGATGGCGGTCGGGTAGACGTCGTTAGTGGACTGGCTGCGGTTGACGTCGTCGATCGGGTGAAGGTGCGAGTAATCGCCCCGCGGCAGGCTCATGAGCTCGAGGCCGCGATTGGCGATGACCTCGTTGGTGTTCATGTTGGTCGACGTGCCCGCGCCGCCCTGGATGACGCCGACGACGAACTGGTCGTGCCACTGCCCGTCGACGATCTCCTGGCAGACCCGGTCGATGATGTCGGCTTTCTCGGGGCTGAGATCGCCAAGTTCGCGATTGGCCCTGGCCGCAGCCTGCTTGACCCGGGCGAGTGCCGTGATCAGGTCGGGGTAGTTGAAGATCGCACGCCGCGTGATCGGGAAATTCTCCAGCGCCCGTGCGGTATGGATGCCCCAGTAGGCATCTGCGGGAACCTCTCGGCTGCCGAGCGAATCTGTCTCGGTGCGGGTGGCTGGCACGCTGGCGAGGTCTTCGCTTCCGATTGCGGGGCCGGTGGTTGAGATGGTGGTGGTGACTGGTTCGGGATTCGACAAGGTTCCGTCTTTCCGTGTGGTCTGGCTCTCGAATGTGGCCGCTTGTGGCGTCGTATTCATGCTGCAATCTCCTTTGATTGGCGATTGATCAGTGTACGCGTCCAGAACTACCAAACGGCCACGTCATCGGCTCCGAAAGACAAACGGGAGATGCGCAGGCACGGGGGCCCGGATATGGTGGGTTGGAGTGCAGTGAATGCTCCTACTGGCGACCCGATCGGCAGTGAAGCTGAAACTGTTTCAGGCAACCGGCCCGCGTTTTGGGGGGCAGGAGAAGCTGTCGGTTTGAGGCTGCACTAAATAGAGTGCTTGAAACCCACTAAGTACGAACGCATCACAACCCGAAGCACAACAGTAAATCCCGCAAGCAGAGATTACCGGGGGTAATTAAGGGTGAACGACGACAACGGATTCGGCGTACCAGCAGGCTGGTACCCCGATCCGCTTGGTTTGCCGCAGATGCGGTGGTGGGACAACCACGGATGGACCGAGCACACCACGGAGGCGCGCGCGCCCATCGTGATTCAGGAAGCAAAGCTTGCCTGGGCCGACGATGACGCGATCGACGAGCTTCCGACGCGCCGCGAACGCCGCGAGCGCGAGCGTGAAGACAACGTCGACGACAGTGCTTCCCGCAGCGGTGGAACAGGCGCGGAGGCCGCCTCTGCCGATGCCCTCCTCGAGCTCGAGCCGCCGTCGTGGGACGAACTGCCCGCCAACGAGCCGGCACCCAACATCCTTCCCGTTCCCGAATTCGTCACGACCGCGACGCAGGATTCGCCCGCGCAGCCGGCCGCCGTGCCGACCGCAGCCGCAGCACAGGTGGGCCAGCCCGTTGCCGAACCGCTTGCCGCAACCACCGAGTACGCACAGGATCCGGCGGCGCAGACCGGCTTCCAGCCCGCAGCCGCCCACACGCCCGGCACGCCGTATGCCCAGGGCACCGCGCCCAGCACCAACACGCTCGGCGCCTGGATCATCGCGCTGCTGCCGCTCGCCCAGCTTCTCGCCGGACTGCTCGTGGTCTCGGCCGCCGGCTCCGCCGGAACCAACGTCGGCGTCATCCTCGCGATCGTCGTTCTGCCGTACCTCGTGTCGATCCCGTTCGCGATCTCAGACCAGCGTGCGCTCAAGGCGCACGGCTACGACCGTCCCGCATCCTGGCTCTGGGTGCTGCTGTCTGGGCCGATCTACCTGATCGCCCGTGCCATCCGCATCGTCATGCGCGCCGGCAACGGGTTCGCACCGATCCTCGTATGGGGCGCCGTGGTGCTTCTCGAGGTCGGCTCGATCGTGGCCGTCCCCGGCCTGGTGATCTCCGCGCTTCCGCAGGTGTTCTCCGACCAGGCCGCACAGTCGATCGAACAGGCCGCGACCGTGTTCGGCCCGATCACCAGCGTGAGCTGCCCCAGTCCGCCGGCGACGGTCATGGGCCAGGAGTTCACGTGCACGCTGTACCGCATCGGCTCCGGCCAGACATACAAGGTCACTGCCGCTCTCGAGCGCCAGAACGGCTGGATCGCCTGGCAGGTGCACGACTGGGGCTCGTACAGCATGACCCACTAGTCGGCGGTTTGCGGCCAGCCTTCGGGTCGGCTCCAATCCTTCGGTAGTAGCGTTGTTTTCAGGATCCCTAGTCCTCACAAGAACAGGTTCTCTCGAACAGGTTCTTTGGATTCGGGGACCGGAATTGTTCAAGATCCCGAAGGCGGTTCGCACGTGTCCGATACTTCTGCGGGCGGCGGTGCACCCGCACCGGGCTGGTACACGGATCCCAACGATCCCCGGCAACTGCGGTGGTGGAGCGGTGAGGCCTGGACCGAGCACGTCTCGGCGGGTGCCCCACAGGCGGAGCAAGCCGCGCAGCAGGCTTCGCAGCAGCAGGTGGCCGAGCCCGCGCAGCAGGCGACGCAGTACGGCGAACCCGCGGTAGCGGCATCCTCGGTAGCGGTATCCTCGGCGGCGACGCAGGAGCCACTTCCGTCCCGACGCACCCTTCGCGACCCGGCAGCAGACGCCGGCGAGTCCGACTCGGCCTCACAGCAGGCGCAGGCCGCCCACGAGGCGGCACAGCGGGCGCTTGCCGAGCAGCAGGCAGCAGCGCAGGCCCAGGCGGCCCAGCAGGCCCAGGCGGCCGCGCAGGCGCAGGCTGCGCAGGATGCTCAAGCTCAGGCGACCGCGCAGGCGCAGGCTGCACAGCAGGCCGCATCTCAGCCGTCTGCCGAGGTCTCTCAGGTCGTCGGCGAGGCTTCTCAGGCCGCAACGGCGCCCAGTCACCTGGCGCAGGGTCCCGGCACCCTGGGCAGCACTCCGACCCCGTCCGCGCCGGTTCCCACCCTCCCGGTGGCGCAGACGAGTTTTCTCGAGCAGCAGGGCTACACGCCGCTCGAAGCCATACCCGGCGACCCTGCCTGGGGCACGCCGGTGTCCGCGGCGCAGGCTCCCCCAGCGCAGCCGCTTCCTGTCGTCGAACCGGCCGCACCTGCGGCACCTGCCATTCCTGTCGCGGCCGCCACGGAGGCAGCGACGGCGGTCGAACCGCTGCCCGCGGTAGAGCCACCGACAGTCGTAGAGCCTCCCACAGTCCCAGAGCCACCGGCAGTCGTAGAGCCACCGACCGTCGCGCAGCCGGTTGCTCCCGCACAGCCGAGCGCCTGGAACCTTCCCGTGATCCCCGCACAGCCCGAGGCCGCACCCGTCGAGCCGCCGAGTGGCCTCGCACCGGTGACGCCCGCAGGATGGAGTGCTCCGTTCGTTCCGGGACCTGCGCCTGTCGGCATCGACGCGATCGTCAGCGCGCCCGCCGCACCCGCCGACGTGCAGGCCACCCAGTGGGGACTCGGCACGACCACCGGCACTGAACCGGTCGCCACCCGGCGCAGTGCCGACGTGGTCAGGTCTTCGACCGTCTGGGCGTGGCTCATCGCGATCTCGCCCATCCTCGCGGCCGGCTCGATCTCGTACGTTCTTCTGACCACGCAGGCGGCGCTGTCCTCCTGGCAGTTCGAGGCCGCGGTCGCCGCGCCCTATCTTCTCGTGCTGCTGTTCGCCATCGCCGATCGCGCCGCATTGCTGCAGCTCGGCCATGCGAGTCCTCGCAGCCCCGCCTGGGCGCTCGCCACCGCCCCGGCCTACCTGATCGCCCGGTCGGCTGAAACACGGCGCGAGGATGGCTCAGGAACGGTTCTGACTATCGTCTGGGCGGCGAGTTTCATTGTGGCGATCGCCGGCATAGTCGGCTACGGCTTGCTCACCCACCACGCACTGATCAGCGGCCTGCCGACCTAGCCGTACCGACCGGGGCCAACGGGAGCACTCCGGATGGGTTTGGGCGAGAATGTGAGCATGTCGCGAACAGTGCTCGCCCTCCTCAACCAGCCCTCCGCAGATACCCCACCGCACTCCCCCGGTGCCCCAGCCTTCGAGCTGGTTGATCCGGGCATCCCGCATGTGTCGGTGCTCGACCTGTCGGCCACCCGCGGTGACGGCATCTTCGAAGCGTTCAGCGTGACGGACGGCCACGCCCACGCCGTCGACGCCCACCTGAAGCGGTTCGCCGCCAGCGCCGCCAAACTCGACCTCCCCGCCCCGGATGCCGCGGCCTGGAGTGCTGCGATCGAAGCCGTGCTCGCAGAGCTGGACGACATGCCCGAAGCCACCGTGAAGACCGTCATGACTCGCGGTGTCGAGGGCGACCCCGAGGCACGCCCGACCGGCTGGGTGTACGGGTGGCCCGCTCCCGATTACGCCTCCGCGCGACACGAGGGAATCGCGGTCGTAACTCTCGACCGCGGATACCGCCACGACGTCGAGCAGACGTCCCCGTGGCTGCTCGCGGGCGCCAAGACGCTCTCGTATGCCATCAACCGCTCCGTATTGCGGGAGGCCGCACGTCGCGGCGCCGACGACGTCATCTTTGTGAGCTCAGACGGGTTCGTGCTCGAAGGACCGACCTCCACTGTGTTGTTCCGCCGAGGAAACTCGTTGATCACGCCCGGCACCGGGCTCGGAATCCTCGAGGGCACGACGCAGGGCGACCTGTTCGGCTGGGCAGAGGGCCTCGGCATGCAGACCGGGTTCGAGCTGCTGACGCCGGCAGAACTGGTGAAGACGGATGCCCTGTGGCTGGTCTCCAGCGGGCGACAGGCCGCGCCAATCCGGCTCATCGACGGAGTGGGGCACGAGATCGATCGCGAGCTCACGCTCGAGATGAACGCCTACCTGCTGACCCGAAAGCAGTAGCTATCGCAACACCAGCGGGAAACCCGCCCCGGGAAAAGCACAGACAGGACTCTGCCAGTTCCGAGAGGGGCAGCGCACAAGACCGGCCCGAGAAGACCCCATTAAACGGAAAAAGCACAGACAGGACTCTGCCAGTTCCGAGAGGGGCAGCGCACAAGACCGGCCCGAGAAGACCGCATTAGACGGGAAAGCTGGAGAAGACCCCATTAAACGGGAAAAGCACAGACAGGTAATCGGGGCGGCGGCCCAAGATTGCGAACAGTCCAAACCCGGATAGCTACCCCCGTATTTCACCAGGTGTCATTCGCCGAGCCGCCGCACCCGAGTGTCCCCTGCAGTGCTAGGTATTACGTTATGGGGCGCACCTGGCTTTTCGCTCCCCCCATTGCGGGTAACCCCCGGTCGAGGGCCAGACCGGGCCTTCTGTCGGCATCGGTGGAGCGTGCCCGGCGTCGCGCCCGAGGGCGGGTGTCCGGGCGAAATACTGGTCACAGTCGAAATTCAGGGCGGGTAGTGTCGAATTATGGCTGAGGAAACGCTGCCGGACGCTCTGCTGGCGTGGATCCCCCGCCAGCGCTGGTACGCGGGCAAAGGGCAGGGCGCATCCCTGACCCGGCGCGGAGGCTGGACTGTCACCGCGACCGACGCCGAAGTCGTCACCTACTACGCGCTCGACCGGCAGTCGAGCGGAGCGACGCTCTACCAGGTGCCCATTACGCGGCGGTCCGTGCCGCTCGACGGCGTCCGCCCGATCTGGCAGGACGACAGCGGCCACTACTACGACGCCCCGCACGACCCGGCGTACGCCCGCGCAGTGCTCGACCTGATCGCCACTGAGCGCGAGGTGGGTGGAACGCGCGGCCACCGCCAGCCCGGGTCCCGGCCGATCGCAGTAACAACCAGCGCCGTGCTGAAGGGCGAGCAGTCGAACACGTCGATCATCTGCCGAGTCGATGGGGCTGCCCCGGTCATCCTGAAGGTCTTCAGGGCGATGCACGCTGGCGACAACCCGGATGTCGTGCTGCAGTCCGCGATTTCGGCCGCCGGCTCCAAGCTCGTGCCGACCTCTGTCGGCTACCTGTCGGGCGAATGGCCCGACCGGTCGCAGCCCGGCGGGGTAGCCCACGGGCACCTCGCGTTCGCGCAGGAGTTTCTCGAGGGCGCCGAGGACGCCTGGCGAACCGCCGTGCGCGCCGCCTCCGCGGGCGAGGACTTCTCGCTGCGGGCCCGCCGCCTGGGCGAGGCGACCGCCGAACTGCACGCCACGCTGGGCGCCGCCATGCCGAGCCGCGAACCACACAGCGCCGACGTCGAGCGCCTGCTCGCCGCCATGAGGGCCCGAGCGGATGCCGCCCTCGCGGCCGTGCCGGCACTGGCCGAATACGGCGGGGCGATCGAGGCGGCCATCGCCGCAGTGCGCGACGCGCCCTGGCCCCGGCTGCAGCGCATCCACGGCGACTATCACCTCGGCCAGGTGCTGGCCGTGGGCGACGCCTGGGTCGTCGTCGACTTCGAGGGAGAGCCGCTGCGCCCGATGTCGGAGCGCTCCGAGGTCGACCTGCCGCTGCGGGATGTCGCCGGAATGCTGCGATCGTTCGACTACGTCGCGGGAGCGGTGCTGCGTTCGGGCGCCGAAATGCCCGAACTCTCCCCCACCGAGTGGGCGCGAACGGCACGAATCGCGTTCCTGGCGGGCTACTACGGCTCTACCGAACTCGCGAACATGGCCCATCGCGGGCTACTCGACGCCCTGGAGCTCGACAAGGCGCTCTACGAGGCCGTCTACGAGGCACGCAACCGCCCGGACTGGCTGGACATCCCGGTCGAGGCTGTGCAGCGCCTGGCGGGCTCCTGAGCGTTTGCGATGCTGTCTATGAGCCTTCGCGCACGACTTCATTAGCGTATCTAACGACTCGCTGCAAGGGCTGGAACCCCTGTTCGGGGGACGCTGTACTAGGTGCATGACCGAGATCGCTGAACGACCCGCCCGCACCAGCGCACTGACCGCACGCCAACTGACCAGCGTGCGCACCCACCTCGCCGCCGACCGCGAGCAGACCATCCGCCTCATCGACTCCGTCACGCTCGAGATGGATGCGTTCGTCTCGGCCCGGCGCGACACCGCGACCGACGACGAGCACGACCCCGAGGGCCCCACACTCGCTTTCGAGCGTTCACAGTCCGAGGCCGTGCTTGGACAGTCGGTGCGTCACCTCAACGACATCGATGCCGCGCTGCTGCGAATCGACGAGGGAACCTTCGGCGCATGCAAGACCTGCGGCGGCGCGATCGCTCTCGGTCGGCTGCAGGCGCGTCCCCAGGCGACGCAGTGCATCCGCTGCGCGGAGCGCAACCGTTTCTAGCGGCACCACCACGTCGAACCCGGCTCTTGGCGGATTCTTGGCGTGGCGGACAGGCCGCGTTCACGTTTAGGTGATCGACTTGGCCTCGTGCCCAGACGAACGGCCGAGTATCCGAGGCCGGACCACTTTCTGCTCCACCTCAGCGACACCCACCTGCTCGCGGGCGACGCGAGGCTTTACGACCGGGTAGACAGCGAGCGCCACCTGCGCGAACTGTTCGTGCAGGTCGAGGCTTCGGATGGTCGACCCGAGGCCATCGTCTTCACCGGCGACCTGGCAGACCGCGGCGAACCTGAGGCGTACGACCGCCTGCGTTCGATCGTCGAACCGGCTGCCGAACGCCTCGGCGCCGAGGTGATCTGGGTCATGGGCAACCACGACGAGCGTGCCGCGTTCCGTGCCCGCCTGTTCGGCGAGGTCGGAAGCGCTCGCCCGGTCGACCGGGTCTACGACGTGAACGGGCTGCGGGTCATCACCCTCGACTCGAGCGTGCCCGGTCACCATCACGGTGAGGTGACGCCGGCGCAGCTCGACTGGCTGGCCGAGGAGCTGTCGTTCAGCGCACCGCACGGCACCGTGCTGGCGATGCACCACCCGCCGCTGCCCAGTGTGCTCGACCTCGCGGTGCTCGTCGAGCTGCGTAACCAGTCCTCGCTCGCGGAGGTGCTCGAGGGCACCGACGTGCGCAGCATCCTCGCCGGCCACCTGCACTACTCGTCGACGGGCACGTTCGCGGGCATCCCGGTGTCGGTCGCATCCGCCACCTGCTATACCCAAGATCTCGCGGTGCCGGTCGGCGGCACTCGCGGCCGGGATGGCGCCCGCGCCTTCAACCTGGTGCACGTCTACGACTCGACGGTGGTGCACTCCGTGGTGCCGGTGGGCGGCAGCCAGGCGCTCGACTACGTCGACGCGGCCGAGACTCGGCGGCGCCTCGCCGCCGCGGATGTCGTGATCACCGACGCGACGAACGCGCCGGTGCTCGCCGAGCCGGCTATGACGATGCCGGCGCCTGCGAGGGTGTGACCTCGCCGGATCGGCCGACATCCGGTTTCTCCCACGGAGCCGGAATCGGGAAGTAGCTGTTCAGGAACGCCAGGACCGCCTCGGTACGCGTCTCGATCGAGATCTCCGGCTCGCTGCCGTCGTTGAGGCAGAAGAAATCCTCACGGCGGCTTCGCAACAGGCCGCGCATCTGCCGTAGCGACGACGTGAGTGTGGTCTCCACGTACTTCACGCGTGCGCTTGACTGCACCACCGCGCGCCCGGTCATCAGGGCGTAGTAGTGGTAGAACGAGTTCGTCACCGAGATGTCGGTTTCCGAACGGAACGGACTGGCCGCGGTTCGCGCGAAGTCGGCGGCGAACTCGCGCTCCATCTCGAACAGCACGCTGCGCCGCAGCGGCGTGGGCGCGTGCTCCAGGTGCCGCGTCGTGACGCGGCCGAATCGGGCCCGCAGCAGGGCGCGATTGACCCGCGCCGCGTTCTCGAAGCCGCTGCGCTCGGGCGAATTAGCGCCGAGACCGATTCGCGTTGTCGCCTCGATGAACTTGGTGATGCCGCCGGGCGAGAAGAACATGTCGGGGCTCACCGGGCGCGCGAAGAACATGTCGTCGTTGGAGTACAGGAAGTGCTCGCTCAGCCCCTCGATGTGCTGCAGCTGGCTTTCGATGGCGTGCGAGTTGTGAGTCGGCAGGTCGGCCGGGTTTCGGAAGAACGCGCTGCTCGGCACAATCGTGACGTCGGGGTGTTCCTCGAGCCAGGAAGGCGCCGGCGAGTCTGTGACGATGAAGATATGCCTGATCCAGGGCGCGAACAGGTGCACGCTGCGCAGAGCGTACTTGAGTTCGTCGAGCTGGCGATAGCGGGCAGCGGAATCGTCGCCCTGCCCCACGACATAGCTCTGCATGCGGAGGGCGCGCAGTCGCTGGAATTCGGCCGACGATCCGTCGACCCAGGAGAACACGATGTCGATGGGGAACGCGATGTCGCTGGCCAGCGGATCGAACATGCCCTGAAGCGTCGCCCACTCCCGACCATAGAGCTCGACGGTGGCGTCGAGCGCCTCTTCTCGCGGCAGTGTCGACCGCATGATCGCGTTGGGCGCGGGGGCCACAATCTCGGTGTCGCCGAAGTCCCAGAACTCGAGGCGCACCGCCGATGCTGCACCGTAGCGCAGACGGCCCGCGAGATCGACGCGGGGACGGAACAGCCGCAGGATGCGTGCCTTACCCGACCCGGACAGCTTGCCGTCGCTGACCAGCAGTGCCGCATCCGTGCCCGCCTTCGAATAGAAGGGCTCGTTCTCGAACGCGACGGCGAGTGCGACCGCGACCGCACGACGACGCGCACGGTCGACGGCGAGGATCGGCCGGGTGCCGTCGCCGCGCGCCAGGAGGTACTCGATGCCGGCGGCGGTCAAAGCGTCGGCCACTGCCAGCAGGTCTTCGATGCGCGCCTGGTCGGGAGTCAGCGACTCGTTGAGCAGGGTCAACTGGCCCTTGCGCACCACGATGTCGGTGCGATCCAGCTCCCGCAGGCCTGTTATGGGGTCGACTATGCGAAGCCGATGGTTGTCGTTCGTGGGACCCGTCACCCGAGAGCGCCGGCGAGCAGGCTGACGAGGGCCTCCAGCTGGACGCTTCCTTCCGCAGTGATCTCGACGTCGGATCCATCGAGAGCGCGCGCGGCGAGGCCGGCCTTGCTGTCGATGAGTTCGGCGATTTTCGCGTCGATGGTCTGGCTCGCGATGATCCGCCAGGCGGTGACCGGGAGCTCCTGGCCGATGCGGTGCACGCGGTCGATGGCCTGCGTCTGTTCCGCGCTGGTCCAGCTGAGCTCGGCAAGCACCACGTTCGATGCGGCCTGCAGGTTGAGGCCGACGCCCGCGGCCGTGAGCGACGCCACGACGACCGATACGGCGGGGTCGTTCGAGAACGCGTCAATCGCGGCCTGGCGCGCCTTCGGTGTCTGGTCGCCGCGAATGGAGACAGTGCCGAGGCCGGCCTTGGCGAAGTGCTGCTCCGCCGTGTCCATGACGTCGATGTGCTTGGCGAAGAACACCACCTTGCCCACGTTGCGGGCGAGCTGGGCCGTGTAGTCCGCCGCGAGACCCGCCTTGGCCTGGCCGATCTTGCGCACCATCGTGAAGACGTTCTCGCCGGCCTTGGCTGACTTGGACTCCTCGAGCTCCTCGTGCGCGACTGCACGGATGAGGCGCTCCCGATCGAACTCGGTGCTGTACTTCTCGGGGAACTTCGCCTCTTCGGCCTTACGCAGGGCGAGGCGTCGCTGGTAACGATCGACGAGACGCGCAGTGAGCGCCGCCTCGGCCTCGCGAATCGTGCGGCCGAGGTCGTCGTCGAGCTCGACCGGGATGTCCGCCACACGGCGCGCGGGAATGTCGGCTGCGACATCCACCTTCTTGCGACGCACGATTCCCATGTCGACGACCGCCTGGCGGGCCTCGGCGAAGAAGCCGAAGTCGGCCGGCGTGAGACCGGTGTCTTCGAGCTTGTCCATGAGGTTCGGCAGCGGCTTCTTCTCGTCGATCCAACCAAGGAACTGCCAGATGGCACGGAAGTCGTCGATCTGGTTGATGAGCGGCGTTCCGGTGAGGGCCATGAACAGGGCGCGGGGGCTCGTCGCACGGATGCTCTTGGACAGCGACAGCACGTGCTTGGAACGCTGGCTGGTCAGGTTCTTGATGAAGTGCGCCTCGTCGACGACCATGCCCTTGAAGCCGAAACGGCCAAGCCATCCGACGTGCCGGTCGAGCACCTCGTAGTTGACGATGACGACGTCGCTGAACGCGTCGACGTCGTTGCCGTCGCCGTGCACCACAGTCGCGGTGCGCTGCGGTGTCCACAGCGCGACCTCGCGCGCCCAGTTCGTCTTCACGACGTTCGGCACCACCACGAGCAGCGGGTAGGAGTTGGAGACGGATGCGGCGAGCAGGGCCTGCGCTGTCTTGCCAAGGCCCGGCTCGTCGGCGAGCAGGAAGGTGCGGTGACCCGTCTTGACCTCTTCGACGAAGCGGGCCTGGTGGCGCATGAGTTCGAGCTTGCCCGGGGTCTTCAGCGAGCTGGCCTCGGGGAGGTCCATGCTGGCCGCTCCCCCGCCCGCGCCGTACTCGAAGGCACGGAACAGCGGCTCGATGAGCTCCCAGTTGGCGAGCTGGTTCACGCGCACGGGCTTGGCCTGTACCGCGCTGAAGTCGGGGGCAAGGAACGGGTTCGACATCTGCAGCTGGCGTACCGACTGCGGCACGACCTGGCGCTCGGCGGCGAGGTCTTTGGGAGCCGGTTCGGTGGTGATGATGAGTTCGTCGGGGCTGAGTTCCATTCCCGCGGCGAGCAGCAGGTCGCGACGCAAAGCCTTGGCGGCGGCCGTGACCGGCGCGTCATCGGCCAGCAGAGTGATCAGGCTGGTGTCGCGTGCGGCCGTCTTCGCCAGGATGCCGGCGAGGCCGTCGAGGCGCTTCTGCTCGTTGGAGCGCTCCGCCTCGTTGAGGGTCGCGTCGGTCTTGACCCGGGCGCGCTCCTCGCGCAGAAGCAATGCGGCGACCTGGAAGCGTGCGCGATTGGCCGGCTTGAGGGGGCCTTTCTGCACAGCAGCCTCGACCTCGCGTGCGGCGCGCGCGAGCACCGGGATAACGCCCTGGTCGTCGGCGCCGCGCGAGCGGCGCCGCTGCTGCGGGGCGGCGGAACGATTGCCGCCGCTGCCGCCATTGCTGTTGCCGCCGCCGTTGCGCGACCGCTGACGTTGGCCAGACTGAGCCGGTCCAGATGCCAAGTGAGTTCTCCTTGCGCACTGTTTTCGGGAGTGCGTTCTACTACGGGTACGAAGATCTTCGGGGCCGCCCGCGCCTTGTATGTGCGTGAGCCAGTTACGAAAGATCGGCAACAATTTCGGAGATCCAGACCCATATCGCGGCGCGATTGGTGGTTCCGATTGGTGCTGCTACTGATTGTACGCGCTTTTCGCCGAAAATCAGCGTCTTCTTGCCGGAGCGCGCCGATTTCGGTCCTCTGGATTGGGAACCTTGATCAGAACGCCGATCACGATGAAGAGCACGGCCGCGACGTACTGGGCGATGAGCCAGCCGACCCAATGGCCCCAGCCGATCGGCCACACCGGATTCCAGGCCACGACGATCGCAGCGAGCGGCAGCAGCCACCACCACTGCTTCGCCTGCCACGCGTATACCCCGACGATGGCGGCAAGGATGGCGACAACCGTCTTGATCCAGAAGAACGCGGCACTCGTGTCGAGCAGGGCGAGGCCGGCCAGCAGCACGATCGCCCCGAGGATTCCGGGCGCGAGCGCCGTGCGACGAAACGACTTGGTCGGGTAGCTGCTCACCCAGCTAGGTTATCGACCCCGGCTGCGCAACCCCGCACCACGACCTTCCCGGGGTGGAGGGAGAAACTCTGCGGGGTGGGGGGAGTAACGGT
>Ga0302314_10003279_pt1 | contig 29982 bp, 34 predicted proteins | sample III_Palsa_N2_3_FD_200533 | JGI IMG/M metagenome (GOLD analysis project Ga0302314, IMG submission 200533) | Peat permafrost microbial communities from Stordalen Mire near Abisko, Sweden - III_Palsa_N2_3 | ecosystem: Environmental > Terrestrial > Soil > Palsa > Peat permafrost | place: Sweden... | reverse complement strand
GGTCCGGGCCAGGGTGGGGGCCTGCGCGGCGGAGCACGGGCTGGAGGGCGCCCGGCTGCGGGAGCTGCTGATCGCCGTCACCGAGGTCGCCTCCAACAGCATCAAGTACGGCGGCGGCCGGGGAACGCTCCGGGTCTGGGCCGAGGACTCGCGCCTGGTCTGCGAGTTCCACGACTCCGGCCACGTCCGCGACCCGCTGGTGGGCCGGATCCGCCCGACCGTCGACCAGACCGGAGGCCGGGGGCTGTGGCTGGTCCAGCAGCTGTGCGACCTGGTCCAGATCCGCTCCACGGCCGAGGCCGGAACCACCGTCCGGCTCCACGTCGCCCTCGGCTGAGGGACCGGCCGGGCCGCCGCGCCGGTCGCATGCCCGGCGCATGCCCGTCGCCAACGCCTGGCGTAGCAGGCGGATCGCCGGGCAGGAGACCGGCATGACCGACCGCTACCCTGCCCCCCGTACGGCCCGGAACGCCCACCGGCCCACCGGCTGGACGGCAACGCTCCTTGCCATCGTCTCCTGGGCCGCCATAGCCGGGCTCGCCGCACTGGCGCTGGCCCTCGGAGCCCGGTGAACCAGCCCCCGCGTGAACCAGCCCCCGCGCCCGGCGGCGGGCCGGTGAAGCCGGCGGGGACCCGGTTCGGGGGCGTCAGGTCGGTTCCTCCGGCTTCCTGAGCCGGGCGGCCAGCCGCGGGGAGTGGTAGGCGGTCGAGGTTCCGGCCATCCAGGCGTCCAGGTCCGGCAGTTGCGGGCGGGCACCGCCCAGCAGGTAGAGCCCGACCAGGAGCACCCCGGCGACCACAGTGATCACCAGCATGATGACCACGCTGACATGGAACCCGTGCGCGAACGTGCCCCGGGTCATCGACAGGTGCAGCAGGACCGGTCCCACCAGGAAGGCGGCCTCCGAGCGCAGCAGTTCGACCAGGGCGAAGGTCGGCCCCAGCCGGGTCGAGGGCACCGAGAAGCCTGCCAGGAACAGCCCGGGCGCGACACCGGCGCCCGCGCCGTAGCCCAGGAAGAACGCGGCGGGGGCCACCACGGCCGAGGCGTTCGAGGGGGTGACGGCCAGCAGCACCGCGGCACCCACCGCCACACTGACCAGGCCGGACAGCGCCAGGTACGGCGTCCAGCGGGTGGTGACCACCCTGCGGAACAGCGCGGCGGAGACCACCACGCCCAGGATCTGGGGGGCGATGACCAGCCCGGTCCGCGCGGGCGAGTAGTGCGCCTCCTGGAGCAGGTAGACCTCGACCAGTTCCAGGAGTGTGGTGAACGTGGCGCCGACCACCATCGCGTTGAGGGTTCCGGTGACCGGCAGCGTGTTGCTGATCGGCCGCACCGGCATCAGCGGGTCGGCCTTGTGGTACTGCCCGACCACCAGCACCACGGCGATCAGCAGGCCGGCCACCACCGGCAGGATGAACTCGGGGTCGCCGAACGAGCCGCGTGAGAGCCAGGAGACGCCGAAGAACGGCAGCATGGTGGCCCCCAGCGCGAGCGGGATGGCCAGCCAGTCGAAGCTCGCCCGGGGGTCCGGCGGTTCGTTGCCCTCGAACGTCAGGGCACCGACGGTGAGCCCGACCGCCGCGAGCACGGCGACCGAGGCGAACAGCAGCCGCCAGCCGCCCAGGCTGCCCACCAGCCCGCCGATCACCGGCCCGGCGGTGACCATGCCGAACAGCCCCAGGCTGATGACGGAGGCCGTGGTCGGCAGACGCTCGACGCCGTGGGTGATGATCAGCGGCGGCAGCGCGGCGACCAGCAGCATGCCGGTGAACAGGCCCTGGAGCATGACCCCGGCCATGAACTGGGCGATTCCGGTCGCGCTCAGGGCCAGCAGCGAACCGGCCACGAAGCCCGACTCGCAGACCAGGTAGACATGGCGGCGGGCCAGGCGCTGGATCAGGTCGGCCGCCGCGACCGCGCCGAACGCGTAGGTGGCGCTGGACAGTCCGCTGGTGAGCTGCAACTCGAACCGGGTGGCGCCGAGTTCCCGCATCAGCAGCGGCTGGAACAGCGAGACGGCGGTGGTGAGCACCAGGAACGGGCTCAGCGCCAGCAGCGCCATGACCACGGCCGCGGGATAGCTGCCCGCCAGCGGGAGCCGGCCGGGGCCTTGAGTCACCGGGGAACGGGAGGGGATGGTCGTCTCCGAGGTCGTCGGGGCGCGACGGTCCCGGCGGACCCACGCCGGGCACCGACGGCCTCGGCGGGGCGTCGATGGCGGTCCGTCCGGCCCGTCGGCCCAGCGTACGATCCGCTCACGCCCCGCCACGCGCCTGACACGCCGTCAACCCAGGAACAGGGGCTCAGCTCAGGTCACCGACGAACCGGGCGGCCCTGGTGGCCCCGATGGTCCTCAGTCCGGAAGGTCCGCGAGCGCCTCCTCGCTGCTGGCGTAGAGCGGGCTGGTCAGGCTCACTCCGGTCAGCTCCAGCAGTCGGCGCACGGCCGGCCCTGGCGCCGCGAGCAGCAGCCGCCCGTCGTACCTCACGGTTTCCGAACGCGCCCGCAGGATGCTGTTGAGCCCGGAGGAGTCCATGAACGGGACGTCCGCGAGGTCGAGCACCACATGCCTGCGTCCCTGGAGGACCAGGGTCGCCAGCTGGTGCTGGAGGGCGACGGCGGTGTCCGCGTCGAGTTCTCCGGTGAGCGAGACGACGGCGCGATCGGCGCCGTGGACGGTGGTGCTCACGTTCAGGACTTCGGACTCGGGGGCCATCGCCCACCTCCAGGAACACAGGGATATTGACTGACCGCTGCCCCGGTATCCGCCGGGCATTCCTCCGCCGCGGGGTCCGCGGGTTCGCGGATCCACTCCGATGGCCCAGCCTGCACGCCGGGATCAGGGGCAGGCGCGGCGCAGACCCGGGATCCGTCGGTGTACGCACAGTCGGACGCGAAGAAGGTACCCGTACCCCTGTGAAGGAGAACGCCTCCATGTACCCGGTGTATCCGGCGATCATCCGTACTCTGGATTTCACCCTGCTGGGCCCGATCGCACCGATCGGTTTCAGGGCGCGGCTCGTCTACCTGCCGGGCAACCCCTTCTGCGTCCGGGCGTGCTTCCCCGGGACGCTCACCGTCGACGGCGCGGACGCCCGGTGGGAGTTCAGCAGGGACCTGCTGACCGAGGGCCTGACCGCCGCCTCCGGCGAGGGCGACGTACACGTGGGGCCGGTCGGCGCCCAGCTCACCGGCTTCCACTTGCGCACCGCGCTCGGCTGCGCCGAACTGACCACCGCGACCGGGCCGCTGCGGGCCTTCCTGCGGGCCACCTACGAGCTGGTCCCGCGCGGCCGGGAACGGCTCGACGTGGACTGGGACGGGCTGCTCGCGGGCGGCCGGACGGACGATCCACAGGAACCGCGCTGACCATGGGCGGCGTCCGCCACGAAGCCGGTACCCCGGGGCCCCGGCGGTCAGCGGGCGAATGGTGCCGGTGTCACCCAGGGGTCGCTGACGGTTGCTCCCCGGGCGCTGTTCCCCGGGCCCGCTGGACCAGTTCCCAGGGGGTACGGCCGAAGCTGTGGGCCCGGTGTTCGGCCAGGTCGGCGAAGGAACGGGCGGCGGCGCTCCGATAGGCGGAGTCCCGGCGGAGCAGGGCGACGGTACGCGAGGGCAGCGGGGGGTCGACGGGCACGGAGCGGAGGTCGGACTGCTCCCGGGTGATGGCGTCGGGCAGCACGGTCGCCAGGCCGGTTCGCTGGACGATCGCCACGAGCGCGTTGACCGAGTTGGCCTCGACGGCGACCCGCGGCCGGACCCGGTGCTCGGCAAAGTACCGGTCGATGTGGTGTCGGGTGGCGAAGTCCGGACTGAGCAGGGCGAGTTGCTGGTCGTGCAGTTCGCCGAGCGGCAGCGGCAGCGGGTCCGGGCGGGTGGCGTAGCGGTGGGCGGAGCCGACGACGAGGCCGAGGTCCTCGGTGAACAGGGCGGTGGCGGTGATGGTCGGCAGGTGCGCCCCGCTGAAGCCGATACCGAGGTCGAGCTGGTCGGCGGCCAGTTCGGACTCCATCCGGTCCTGTGTCATCTCCCGGATGTCCAGGGTGATCCCGGGGTGGCGCGCGTGGAAGCCCTCGACCAGCGGCCCGATCAGGTAAGCGGTGAAGGTCGGGGTCACCGCCAGGCGCAGGGCGCCGCGTGAGAGGTCCTCCACGTCGCGCACCGCGCGCTCGGCTGCGGCGAGGTCGCGCAGGGCTCGGCGCGCGTAGTGGGTGTAGGCCTGGCCGGCGTCGGTGAGGCGCACGCTGCGCCCGGAGCGGTCCAGCAGCTGCACCTGCAGCGAGCTCTCCAGCTGTTTGATCTGCTGCGAGAGGGTCGGCTGCGAGATGTGCAGGGCTTCGGCGGCGCGGGTGAAGTTGGCGTGCTCGGCCACGGCGAGCAGATACCGGAGATGCCGCAGTTCCATGCCATCAACCATAGGCCACACCTATGGACATCATGGCCATTGCGTCTTGGACACTATAAGCCCAGGTCATGCATCGTTGGGGTCAGGCAGGCAACACCGGCCGCCGGACAAGGAGTGACCCCAATGAACGAGATGGTGCAGGGATTCCAGCGGTTCAGCCGGGAGGTTTTCCCGACCCAGGCAGCGCTCTTCAAGAAGCTCGCCACCACCCATCAGCCGACCGCCCTGTTCATCGGCTGCTCGGACGCCCGGGTCGTGCCCGAGCTGATCACCCAGACCGATCCGGGTGAGCTGTTCGTCATCCGCACCGCGGGCAATCTCGTGCCGCCGTACACGCAGGGCGCCGACGGTGTCGGGGCGAGCATCGAGTACGCGATCGCCGTGCTCGGGGTCACGGACGTGATCGTCTGCGGGCATTCCGCGTGCGGTGCGATGACCGCCCTCGCCTCCGGCAGCGACCTCACCGGCCTGCCCGCCGTCGCCACCTGGCTGCACCACGCGGACGCCTCCAGGGCCCGCACCGACGCCGGTGGGCACCCGGCCGGGCCGGAGCGGGTCGCCGCCCTGGTGAAGGACAACGTCCTCGCCCAGCTGGCCAACCTCAGGACCCATCCGTCGGTGGCCAAGGCCCTGGTACAGCGCAAGGTCACCCTGCACGGCTGGGTCTACGACATCGGATCCGGCTCCGCCGAGATGCTCGACCCCGAAAGCGGACAGTTCACCGCCCTGGCCGGCTGACCACCTCCCCCACCCTCCCAGACCCGGCCGGGCATCCGCTCCGGCCCTCTCTCCCGAAAGGCCCACCTCATGGTGCACGCACAGTTCGACCAGACCGCCCGGCAGCAGCTCGCCCTGCAGGCCGTCGATGCCAAGATCCGCAAGGACCTCACCTGGCAGGAGCTGGCCGACGCCGCAGGCCTGTCCGTCGCCTTCGTCACCGCCGCCGTGCTCGGCCAGCACCCGCTGCCCGCCGACGCGGCCAAGGCCGTGACCGAGCGCCTGGGACTGGACGAGGACGCGACGCTGCTGCTCCAGACCGTCCCGCTGCGCGGCTCACTGCCCGGCGGCGTCCCCACCGACCCGACCATCTACCGCTTCTACGAGATGCTCCAGGTCTACGGCACCACCCTCAAAGCCCTGGTCCACGAGCAGCTCGGCGACGGCATCATCAGCGCCATCAACTTCAAGCTCGACGTCAGGACCGTCGAGGACCCCGAGGGCGGCCACCGTGCCGTCATCACCCTGGACGGCAAGTACCTGCCCACCAAGCCGTTCTGACCCCGTGGCGGGCCGGGGAGCCAGCGGGTTCCCCGGCCCGCCGCTCCCCGCCCCGACCGACCGACCAGCAAGGAACCGCCACCGTGGACTTCGCCCAGCACACCATCGACCTCGCCCGCCGAAACGTCGCCGAGGGCGGCCGCCCGTTCGCCGCCGTCATCGTCAAGGACGGCAGGATCCTCGCCGAGAGCCCGAACCTGGTCGCCCAGACCGGCGACCCCACCGCCCACGCCGAGATCCTCGCCATCCGCGACGCCTGCACCAGGCTCGGCACCGAGCACCTGACCGGCGCCACCATCTACGTCCTCGCCCACCCCTGCCCGATGTGCCTGGGCTCGCTCTACTACTGCAGCCCCGACGAGGTCGTCTTCCTCACCACCCGCGAGGACTACGAGCCGCACTACGTCGACGACCGCAAGTACTTCGAACTCGCGACCTTCTACGCCGAGTTCGCCAAGAACTGGGACGAGCGCCGACTGCCGACGCGCTACCTGCCCCGCGACGCGGCCATCGACGTCTACCGGGCGTGGCAGGAGCGCAACGGCGGCGACCGCCACGTCGCCGGCGCCCCCGTCCCGGACTGACCAGGCGCACCCGCTCCGCACCGTCCCGGTGGCCGCGAGGGGTTACTCGTCGTCGAGGCTGCTGCGGCGGCAGGCCAGCACTCCGTCCACACCGGCCAGATGAGCAGTCAGGGCATCGGCGTCGCCCCGCCCCTGGACCGCCAGGGCGATCTCGACGGTGCGCTCCGGGCCGCCGCCGCTGACCCGGTGCCGACCGGCGTCGTCGGAGTCGGAGTCCGGGTCGGCGTCGGGGTCGGAGGAGGTGACCGCGATGGTGCGCAGCTCCGAGACGAAGAACCCGTCCCGGGTGCACTGGTCGAGGAGTTCCCGCAGCAGGCCGGTGCCCTGGAGGTAGGTGATCCGGTAGGTGGCGGGCACCGCGCGCAGCGATGGCAGGCGGTGGGTCAGCGGGCGCACCACATACGACACCGCGAAGTACGCGGCGGTGGCGAGCAGTGCCAGCAGGGGCAGGCCCGCCGCGGCGGCCGCCCCCACGGCCGCGGTCAGCCAGATGGTGGCGGCGGTGGTCAGGCCCTGCACCGAACCGCGGTGCACGAAGATCACCCCCGCGCCGATGAAGCCCAGCCCTGACACGATCTGGGCCGCCATCCGGGAGGGGTCGAGCATCACCGTCCCTGAGTGCAGGACATCGGTGAAGCCGTACTTGCTCACCAGGGTGAACAGCGCCGCTCCGACACCCACCGTGGTGTAGGTCCGCAGCCCGGCCGCCTTCTGCCGGATCTCCCGCTCCAGCCCGATCGCCCCCGACAGCAGCAGGGCGACCGCGAACTCGGCCACCTGCGTCCAGCCCTGACCGAACGGCTCGCTCACCCCTGACGCCAGCTCCAGCACGACCGCCTCCATGTCCTGAGCACCTGTGCGGATCAGCGTGGTCCACGCCGCCGCCATGACCGCCCTCGCCACGCTGCTGATACCCGGCGGCGAAGCCTGTAAAGAGATCCTTGACATCGATGGATACGTAAAGGCATCGTTTACATGTGACCGATACTTCACCGTCCCTCGTGGCCCTGAGCGCCCTGCTCGCCGAGCAGGCCTCGGTCCTGGCCGCGTCGACGGGGAGCCCGTTGACCCCACCGGCCTACCTCGACCTGGTCCGGCGCTCGCGGGACATCGCGGGCCAGGCGGAACAGCTGCTCAAGCTGTGCGTGCAGCAGTCCCGCGACGCGGGCCACACCTGGCAGGAGATCGGAGACCTGCTCGGGGTCACCCGCCAGGCCGCCTTCCAGCGGTTCGGCAAGCCCATCGACCCCCGCACGGGAGCACCCATGGACAAGACAGTGCACATGGCCGACGCCGCAGAACGCGCCGTCAGGATCACCACGGACGTCCTCGAAGGCCGCATGGACGAGGCCAGGAAGTCCTTCAACGCGCAGGTGCTGGCGGCATTCACCGACGAGGTCCGGGGCAATGGCCTGGCCACGGTCGTCGGCCTCGTCGGTGCGTTCGAGGGCTTCGGGGAGGGCGAGCCGTTCGTCCGGCGCATCGGCGACCACACCGTCGTCGACATCCCGCTGCGCTACGAGGCCGGCGACATGAAGGCCCGGGTCGCCTTCGACACCGACGAGAAGGTCGCCGGGATCTTCATCCTGGCGCCCGAGACCCCGTAAGCGTCCTTCCGCACCTCCTCGACCCGGCACAACACCAGGAGACGCCGATGAACCACGAGAGCGCGGCCCGCTACGACGACGGCGGGATCCGCTGCGACGACCGGGGCCTCGCCATCCGCCGCTACTACCCGTGGGGGACGAAGCAGATCCCTTACAGCTCGATCAGAGGCGTCGGGAGACTTCCGCTGACCGGCGCGAACACAGTGCGGAAGTGGCGGATCTGGGGCTCGGGAGACTTCGTCCACTGGTGGAACCTCGACTCGCAGCGGCCTGGGAAGAACATGGCGCTCGTGATCGACGTCGGACACCATGTACGCCCTACGATCACCCCGGACGACCCCGATGCCGTCGAGCGCATCCTTGCCGAACGCATGACCGCCGGCTGACGTGGCCACCGGTGGGCTCGGCGCGGCCGCCCCCGGCCCCCCAGCCCCCGGCCCCCGGCGCGCTTGCCGGTGCAGACGAGTCCCGCCCCGGCGCCAGGTCCCGCTGGCTCACCAGCCGCCTTCGGCGATCCCGGTGAAACCGGGCCGCCGGTACAGCAGCGCGAAGCCCCACCACTTGTCAGCGACGTGGCCGATGGTGGCCGGGGTCGCCTCGGCCATCTCGCGGGTGAAGTCCGCGACGTCACCCGCGGGAAGCATGTCGCGGATCTCGTCCATCGTCGGCACATGCGGAGTCTCGTGAGGCAGTGCGCTCATCGCCGGGTCCTTCCCTGGGGCTGACGGCCCCAGCGTACCGGCGGCGGCCCGGGGCTGTCCGCTACGCCCGGCGCACGGCACGGTCGGACGCGGACATGCAGCGGCAGTCGGTTGCGGAGCGGCGGGTCACCGTCACCGCAGGGATGACCGTCCCGCCGAGATGTAAAGCTTGCTTGACGTGCCACACTGGTCAAGCTAGCTTTACATCATGCGCAATCGAGTACGAACGGAACGCACCCAGCAGGGCTTGTCGCAAGCGGAGCTCGCCGCGGCCCTGGGAGTGTCGCGGCAGACGGTGATCTCGATCGAGAGCGGCCGCTACCTGCCGTCGTTGCCGCTCGCATTTCGGATCGCGCGATTCTTCCGCCTGACCGTCGACAGCATGTTCGACCCGGATGACGAGGAAGTAAGCCCATGAGGAAGCAGGTTCCTCCGCGGTTGCGCGCGCCGCTCCAGATCGTCGCGCTCAGCGTCACAGTCGGCACCGTCATGGTCGCCTTGCGCGGATGGGCGACCGGGCCCGTCGTCGTTCTCGCCTCCACCCTGGTCCTCGCCCCGATCGGCTACTACGTCCTGAGCGGACGGGACAGCGACATGGCGGCGGCCGTCCGGCGCCAGTTGGACGAGCGCCAGGCATACCGCCGACTCCAGATGCAGGCCCTGGTCGGCAGAGTCATGAGCCTGGCCGCATCCGTTGCCTTCCTCGTCGCCGTCGGAGTCAATGCCACGCTCTGGCCGTTCGCGGTGGCACTCGGCCTGCCCGTCCTGGCAGCCATCGCAGGCCGGGTGTTCTACGGTGACCACCACGAGCAGGGAAGTTGAGCATGCCGCCCCGGGCGGCGGCCTCCGAGTGATGATCCCCTTGTGGGATCATCACTCCAGGCCACGGATACCGGAGGCGACAATGGAAAGCACAGGGATACGCCTCGGCGCTGATGACGCGTGGCTGGAGCTGGTTCAGACCGGCGAAGACAGCTGGCAGGTCACCGCGGACTGGTGCTCCCGGCTGACAGCCGACTTCACCGCGTACATCAGCACTGCGGAGACAGCTGACTTCGCCGAGCGCATGCTGTCCCACCTGCGCGCTCCCTCGGGCCACCGCTTCTCCGCCGCAGTGACTCCCGGCCGCAACAACCCGCTGACCCTGGCTGCTGTACCTGCCGGGGACGGCTTCGCCTTCTTCGTGCAGCTGACTCCCAACGGCGACGACAACGTGTGTCAGCTCCGAATGGAGATCGACCCGATCGACACCACGGAACTGCGTGACATGTTCGAGGCCCTGCACGAGTCACTGAAGCCGTAGGACCCCAGCGGCATCAGCTCCGTGCCCTGCTCGGCGAGGGCCGCGTACAGGCGGTCGAGCTCGGCCTCTCCCAGGAGTCGTGGCGTGAGCCTCTTCCACCGCAGGCCGCGCCCGTGCGAACAGCAGCGTGCCCGTGGCAGGATCTCCCGCATGCTCGAAGAGGAGTTCGACGCGCTCTCGCAGATGATGGCGGAGCACATGGCCATGCGGTTCCCGCCCGGCCTCCGCGGGGTGGACATCGAGGACCACGACCTGGTGATGCTCGGCGCGGACGCCTACGGCTATGCCGGCGGCGTCCTCAAGGGACCGCTCAGCGAACAGCGACGCGGCGGCCTGCTGCGCCTGATGGCGGTGTTCGAGAAGGTCCTTCCGCCGCTCAACGACCCGTACGCGACCAGGTACTACGCGCATGCGCGCGACATGGCGGCGCTGAGTGCTGACATCGAGAGCCTGCGCGAGCAGGCAGCCCGCTGACTTCACCCGCAGGTCAGTTCCCGGAAGGTGTTGCGGATCCGGGTGAGGGGTTCGCGGTCGCGGGTGCAGTAGACCTTGTTGGTGAGCAGGACGGCCCAGCGCTGCCGTCGGGGAGAGATCCAGATGCCGGTGCCGGTGAAGCCGTAGTGGACCCAGACGTCGTCACTCGCGTCGGTGCCGGGGGCCGGGTACCAGAACAACCCGCGCGCGGGTTGCAGCGTTCCGGTGTGGATCCGCAGGGATTCGGCCGTCCACTCGGGACCGAAGCCGGGCTTGTCCGCCGCCTGGGTCGGGTCGAGCAGGTAGCGCAGGAAGAGCGCGAGGTCGCCGAGGGCAGTGAAGACGCCGGCGATGCCGCACACGCCGCCCAGCAGGCGGGCGGAGTGGTCGTGGACGGTGCCTCGGAGGTGGGTTCCGGTGTCCGGGTCCAGTTCGGTGGGGGCGCATTTGGCGCGCAGTTCGGCGGGGAGCGGGCCGAAGCGGGTACCGGTCATGCCGAGCGGAGCCCAGGTGCGGGTGGTTGCGATCTGGTCGAGGGGTTGTCCGGCCAGGTATTCGGCGAGGTAGCCGAGGATCAGGGCCGCGCGGTCGGTGTACTCGACGGCCTCGCCGGGCGGCCGGTGCAGGGCTTCCCGGAGGACGCCGGACCGGATGGCGGCCGGGTCGGCGCCGTACAGGTCCTCAAGCTGGGCGTGCAGCGGCACCCCGGCGGAGTGGGTGAGCAGGTGACGGGCGGTGACCTGCCCGAGCTGGTGTCCGGCGACTTCGGTCCAGAAGCCGCCGATGGGGGTGTCGAGGTCGAGGAGGCTGTCCTGCCAGAGGCTGCCGATGCTGGTCCACACGGCGAGGATCTTGGTGAGGCTGGCGGTGTCGAAGACGGTGCCGGCCGGCATGGGGCGATCGGGCTCGGCGGGGTCGAGCAGGCCGGCCGTCCCCTGGCCGGTGATGCCGTCGGGCGTGCCGTGGGCCCAGACGGCTCCGGGGTAGACGCGGTTCCGGGCGCCGTCGTCCAGGAGGAGCCGGATAGGGTCGGTGCTGGGTGGCATGGTCTCCCTGCTCGCTTGGGTGGATGGGCCCGCCTCGCCAGCGTAGTGACGCCGAACCGGCAGAGGCCGTGTTGCCCTCGCGGTTCCCCGAGGTTTCTCTGGCCCGGCCCTCCCGATGGACGCGGCGGTCGAGCGCGGTGGGGGCCCGGCGCGAAGCAGGTGCTGGATCCGGTCGACACGCCGATGAGCCCGATCACAGTGGTCGAGGATCTGGATGGCAATCGAGCCGGATGATCAGCAGATGAGGAAGGGCGGACAGGACGGCCGGGAGTGTGGAGGGAGCGGGGAACGTGAGTGAGTCGGAGCTGTGGGCAATGGTGCACGCGGAGAGGGCGGCGCTCGCGGAGGATCTGGCGGAGCTGAACCACGCGCAGTGGAACGCCGGGTCGCTGTGCACCGAATTCACGGTCCGCGAGGTCGTCGCGCATCTGACGTCGGGGGCGAGCCTGGGGCCCGTACGCTGGATGGCGGGCGTGATCCGCTACCGGTTCGATTTCGACGCACAGGTCGCGTACCGGCTCGCCCAGCAGCTCGGGGCCGACAGGGGCGAGACACTCGAACGGTTTCGTCGCACGGTCACCAGCACGACGAAGCCGCCGATTCCTGTCGCCGCGGTACTGGGCGAGGTGATCGTGCACGGCGAGGACATCCGGCGCCCGTTGCGGATCCAGCGCGACTACCCGATCGCGACGTTGACGTGCGTCGCCGAGTACTATCACCGCTCCAACATGACCGTGCCCAGCGAGCGACGGACGCGAGGGCTGCGCCTGTCCGCGACCGACGGGCCGTTTTCCGGCGGCGCGCAGAACGGCGCGCTTGTCAGCGGCCGTACGCTCGCCCTGATCATGGCGATGGCCGGACGGTCGGCCTATGGTGCGGAGCTGGCAGGTGAGGGGGCGGCAGCTATCGCGGGGTCGGCCTGAAGGCGCAGGTGTCGGCGGACCAAGGGGCGCGCAGGGCGTCGGTGTTCGCTGCCCCTGGGGGTCGAAGCCGGAATGCCGCGCCATTCACGCGGCGATGACAGCCGCACCCATACGGCCACCATCGACGGGCGGGAGACGATGAGCTCCCGCCCGGGCACCCGCGGGAGCCGCTGATCCGTCCTGGTCCCCGGCGGATTCAGCGCAGTCTGCGTGCGCGCAGCACCACGTCGTCGGTGTGGTGGGCACCGGCGCCGCCGTCGGGTGCGACGCGTGGCCGCTGCTCGTCCACCTCCACCACCCAGTCCTCGTCGAGCAGTTCGGCGACCATCGAGGGCCAGACGTAGTCGGCCGGGTCGAAGCCGCTGTCGTCCGCCTGCCGGGTGTCCATCCCCGCGTGATGCACGAGCAGGAGCACACCGCCGGGTGCGACGGCCCCGAGCAGCGCCCGCTCGGCCGCGGCGTCGGGGGTGCGCAGCAGGGCCGGGTACTGCGCGGAGACCAGGTCGAAGGACGCCGCCGGGAGCGCCGCCTCGGTCAGTGCGGCGTGGACCCAGCGAACGGCGACACCCGCGTCCCGCGCGTGCCCGGCCGCCCGCTCCAGTGCCACACCCGAGACCTCCAGCGCGGTCACGTCCCAGCCGCCGCCGGCCAGCCAGACGGCGTCGGCGCCTTCACCGCAGCCGACGTCGAGCACCCGCCCGGGCGTGAGCCCGGCGATCTCGGCGACAAGCGCCCCGTTGGGGCGGCCGCTCCACAACTGCTGCCGATCGGCGTACCGGCTGTCCCACTCCGCCCGCACGGCTGGGTCTCCGAGGTATCCGTCGGCGAGCGGAAGGGTGTCGGACGTGGGCGGTCCCGCTGCAATGTCATCCATCATGGGATTACTCTCGCCCATGCCCTCCCAGCCTCCAAGACAGTTTGCCGATGCAGCAAAACGGCTTCCAGCGGGCCGGGCGCAGGCAGGCAGACAGCAGGCCGCAGGCGGCATGGTGACGAAGGGTCAGCTGCCGTCGCGCAGGTCGGCCGGGGCTGCGGCGGTGAAGGTGATCTGCTCGAAGGCCGCGGTGCAGGAGCGCCCGGTGGGCGACTGGACCAGGAAGCCGACGAGCACCTCCTCCCCCGCTGCCCCCGCATCGGGCCCATCCAGGCCGAAGTAGCGCAGCAGCCGCCACCACCGGCCGTCCGTGGAGGCGTGGAATGCCCAGGCCCGCCCGCCGCGGGTGACCCGCAGCCACAGGCTGTCGCCCTCCACCTCGAAGGAGTTGGAGTCGTCCGAGGTGCCACGGGTCACCACGGTCACCGCCGTGGGCAGCTTCTGCGGCGAGTACTCGAAGCACAGCTTCGCCCAGCGCCGCTCGGAGGCGTACAGCACCAGCACGCCCGCGTCGTAGACACTGCCGAAGTCCACGGTGACCCGGGCGGCCAGGCTGAAGTCCCCGCCGGGCGGCAGACCCACCAGCCGCCCGGCGCCGGGGAGTTCACCGACCGTCCCGGCCGGGTCGACGAAGAGGTCGGTCCGGGCGGCAGCCGTCATCCGGAGCACGCCGTCCGCGTACTCGTACCCGCAGGCGGGCTCACCGTCGGGTGCCAGCGCGAAGGGCACCCCGGGCAACGTCAGAGAAGTCATGGCGGCAGTCAACGCCCAGCCGCAGAGCACTGTCAATGAGCAGGGAGAGCGCTCTCGCGAGTGCAGCCCGGGGTCACCCCAGGGACGCCGACCGCGGTCGCTGCAGGCCCTGGAGGAGGAGTTCGACCAAGCGGCGGGGGTCGTAGCGCGGGTCGCTGTCGCGTCCGATGCAGAGGTTGCCAATGCCGCGCATCAGTTCGTAGGCCTGCGTACCGGGCCCGATGTCGCCGGCGCCGACTGCGGCATCGAGCAACTGCGCGCAGACGGGCACCAGGCGGTCGAGGAAGTAGGCGTGGAGCGCATCGAAGCCACTGCTGTCCGATTGCATCGCGCTGGCGAGTCCGTGCTTGGTGACCAGGAAGTCGACGAAGAGGTCGACCCACTGACGGAGTGCTTCGAGGGGAGACCCGGCCTCGGCCAGCAGGGTCGGACCGGCCTCGGCGCACGCCTCGACCTGGTGGCGGTAGACCGCGACAACGAGATCCGCCCGAGCCGGGAAGTGACGGTAGATCGTCCCGATTCCGACGCCGGCCCTGGCCGCGATCTCACGGATCGGCGCATCGATGCCGGAGGTGACGAACACCTCGGCGGCGGCGGCCAGCAGCGTCTGCTGATTGCGCAACGCGTCGGCCCGCTTGCTCCGGGCGGGCACCTCCACAGACCGTTCCTCAGCGGACACCACTCTCTCCCTCCGGACGATGCGATGGACAAGCGGAACGCTGATCCGTATAGTTGTGGAACAACGTTCCGCTTTGAGTCTAAAGGGACAAGCACATCATGAGCGAATCAACGCACGCAGCGGCCGGCGCCAACGCGCCCGCTCCGGTCCTCTCGGTCAGTCCGGTGGTACTGCCCGCCCCCGGCCGGGCCGTGGATCTGCAGGTGCGGGTCTCCGCACCCGTGACCGGCGGTGAACTGCCGATCATCCTTCTCTCGCACGGCCAGGGCCGCTCGAACCACCTGTCCTCGCTGAACGGCTATGCCCCGCTCGCCAACTTCTGGGCGGCGCACGGCTTCGTCGTGATCCAGCCCACCCATCTGAGCTCGGCGACGCTGAGCCTGGATCCCGACGACCCCGAGGCGCCGCTGTACTGGCGATCGCGAGCCGAGGACATGACCCGCATCCTCGACCAGCTCGACGTGATCGAGGCCGCCGTCCCGCAACTCCTCGGGCGCTTGGACCCCGGCAGGGTCGCCGTGGTCGGGCACTCGATGGGCGGGCACACCGCGAGCCTGCTGCTGGGCGCGCGGCTCACCGATCCCCGCGACGGCACCGAAGTCGACCTCGCCGAGCCCCGGATCAAGGCCGGTGTCCTGCTGGCCGCGCCCGGCAGGGGTGGCGATGCCGTCACCGAGTTCGTGGCCGAGAACTACTCCTTCTTCCTGACCACGGACTTCTCCCGAATGAGGACGCCCGCGCTCGTGGTCGCCGGCGACCAGGACCCCTCCCCCCATCTGACGGTTCGGGGCGCGGACTGGCACACCGATCCGTTCGTCCTCTCCCCCGGCCCCAAGTCCCTGCTCACGCTGTTCGAAGCGGAGCACGGGCTCGGCGGGATCTCCGGATACGACGTCGCCGAGACCACGGACGAGAACCCGGAACGAGTCGCCGCCGTCCAGCAACTCACCTGGGCCTACCTCCGCACCGAGCTCTACCCCGGGGACTCCGCCTGGCAGGCAGCGTGCGACGCGCTGACATCCGGGCCCGATCCGCTCGGACGCGTCGAATCCAAGTAACCGCCCCGGCCCGGCTTGTCGCGGTCGTCCGGTGTGACATATCGTCGGCCAAGCGAGATGTATTGCGATATATCGTTTCCTTGGGAGGGCGATGTGAGCACGGGCACCGGGAGCGACACGCGGCGGGTCAGGGGTGGTGCGCTGCTCGCGCCGTTCATGCTGCGGGCGACGGTGAGCGAGACCGGGCAACTCACCCGGTCGATGCGGTGGCTGCGGATCAGCGGCCCGGCGCTGCGCGGGGTGGAAGCCCGGCCGGGGCAGCAGGTGCGCGTGCTGGTCGGCGATCCGTTCCGGGCGAGGGTGCTTGTGGGAGGTCTGGGTGACCTGCGGCGGACCTACTCCGTGTACCGCGGTGATCCCGCCGCCGGTGAGATCGAGCTCTGCGTCTACCTCCACAACGGCGGTGGCCCAGGGGCTCGTTGGGCCCGTGAGGCGCAGCCGGGGCAGGAGGTCGCACTGTCCCGGCCGGAGGGCCGGTTCGTCCTGCGGGCGGACGCGCCGTACCACCTCTTCGTCGGCGAGGAGACGGCAATGGTGCCGTTCACCGCGATGTCCGGCAGCCTGCCCGACGCGGCGCGGGTCCAGGCCGTCATCGAGCTCGCCGACCTGGCCGACCGGCTGCCCGGGATGCGCGCGGAGAGCACCGTATGGGTCCAGCGGGGCACCGAGGGTGCCGCCTCCTCCGCCGGGCTCCCGCGCGCGGTCGCCGCGCTCGACCTGCCGTCCGAACCCGGCGTCGCCTACGTCGCGGGCGAAGCCCGAACCTGCCAGGCCGTGCGTGACCACCTGGTGCGCGAACGCGGCTGGCCCCGCCGCTCGGTCCTGGTCAAGCCGTTCTGGGCGCCGGGCAAGCGCGGCATGGAGTAGACGTCCGCAGCCGGATTCAGTACAGGAAGGGCGGCTCGGGCAGTTCTCCCCGGTCCTGCACTGCCAGGTCGGTGCCCGCACCGCGGCCCATCAGCCAGGCCAGCAGGGACGCCTTCGAGCCGTGGATCGTCCGGGCCTCGTGGGCGTCTCCCACCTCGTACGACGTGTCGCTGTCGGTGGCGTGCAGCCGCATCGCGGGGCTGTCGCCGCGTCCGTTGAAGGACGCGACGACCTTGCGCAGCATGTCGTCGGTGAAGGCGGCCGGCCACTGGGCGGCGGTGTAGTCCGCGTCCAGGTCGACGTGGTGGACCAGCACCTCGCACAGGCGTGAGTCCGCCGCCCGGGCGGCCGGATGCCGCTGACCGCCGGTCCAGCGGACCACCCGCTCCCAGGCCGCCGCGGGCATCCGCGCGTACTCCACGGCGAACCGCGCGGCGCTGTCCCGGACGTCGGCAAGCAGGGCGGCGGCGCCGCGGCCGGCCCCTGCCTCGATCTGCTCGGCCCGGGCCGCCATGCTCGGGTACTCCGGCGTCTCGACCCCGGTCCGGGCCCAGACCAGCAGATGGCTTCCGCCGTCCGCGTTGCGGGCGAGGTGGGTCAGCACATGTCCGCGTGACCAGCCCGGCAGCAGCGACGGGCCGCGGACGTCGGCGTCGCTGAATCGTGCCGCCGTGTCGAACAGTCGCTCACTCGCGGCCGTGATCCGGTCGAGGATGTCCGCCGGATCGAATACCTGATCATCCGTCATACCGCTCTCCCCGGCGCTCGCCTGTTCGGTGACCACTGCAGGATCACTCGGCACGGTACGCCTGCCGAGCACCAATCGGGGCTGGACCGGCGCCCCGAGGCGGGCCGGGCGGATATCCGCTGGGTACCGGCCGCGGCCACGTGACAGGATGCCGGGATGCGCTCCGATGTCACGCTTCACCGTCTTGACCGGGTCCTTCTCGTGGATTTGCTCCGTGCCGCGGTCGAGGACGCCGATCCCGGTGAGGTGATGCCGCCGGTGGACGGCCCGGCCGGGTGGACGACGGAGCGCCGCGCCGCATTCGTGCGGTTCCACGAGTCGGGGTCACTGGCGGCGGAACCGGTGGAAGCCACCTTCGCCGTCATGGTGGGGACGGCCGTGGTCGGGGCCGCTCGGCTGCGCCCGCTGCGGGAACCGGCCGGGGCGGTCGAAGCCGGGATGTGGATCGGCCGGTCGCACCGTGGCGCGGGCGTGGGTGGGGCCGCGCTCGGGCAGCTCCTGGCCCGGGCCCGAACCGACGGATTCGCGGTGCTGTTCGTGAGCACCAAGCCCGAGAACACGGCCGTTCACCGCCTGATCGCGGCCCTGGGCACGGATCTCACGCATGACGGAGACACGGTCACAGCCTGGGTGGACCTCACCGCATGAGCGGGCCAAGGGGAACGACGACGCCGGGGCGCCGATCGGCACCCCGGCGTGAAGGTCGCGGGCGAGGAAAGCGGAGGGGCTAATTCAGGAGGTATGAGAAGGAAGCCCTTCCATGGCCTCGCCCGGGGCAACGTTAGCAGTCAGCCGGGGATCAGGGCACGCAGGTTTTCCGGGGTGACGACCACAGAGTCCGGGTGCAGTCCCTCCGGGCGTTCCAGGCCGATGTAGGTGACGGGGCCGTCCGGGATCGTCCTGCCGTCCCACAGCGTGGTGGCCGTGGCACGGTCGGCCATCAGGTCGGTGAGGTACCGGACCGTGAGGTGGTCGCGCTCCACAATTCCGCGCAGCAGCGTGGCGACCGACAGCCGGTTCCCCTCGACCCGGTTGGCGTTCGGGAAGCCCCTGAGGTACAGGTGCAGCCACTTGGCGCGCCAGCGCCCGTCGCTCCCGCGCAGGAACGCCAACGGCAGCGCGACCCGGCCAGGTCCACGCAGTTCGGACTTCATCCGGACGGTGCGCGCCTCGAAGGGCCGGCCCTGCTGCTCGGCGTCGCGCAGCATGAAGCCGAAGAACGACTCCTCGACCACGTCGAAGCCCTCCCCCGAGAAGATGTTGACCTGCGGGACGATGAAGGTGCCAGGCACCGCGTCCAGGCGCAGATTGATGAACTCCGAGGCGCCCTCGGGTGCCTCGGTGATGTCGCCGGAGTGCTCGCCCCCGATCTCGGTGAGGGCGGTGTACGACAGCCAGCCGATGGTCGCGTATCCGGCGTCGAGCATCAGCGCCGACAGGTCGAAGTCGGTGCTGTCGTTCTTCTGCTTCCAGTGGACGAAGAACCGCAGCAGTTCGCCGTCGACGGGCGAGAGGGAGCCGCGGGGCAGTACCCCGAAGCCGGGAGCCGCCGCCCTGCCGCTGAGCGGGAGCGCGACATCGAGCACATCGGGGTCGATGAGCAGATGCCCCGGCTCCGGGAGGCGGCCGCGGGTCTGGGCGTCCAGGACGTCGATGAGGCGTCGGCGTTCGGGCGGCAGCACGACCGGGCGGTCGTCCGCGGCGACCCAGGCACCGCCGCGCCGGTTGACGAAGACGCGCTGCTCGCCGGTCTCCTGGGCGCGGTTGTGCAGGTGCTCGCGCACCGACAGCAGTACCCGGCCGGAGACGTCCGGGGCGACCCGCTCGGCGGCGGCCACGACGGCATCCCGCTCATCCTGCGTGAGGCAGGCGCGCAGCAGGCGGTCCAGGGACCGGAACAGCTTGCCCGGCGCAGCGGTCAGCAGCCGCGCCGCCCCGGTCACGTCGTTCATGCCGAGCAGTTCCTCGACCCGGCTGTCGAAGGACCGGGCCTCCTGCTCGCCCCGGGCGACGGCGAACACCTCGGCGGCGTGCGGCCAGCGCGGGTACTCGTGCGGGTGGAGGCGTTCGCCGAGGCGCTTGAATGCCTCCCGGTGCGCGGTGACGTCCGCGAGCCCGGCCGGGGCGGCCGCGACCACCGTGTCGAGGCCGGCCAGCAGGGCGCGGCGAACCGGTCGGCTCGGCGACCGGAAACGGGTCGGCTCCGCAAGGGTCACGTCGCCGTCGGAGAGTGCGCAGGCCAGGCGGAGCACGTCGGTGACGGTGTCGAGCAGGAGGTCCCGACCGGCCTGCAGCCGGGCGAGGTTGATGACGGCGCGGTTCTCCCGTACCGGGATCGCCTCGGGCTGGGGACTGTCGACGCAGTGCCCGGCGAGCAGGCGAAGATCCCGCAGGTGCTCCTCCCCGAGCGGAGTGGCGCTGCCCGCCAGGGCCAGGTACAGGGCGGTGACCTCGTTCTCCGGGGAACCGCCCGGGTGCAGGACCGTCATGCGGTCGCCCGCGGCGGCGATCAGCTCGTCGTGAGCGGCCAGCATCTCGGCGTACGTGTGCTGGTACCGGCCGTACGTCGGCAGGGTCAGCAGGTCGACCGCGCCGGTGCGGAGCTGGTCCAGTGTCGCGTCGCGGGAGGCGTCGTCGTTCAGCGCCCGGGTGACGCACTCCATCCAGAAGTCGACGGTCTCAGGCACGTTGGCCGGGAAGTCGGTGAAGTAGACGTTGTGCTGGACGTGGTCGCCGACCATCGCGCGGACAGTGTCCAGCGTGCGCGTGGCGGTGGACACGACTGTTTCCCCGGACAGCTCCGACAGACGCTCCAGCAGCGCCGCCGAGAGCTTGAAGCCCACGGACATCAGCGCGGCGTCGAACTGCCGTGCTGCGACGCTGCCCCGGCCGGCGGGTCCGGCGGGGTCGGGCAGCCGATGGGTGTGCCGGATGACCAGGGATTCGAGGGGGTGAGCCATCCGGGCATGATCCCAGAACCACGCGAGGCCAAGCACCCGGGTTTTCGGGTTGCCCGGAGCCGGGGGCGGCCGCGTCGTCCTTCCCGGGTGCCGCCGATGGGCGGCTACTCCGCCCAGTCGGAGTTCTCGATGACGGTGACGAAGTCCCCTGCGGTGAACCCGGGAACGAAGTGGGCGAGCACGTCCGCCTTGACGTTCCCGAACGTCGTCTCCGGCCTGGGTGCGACGCCCTCGGTGAACGCCCGCAGGATCCGGCGCTTGAAGTCGGGTCGCGGGTGCAGCCCGACGACGGCCTCCCGGTCGGCGGCGCTGATGGCGTCGTAGCCGATGCCGAGGACGTCGTACTCGACGCCCGCGGTCACCAGGGCCACCTCCGGCTCCATGAACTCGGGGATGCCCGGGGTGGTGTGCAGGGCGATGGCGGTCCACACGCGCCGGACGCTGTCCTCCGGCACCCCGCGCGCCTGGAGGAACCTCCGCGCCTCGTCGGCGCTGTCGACCTCGAACCGCCGGCCGCTGGTGCGGTGCTCCAGGCCGAGGCCGAGGTCGTGGAACATCGCCGCGACGTACAGCAGTTCGGGGTCGAAACTCAGGCCCCGGTTGCGGCCCTGGAGGCTGCCGAAGAAGAACACCCGTCGCGAATGGTGGTAGATCAGCTCGTCGGCGGTGTCACGGACCAGCTCCGTGGCCCCGGCTGCCAGCGTGGTGTCCGGGACAGTCACTCCGGCGGCCGTCATGTCTCGGTAGGTCACTGGATGGCTCCTCGCTCGACATCACCGGGCACGTCCCGGTGATGCACCCAGCCTGCGCGGCCCGCCGTCCGCCCGGCCATGTCCTGGAGGACAGGCCTCCCACATATCCGGACACGCGCCCCGGCGCGGCGCTCTCCGCGTCCAGGGCGTGCCTAGAGTGCTCATGTGGGACTCAACGCCAAGGACCGACCGCATCAGCTCGTCGTCATCGCCTTCGAGGGCGCACGACTGATGGACGTGGCCGCACCGCTCGAAGTGTTCACCACCGCGACCGCGCTGACCCCGGGCGACTACCGGGTCAGCCTCTGCACGCCGGACGGAGGAACCGTACGCAGTACCGCGGGCCTCCCCATCGCCGCTGACGCTGCCGCAAACGACATCCGCGACATCGACACCCTGGTCGTCGCCGGGATCGCCGACCCCTCGGGGTTCTCCCGGCATCCCGAGTGGGTCCGGGCAGTCGATCGGCTGGCCCGAAGGGCGGGACGGACCGCCGCCGTCTGCACCGGCGCGTTCGCCCTGGCCGAGGCGGGTCTGCTGCGCGGCCGACGGGCGACCACCCACTGGGAGCACGCCGAAGCCCTGGCCCTGCGCTACCCGCAGACCACCGTGACCGCCGACGCCATCTACGTCCGCGACGGCGACATCCTCACCTCGGCGGGCGTGACCGCCGGTATCGACGTCTGCCTCGCCATGGTCGAGGACGACCACGGCCCGCACGCCGCCCGGGCGGTGGCCCGGGACCTGGTCGTCTTCCTCCAGCGCCCCGGCGGCCAGTCCCAGTTCTCCGCCGCCTCGCGCACGCCACCGACCAGCCACCCGGTGCTGCGTCCGGTGCTCGCCCGCGTCGCCGCCGACCCGGGCGGGGACTGGGGCCTCGACCTTCTCGCCGCCGCTGCCGGAGTCAGCCCCCGTCACCTGAGCCGGCTGTTCCGGGAGCAGATCGGCACCACTCCGGCGGCCCACGTCGAAGCCGTACGCCTGGAGGCCGCCCGCATCCTGCTGGAGCAGGGCGAAAGCGTCACCACCACCGCCCGCCGCAGCGGCATGGGCAGCGACGAGACGCTGCGCCGCGTCTTCGCCCGCCACCTGGGCACCACCCCCTCCGCCTACGCGGCACGGTTCCTGACCAGCCGCCCGGCCTCATGAACCGCTGAGTCAGAACGTGGTGCGGGTCCGGCTGCGGGGGTCCGCCAGGACTGCCTGGTCGACCGGGCGGGCGGCCCGGGCGCTGCGGCGCCAGGGCCGGGCCAGACGTACCGCAACGTCGATGTCCGGGTCGGTGCTGTCCGGGTCGATGTCGGCGACGGCCAGGGCGGGACGCCCGTCGCCGGGGCAGCGGGCGATCCAGCGTCCGCCGGGGGCGACCAGGCCGGACGGGGCGGTGGCGCTGTACTGGGCGGGGATGGCGTAGCCGACCCAGTAGCAGTGCAGGACGGCGTATGCCTGGGCGAGCAGGGCGCGCGGCGCGTCGTCGGCCATCAGCGACAGCAGCACGACGTCGGCGTCGAGTTGCTCGTACTGCTCGAACAGTTCAGGGAAGTTGGCCTCGATGCACAGCGCGGTGCCGAACCGGATGCCGTCGACGGTGAACACCAGGGGGTCGCTGCCCGGGGAGTACATGAAGCTGGACTCGGTGTTCGACAGCAGGCGCTTGTCGTAGCGCCCGACCAGGCGGCCGGTGTCGGAGATGACGTACAGGCTGTTGTGCGGGCGCAGGGGCGCGGTCAGCGGGTGGATCGATCCGAGCACGGTCCACAGGCCGAGCTGCCCGGCGAGCCCGGCGATCGCCTCGGCTTCCTCACGCAGGACCTCCCAGGCGGCGCGGCCCCAGTCGGAGGCGGCCACGGTGCCCGGTCCGGCCGAGGACATCACCCGCTTGTCCGGGTAGACCAGGGCTCCCTCGGGCAGCTGCAGCAGCCGTGCCCCGGCGTCGGCGGCCTGCCGCATCAGCCCCCGGATCTCCTCGCCCGCCGCCCGCAGCGCCGCGCGGTCGCCCGGGTCGGTGGGAACGGTGCTCTGGGCGACGGCGATCCTCAGTTTCCTGTCCACCTCCGGGACGCTATCGCACCGGCGGCGAACGGTAGTGGGCGTCGCCACATCCGCTGGGCGATCCAGGCGGCGGCCCGGTGGTTTGCCGGAAGGACCAAGGAGGTGAGCCGGTGCGCCCGGCACTGCTGCTGGATGTGGACGGACCGCTGAATCCCTGTGCCGCGCAGCCGGAGCGGCGTCCCGAGGGTTACCGGACACACCGGCTGCTGACGCCCCGTTGGGTGGCCGCCCAGCATGGCGGTCCCGCGCTGCTGCTCCGGATCGATCCCCGGCGCGGGCTTGCCGCCGCTGACTTCGCCGCGCTGACCGACTGGGCCGCGGGCTTGGACTGATCGCCCGGACGGTCATCGGCTGGTCGCCGGGACGGCCCCTGGGTCAGGGATGGAACCGCCACCGGCCCTCGGAGACGACGTCCACCTTGTCGTCCCGGACGCGGACCGCCGACTCGTCGTCGATGAAGTACATCGGGAAGTCCGCCCGCGCGACGATGCGGTCGGCCCAGGCATCGTCCCGCCCCGGGAAGTCCGGCGAGTACAGGTGCGGCTTCAGATACCAGTCGAAGAGCCCGAGCGGCGGCTCCAGCGTCGTCGCGCCGAGCGCGTGCAGGTCCGCGGCATCCCCGATGACCTCGGCGGAGTGCTCCGTGAGATTCCGGCTGAAGACCATCGATCCCGCGCTCACCCCCACATAGACCCGGCTCTCCAGTGCCTCCAGGAAGCCTTCGGCCAGACCGTTGCCGGTGAGGCTGCGCGCGAGGTGGTAGTGGCTGCCGCCCTCGACGTAGACGACGTCGGCGTGCAGCAGCCGGTCGAGCACCATCCGCCGGGGCAGGCCGTTCAGCTCCAGGACGCCGAACTCCCGCCAGCCGATGGCATGCAGCCGGCTCATCTCCGCGACAAGCCATCCGTGGTCCCCGGGCTCGGCGACGGACGCCGTGGGCACGTACACGATGTTCGCTGCCCCGAACGGCTTGCCCAGCATGTCCCGCAGCGCGTCCCGCAGTGTCTCGTTGCGCAGACCGGCCGACGTCAGCAGCAGATTCATCGCATGATCCAATCACGGCCGACGACCGCGCGCAACGCACCGCGCACGCCACTCGCCGCCGTACCCGGCGGGCCCTGGACCATGAGCCTGCCCGACCCCGGGCCAGGTCGTCGGCCTCATCCTGCCGACCTGGTCAGAGCCCGTATTGGCGACCGGCTGACGGAGCTTCGGCGCGGAGGCCGGGCGGCCCTCCACGGGTGAGAGCGCTCCATCCGGCGCGTGCGACAAATGAGACCTGGGTTCGACCGTTGCGTGACACCTCGTACCGCTATGCTCACCTGCCGAGACCATCGGGGAGTCTCAGGGGGATCGGAGTAGGTGCACTATGGCGCGGTGGAAAGCACTGCCTGCGGGGCTGGACCCGGCAGTTATGGAGTTCGTCGGTGAGCTGCGTCTGCTGAAGGACGCCAGCGGGCTCACCCAGCGGCGTCTGGCCGGGCGTACCGGTTACAGCACATCCTCATGGGAGCGGTACCTCGGCGGCCGGCTGCTCCCGCCGCTTGAGGCGGTCGTGGCGCTGGCCGACCTGGCGGCCGCCGATCCAGCACGGGTGCTGGCCAGGCACGAGGCGGCGGCGGAGGTGTTCCGGCGCGGGGTGTCCGCTGCTCCCGCCGCCGGGGAACAGCCGGGCCCCACGGCCCCGGAGGAGGGGCAGGCGGATTCGGGCAGCACTGCCGGTGACGTCGCCGCCCCGGGGCCGGCCGCGGCCGCCGGAGCGGTCACGTCCCTCGGTGGCGAGGCAGGTGTGGCAGGCAGGACAGGCGGGGGCCGGCTGCGGCTGGTGCTCACCGCCGTGGTGGCGGCGGCCCTCGGCGCGACCGTCTCGGGGCTGATCGTCAGCGCCAACCAGGGCGCAAGCCCGTCCGCGACCGCGCACCCGGCCGTGGCCGTGGCCCGGCAGATCCCCTACACCTGCACCTATGTGCGTCGTCAGGGGCTCTGGTACGCAGGGAACAGCACCACCAGGACCGACGCGCTCCAGGTCGACGACACCGGCCCCGAGGTGGCGGAGCTGCAGTGCCTGCTGCAGCATGCCGGGATATCCCCCGGCGGCGTCGACGGCGGTTTCGGGCCGCTCACCGAGTCCGCGGTCATCCAGTTCCAGAAGACCTTCCACCTGGACATCGACGGGCAGGTCGGTCCCAAGACCTGGGCGGCGTTGCGCGGATGACACCGATGCCACCCGAATGCGCCCGGCTGGCCGCCGAACTGCGAGCGCTGCGGGAACGCTCCGGCCTGGCCCTGTCCGCGCTGGCCGCCGACTCGCCGTACAGCAAGTCGTCCTGGCAGCGTTACCTGGCCGGGAGTGCGCTGCCGCCCTGGTCCGCCGTCCAGGTCCTGTGCCGGGCGGCGAACGAGCCGGAGGCCCGTGCCCGCGCCCTGTGGGAGCTGGCGGAGTGCGCCTGGAGCCGCCGTACGGCCATCCGTCCGCCGGATTCCGCCGCCCGGGTCCCGGAAGTGGCGGACCGGTCGCGGGCCGGTTTCGCCGCCGAGGCGGACACCGTGTCCTGCGTCGAGGAGCGGCGCGACCTGGTCGACGTGGTCGAGTCGGCCTCCGTCGGGCGCCGGTCCTGGACACGGCGGCGCACCGGCGCGGCCACGTCCCTGGCCGTGCTGCTGGTCGCCGCCACCATCACGGTCGCCGTCGTGGACAACCGGAACAGTCACCACAGCACGAACGCCACCACCGCGGGCTTCCACGTCGCCTGCACCGGGTCGGCCTGCTCGGGACACGACCCGCAGGTGACCGGGTGCGGTGTGGAACCGCAGACGCTGATCCATGAGCAGACCCCGTCCGGCTTCGGGCTGGAGATCCGCTACAACCCGCTGTGCAAGGCTGCCTGGGCCAGGGTCTGGAACGTGGCGCCGGGCGACAGACTCACCCTCAGCAGCCGGGGCCTGCCCGCGCAGAGCGTCGATGTGGCCCACCCCAGCGATATTGACCCGTTCGTCTACACCCCGCTGCTGGCCACCGCTCCCGGTTCGGTGCTGACCGCATGCGTGACCAGCGGGACGGGTGCACCGCCCCGGTGCTACTCCACCCGTCAGCCCTGACCCCGGCCCGCGCCCTGGTCACGGGACCCCGCGAGCTCGCGCAGTCGAAGCTGCATCAGGGGTGCCAGCGCGAAGCGGGCGAGGCACTGCGGTTCCTCCCGGTCCGGTGCGCTGACCAGCCCGTTCTCGATGAGGGTCTCCAGTAGCTCGCACATCGCGTCACCGGTCGTCCCGGTGGCCGTCTCCGCCTCGGGGACGGTGAACGGCCGCAGCGGCAGGGAGCTGATGTCCGAGAGCCGCGCCCTGGTGTGCTCCGGAAGGTCCGCGAGCGCGGCGTCGAGGCGGGTGCGGACGGAGACGTCACCGACGCGCAGCAGGTCCAGCCGTGGTCCGCTCCCGTCGAGCCGCGCGGCGAAGTCGGCCAGGGTCAGGTGGGGCAGCGCGGCGAGCCGGTCGGCCGCCACCCGGACCGCGAGCGGCAGCAGTCCGGTGAACCGGACGATGCGCTCGGCGGCCCCCTGGTCCCGGGTGGTGCGGGCCGGGCCGACGACCCGCGCCAGCAGTTCGAGGGCCTCGTCGGCGGTGAAGGGCGGCAGCTCGAACCGGTCGGCGTGGCCGAGCGCCGAGAGCCTGGACCGCGCGGTGACCAGGGCGCTGCTCACCCCGTCGTGCGGGACCAGTCGGCGGACCACGGTTTCGTCCCGGGCGTCGTCCAGGATCAGCAGCAGTCGCTTGGCAGCCAGGTGATCCTGCCAGAGCGCGGCCGCCACCTCGTCGTCCTGCGGCACTGTGCCGGCCAGCCCCGCGATCTGCCAGAGTTCGGCGAGCGCCGAGGCCAGCGGACGCGGTGTGCCGTTCTCGGCGCGCAGCCTGAGCAGCAGGCAGCCGTCGGGGAACTCCGCCCGCAGCCGGTGACCGGTGTGCACGGCGAGCGCCGTCTTGCCGACTCCGACGTGACCGTGCAGCACCACGAGGCCGCCGGTGCGGTTCCCGGCCAGCCGGTCGGCCAGCTGTTCGGCGGCCTCGGCCCGGCCGGTGAAGTCCTCCGGTTCCTTCGGCAGCCGGGTCCGCGGGCGCACCGCCGGGGGCTGCCAGCGGACGCCGGGCGTCCGGACGGGACCTGATTCCAGCAGATCCCGGTGGGCCTCCCGCAGGGCCGGTCCGGGCGCCAGGCCGAAGTCGCGGGCCAGGCCCTGGCGTACCTCGTCGTAGACGGCCAGCGCCTCGGCGACCCGGCCGGCCTGCCGGAGCGCCGATATCTGCAGCGCGCGCAGCCGTTCACGCAGTGGCTGCTCCGCGGCGAACTCGGCCAGCGCGTCGAGGACGCCCTCCGGGCCCCGGAGCGCGAGTTCCGCCTCGGCCCAGCGCTCGGACACCGACAGGCGGCGCCCGGTCATGCGGGCGGCGGCCTGGCGTACCGCTTCGACATGCTCGAATTCCCGCAGCATCGGGCCCCGCCAGAGGGCGAGTGCTTCCCTCAGCAGCGCCGTGCCCGTGTCCGGCTCGCCGCTCCGGAGGAACTGGTCGGCGTCCTTGGCCAGTTGGTGGAACCGCTGGGAGTCGAGCCCGCCCGGGCCAAGCTCGATCCGGTAGCCGGACAGCCGGAACGAGATCTGCGTCCCCTCCCCCGCGGACTCAAGGATCCTGCGCAGACTCGACACGTAGACCTGGATGGTTTTGCGGGCGTTGCGCGGCTGCTCCCCAGGCCACAGGGCGTCCAGCAGCCGGGTGACGGGTACCACCGCCCCCGGCTCGCACAGTAGGACGGCCAGCACGAGTCGCTGTTTGGGCGAGCCCAGCGGCAGTTCGCGGGAGCCCGCCAGCACCTCCAGCGGGCCAAGGACGCCGAAGCGCAGCCCTGTTTCGGGCCGACCGTGCTCCCGCAGCGGGAGCTGCGGGCCGGCTGCGGGCGCCCCGGCCGCAGCCGGGCGCAGTTCCATGACCGTCACGGCTTCCCCCCTGTTGTTCCTGCCGGGCCGTCCGTCTCCGGTGCCGGCGGCGGCACGGTTGGACTGCCGTACTGGTGAGCGGACCGGCGGACCGCGGCGCCAGTGTGCGTCACCGCGGGAGCCTGCCGCGACAGTTGCTCCGCAGCTGCTGGAAGTACGGGTCGGGACGCCCGTGACCTGCGGGGTTGCCAAGGCGGGCGAGGGTTTGCCGGGACGCTGGAACAGTTGCGTACACGCAGCAGCAGAAGGCGTGGTGGCCCCGTCCTGGCAGGACGGGGCCACTACGCCGCGGTCAGCCGACGGACCGGCTGAGTCTAGGTGTCGGCGTTCCGGTTCCGGCGGGTCAGTTCGACCAGCCGAAGGGCGAGTAGATGGGACCGTTCATCCAGGAGAAGTTCAGGCTCAGACCGGCGTCCGGGCCACCGCCGACCTCGCTGCTCCACGAATTGGCCTGGAGCGGCTCCCCGGGCTGGCCGAGGACGATCGCCCCCGAACCGATCAGGGTGCCGGACACGGAGAGCCCCGGTCCGGCGACGAAGCTGTCGATGTCCTTGTTGTGGAGCTTGCTGCGGTCACCAAGGATCGAGCCGGCCCGGACGGCGAGGCCCCCGCCGAGGCCGATCCCGGCCGACAGGCCCTGGTAGATGTGTCCCTGCCTGGTGATGGTGACCGCGTACGAGAGGCCGAGGCCGGAGTCGCCGCTGGCTTCCACCGTGATGTAGTCCGGCCCTGACTCCTGCTGCAGATTCGGGCCGTCGCCGCCGTTCCCGGACAGTTCCTTCATTCCGCTGCCCGACTGGGTCCCGAAGTCGAGGAGGCCCCCGCCTCCGCCGAGCAGCTTCCACGGGTTGAGGTCGTTGTAGTACTTCTGGATCTGGCCGCCGAGTCCCTGGTTGGCCTGCTGGTAGTCGGGCAGTCCCATGGACTGGAGTTCGGCGGCGCTGGCGTTGGCGAAGGTCATGGGACCGTTGACGGAGTTCCCGGCCCCGTTCATGGCATAGGCGTAGGCCTCCGCATACGCCTGGCAGATGTCCGTGTTGCAGACGTTCCCGTTGATGACGATGTAGTGCGGGGTGTTGTTCGGCAGCGTCGGGAGCGGAGCCGGTGTGCGCGACGGGGCCGACGGGCTCTTCCCGTTGGTGAGACCGGACGTCCCTCCGCTGAGGGCGCCCTTTCCTGCCTGGCATACCGCGTCGCAGGTGTCGGTGTCGTCACCGCCGCCGGGGAGGCGTATGAACGTCAGTCCGGTCGGGTCGGCGTTGGCCACCGGGTTGTCGCCCGCGTACGAGTAGCCGTTCATCTCGGTGGTGTCGCCGGACTCCAGGACCGGGTCGACCGACTGGAAGCGCCCGGTGGTGGGGTCGTACTCGCGGGCGCCGAGCAGGTCCAGGCTGGTGGCCGGGTCCTGCGGCTTGCCGAGGTAGGAGTGCTGGTCGGGCCAGCTCGCCGGGGCGGTGCCGCGGGCCTGGCCGTAGGGGTCGTAGTAGCGGAACGTGTACGCCCCGGTGGCGGCGTCGACGGCGGTCTGCGCCGTGCCCTGGGTGTTGGGCAGTTCGTAGCTGACCGCGCCGCTGGAGGCCAGGACGATCTGGATGCCGTCCGGGCTGGTCGGGTAGTACCTCAGTCCGCTGACCGACTGGGTGGAGGTGTTCAGCGTGATCTGCTCGCCGAACGGCAGGTACAGGACGGTCTGGTCGGCTGCCGGGTCGTGCTGCAGGAGGAGGTTCCCCGACGCGTCGTAGGTGTAGCTGCTGGTGGCCTTGGTGGTCGTGTTCTCGACGCTCTGGGTCTGGCCTTCCGCGTTGTAGCCGATGCTCTGGCCGGCCGGTGCCTGGATGGTCCCGGTCCTGGTGACCGCGCGGCTGGTGGTGTTCCCTGCCTGGTCGTAGCCGTAGCTGGTGGTCGCGGTGCCGTTCGGGCCGC
>Ga0302314_10003278_pt1 | contig 29985 bp, 25 predicted proteins | sample III_Palsa_N2_3_FD_200533 | JGI IMG/M metagenome (GOLD analysis project Ga0302314, IMG submission 200533) | Peat permafrost microbial communities from Stordalen Mire near Abisko, Sweden - III_Palsa_N2_3 | ecosystem: Environmental > Terrestrial > Soil > Palsa > Peat permafrost | place: Sweden... | reverse complement strand
ACGAACAACTGGTTGAAAAAAGGAGGGGATTAGGCATGTTCGTCATCGAAGGCGCCCGTGAGGCGCTGCTGAAATCCGAACGCGAGCGGTTCCTGCGCGAAGAATGGCCGATGCTGTTTGCCCGGCTGCAACGACTGGGGCTGGATCTCAAGACGTTGCTGCGCGAGGCCCAGACTGACAAGGATCAGTCCGCCAAGGGAGAACAATCATGAGCGCGGTGATCACGGCCAGCGGCCTGAGCAAGCGTTACAAGTCGTCGCTGGCGCTGGACAACGTCAGCTTCCAGATCGCGCCCGGTCGCATCGTCGGCCTGATCGGCCCGAATGGTGCCGGCAAGACCACCGCGTTAAAGGCGATCCTCGGTCTCACCGATTTCACCGGATCGCTCAATGTGCTCGGCTTCGACCCGCGCAAGCAGCGTGACAAGCTGATGGGTGAAGTCTGCTTCATCGCCGACGTCGCGGTGCTGCCGCGCTGGATCCGCGTGCGTGAAGTGGTCGACTTTGTCGCCAATGTGCACTCACGCTTCGATCGCAAGAAATGCGAGGCGTTTCTGGCCCGCACCAAACTGCAACCTGGCCAGCGCGTACGGCAGATGTCCAAGGGCATGATCGTGCAACTGCATCTGGCACTGGTCATGGCGATCGACGCCAAACTGCTGATCCTGGACGAGCCGACGTTGGGTCTGGACATCCTCTATCGCAAGCAGTTCTACCAGAATCTGCTGGAAGACTACTTCGACGAGAACAAGACGATCATCGTGACGACGCATCAGGTGGAGGAAGTCGAGCACATCCTCACTGACCTGATGTTCATCCGCGACGGCAAGATCGTGCTGGATGCCGACATGGACGCGGTCGGCGAGCGCTTCATCGAAGTGATGGTGAACTCCGACAACGCAGCTGCCGCCCGCACGCTGAAGCCTCTCGATGAGCGCCAGGTCTTTGGCAAGAGCATTTTTCTGTTCGACGGCGTCGAGCGTGCGCAGCTGGAAGCGCTGGGCGAAGTCCGCCGGCCTTCCGTCAGCGACCTGTTCGTCGCCACCATGAAAGGGACGTACGCATGAAAACCTTCTACTGGCTTGTGAAGCGCGAGTTCTGGGAACATCGGGGCGGTTTCTTCTGGGCTCCGGTCATTACTGGCGGCGTATCTCTCCTGTTGACGCTGATGTCGCTGGTCACCGGGGAGATATTGGGCCGCCGCAACAACCTGTTCCATTTCGACGGAGGCGACAGCATTGGTCCGAATGGACACCTAGATGTCAGCATGCTGGGCAATGTAGGCGGGGTACTTGATTGCGTCCTGTTTGGCGTCATTGCTTTGATGCTGGGCATCATGGCAATCGTTGTGTTCTTTTATTGCCTGGGTTCGCTGTACAACGACCGCCGTGACCGCAGCATCCTGTTCTGGAAATCACTACCGATTTCCGATGGCCAAACCGTGCTTTCCAAGGTGGCAAGCGCAACCGTGGTCGCTCCGGTCATTGCCTGCATCGTCGGTGTGGTAACCGGTTTGCTGTTGATGTTGATGGTTGCGTGCGCTGCTTCACTGCACGGCCTCAACCTTTGGCAGTTGTTGTTGCATGTTCATCCCCTGCAAGTGATCGCAAGCGTGGTCGCATTGATCCCTTTGTATGTCATTTGGGCACTTCCTACCGCAGGCTGGCTGATGTTGTGCTCAGCGTGGGCACGCAGCATGCCGTTCCTGTGGGCGTTGTTGCTGCCACCGGCGAGTTTGCTGATGGTCTGGTGGTTCGGCTTGCTGGGCTTGTTCAAGGTTGGTGCTGGCTGGTTCTGGGGCAATATCGTGGTGCGGCTATTGATGAGCTTGATTCCCGGTGGATGGCTGCGCGATGTCCCCGCACTTGGTCACGGATTGCATGCCGATACTCCAGACGCCCTGCTCGATTTCTTGGGCGTTGCTCAGAACTACGCCGCCCTCGCCTCACCCGACTTGTGGATCGGCGCCATCGCTGGTGTCGCAATGATTGCCGCTGCCATCTGGTTCCGCCGCTGGCGCGACGACAGCTGACATCCGACCGAACTCTAACGGGGAGAACATCGATGAAAACCAACGCGATCGCCATCGGCATCCTTGCATCAGCGCTGCTGCTGCCGCTGACCGCCTGCAGCCAGTCAGGCCAGGACAACAACCCATCAGGCGCCGCCAGCGACACGGAGCAGGCAACGAAGGAAGTCCAGGAGCAGACCTCCACGTCGGCGATTGCCGCCGAAGTCCGCAAGGGAATCGAGCAAGCCAAGCGGGAGCTGGTCACCAAGGACATCAGCGTGAGTGACGTCCACATCGGCAACGACTCGCACCACCACGACGATACCCGCGCCAAGGCGATAATCACTCCGCAAGACGAACTGGTGATTGCCGGCAGGCCGGTGCAGGCCACACCGGAACAGCACACCATGCTGGTGGATTACCGCCAGCAGATCATCGGCATCGCTGAAGCTGGCATGGACATCGGCGCCAGCGGCGCGGACATCGGCGTCAGCGCGGCCAAGCAGGCGATCTGGGGCGCGCTCAGCGGCAAGAGCGACAAGGAGATCGAAGCCAGCATCAAGCCGCAAACCGACAAGATCGAGGCCGCCGCCGCAAAATTGTGCCAACGACTGCCCGACCTGCTGTCCACGCAGCAGAAACTGGCTGCGGCGATGCCCGAGTTCAGGCCCTACGCAACCATGCAGCAGAAGGACATTGATGATTGTGGCAAAGACATGACCGACAAGAAAGGTTTTGCCGTGTCCTCCGATTGATACGGGCGCCCAAAGCCCTCACGCACGATGCAGTGAGGGCTTTGGGCACATTCAACCACCGCCGTTTCCACCGTGGATACCGCCCTTGGTCAACGTCAGCGGATCGAGCAGCTTCTTCAACTCGTCCTTCGACAAGCCGGTGGTTTCCAGCGCGACATCCATGATCGGCCGGTGTTCCTTGTAAGCCTGCTTGGCGGTAGCCGCGCCCTTCTCGTAACCGATCACCGGGTTCAGCGCGGTGACCAGGATCGGGTTCATCGCCAGCGCCTGATTCACCCGCGCAGTGTTGACCTTGAAACCGGCAATGGACTTGTCCGCAAGCAACCTCACAACGTTCGCCAGGATGTCGATCGACTGCAGCAGGTTGTAGGCGACCAGCGGCAGCATCACGTTGAGCTGAAAGTTGCCGGACTGGCCAGCGATGGTAACCGTCGCATCGTTGCCGATCACCTGCGCAGCCACCATCGCGGTCGCCTCGGGAATCACTGGATTGACCTTGCCCGGCATGATCGACGAACCTGGCTGCAATGCCGGCAGTTCGATTTCGCCCAGACCTGCCAACGGCCCGGAATTCATCCAGCGCAGGTCGTTGGCGATCTTCATCAAAGTCACCGCCAGCGTCTTCAACTGGCCGGACAGTTCCACTGCCGCATCCTGCGAGGCCATGCCCTCGAAATAGTTTTCCGCTGACTCGAACTTCACGCCGGTGAGCTTTTTCAGCTGCACCGCCATCGCCGGGCCGAACTTTGGGTCGGCATTGATACCGGTGCCCACGGCGGTGCCACCCTGCGGCAGGCGACGCATGCGCTTCAAGGCATCCTCGATGCGCTCGATCGCTGAACCGATCTGTGCCGACCAGCCGGACAGCTCCTGGCCGAAGGTGATCGGCATGGCATCCATCAGGTGGGTGCGGCCGGTCTTGGGTGTATTCCTCAGCTCGCGGGCGCGCTTGTCGATGGTCTTCTTCAAATGCTTCAGTGCCGGCAGCAGCTGTTCGCTGGCGGTGAGCGTGGCGCTGACGTGGATTGCAGTCGGGATCACGTCGTTCGAGCTCTGCCCGTAATTGACGTGATCGTTCGGATGCACCTTGGTGCCACCCTTCACCGCCAGATGCGCAATGACCTCGTTCGCGTTCATGTTGGTGCTGGTGCCCGAGCCAGTCTGGAAGATGTCGATCGGGAACTGCGCGTCGTACTGGCCATCCGCCACCGCCAGCGCCGCCTTGCGGATCGCCGCGGCCTGGTTCGTCTTCAGATATCCCATCGACAGGTTGACCTCGGCCGCCGCCGCCTTGATCAGGCCGAGTGCGTGGATGAACTGGCGCGGCAGATGCAGCCCTGAGATCGGGAAATTGTCGATCGCGCGCTGGGTTTGCGCCCCATACAGTGCATCGGCCGGCACTTTCAGCTCGCCCATGCTGTCGTGTTCAGTACGAAAACCGCTCATGGCCGGGTCCTTGAAATGGGATATTGCTTAACTATAGGCCGCTGTTTGTCAGTGGCGCGACAATCCGGTCCGAACAGATAGGGGCCTTGCCGATGTAAAATAGCCGTTTCCCCTGCCGGAACGCATCGATGTCCTCTCATGCCCTGACCGCCCTGTCCCCACTGGACGGCCGCTATGCCGGCAAGGTCGAAGCGCTGCGCCCAATCTTCAGCGAATTTGGCCTGATGCATCGCCGCGTGCAGGTGGAGATCGAGTGGTTGCTGGCGCTGGCCGCCGACCCGAAGATTGCCGAGCTGCCGGCATTCAGCGCCGGCCAGATCGACACGCTGAAAGCCATCGCGAAAAACTTCAGCGTGACCGATGGCGCCCGGATCAAGGCGATCGAGGCGACCACCAACCATGATGTGAAAGCGGTCGAATACTTCATCAAGGAATGCATCGGCGCAGACGCCGGTCTGGCCCAGGCGAAGGAATTCGTGCACTTCGCCTGCACCAGCGAGGACATCAACAACCTGTCCTATGCATTGATGTTGCGCGATGCGCGCGAGCAGGTGCTACTGCCGATGTTCGACGTCGTGATAGCCCAGCTGCGCACGCTGGCGCACGCGAACGCCGCGTTGCCGATGCTCTCGCGCACGCATGGCCAGACCGCCTCGCCCAGCACCCTGGGCAAGGAAGTCGCCAACGTGGTCGCGCGTCTCGAACGCCAGCGCAAGCAGCTCGCTGCCGTGGAGATCTCCGGCAAGATCAACGGCGCGGTCGGCAACTACAACGCGCATACCATCACCTACCCGGAAGTCGACTGGCAGGGCTTCTCGCATCGTTTCGTAGAAAGCCTCGGCCTCGGCTACAACGCCTATACCACCCAGATCGAGCCGCACGACGGCGTCGCCGAATACTGCGATGCGGTGCGTCGCTCCAACATCATCCTGATCGACCTGGCCCGCGACATCTGGGGCTACATCTCGGTCGGCTACTTCAAGCAGTCGCTGAAGGCCGGCGAAGTCGGCTCGTCGACCATGCCACACAAGGTCAACCCGATCGATTTCGAGAACGCCGAGGGCAACTTCGGCCTCGCCAATGCCCTGCTCGGCCACTTCGCGGAGAAGCTGCCGATCAGCCGCTGGCAGCGCGACCTCACCGACTCCACTGTGCTGCGCGCACTCGGCACCGCGTTTGGCCACACGCTGGTCGCGCTGGAATCGCTGAAAAAGGGTCTCGGCAAGCTCACCGTCAATGCCGACCGTCTCGGCAGTGACCTCGACGCCAGCTGGGAAGTGCTCGCCGAAGCCGTGCAGACCGTGATGCGCCGCTATGGCCTGCCCGAGCCGTACGAACAGCTCAAGGCATTGACCCGTGGCCAGGGCATTACCCGTGAGTCCATGCAGTTATTCGTCGAGGGGTTAGCATTGCCCGCAGAAGCAAAGCAACGACTACTGGAACTCACGCCAGCCAAGTACGTGGGATTGGCGGAGGCATTGGCGCGCGAGGTGTGATGCAGCATGCGGTTTATTCCTGTATCTCCGAGTTCATTGAGAACTCGATCATCCCTTTACGACCATGAATCAGCGCTTGTGCTGGCATCGCTGATGCGACGGTGCACATACATGGCGACCAGCTCCCGAATTGCTTGCCAGGAAGGGCTGGCCTGACGCTCTCGACGGGATCAGGCTGCCGCCAGTTACTCACCTCTGGGCCGGTGAAAGGTTGAAGTGTTCAATGCGTCCGACATGACTCAATGCGGCTTGCACCTGCGATCGGGCAATCACGGTTTGCCACCGCTGTTTCAGCTCGCTTTCGATCGGGGTTGTGCGGACATCCGCGTATTGCTGCATGTCGGCCAACGCTTCGGTACGCCATTGAACGTTGCCTAGTCGCTCGATCAACAGGTCAGCTGCGTCATCAAGGTCTTCGGTGAGAAGCAAGGCGGCCTGCCAGGTGACGATGTCGTCGGTTCGATGTGCCTGCAGATAGGCCATATGCGAGGCAATGGCGGGCGTATCCTTCTGCTGAACAGCCACGACCAGATATACCCATTCGAGTTGCATGCGGGCGAAGACCGTCGTATTGCCCAGTTCGGTGATCAGATCGAGGGCTTCGTGAGGCCTGCCGGTCTCGGCGTAGAAGTTGCCAAGATTGACGATCTGGCTCACATTCATCCCGCCATACTCCGGGTGGCGTGTTGCGAGCTGCCACTGCTCAATAGCCTCATTCCAGCGTCCGAGAGCCACCAGTGCCCGTGCTCGTTGATCGAGAACCCAGATGTACCTATCGTTGAAGTCCTTGTAGCTCGAGGACCCCTGGACGCCATGAGACTTAGCGAGGATATCGTCTGTCAGCGTCAGCACCTGTTGGAATTGGCAGGTGTCCATTAATGAGGTCTGGAGCGTTGTCACCGGCATCAGCTCGTCGGGGGATGCAGCGGCGGCCTCTCTGTCCCTCGTCACTTGGGCGGCCGCGACACGATTCACGTCGAATGCCTGCGGATTCTTTCGGGTAATTCGATCAAATCGCTTATCGATGCGCATCAGAAGCACATCGCGGGCTGTCTGGATCCGCAGGGCCACGTGAGTTGCTTGCTTTACGTGGTTGCCATTGAGCAGTATTGCCGCTAGGTCGCGCCACAGAACATCCGGAGGTCCTTCGGGTGTGGTCCAGTGAGCATCGAACAGCGCCTGCAGCAGATCTTGCCGTGCGGGCGTGGACGCACCGGCACTCACCAACCTCCTCCAGAGTTCGAAGATCGCGACGTAGTTGACTCTGCCTAGCGACTCGGGCCAGCGCCGTGCGATCGTGGTCACGCAAAGCGCACTGTCGAGATCATCCTTGCTGGCAGAGGCTGCTTCCAGTCGATCGAGCCAGGTTTCACCGTCGGCCAAGCTGTAATCGCTCGCCCAGATGAGCAACCCGTGCGCTGCATCGTACTTGCCGTTTTTTTGAGCGATGCTCGCCGCCGTCGACAGCGCACTGTATTGCAGCTTTTTGTCGAGTTGCGCAAACCCAGCTGAATTTATTGCCTCTTGCAGTGCTTCGTAGGTTGCATCCGTATCATGATTGCGCCAGGCATCGGCAGCAGCAGCGATGTCATCACGGGTGATCTGGAGCTGATTCGAGAGTGGAGCTGAGGGCAACGGCCGTGTGTTGACCGAGGCATGCAGCAGCGGTGACAGCGCCAGCAATGCTGCCATCTTCAGGATCATTTTCATGTGCGGTTTCCCCTGGAACTCGCCGTCAAGTGTCGTCGAGCAGAGGTGGTTTCACAATCGGTGGTATCTCAAGATACCCCGATGCCGCAGGATGGGTTGCAACTACGCATTGTGAGAAGGCGACAGCACCGAAGTAGTCAACCTATCCAAATAATCCTGTCACTCAACCGCTCCCCCTTCTTTTAACCATGGATCCATATCGCGCTACCTTGAGTGTTTCGGAGGTAGTGGGTGGATGGAACATAAGCCCGCAAAGTGAGCGGCAAGCATGCCAGTCTGCTTTGGAGTTGCGCTACCACAGCCACAAGCTAAAGAGTCCCGCACCCCAGACACTTGCTTTCCGAACAAAACCCAGCGAGGAAAAACAGATCAATCGACCTCGTCGGAACCCTCATTGACACCCTCGAATAAAAAGGTCGATAGATAACGCTCGCCGGTATCCGGCAACATCGCTAGCAGCACCGAGCCCTGCGGTGCATCGGCCGCCACCTGCAGTGCCGCGGCGAGCGTGGCGCCGGACGATATCCCGACGAAGATGCCCTCCTGCTGCGCCAGCGCCCTGGAGGTATCGCGTGCCAGCACATCGTCGACCGGCACGATCGCGTCGACCACGTTACGGTTGAGTACGCCTGGCACGAAGTCCGGCGTCCAGCCCTGGATCTTGTGCGGCTGCCACTCTTTGCCTGACAGCAGTGCCGCGCCAGCCGGTTCGGTGGCGATGATCTTCACCTGTGGCCGCGCCACCTTGAGGACCTCACCGACGCCGGTAATGGTGCCGCCGGTACCCCAGCCGCTGACGAAATAATCCAGCCGGCGGCCGGCGAAATCACGCAGGATCTCCGGTGCCGTGGTCTGGCGATGATAGGCCGGGTTGGCCGGATTCTCGAACTGGCTGGCAAGGAACCAGCCGTGTTTCTGCGCCAACTCCGCCGCCTTCTGCACCATGCCGGTGCCGCGCGCAGCGGCCGGCGTCAGCAGCACCTTGCCGCCGTAGGCGCGGATCAGCTTGCGTCGCTCGATCGAGAACGTCTCGGTCATCACTGCGACAAACGGGTAGCCGCGTGCTGCGCATACCGCTGCCAAGGCCACGCCAGTGTTGCCCGAGGTGGCTTCGACCACCGTCTGACCGGGCTTGAGCGTGCCGCGTTGCTCGGCATCGAGGATGATCGCCAGCGCCAGGCGATCCTTCACCGAGCCGGCCGGATTGAACGCCTCCACCTTCACGTACAACTCGACGTGCTTCGGCGCCAGGCGGTGGAGTTTGATGATCGGCGTATTGCCGATGGTGTCGAGGATGCTGTCGTAGATCATGGGTCACTCCATGGGAACCGGCGGGAAAACGGCGTCGGCGATGATGCGCCCACACAGGTAAAACTATCGTCAGCCACGGTGGATCGTGGCCAGCAGATCGGCATGCACCGGTGATGACTGGATGCCGCTGCGCCTACCCGTAGCGGCCACGCGAATATCGTGCACCGTCGCACCCAGCGGTGGCTCACCGAACCAGGCCAAGGATTGCGCCAGCGCCGCGACTTCGCCCAGGATCAGCAGCGCCGGCGAGCCCACGGCGTGAGCAGACGCGCGCTCGGCCAGATTCGCCAAGGTGCCGATAACCACCCGCTGTTCCGCGCGCGAGCCGTTCTCGATCAACGCAAACGGGGTCGTGGCCGCGCGACCGTGTTCGATCAACCGCTCCTGCAGCGACGCCAGTTCGCCCACGCCCATGTACACCGCCAGCGTCTGCCGCTCCTGCGCCAGCGCCACCCAGTCCAGCGTGTCGAGCGAACTGCGGCAATGCGCGGTGACGAAACGCACCGACTGGGCATGATCGCGATGGGTCAGCGGTATGCCGGCATAGGCCGCGCAAGCCACCGCAGCGGTGATGCCCGGCACCACCTCGTAGGGAATCTCGTGGCTGCGCAGGAACTCCAGCTCCTCGCCACCACGGCCGAACACGAACGGGTCGCCGCCCTTCAGCCGCACCACCCGCCGACCCGCGCGCGCATGCTGCAGCAGCAAGGCATGGATGCCATCCTGGGTCGTGTGATGATTGCCCGCCTGTTTGCCGACCTCGATGCGCTCGGCATCGCGCCGCGCAAGCTCCAGCACTTCGGCACTGACCAGCCGGTCGTGCAGGATCACGTCTGCCTCGTTCAGCGCACGCAATGCGCGCAAGGTCAGCAGGCCGGGATCGCCGGGGCCAGCGCCGACCAGCACGACCGATCCCGTGTGCGCCGGTGACGCCGATGCCAGTGCCTGCTCCGCCGCCTGCCCCGCCTCCCTCGACTTCCCTTGGCGCAGAAGCGTCGCAACCGGACCGGCAAACAGGGTTTCGTAGAACTGCCGCCGTGCCGCCATGTCCGGCAGCCGCGCCCGAATCCGACCACGCAACCGTGCGGCCAGCGTCGCCAGCGCGCCCAGCGAATGGTCGAGCAAAGTCTCCAGCCGTTCGCGCAACAACCTCGCCAGCATCGGCGCCTCGCCGCCACTGGAGATCGCAATCATCAGCGGTGCACGATCAACCACGGCCGGCACGTGGAAACTCGATAGCGTCGCGTCGTCGACCACGTTGACGAAGATCCTCCGCAGCCCCGCCAGCGTGGCGACCAGGGCATTCGTCTCACGCTCGGAAGTGGCCGCCACCACCAGCCAGATCCGCTCGAGCCAGCCTTCCTGGAAAGCATCGGCACGATGCGCAATGCGCCCTTCGCTGACCCAGCGCCGCAGCTGCGGCGTCAGCACCGGCGCGTTCACCGTCACCTGCGCATGTGCGCCGAGCAACGCAGCAACCTTGCGCTCGGCGACCGCACCGCCGCCCACCACCAGGACGGCACGGTGGGACAGATCGGCGAACAGCGGATAGAGCTTCATGATGCGATAAACCTGCCTTGCACGGGTGGATACAGCGCCACGCTACGAACGGGACGCCCGTCCGGCAAATGATTTGTGCTGACACACATATGCCATCGGGTTATGGCCGCCTATAAAATTTGTTGACTTATTTGTTAAATGGCCGTATAGACGTCTAACCATGAACGCTACAATCAATCATCCAGCAAGCACCCACAGCGACCCTGGCGTCGTCGCCATCGCCATGCCATCCATGATGCCGGCCTGTTCCATGCGATGTATCTGTACTTCGCTCGCGCCTCAATCCATCGACCACGACCGCCTACGGACCCATCGTCATGACGCTTACACAATTGCGCTATCTCATCGCCATCGCCGACTCCGGCCTCAACATCACGCTTGCCGCCGAGCGCGTGCATGCCACCCAGCCCGGGCTGAGCAAGCAACTGCGGCAGCTTGAGGACGAACTCGGTTTCCAGCTGTTCGTGCGCAAGGGCAAGAGCCTCGACTCGGTAACCCCGGCCGGCGCCCAGGTACTGGAGCGCGCGCGCACGATCCTCGCCGAAGCCGGTAACATCCGTTCGATCGCCGCGAACCTGCGCAACGAGGCGCACGGCGAACTGCGCATCGCCACCACCCATACCCAGGCACGTTTTGCCCTGCCCTCAGCGATCGGCGCGCTCAATGCCGACTATCCGCAGGTCAGCGTGCACCTGCAGCCGGTACGCGACGCCGAGGTGCTGGCACAGCTGGAGGCTGGCCGGGTCGACCTGGCCGTGGTCAGCAGCACCGGCGCACCGCCAGCGAACGGTGTCGCCTTGCCGGCCTACCACTGGCAGCGGGTGATCGTGGTGCCGCGGAACCACCCGCTGGCCAAGCACAAGCAGCCGGTATCACTGGAGCAACTGGCGGCCCTGCCGCTGATCAGCTACGACTCCTCACAGAAAGCGGAATCGTCGCTGCGTCGGGCGTTCGACGCTGCCGACCTGACGCCGCAGATCGCGATGACCGCCAGTGACGCTGACCTGATCAAGACCTATGTACGCGCCGGCCTGGGTATCGGCGTGCTGGCCGAGATGGCGATGCTGCCCACGGACACCGACCTGCAGGTGTTGCCGGCCGATCACCTGTTTCCGTCATGCACGACCTGGATCGTGCTGCGTCGTGAACGTGTGTTGCGTGCTTATGTGCTGGAGTTCATCAGCCTGTTTGCGCCGCATCTGCACCGCCGCGAAGTGGCGCGCGCGCTGGCCGCCGATGCGGCGGGCGACTGGCCAACCGTGCCTCACTGGCGGGAACGGTCGCAGGCAGCGCTGACCGACGCCGCCTGATCTATCAGCCCATACCGGCCCGGCATCAACCCTGGCCGTGCAACCCGCATTCGCGCTTGAGCCCGAAGAAGCGGGTGTCCTCCTCCTCCATACCGGGTTCCCAGCGGCGGGTGGTATGGGTATCGCCGATCGAGACATAGCCCTGATCCCACAGCGGGTGATACGGCAGGCCGTGACGTTGCAGATACATGCCCACGTCGCGGTCGATCCAATCGGCGATTGGATGAAATTTCCAGCGGTCACGATTCCACTCGACAAACGCTATGTCCTGCCGACTCCTCGACTGGCTACGCCGCAGCCCGGCAAACCAGCTCTGCACGCCAAGGTCAGTCAGGGCACGCTGCATCGGCTCTACCTTGCGAATGCTGTTGTAGCGGTCGATGCCGTCGACGCCCTGTTCCCACAGCCGCCCATAACGCGCCTCGGCCCAAGCCCGCCCGATCGCCGGCCGGTAGACCTTGAGATTCAGTTCGAGGCGATCAGCCAGCGTATCGACGAATTGATAGGTTTCGGGAAACAGATAACCGGTATCGATCAGGATCACTGGGATATCCGGCTGCTGGCGCGTCAGCAGATGCAGCGAGACTGCTGCCTGCGCACCGAAGCTCGACGACAGCGCGTGCTTGCCGGGCGTGTGCTGCAACGCCCACGCCACGCGCTGTTCGGCTGTCTGGCCAGCCAGCCAGTCATTCAACTTGGCCAATGCATGTGGATCACGCGGGTTGCGTGGCAATTCGATCGCGCTCATGCGTTGACCTTGAGTGGAATCTGCCGTGGCTGGCTCAGTACTGCCGCGCGCAGCAGGAAGTCGCCGAAGTGTTCTCCTTCCGCACGCTCACCGGTAAAGCGGGCAAACAGCTGGTCGAGGACATCGAGCAGGGCCACCTCATCGACATTTTCGCGGTAGAGCTGATTCAACCGCTGGCCACGGAAATCCGCACCAAGGCGCAGGTCGTAACGCCCAGGAGCACGTCCGATCAGGGCGATCTCGCCCAGGTACGGACGCGAGCAGCCATTCGGGCAGCCGGACAGGCGCAGCAGGATCGGTACATCGATCAGCCCGTGACGATCCAGTAACGCTTCCAGCTTCGGCAACAGTTGCGGCAGATAGCGCTCGCTTTCGGCCATCGCCAGTCCGCAGGTGGGCAACGCCACGCACGCAATCGCGTGCTGCCGGATGGCGCTGTGCTTCCGGTAGCCGTCCATGCCATGGCGGGCGACCAGCGCGTCGATGGCAGCACGATCCGCAGCCGCCACGTTGGCGATGATCAGGTTCTGGTTGCAGGTCAGGCGGATGTCACCCTTGTGTGTCGCCGCCAGCTCGCGCATACCGCTGAGCCAGGTGTGTGCTTCGGTATCGAGCAAGCGACCAGACTCGACCTGCAGGGTCAGGTGCCATCGACCGGCATGACCTTCGATCCAGCCGTAACGGTCGCCGTTGTGGTCGAAACGGAATGCGCGCTCCGGCTGTAGCGCAAAGCCGAGGCGCTGTTCCAGCTCGACCTTGAATGCAGCAAGCCCATACCGGTCGATGGTGTATTTCAGGCGCGCATGCTTGCGTTCCTCGCGATCGCCCAAGTCGCGCTGCACCGCAATCACGGTTTCGGCGAGCGCCAATAATTGCTCCGGCGGCACGAAGCCGATCACATCGGCCAGCCGTGGATAGGTCGACGGATCACCGTGACTGGCACCCATGCCACCGCCGATCGCCACATTGAAGCCGGTCAGCCGGCCATCCCCCTCGACGATCGCGATCAGACCCAGGTCCTGCGCGAATACATCGATATCGTTGAGCGGAGGGATCGCCAATCCGATCTTGAACTTGCGCGGCAAGTAGGTCGGGCCATATAGCGGCTCGACCTCATTCTCACCGACCAGCTTTTCGCCGTCGAGCCAGAGCTCGTGATAAGCGCGGGTTTTCGGCTTGAGATGCTCGGACAGGCGCACCGCCCACGCATACGCCTCCTCGTGCGCCAGCGATTCAACCGGATTGGGGATGCACACCACGTTGCGATTGACGTCGCCGCAGGCGGCGATGGTGCTGGCCATGGCCGCGTCGATCGACGCGATAGTTGGCTTCAGGTCACGCTTGATGATGCCGTGCCACTGGAAGGTCTGCCGCGTGGTGATGCGCAGACCGCTGCAGGAGTAATCGCCGGCGATCTTGTCGAACGCCAGCCATTGCGCCGTCGTCATCACCCCGCCGGGCAGGCGTGCGCGCACCATGAAAGCATACGCCGGCTCCAGCTTCTGGCGGCGACGTTCGTCACGGATGTCGCGGTCATCCTGCAGGTAGCTGCCGTGGAACTTGAGCAGCTTGTTGTCATCCTCGTTGATCGCGCCGGTGACCGTATCAGCCAGTCCTTCGGCGATGCTGCCGCGCAGGAAGCGGCTTTCTTGCTTGATTATTTCGAGATCGGAAGGCATGGACTGACTCGGCTCAATAGACGTCGCGGGCGTAACGCCCCTGTTGCAGCAATTCGGCAAGCCATGCCCTGGCGTCTTCCGCAGACAGGCCGCCGTGCATGGCAATGATTTCCAGCAGCGCCTCATGCACATCCTTCGCCATGCGCGCGGAATCCCCGCAGACATAGAGATGCGCCCCTTCGCGCAGCCACGCGTACAACTCGCGGCCGTTCTCACGGATACGTTGCTGCACGTAGATTTTCCGGGCGGAATCTCTTGAGAACGCCAGCTCGAGGCGGTGCAATGCCCCACTGCGCAGAGCCTCCTGCCACTCCACTTGATAGAGGAAGTCCTGCGCGAAATGGCGATTGCCGAAGAACAGCCAGTTGCGGCCACGGGCAGCCGTCGCCTGACGCTCCTGCACGAAGGCGCGAAATGGCGCGATGCCGGTGCCGGGGCCGATCATGATCACGTCATGACTGCTATCGGCAGGTAGCCGGAAGCGCTCGTTCTTCTCGACAAAGACCGGTACCCGCGTGTCATCACCCGTAGCGGCGAGAAAGGCTGAGGCAGCGCCATAGTGGACACTCCCATGCACGGTATACTCCACCACGCCGACCGTCAGATGCACCTCATCGTGCCCCACCACCCTGGCGCTGGACGCGATCGAGTACAGCCTCGGTGTCAGCGGGCGCAGCGTGGCGACCAACTGTGCCGCATCCCAGGTCGCCGGAAATTCGCGCAACAGGTCGATCGGCTGGTGGCTTTCCAGCAATCCCGCGAAGGCAGCCTGCTGCCCCGGCTCAAGCACGCGCTGCAGGTCGCCATGTCCGGTCGCGGTGGCCTGTGCCGCCACCAGCGACCGGGTCAACCGGGTGAGTTCACGCTCATGGCTCAGCCAGCGCGCCAGCGGCAGGCGCCGGCCGCCATGCTCGACCTCGCTCGCACCATCGAGCTTCAACGTCGACAGCCACTGGTCGACCAGCACCGGTGGATTCTGCGGCCACACGCCGATCGCATCGCCTGGCTCATAGCGCAGGCCGGAACCTTCCAGCGACAGCTCGATATGACGCACGTCGCGGTCACTGTTTCGCGACACGATGCGCTGGTTTTCCAGCACCACCGCCGGAAACGGGTTGTCGCGCGAATGCTGCTGCGTTGCGCTCACCGCATGTAGCGGACTGGCATGGCGCGCCGAGGCTGCGGGCACGCTCAGGGTCTCTCGCGCCGTCTCCAGCACACTGGCCGACCACTCGGCGGCAGTCGAGTCGAAATCCACATCCGCCTCACCAAGCGCAGTGAAGCGGCTGGCGCCCAGCTCGATCAAGCGCGCATCCAGCTCACGGCTGACCGCGCAGAACTTCGGATAGCTCGAGTCGCCCAGCCCCAGCACGGCGAATTTCAGCTGCGGCAGCCTGGGGGCGCGCTTGCCGGAAATGAACTCGATGAAGCCGATCGCATCGTCCGGCGGGTCGCCGTCGCCCTGGCTGCTGATCACCACGACGAGATGACGCTCCTGCGCCAGCTCGCGCAAGGGATAGGCCCCGGCACGTAGCAAACGAACCAGCAGCCCCGCCGATTCTGCGTTGCCGGCCAGCTGTTCGGCCACACGCCGCGAGTTGCCGGTCTGGCTGCCATAGACGATGCTGAGTCGCTCGCCTGCCCGGCTGGCTGGCACAGCCGGCGACTCGCCGACCGACGCCAGTCCAGCATGTGCCGGCAAGCGCGCCGCAAGAGCTGCGCTGTATGCTGCGATCCAGTAGAGATCCGCCGGTGACAGGCCGCTCGTCAGCCTGGCAAGCTGCGCCAACTTGTCGGCATCAAGTGTCGAGTCAAGCTGCGGCGATTTCAGTGCGGCATTCACATACATTCCTTTTGGACGTCTTTACGTCTTGACGTCCATGTTAATAAGTCTCGCGCCTGCATCAGAAAGCATATGTTGGAATGTCGTTATGCCAGCCGTTCATTTCTATACGTCTCGGTACAGGACTGATACTCTCCCGCGACAACCACTTCGATTGACATGCCAGACTTGACTGAGCTGCTTATATTCATCGCCGTCGGCGCCTTTGCCCAGCTGATCGACGGTGCGCTTGGCATGGCCTATGGCGTGACCTCAGCCGGGCTGTTGATGGGCCTGGGCATGCCCCCGGTCGCCGCCAGTGCCAGTGTGCATTACGCCGAGACCTTCACCTGTGGCGCCTCCGGCATCAGCCACCTTCTGGCCGGCAATGTGCGGCGCCCGCTGTTTCTTGCGCTGGTGATACCGGGCGTACTGGGTGCCCTGCTCGGCGTGCTGGTGGCGGTCAACGTGCCACCACAGTGGATGCGCATCGCACTGACACCGTACCTGCTGGGCATGGGCCTGTTCCTGCTGTTCCGCCGCAGCCACCAGCCCGGACAGCGTACCGATGTGCCCCGTGGCACCGGGTTGATGGGGCTGCTGGCCGCCTTTGTCGACGCGATCGGCGGTGGCGGCTGGAGCGCGCTGACCGTCACCATCCTGCTCGCGCGCGGCCTGCCGCCACGTGTAGTCATTGGCAGCGTGCACCTGGCCAAATGCGTGGTAAGCATCGCCGCCAGCATGAGTTTCCTGCTTACCATCGGCACCAGCCATGGCTCCGCCGTGCTCGGCCTGATCATCGGCGGCGTGCTTGCCGCACCGTTCGGTGCGCTGTTCATCCGTCGCATCCCGGCGCGGGCAGCAACCCTGATGGCCGGCTTCGCCGTACTCGCGCTGGGCATCAACAACGCGATCCGCATGTTCGGCTGAGACCGATCCAAACCTGCCCGTCGTCACTACAATGGGCAAATGAGCACAACCAAGCACCTCCCGATCGAAGTCCGCGGCAGCGTCAGCCGCCCGCTGGGCATGAGCCCAGCCCACTTCCTGCGCCACTACTGGCAGAAACGACCACTACTGATCCGTCGTGCGTTCGCTGATTTCCAGCCACCGCTGCAGCCCGACGACCTGGCCGGCCTCGCCTGCGAGGACGGCGCACTGGCCCGGCTGATCGTGCATGACGAGAAACGTGACCGCTGGCACGTCAATCCCGGCCCGCTGAGCGAGGCCGATTTCGCCAAGACTCCAAGCACCAACTGGACCCTGCTGGTGCAGGATGTGGACAAGTGGGATGCGGACGTTGCCGGACTGCTCGATCACTTCAGCTTCCTGCCGAGTTGGCGCCTGGACGACATCATGGTCTCCTACGCTGAACCGGGCGGCGGCGTCGGTGCGCATGTCGACCAGTACGACGTGTTTCTGCTGCAGGGGCTGGGTCAGCGCCACTGGGCGATCAGCGATGATCCGATGGCGCCGAAGGAATTCCGCCACGATGTGGAACTGAAACAGCTTGCCCATTTCGAGTCGACCCACGAATGGCTGCTGGAACCGGGCGACATGCTGTACCTGCCGCCAGGCGTCCCGCACGACGGCGTGGCCTTCGGCGGCCCGTGCATGACGTTCTCGATTGGCATGCGCGCACCCTCGCAGGCCGAACTGACTGGCGACCTGGCTGACCATATCGCCGAACACCTGCCGGAAGAACTGCGTTATGCCGACCCGGATCTGAAGCCAGCCAAGGCCACCGGCGAGATCGACCGCGCCGCCATCGAACGCCTGAAGATGGCGCTGCCGTTTGCGGCAGTGCTGCGCGACGACATGCTGCACGACTGGTTCGGCCGCTTCATCACCCGCTACCGCAACGCGCAGGTGCCCGCGCCGCTGGAAAAGCTCCTGAATGAGGCAGCTCTGACCAAACAGCTCGCTGCGGGCGCGCAGCTGCTGCGTCATCCGTGGTCGCGGCTGGCTTGGAGTCAGGGCAAATCCGGCTGCACGCTATATGTCAGCGGCCACGCCTATCCGGCCACACCGGCGCTGGCGCAGAAGTTGTGTGAGCAACGCGCGCTCAGCCTCACCGGTAAACCGAACGCCACCGAACGCGCCCTGCTGCTGGCGCTGGTCAATGACGGCCATCTCCTGCCGAGAAAATCCCGCCGTCGATGAAGCTGCAGAACTTCCACGTCGAAATCGCCGAGTGGTCGCGCGAGGATCAGCGTGCGGCCCTGCTCGACCTGCGTAGCACGGTGTTTATTCAGGAACAGGGTGTGCCTGAGGAACGCGAACGGGATGGACTCGATATGGATTGCTGGCACGTGCTGGCACGCGACGATACCGGGCTGCCGATCGGCTGCGGCCGGCTCACGCCAGCCCACAAGATCGGCCGCATGGCGGTGTTGCCGGAATGGCGTGGCAACGGTGTGGGCGTGGCCTTGCTGCGTGAGCTGATCGGACGCGCCCGTACGCAAGGCTGGCCGGACGTGGCGCTGGATGCACAGGTCAGTGCCCTCGGTTTCTACGAGCGCGAAGGTTTCGTTCCGTATGGCGAGGAGTTCGAGGACGCCGCCCTGCCGCACCGGGCCATGCGCATGACATTGTCGACTAGCGTCGAAGACGAGACACCTTTGCGCGATATCGGCGCGCTGCCTGCCACCACCCGTAGCGAAACCGCCGCCGCCCGACTGCAGTTGCTGGTCGACGCACGCCATCGCCTGGCCATTTACGTGCCACTGCTCGGCAATGACAGCTATGCCAGTGTGGAAGAACTGGCTGAGCTGCGGCGTCTCGCGATCTCCGGCCGCGGCGCACAGATCCGCATCCTGCTGCACGATCCAGCCGCAGCCCTGCGCAACGACCATCGCCTGATTGCGCTGGCACAGCGCCTGCCGAGTTCGATGCAGATCCGCATGCCCGTGGAGGAAGCCGACCTGGCCTATGTCTCGGCCTATCTGCTCAACGACGTCGGCGGTTACCTGTTCCTGCCCGAGGCGAATCGTCCGCAAGGTCGCGCAGCGCGCCATGACCGCGCCGCCCAGGCGCCACTGCAACAGCATTTCGATGAAATATGGGAGCGCGCCGAGCGCGCCAGTGCCCTGCAGGCGCTGGATATCTAGCGGACTTGGTTGAAGTGGCTGAACACCAGCTGGCCCGATGATTCCAGCAGCCGAGCGCCGAACGCGCCGTCAAAACATGCCAGATCGTCGTCTGCGACGAAAAAATCGGTGCGCCCTCGATAAAAATACGCGCCGACAACCTGTTTCGGACCACATGCGGGTTGTCGCGTCGCAGCAGGCAAAGGCTATAATTGTCCGGATTCTCTCCAGTCATCCGCTTGAAGGGTCTGTCGGGCTTGAATACCGACGGAAAACCTCGACTTCAAGGTCCCACGGATGGCCGCAAGCATCTCTATCCCTGCCGGTGGTGACGTGAGTACAAATCTGATTCGCGAGTTCTTCGAGTCCTCCCAACTCGCTGGCGGCAACGCCGACTATGTTGAATCGCTTTATGACACCTGGCTGTCCGATGCCTCGTCGGTATCCGCCGAGTGGAGCAAATACTTCGAGACCTTCAAGGGTCGCGAATTCGGGGATGTGTCACATATCCCGGCCATTACTCGTATCGAAGCCGCGCAGAAGCAACGCCATGCGGACAATGGCGTTGCCGCCGCACCGGTGAGCGACGAGCACGCGCGCAAGCAGGCCGGCGTGCTGCGCCTGCTCACCGCCTACCGTTCGCGCGGCCATCTGGCCGCCGATCTCGACCCGCTCGGCCTCACCGAGAAAATGCCGGCCCCGGATCTCGGTCTCACCTTCCATGGCCTCTCCGACGCCGATCTGGATACCGAATTCGATACCGGCAACTACGCCGGTAGCGGCCAGCGCCTGAAATTGCGCGAGCTGCTGAGCCGTTTGCAGAAGACCTACGCCAGCACGATCGGCGCCGAGTTCATGCACATCAGCAACCACGAGCAGCGCCACTGGATCTACAGCCGTCTCGAACAGGCTGCCGGCAAGAGCACGCTGGACAAGGCTGGCAAGCAGCGAGTGCTGGATGGCCTGACTGCAGCCGAGGGCCTGGAGCGCTACCTGCACACGAAATACGTGGGCCAGAAGCGCTTCTCGCTGGAAGGCGGCGACAGCATGATCCCGATGATCGATGACGTCGTGCGCGCTGCCGGCGACAACGGCATCAAGGAGCTGGTGATCGGCATGGCCCACCGTGGCCGCCTCAACATGCTGGTCAACATCCTCGGCAAGCCGCCGAAGACGCTGTTCGATGAATTCGAGGGCAAGTTCGAGCATCCGGATGACCCGGCCCATTCGGGCGACGTGAAATACCACATGGGCTTCTCCGCCGACGTCAAGACGCCCAAGGGCGGCGTGCACGTGGCGCTGGCGTTCAACCCGTCGCACCTGGAGATCGTCAATCCTGTGGTGACCGGCTCGGTGCATGCGCGACAGACCCGCCGCCGCGACACCATGCACACGCAGTCGATGGCCGTGGTGATCCATGGCGACGCCGCACTGGCCGGCCAGGGTGTGAACATGGAGCTGTTCAACATGTCGCAGGCCCGCGGCTTCAAGATCGGTGGCAGCCTGCACATCGTGATCAACAACCAGGTCGGCTTCACCACCTCCAATCCGCAGGACGCCCGCTCCACCATGTACTGCACCGATCTGGCCAAGATGGTCAATGCGCCGGTTCTGCATGTGAACGGCGACGATCCGGAGGCGGTGATTGCCGTCACCAGGCTCGCCTATGAATTCCGCAAGCAGTTCCGCAAGGATGTGGTGATCGACCTGGTCTGCTACCGCCGCCACGGCCACAATGAGGCCGACGAACCGGCCGCGACGCAGCCGGTGATGTACCAGATCATCCGCAAGCTCCCGACCACGCGCGACCTCTATCAACAGCGGTTGGTGAAAGAAGGCGTGCTGGCCGAGGGGGAGGCACAGAAGCAGTTCGAAACCTATCGCAACCGGCTCGAAGCCGGTGAGCCGATGGCCGACCTGAATCCATCGCCAGTCCGCGACTCCGAAATCGACTGGACGCGCTTCCTCGGCAACAAGCTGGCGACACCGGTGGACACCACGGTGCCGAAACAGAAGCTGCTCGATCTGGCGGCAAAGATCCTCGACCTGCCGAAAGACATCACCCTGCAGGCACGCGTGGCGAAGATCTACGACGACCGCCGCAAGATGGCAGCCGGCGAGCAGCCGGGCGACTGGGGTTTTGCCGAGAACCTCGCCTACGCCACCTTGATCGACGCCGGCCACAACCTGCGTCTGGTCGGCCAGGACTCAGGCCGCGGCACATTCTTCCATCGCCATGCCGTGCTGCACGATCAGAAGGACGGCCACACCTATATGCCGCTGGCAACGATCCGCGCCGGTGCCGACGTGGAAGTGATCGATTCACTGCTCAGCGAAGAGGCCGTGATGGCCTTCGAATATGGCCACGCCACCACCGATCCGGACACGCTGCATATCTGGGAAGCCCAGTTCGGCGATTTCGCCAATGGCGCCCAGGTGGTGATCGATCAGTTCATCAGTTCCGGCGAGTCGAAGTGGAATCGCCTGTGCGGTCTGTCGCTGTTCCTTCCGCACGGCTATGAAGGCCAGGGCCCGGAACATTCCTCCGCACGCCTCGAGCGCTTCCTGCAGATGTGCGCGATGGAAAACATGCAGGTCTGCGTGCCGACCACGCCGGCGCAGGATTTCCACATGATCCGCCGCCAGATGCTGCGCCCAGTGCGCAAGCCGCTGATCGTGATGACGCCGAAATCGCTGCTGCGCCACAAGCTGGCCGTGTCCTCGCTGGACGAGCTGGCCAACGGCAGCTTCCAGCTGGTGATCGGCGAACACCGCGAGCTGCAGGCGAAGAAGGTCAAGCGCGTCGTGCTGTGCTCGGGCAAGGTTTACTACGACCTGCTGGAAGAAGCCGACAAGCGCAACCTGACCGACGTGGCGATCGTGCGCGTCGAGCAGCTGTATCCGTTCCCACGCAGCGAAGTCACCGCCGAACTGGACAAGTATCCTTCCGTGAAGGAAGTGATCTGGTGCCAGGAAGAACCGATGAACCAGGGTGCATGGTTCCAGATCCGTCATCACCTGCAGGCCTGCATCGGCAGCAAGCACAGTCTCTCGTACGCTGGGCGCGCGCGCTCGCCGGCACCAGCAGCCGGTCACCTCAACACCCATGTCGCCGAACAGGCAGCGCTCGTCGAGCAGGCGCTGGTTGCGCCGGTCGGCACCGATCACTCCGCGGAGTAAGCTCTTTCGAATAGTGCGGCCAGGATGGCCGCTTTTTGATCTTTGCGCTCAGGGACCGGCGCACAAACTCAAAGGCCTGTTATGTCCATCGAAATCAAAGTCCCCGTTCTGCCCGAGTCCGTCTCCGACGCCACCATCGCCAGCTGGCACAAGAAGGCCGGTGACACGGTAAAGCGCGACGAGAACCTGGTCGATCTCGAAACCGACAAGGTGGTGCTGGAAGTGCCCTCGCCGGTCGACGGCGTGCTGAAGGAAATCCGCCAGCAAGTTGGTGACACGGTCAACAGCCAGCAGATCATCGCGATCATCGAGGAAGGCGCGGTTGCCGCCGCACCGGCAGAAGCGCCGAAGGCCGCCGCTGCTGCGCCAGCTGCTACCACACCGAAGGCCGCAGCCAAGGGCGCCGAGGATCTGTCTCCGGCTGGCCTGCGCGTGGCCACCGAGGAAAAGATCGATCCGTCCAAAGTCGCTGGCACCGGCCGCGATGGCCGCGTGACCAAGGAAGACCTGGTCAACTACGGTAAGGGTGGCAGCGCCGCACCAGCCGCTGCAGCGGCACCGGCTGCGAAGCCGACCCCGGGCTCACGTCCGGAAGAGCGCGTGCCAATGACCCGCATGCGCTTGCGCATCGCCGAGCGCTTGATGCAGTCGAAGAACTCGATCGCCATGCTCACCTCGTTCAACGAAGTGAACCTGGCCGAGGTGGTGAAGATGCGCAAATCGCTGGGCGACGCGTTCCAGAAGGAACACGGCATCAAGCTCGGCTTCATGAGTTTCTTCGTCAAGGCCGCTGCCGAAGCGCTGAAGCGCTACCCGTTCGTCAACGCGTCGGTCGACGGCAATGATGTCATCTATCACGGCTATCAGGACATCTCGATCGCCGTATCCACCGAGAAGGGCCTAGTCACTCCGGTGCTGCGCGACGTGCAGGACATGGGCTTTGCCGACATCGAGAAAGGCATTGCTGACTACGCCAAGAAGGCGCGCGACAACAAGCTGTCGCTGGATGACCTGCAGGGCGGCACGTTCACCATCACCAATGGCGGCACGTTCGGTTCGCTGCTGTCCACGCCGATCGTCAACCCGCCACAGAGCGCGATTCTCGGCATGCACACGATCAAGGACCGCGCCATCGTCGAGAACGGCCAGATCATCGCCGCGCCGATGATGTACATCGCGCTGTCGTATGACCATCGCATCATCGACGGCAAGGACGCGGTGCTGTTCCTGGTCGACATCAAGAACCAGCTGGAGAATCCGCAGCGCATGCTTCTTGGTCTCTAATCGTCGTCCCGCTTTGATCGCCTCGGGCGATCAAAGCAAATCGGCAACGAGGCTCTGGTGTCTGAATTTTACTGATGCGTCGTTTTCAAGTGTTGCGTTTTCAGACTTGATGCCCATTTCCGCTACATCCGCGAGTGAACCGACTCGCCGAAAAGGAAGATTTTCATGAGCGACAAATTCGACGTCATCGTCATCGGCGCCGGCCCGGCCGGCTATGTGGCCGCGATCCGCGCCGCGCAGCTGGGCCTGAAGACCGCCTGCGTGGATGCCTTCGCCGGCAAGGACGGCAAGCAGGCACTCGGCGGCACCTGCCTCAACGTGGGTTGCATCCCGTCCAAGGCGCTGCTCGATTCCTCGCGCCAGTTCCACAACCTCACGCACAACTTCGGCGTGCACGGCATCACCGCCGACAACGCGAAGATCGACGTGCCCACCTTCGTCGGCCGCAAGGACAAGATCGTCAAGCAGTTCACCGGCGGCGTGGCGCAACTGTTCAAGGCGAACAAGATCACGCCGTACTTCGGTACCGGCAAGCTGCTCAAAGGCAACGACGTCGAGATCACCGGCGCCGATGGCACCAAGCAGACGATCAGCGCGACCAACGTGATCCTCGCCTCCGGCTCGGTGCCGATCGAGCTGCCGTTCGCGAAGTTTGACGGCAAGTCGATCGTCGACAATGCCGGCGCGCTGGACTTCACCGAAGTACCGAAGCGCCTGGGCGTGATCGGCGCCGGCGTGATCGGCCTGGAGCTCGGCAGCGTGTGGAGCCGTCTCGGCGCCGAGGTCACCATCATCGAAGCGCTGCCGGAGTTCCTCGCCGTGGCCGATGCCGACGTGGCCAAGGTCGCCGCGCGGGAATTCGCCAAGCAGGGCCTGACCATCAAGCTCAACGCCAAGCTCAACAAGGCCGAAGCGAAGAAGGATGGCGTGCACCTCACCTATACCGACAAGGACGGCGAGCAGAATCTCGTCGTCGACAAGCTGCTGGTCGCCGTGGGTCGCCGCGCCTACACCGCTGGCCTGCTGGCTGACGACACCGGCGTGAAGCTGGACGAGCGCGGTCGCATCGTGGTCGACGAGCATTGCCACACCGGCGTCGACGGTGTGTGGGCGATCGGTGACGCCGTGCGCGGTCCGATGCTCGCGCACAAGGGTTCCGAGGAAGGCGTGGCAGTGGCCGAGTGGATCGCCGGCAAGGCTGGCCACGTCAACTACGACACCGTACCGTGGGTGATCTACACCGAGCCGGAAATCGCCTGGGCCGGCAAGACCGAGAAGGAACTGAAGGACGCCGGCATCCCGTACAAAGTCGGCAGCTTTCCGTTTGCCGCGATCGGCCGCGCCGTCGCGATGAACGAGGCTGTCGGCCAGGTGAAGATGCTTGCCCATGCCGAGACCGATCGCATCCTCGGTGTGCACATGGTCGGCCCGGGCGTCTCCGAGCTGATCGCCGAGTGCGTCGTGGCGATGGAGTTCAAGGGTTCGTCCGAGGATCTGGCACGGATCGTCCACGCGCATCCGACGTTGTCTGAGGCCGTGCATGAGGCGGCCTTGTCAGTCGACAAGCGCGCGATCCACAAAGGCAATTGATCGTACGCGGCTAGCCGCGTACTGCCGCATCACACGCGACCCGTCTTTCAAAGACGGGTTTCGTGCTTCTGGAGGTAAGGGATGGCTGAAGTAAAATCGCTCTGCGTCTACTGCGGCTCCAGCAGTGGCAAATATCCTGAATACACGGAGCAGGCGCGTGCGTTCGGCGCCGAGATGGCCCGGCGTGGCATCGCCCTGGTCTACGGCGGCGGCAAGGTTGGCCTGATGGGCACCGTGGCTGATGCCGTGCTGGCCGGCGGTGGCAAGGTCATCGGCGTGATCCCGCGCCAGTTGGTGGAACTCGAGGTGGCGCACCCAGGCCTGAGCGAACTGCAGGTGGTCGAGACCATGCACCAGCGCAAGACGCGCATGTACGAACTGTCCGATGCCTTCGTCGCCCTGCCCGGTGGCTTCGGCACGATGGATGAGATGTTCGAGATGCTGACCTGGGCGCAGCTCGGCCTGCATCGCTATCCGTGTGCGTTCCTTGATGTGCGTGGTTATTACGATGACCTGCGCACGATGATGGATCACATGGTCGACGAAGGCTTCGTGAAAGCCGGCCAGCGCGACAGCGTCTGGTTCGGCGACTCGATGACCGCACTGTTCGACTGGATGGGCAGCTACGACGGCGGCAACGCGTCCCGCGTGATCGGCCCGTCCAGCATCAAGGCCTGAAACCGGAGATTCGAGATGACCACGTTCCGCGCCTTTCGCATCCACAACGATGACGCTGGCTATCGCGCCGGCATCGAAACGATCTCCACCGATGCACTCTCGGCAGGCGAAGTGCTGATCAGGACGGCGTATTCCTCGGTCAACTACAAGGATGCGCTGGCTGGTACTGGCAAGGGCAAGATCCTCCGCCAGTACCCGCTGAACGGCGGCATCGACGTAGCTGGCCACGTGGTCGCCTCCACCGATCCAGCGTTCAAGGAAGGCGACGCAGTGCTGTGCACTGGCTCAGGCCTGTCCGAGACGCGCGACGGCGGCTACGGTGAATACGCGCGACTGGATGCGCGCTGGACGATTCCGCTGCCAGCAGGCCTGAGCCTGCGCGAGAGCATGATCCTCGGCACCGCCGGCTTCACCGCTGCGCTGGCGTTGCTGCGCATGCAGGACAACCGACAGACGCCGGCGCTCGGCCCACTTGCCTTGACCGGGGCCAGTGGTGGCGTCGGCCAGCTCGCGATCGATATCTTCACCCGCGCCGGTTACGAAGTGCATGCGATCAGCGGCAAGGCCGATCACTTCGACTTCCTGCGCAGTCTTGGCGCAACATCGTGCGTCGACCGCCATGCTCTCGCCTTCAGTGGCAAGCCGATGGATTCGGTTCGTTTCGGTGGCGCGCTGGACAACGTCGGCGGCGCGATGCTGGCCGGCCTGCTGCCGCTGATCGCGCCTTACGGCAACGTGGCGATCTGCGGCAATGCTGGTGGCATCGCGTTCGACAGCACCGTGATGCCGTTCATCATCCGCGGCGCCTCGCTGCTTGGTATCGCTTCGGCCGGTACCGCACGCGACATCCGTGACGAGGTCTGGCAGCATCTGGCCAGTGACTGGAAGCCGCAGCACCTCGATCGCATTGTCACGCGCGAAATCAGCCTCGACGAACTGCCCGAAGTATTTGCGCCCATGCTCGCTGGCAACTCGTTTGGCCGCACACTGGTACGCATCGGCGACACGGTTTGACGAAACCGTGCTTGGAAGAAAGGCCGCCACGGCTTAGAATCACCGAAACTCGCTGGGGACTATCACCTTATGGCACGTATTCTGATCGTCGATGATTCCCCGTCCCAATTGCTGGGCATCAAGCGGATCGTCGAAAAACTCGGGCATGAGACTCTTTCCGCCGAAGATGGTGCCGCTGGCGTCGAAGTCGCCAAGCTGGAAAAGCCCGACCTGATTCTGATGGACGTGGTGATGCCCAATCTCAACGGTTTCCAGGCGACACGCACGATCAGCAAGAATGCCGACACCGCGCATATCCCGATCATCCTGGTGACCACCAAGGATCAGGAAACCGACAAGGTCTGGGGCATGCGCCAAGGCGCCAAGGCCTATGTGACCAAGCCGATCAAGGAAGAGGAACTGGTCAAGGCGCTGAACGAGTTCCTGCCGCACTGATCCGGTCCGGCGACTCATCACGCTCAAGCAAACGGCGCCCTTCGGCGCCGTTTTTCATTGGCCAACCGGCAAGCTGGTTACCGGCGCGGATCGTAATCCTTGAAGTGCTCATGCAACGCTTCATAGGCCGCACGCTGATCGTCGTTGTCCGCCGGTGGCACACGGATCGACAGTTCTACCATCTGATCGCCCGGATGCGTACCCGGCATGCCACGGCCCTTCAGGCGCAGCTTGCGCCCCGACTGCGAACCCGCCGGGATGCGCAGATCCACCGTGCCGGCCAGGGTCGGCACCGGTACCGTGGTGCCGAGCGCGGCTTCCCACGGGGTAATTGGCAGCACATGCACCACGTTGCGGCCGTCTAGGCGGAAACGCGCATCGTCGTGAATGCCCACTTCCAACAGTAGATCGCCATTCGGCCCACCGGCCATGCCGCTCTGGCCCTGCCCGGAAAGGCGGATCACCTGTCCGGGGTTTATGCCGGCCGGAATCTTCACTTCCAGCACGCGCTCGCCACCGGCCGGATCATGCATCGCCAACCGCGTACGGCCGCCGTCGAACGCGGTCTGCAGGTCGATTCGCACCGATGCCTGAACGTCCTGGCCACGACGTGGGCGCGGCTGGCCACGCTGACCACTGCCAGCCGCGCCGCGACCAAACAGGCTCTCGAAGAAATCGCTGAAATCGCCCTCGTCTCCGCCACCGAAGCCTTGCTGCCCTTGCCAGCCCGGCGGCGGCCGGAACTGCTCGCCCTGCCGATAGCCGCCAGCGCGCAGCTGATCGTAGGAACGCCGCTTCTCGGCATCTTTCAGCACCTCGTTAGCCTCGTTGACCGACTTGAATTTCTCCTCGGCGCCGGCCTCCTTGTTCTTGTCCGGATGGTATTTGCGCGCCAGCTTGCGATACGCCGTCTTGATCTCGGCCTCGCTGGCTTCAGGCTTCACACCCAGGATCTCGTAATAGTCTTTGAATTCCACCAATACTCCCCAACTCATGCAAAACCGCGGTGGATCGACTCCGCCGCGGACAAGCCCTGCATCTGACTCAGTGACTGGTGCCGATGGTAATGCGTCCCGGCGTCGCCGGCGCTTTCTTCAGCAGCTGTCGCTGCGAATCGATTGCGCTCAATCACCACTTGCCACAAGAAGTAGGTCCGGCTGCCGACGATTCAAGGCGACAGCGCGCCACCGGGCGATTTAGCATGGCGAAGCTTCCCCTCATCCCGAGACCCGCATGACCATCCAGCCTGGCAACACGATTCCCGATACCACCATTCAGGTCATCGACGGCGAGATAAGGCCGGGTCACACCGGTGAGCTGTTCGCCGGGCGAAAAGTCCTGCTGTTCGGCCTGCCCGGTGCGTTCACCCCGACCTGCTCGAACAAGCACCTGCCCGGCTACATCAGCCACTACGCCGAATTCCAGCAACGCGACATCAGCCTGATGTGTCTTGCCGTCAACGATGCCTACGTGATGCAGGCCTGGGCCACCGTGCAACAGGTTCCCGCCGGCCTGTTGATGCTGGCGGACGGCAATGCCAGCTTCACCCGCGCGCTGGGGTTGGAACTGGATGGCACCGCGTTCGGCATGGGTCTGCGCACGCGCCGCTTCGCGCTGTACGCGGAAGATGGTGTGGTGCGTCTGCTGCAGGTCGAGGCACCGGGCGAGCTGCGGGTTTCAAGTGCGGAGGCGATGCTGGCGGCGATTGGGGATTGAGGTATCTTCGCCGGTCGATTTAAAGGCTGTGCTTAATCACATCTGGAGCATTTATGCCAAGGACCATCTACGACAAACCAACGCGCGTGCTCTTGAAAGACATGGTCGCGGACATGGAACTGAAACCGGGGCAAGTTTTCACGGCTGCTCGCGCTGTGGAGTGGTTTGCACAGCATTATCCGAAACTGCAGCCTGGCAGCATCAAGGCCCATCTGGTGCAGGCATCCACCAATGATCGCAGCCGACTCCATCATCCTTCAACGAATGCCAGCGATGATGTCCTATTCCGAGTCGCCCCACGGCAGTATCGGCTCTATGAGCCCGAAAAAGATCCCACACCAATACATGAGCTTTTCGAAGGGGACGTCGCGCGGCAGGATGAGATCGAAGCCGCCGCACGCGAAGAGGAAAGTGAAGACGAGTACGAACTCCGCCCAGGATCATCGGAATTCCTTCTTGAGAAGGATCTGCAAAACTACCTAGCCAAAAATCTGGAGTGTATCGAGTCGGGTTTAAAGCTCTACGAGAATGAGGACGTGAGAGGTGTAGAGTTTGAAGCTGGCAATGGCCGCCGTATCGACATACTGGCCGTTGATCGTATCGGAGCCCTAGTCGTGCTTGAGTTAAAGGTCTCCAAAGGCTACGACCGCGTAGTCGGGCAGCTGCTTCGCTATTTGAACTGGATCCGGGTCAATGTGGCCGAGCCGGGCCAGCGAGTTCGCGGCATGATTGTCTGTCGCGCCATGTCCGAAGATCTTCGCCTTGCATGTGCAGGGATTCCGAACATTGAACTCTTCGAATACCAACTCTCCGTGTCGGTGAGCAAAGTACCTGCGGTGCTCTTACCAGAGAACTTATGAGGCGCGGTATCCAAATTACGACGGTAAGCAGCCATTGAGAGAAGATCTGCAACGCCCAAAAGAAAAACCCCGGCAATGCCGGGGTTTTTCTTTCAAGACAACATCAGACTCATTCCTCCGTGGTGGTCGGCTCAATCGCGTCCGAACCTTCGCCATCAATCGGTGCCGGGATATCAGCGACCACACCTTCCTCGCCGTTATCCTCATCCGCATCCAGCCGCATCACGCTGACAAGTTTTTCATCAGCCGGCAGCTTGATCAGGGTGACGCCCTGGGTGTTGCGGCTGAGCTG
>Ga0302314_10003276_pt1 | contig 29993 bp, 24 predicted proteins | sample III_Palsa_N2_3_FD_200533 | JGI IMG/M metagenome (GOLD analysis project Ga0302314, IMG submission 200533) | Peat permafrost microbial communities from Stordalen Mire near Abisko, Sweden - III_Palsa_N2_3 | ecosystem: Environmental > Terrestrial > Soil > Palsa > Peat permafrost | place: Sweden... | reverse complement strand
TGGTCAGGTCCTCGGGCAGGCCCAGGGCCTTGCCCACGTCGCGGATCGCCCCACGGGTCCGATATCGCACGACGGTGGAGCAGAGGGCGGAGTGGTCGCGGCCGTAGGTCTCGTAGACCCACTGCATCACGATCTCGCGCCGCTCGTGCTCGAAATCGACATCGATGTCCGGCGGCTCACGCCGCTCCTCGGAGACGAAGCGCTCGAACAGCAGGTCGTTGCGCTCGGGATCGATGGAGGTGATGCCCAGCACGTAGCAGACGGCGGAATTGGCGGCCGAGCCGCGGCCCTGACAGAGGATGTCCTGGCTGCGGGCGAAGCGGACGATGGAGTTCACGGTCAGGAAGTATGGGGCGTATTCCAGGGTCTGGATCAGCCCCAGCTCGTGGCGCAGGATCGCCTTGACCTTGTCCGGCACGCCTTCCGGGTAGCGCCGCTCCGCCCCTTCCCAGGTCAGGGCCTCTAGCGTCGCCTGGGGCGTCATGCCGGGCGTCGAGACCTCGTCGGGGTACTGGTACTTCAGCTCCTCGAGCGAGAAGCGGCAGCGGTCGGCGATCTCCAGGGTGCGCGCCAGGGCTTCGGGGTATCTGGCGAAGAGGCGGTGCATCTCCTCGGCCGGCTTCAGGTGCCGATCGGCGTGGCGCTCGCGCCGAAACCCCAACTCGTCGATGGTGCAGCCGTGGCGCACGCAGGTGACCACGTCCTGCAGCAGGCGGCGCTCGGGATGGTGGAACAGCACGTCGTTGGTGACGACGGTCTGGACGCCGGCCTGGGCGGCCAGGTTGGACAGGTCGTGCAGGCGCATCGCGTCGCCCGGCCGACGGCGCAAGCTCAGCGCCAGATAGGCGCCCGCGGTGAAGGTCGCCTTCAAGCGCCTCAGCCGTTGGGCGCAGGCCTCGTCCGCCTGGTCTGGGACCAGGATCGCGATCAGGCCCTCGGCGAAGTCCGGCAGGTCTAGCCAGTCTAGACTGCACTTGGCCTTGCCCGCCCGGCGCTTGCCCAGCGACAGCAGGCGGCAGAGCTGGGCGTAGGCGGGCCGGTCGGTCGGGTAGACCAGGACGCCGGACCCATCTTGAAGGTCCAGCCGGCAGCCGACGATCAGGCGGATTCCGGCTATCTTGGCGGCCTCGTGGGCGCGGACGATGCCGGCGACCGAGTTGCGGTCGGCGATGGCCAGAGCCTCGATCCCGAGAAGGGCGGCCTGGCTGAACAGGTCCTCGCAGGACGAGGCGCCGCGCAAAAACGAAAAATGCGAGGTCGCCTGCAGCTCGGCGTACCGAGCGGCTGGGGCGCGGCCGTTCATCCGAACAGCCCGTGCAGGAACCAGGTGAGGTCGCCGGTGGCCGCCTGATCGCCATCGCCGCGGCGGAAGACCCAGAACCGCTCGCCGGCGTCGTCCTCGAGCTGGAAGTAGTCGCGCACGGCGTCGACCTCGCCGTCGCGTCGCCACCACTCGCCGAAGATCCGCTCCGGGCCGTCGGCGCGCTTCACACGCCGGCGCACGCCGCGCCAGGTGAAGGCGGTGGGCGGCTGGTCGGGCAGGAGGGCCAGGGTTTCGATCGGCTCGGGGCGGGACAGAAGCCGGGCCGGCCGCGGCCAATGGGCGGGCCAGGTCTCGCCGGATGGCGGCGCGGTCGGTTCAATCCTGCGGACCGAGCGTTCGGGCACATCGCTCTGGGCCGGGGTCGCGCGATAGAGCCGTCCAGGGCCCAGGCGATTGGCGAGGGTGTCGACGAGGTCGGAGACATCGGGCGTGGGCGCCTGCGTCAGGTCCGTGGCCACGGGCTTCCAGGTCAAGAGCTCGGCCATCGGGGCCGCCAGCACCATGGTCTCGACGCCGAAGCCCGGATCGACGGTCTCCAGCTTGTCGCAGAGCAGGCGGGTCAGGCGCTTGATGTCCCGGACCGGCTTGGCGAGGCCCACGCGGATCACCTCGATGCGGTTGTCGACACGGTGGAATCGCAGATCCAGCGTCCGGGCGCCGAGGCCTTTGGCCTCAAGCGCTTCGCACAAGGCGTCGACCAGCTTGAGGGTGTAGCGGGCCAGGGTCTCGGGCGCGCCGATCGGCTCGGCGAACACCTGCCGGACCTGGATGAGCTCGGGCGCCTCGACCGGCTCGATCGGTTCGGCGGCGCGGCCATAGGCCTGGTCGAGGCGGCGGGTCAGCTCGGGGCCGAACCGCAGCGCGAGGGGCGCCCGGGGCTTGGCCTCGATCTCGCCGACGGTGTCGATGCCCATCTTGCCCAGGGCGTCGGCCATGCCGCCGGGCAGACGCAGGGCCCAGGTGGGCAGATGGGCGATGGCGCGGCCACTTCGGTCGGAGGGCACGATCGTCGCCGGCGCGTTGATGAACCGCGCCAGGGCGTGGGCCGCCCCCCAGGTCCCGGCCATGGCCGCGCGGGCGGCGAAGCCGGCGCTGGCCAGCCGGGCGACCATGTCGGCGAGCAGGGCCGCCTCGCCGCCAAACAGGTGCGCCGCCCCGCTGGCGTCGATCACCAGGCCGGCGGGCGGGTCGGCCGCCACGATCGGCGCGTAGAGCTTCAGGGCCCAAAGCGCCAGGCGGTCCAACGCTTCGGCGTCGCCCTGCAGATCCGCGTCGTGAACGACAAGCTCGGCGCAGAGGGCGCGGGCCTGGGTGACCGCCATGCCAGGCTGAAGCCGGAGCGCCTGCGCCGCGGCGTCCGCCGCCAGCACCATCCGTTTGCGACCCGAGCGGCCGATCATCACGACCGGGACTTCAGCCGGCGGCGCGCCTTTGCCAAGGCGTCGTCGCAAGCGATCGGTCGGCCAAGTCGGCAGGTAGAGCGAGACGACCCGTCTCATCGCAAGCTTCCAATTCAAAATCCGCGCATTCGCCCGCCTTGCAGCGGATGAGTTCGATGAACCATCGGGGTCGGCCGACGCCGGCGGCCGGGAGCGGGGACGAGGGCAGGGCGGTGACGCGCCATCGGGTGGTCGCCGCCGTCGGCTGTCCGAAGTCGGCCGCCTCGGCTTGGCGCCGCCATCGGCGGACGGCGATCCCCATCGTGCCCGAACCCTCGGCGGCGAGCTGAAGGCGCCGCGAGGCGGTCATGGAGAGCCGCGCAACCTCGCCAACCACAGCGCCCAGTCCGCCGTGGCGCAGCCCCTCCTCGAAACAGGCCAGGACGGTCTTCTCGTCGCCGGCCTCGACGTAAATGATCCGGTCGGCCGCCAGACCCGCCTGGGCCAATGACGGTGCGAACAGGTCCTTGCGGGTGACACACCAGAGGACCTGACCGCGGGTCCGCGCTGCGACCCCGGCCGCGAACAGCGCCGAGGCCGTCCCGTCGATGGCTCCGTTGCCGCCGCCGGCGACTTCGTGGAGCGCGCCGAGCGCCAGGCCCCCGTTGGGGAGGCGATGGTCCAGGACTTCGAGGCCGAACGGCAGGAACCCCTTAGGCGCGCGGCCGCCGGCCTCGATCTTTGCGATCGCGGCGCGCAGAGCGTCGAAGGCGCGAGGGGGCTGCGCGATGAGCATGGACTCCAAAACAGGCCAGCGGTATTCATGTTCCCTATTCGTTCCGCCTGAGAACGAAAAGAGTCAAGAGGCATCGCTTTCCACCGGGTCGCCAGCGGCCCATATCCGCAACGGCAACTCCGATGTCTGAAGCGCATTCCCACACCACCATGGAGCGGCCGGACGAGGAGCTAATCAGCCGCTTTGCGCTGTGGCAGGTGCGCGACCGGACGATCCGCAACTACCTCGAGAAGGGCTTTTCCCTCGGGATCTGCTGCCGAAACTGTCCGCGCACGATCGAGTGGACGCCTCCCGAGCTTTTGCAGAGGTTCGCGAACCAACTGGACCTGCCGCTCAAAGTGCTGGTGCCACGCCTGTCCTGTACGGGCGAAGGCGGCTGTGGGTCGCACGACATCGCCGTTTTCCCGCACCTCTATGACGGGTCCTGGGCCTGGCCGCCGAAGACGTAGCGAACGGCTTCGTTAGCCGGGGACGGTTTCGTCCTGCCGTGCGCCGATCCCCACGACCTTCAGGGCGCCTTCAGGCAAAGGGCGCTGCAGGTGTTTGACCTCATCCCAGGGCGCGCCACTCATCCAGAGATCCCGGTCAGCCTCCTCAGTGAGGATCACCGGCATAGCCTTGGAATGGTAGGTCTTCACCGGCTCGGCGGAATCCGTGGTCAGGAAGCCGTAGGCCTCGATCTCCTCCCAGCCCTTGCTCTTCATCCGCACGCAGGCATGCGGCGTCCAGACACCGGCAAAGAAGGCCAGGGGCCGGCTGTCGTCGAGCGCGAACCAGATGTTCTTGCGGGTGCGCTCGTGGTCCTGGTCGGGCTCAGCGAAGGAGGTGAAGGGGACCAGGCAGCGGTTGGCAGGACCAAGCCAGGGCCGCCAATGCGCATTGGTTTTGCCCTGGGCGTTCGTGGTGTTGCGGACGTTAGTCGTGCCCTTGTCGGGCTCAATCTTAAGCAGCTCCGCGAAGTCGAACTCAGTGCCTTTGGCCCGCAACTTATCGGCTCGTTCGGTCGCCGCCTTAAACAGGGCCTGCTTTGACGTCGGCATGCCCCAGCGCATGTTGCGCATCTCACGCGACCCGTCCTCGGTCGTGACGATCACCGGCGCCGGATAGTCCGGGTAGACGCCCGGCATCGGCGGCTGATTGTTGTTGCGGTCGGTCATGGCCCGGGCCAGACGCGCGACTTCGGCGCGGGCTTCCATGATCGCGTAGAGATTACACATTCGCCCCGCCTCTACTGCCGAAGCGCTCGATCGTTGGCGAACGCCTTGTGGTCCAACAGTTCCGCCAGTTCGTCGGCGTCCTGGATATCGAGGCCGGTCTGAGGGACGTCGCTGATCACGACAGGTTCTCCGGTGAAGAGGTCGAACACTGTCCATCCCTCGCGATCTTCACGGATGTCGTATCGCTGGGGCATGGTCCGCGGTCCTGTCGGCGTCCCGGCATCTAAGGATGGCGTCGAGCGGGGGTCAACGTCGCGGGCCCGCCGGTCCCCTCGGGCGACCGAGGAGATCGAAAAGCCTGCTGAGCGCGGATGAGGATCAGGGGACGTGCAGGTGAGGATCGGGGTCGAGGCTGTCGAGCACGCCTAGCTCCCGCCAGAAGGCTGCCTGCGCCGCCGCTTCCGGCCCCCGGCCCGACGCGTCGAGCACTCGCATAGCTAGGAGATTATCGTGGGCTTTGCGGTTGGGGACCGCGATGCCGACCAAGGTGTCTTCAGGAAACTCGTCGGCCAGGACGATCAGGTACTGACCCAAATGTGCGCTGACGCCCGCGGCGAATTCGTCGTCCGACACGTCGGCGGGCTTCTTGGGATAGGCCAGCCAGAGATAGCGAACGCCCGGCTGGGTCGGGGACGGAACCGTCGACATCCAGAAGGTGCTCTGGTCCTCCTCGAGCAGAATGCTCTTGAGGGAGCCGTAGATCATCCGTCGCGCAAAGCGGTTCTCGGCGGCCAACAGCCGCATGGCCTCTTCGTGCCGTTGCGGATCTGGCGCGTCGGCGTTCCGCGCGCGTCGCTCGGTGTACTCGCGGTGAAACTCGCCGATCACCAGGTCGACGCCCTTCTTGCTGTCCTCGGCTTCCTTGCGGGTGTGTTGGGCGCGCTCCGATATCGCATAGGCCGCCCACGGGCTCTCCCCAAGATGCGCCTTCTCGTCCGCGTCGAGCGTGACGCTGAACCCGCCTCCATTCATCCAATTGAACGTGGCGATGGCCAGCAGGTCCGCCTCTCCGAAAGTGACACCCGGACGGCGGGACAAAGCCGCGGCGCGGCTCGACAAGTAAGCGATCAGGTCCGGGCCGGTGCTGAGGTGGCGCACCAGCAGGTCCAGCGTCTCGCCGTCAAACACGTGGACGAAGTGGTCGCCGATGAATCGCGGACCGACCTGAAAGGGCTGCGGCGTTGCCTCGTCGGAATAGACGAGACCAGGCCAGCCGGGCGGTAAACGGTGGGGGTCCTTGTGGGGTCTTCCGACCGCAATGAGGTGGTAGCGTCGCGCCTCGGGAGGCGGGACATCATAGGCCAGGGGCTCCGTCGCCTTGTGGTCAACGAAGATCCGGCAGTCGGGCCGATCGAGCTGACGCACGGCGCCGGCCAGTTGCTTGACGCTCTCGTCGATGGCGTCGCGCTCCCAGCGCGACCAAGCCAGCGCCACATCGATCTTGCTGTTGAAACGACAGGCCTTGTCCGAGACTACCACGACGTCCTGACCGAACGGGACAATCAGGTCGGAAATCTCCTTGCCCGTCTTGCGAAAGGGGTTGGAGATGGCCCAAGGCCTCAGGAACGTCTCGTTCGCCAGGGTGGCCAGGTAGGTCTCAGAAGCGCTTGGCACGGTCGGTCTCAAACTCGCTAGTTCTGCTTCTGTTCACCTGCTGCTAGTGTAGCCGTCGATGAGCGACCCGCCGATACGCAAGATTATCCACGTCGACATGGACGCCTTCTACGCGTCGGTCGAACAGCGGGATAATCCCGACCTCCGGGGACGGCCGGTGGCCGTCGGCCATGGCGCGCGCCGCGGCGTAGTGGCGGCGGCCAGTTACGAGGCGCGGCAGTTTGGAGTTCGCTCGGCGCTGCCGTCCGTCACGGCGATACGCAAATGTCCGAAGCTGGTGTTTGTGCCGCCGCGCTTCGACGTCTACAGGGCGGTTTCCCGCCAAATCCACGCCATCTTCGCCGAGTTCACCGATCTGATCGAGCCGCTGGCCCTGGATGAGGCCTACCTCGACGTCACCGCCAATAAGACGGGTCTGCCAACCGCGTGGCTGACGGCCAAGGCGATCCGCGCCCGGATCCTGGAAGAGACCGGCCTCACCGCGTCGGCCGGCGTCTCCTACAACAAGTTCCTGGCCAAGCTGGCGTCCGGCCAGCGCAAGCCCAACGGTCAGTTCGCTATCATGCCGGAGGAGGGGGCGGCATTTGTCGAAGCCCTGCCGGTGGCCAAGTTCCATGGGGTCGGGCCTGCCACAGCCGAGCGGATGCACGTCGCCGGCATCCAGACCGGCGCCGATCTGAAGACCTGGTCGCGGCAGGATCTGCAGCACCGCTTCGGCAAGGCGGGGACCTGGTACTACGCCATCGCCCGCGGTCAGGATGACCGAGCCGTGAATCCCAATCGGGAGCGCAAGTCGTCGGGGTCAGAGACGACCTTCGAGGAGGACCTGACCGACCCAGCTCGCATTGAGGCCGGCGTCCTGGCCATGGCCGACGATGTCTGGGCTTGGTGCGAGAAGACCGGCGGGCGCGGCCGCACGGTCACGGTGAAGATCAAGTGGGCCGACTTCCAGCAGTCCACCCGGAGTCAATCGCTGGCCCGGGCGATCGACAACCGCGCGACATTGCACGAGGCGAGCCTTGGGCTGATCCGATCGGTTTTTCCGCCGCCGAAGGGCATCCGACTGGTGGGTGTCACCTTGTCGAATTTCGCCGGGCATCAGGGTAGCGTGGTGCAGGGGCTGTCGCTCCTGCCTGAGTCGGATGCCGCCGCTTGATCCACGTAGACCCAAATCCGCAGGATGCGGCCGATCTTGAAGTCCTGGCCACCAGGCTTGAGGCCACCGGGGCCTATCGCGTGCTCCGCAAGCTCGCGTCTCGGCCGACCATTGAGCCCCCGCCCGGCGTCAAGGTGCGACAGGGCCTGTTCGTCGACACCGAGACGACGGGCCTCGATCCTGCACGCGACGAGATCATCGAGCTGGCGATGGTGCCCTTCACCTACAGCCTTGACGGTCAGGTCTACGCTGTGGGCGAGCCGTTCCAGCAACTGCGAGAGCCGTCAAAGCCCATCCCGGCCGAGATCACCGCACTTACCGGGATCGACGACGCGATGGTCGCGGGCAAGCGTATCGACCCCGATGAGGTCGCCCACGCCGCCGCGCCGGCGTCGCTGGTGGTGGCCCACAACGCCGCCTTCGACCGCAGATTCCTCGAGCGGTTCTGCGAGACCTTCAACACCAAGCCCTGGGCCTGTTCGATGAGTCAAATCGACTGGGCAGCGGAGGGCTACGAGGGGACTAAGCTGGCCTATCTCGCGGGCGGCGCCGGGTTCTTCTACGAACGCCATCGGGCGGCCCATGACTGCCTGGCAGCAATCGATCTGCTGGCTCGCGTGCATCCGCGAAGTGGCCGGACAGGCCTAGCGCAGCTGCTGGAGCGGGCGCGCGCGCCGACCTTCCGGATCTGGGCCGAGAACTCGCCCTTCGATCTGAAGGACATCTTGAAAGCGCGAGGATATCGCTGGAACGGGGAGGGGAGCGGCGCGCCTCGAGCTTGGTACATTGATGTCGCCGAGGGCGCCCGAGAGGCCGAGATGGCCTTCTTGAAGGCGGAGATCTATCGCGGTGAGATCGAGCTTCTGGCTCGGAAGCTGGACGCCTACGATCGCTTTTCCGATCGTATCTGACCGACCGGGAGAGTTTTCGCCCTCAGCGCACACTGGCGACGACATAGGTCCGCGCGCCGGGCGGAAGCTTAATTCCGCAGTTCAAGCTGGCCAATCGCTTTGCCTGGTCCACAGCTGACCTCGAGAAATCGAACGCCACGCCCCTATCATTGCGCCAGGCGCCGAACCCTTGGTCAAACAGGATTTCGACGACTCGGCCGCTCTTGAGGTGAAGGGTCAGGCGGCGCCCGTGCTCGGGATGGGTCAATTGTATATCCAGCTTCATGCCGAGCGCCGTGGCGTAGAATTTCAACGCGCCAAGGCGATCGTCTTCACGGCGCCAGTCGCTGTCCAGCCACTGTGTTGGCCGGGTCGATGGCTCCAGCGGAAACGTGTTGATGCGGACGGGCACGACCTTCGTGGATGTGCCCTTCAGCTTCGAAAGCGTGTCGAGACAAAGCCGAGCTGTGGCAGGTGATTTCAAATATCGGTCTTCATAGGTGATCTCGACCACTTCATCGCCCGCGGGCACGCCCAGCCCGACGAGCATTTGCCCGATGACGCCGGCGAGCCGATCGCCGAATCCGGAAATAGGGCCGTCGGCTTCCGCGCGAAGGTCGACCAGCATGGCGCCAGCGTTCTCGCGCAGGCGGCCAAGGTCGACAGGTGCGCCCTGCCAGGCCAGCGGCGCCTCAAAGCGGACGATCGGCGCGGTGTCCGGTGCGCCCCAGGCGGACGAGGCCGACCAGGCTGCCGGATCTCGAGACGCGAAGGCCAGCGCTGGACCGGCCGGACGACGGACCTCGGCGACCAGCCGCGCACCATTGGCGAAGGCACGCTGTTCGCCTTCTTCGAGCGCCACCCCCCATCGATTGACCTGATCTCGCAGCTGCAGCCGCTGCGCGCCGTTCAGCTGTTCAATGGCGCCGCGCTCAAGCGCCAAGGTGACCTTCCGCCCGCGCGCCGCCCAGTGCTTTGCGAGGGCGCCCGCCGGCCATGCCTCAAGGCTCGCCGGGTCGATCGGTCCGCCGAGGTACAAGACAGCCTGATCGCCTCCCGCCTCAAGGGCTCTGCGCAGCTCGTCGAGCGTGTCGACGCTGAACCGCGCGTCATTGGAAATTCGATCTTCCTCCGCGGGGCTGGCATCGGCGAGAAGACGCTCCCGAACTAGAGCGAGGGCCGGACGTCGATCAAGGCGTTCGACTTCCTCATCCGTAAGGTTGCCGATCAGGACGCACGAAGGACATCCGCGCACGCAGCCTTCCACTTTGCAGTCCAGGATGTCTTCCGCTTCGACGATTAGATCGGCGAACAGTTCCTGCGCCTTCACCGAAAACCCCGCGCCGCCGCTGGCCTTGTCGTGCAGGAGAATCGACATCGTCTGACCGGCCATGGCATCGAGCCGAGGCTCCGCTGCGACCCCCATCTCATCAGCATCAACGCCAAGCGTTCTGGCGAGGGCCTCGCGAAGCGCAATTCCGAGCGCGAGCGCACCGCCGCGCTCGGGCCAGCCGGCGGGTTGAAACTCAAAGACGTCCGTGCGGATCTCGTGGCCGAGCCTTAGCCCGTCCTTTCGGGCGAACGGCTTGCCCGATCCCTCGCAGGGGTTGGTTTTGCCAATCAGGGGCCGATGAGGCTGCCCAGGATCGTAGCCGTCTGCGCGGCCGCAGTAGAGGCAGACATCATAGCCAAGGCCGGTCGGTCCGGCGTTGCAATAGAACACCGTGCCGTCCTGGTCCGCCCGCCGTCGGCCGCGCGTAGGGTCGAACAGCGACAACCAGGGTGCTCCACGGGCTGACACCCGAGTCGGCTCTGGCGGCACGAAGGTGATGACGTCGGCATCAGCGTGGGGCTTCTCGCGGAGATCGGCCGCAAAGCCGGCAGGCTCCAGGAATTCGAACCACTCAGCGCTGGTGGATTGGCACGCCGGGCAGTGAAGCTGGTTCGGATCGAGGTTCTGGCTTGTCCCGCCTTCACCGCACCGATTGCACCGCCACCGATGCTTGATCGCCTGTACTTCGCGGACGCCGTCAGGGTTCGCAGGCCGCCGCCAGTTTAGCGTGACCCCCGCTGATCTATGCACCAGGCCATCGAGGACGACCTCTGAGCCGGGCGCATACTCGCGGATCGCCATGTCGAGGCTGCGTTGTGGGAAGGCGTTGAACCGGGATCGTTCCTCGGTGCGTTCCTCGCCTGGAATTGGGGGATCCTGGCGGCTGACGAACTGGACGACGTCGGTCGGGAAGCCGTGGCTCGGGAGCACCCCGCGGCCGGCCAGGACGCCGAGCAGATAGTCTCCGCACATCCGCTTCAGCTGGATGGCGAGGTTGTCGGCGGCCGGCTTGTCGTCGCCGCGGCCGGCGGCGAGCTCTTGAACGACCCGCCACTGCGCAACGAAGGCTTCTCTGGCCTTTTCGATCGCGAGCGCGGCGATTTCGCACACGCCGCCGTCGCCCTCGAGATAGGAGCCGCGGGTCAGCCGCAGGAGATCCTCCGAGAAGCGGACGCCCGTCGCCGGATCCCTCATCCACGCGGCCAAGAGGGCCGCCGGACAATCGGTCTGTTCGGCGACGCCGACCTCTTCCAGGCAACCGAAGAAGGTCCCGGCTTCCATTTTGAGGGCGTTGGCCCCACGCTCCTGCACGAAGGCGGCGAACAGAAACGCATTAACGTGGCGCTGGACGACCACTGTGCTCTGGAGGGCGACGGACGGGGCGGCCATTCCACGACCGAGGTATTTGATGGGATTTCGGAAGGCGTCTCGCTCGAGTGGCCGATCGCGACAGAACGTGAAAGCCAGCGAAAGCGCTTGGCCTCGGCGTCCAGCCCGCCCAACACGCTGCCGATAGTTGGCGATCGACGGCGGCAGGTTGGTCATCATCACGTGCGAGACCGAGCCGATGTCGACGCCCATCTCCATCGTGGTTGAGCAGTTCAACACGTTAATTTCGCCGGCCTTGAACTCGCTCTCGTAGCGCCGGAGCTTCGATGGCGGTTGCTGGGCGGAGTGCTCGGCAGACCTGAAATAGTCGGAGAAGTGCGCGATCCTGTCGCCGACATCGGTCCATGCGCCCAGCGCCCTCATCCTGGCGATCGCCGGATCAACATCGAGCCACGCCTGAATGGTGGCCTTCGCCTCAGCCGGCGGCAGGTCCTGGGCAGCCCCGCGAAAGGGCAGGGGAAGCCTTGGCAGCTCGATCGGCTCGGCTGCGACCGCCCGCCGCCCTCGGGCCTTGGCCCCATAGGGGGTGAAACCGCGGAAACTTGTGTCCAGCGCGCGGCGGGTGATCGGGCAAAGGAACCCGGCTACCAGCGGCGCGACGTGAGCTTTGGACAGGTCGAGCGCCCGGGTTGCGGCCGTCGCCTGTGCGAAGAGCGGCGACAATGCGTTCCAGGCTGCGTCGAACACGTGGTTGAACAGCTCGCGATTGGTCAAGTCATCCATGGACCGGCCGGAGACCTGTTCGAGCAAGGTTACGACCATCGGCAGTCGGCCGAGCGCGCCGGGGCCGTACCTCGGCCATCGCACCTCGAACGACGCCAGGCGGCGATCAGGACGGTAGATCATCTCGCGTGGCGAGGCCTTCGGGGGGATCCAATGGAGAACTTCGCGAGCCACGCGGATCGCCGAGCGACCTCGGGCGATGAAGGTGACTAGCAGGTACAGAAATTCACGCCAGTCGGCCGGCGCGAAGCCCAGCTCGGTCCACGCCTGCGGCGTCACCGCATCGGGAATCCGATCAATATCGTCGAAGCGAAGGCGAGCCAGGCCCATGGTTTCAGGCGCGTTGGCCCGCGGCGGGCGACGGATGAACTCACGAAGGAGCAGAAAATCGGCGACGTCGCGGACATTGTCGAAGCGCGCGGGATCGCGCTTCGACCACACGTCGTGCATCCACACGCGGACTTCTGGGCGTTCGCTGAGCAGGTCCACCATTCGCGCCCACGGAATGCCGGCCAGGCCCGCCTCGGCGAGAGCCTGCCGCTCCTTGCGAAGGTTGCTGAGCATGCCGTCGATGACGTCGCTGGTGCCCGCGTGAGGCTCCAAGGCCCGCAATTCCTCATCCTTCTGAGCGATCTTCGCCGGATCGGCGCCGGCGGTCAGGGCGTCCTGGACGGCGTGATAGATGAACGCCCGCACGAAGTTGCGCTCGGAGGCGACCTGCAGCTTCGCCGAAAGACGCGCCGTACCTTGCCGGCTGTCGGTGAAGGACAGGAGTTGCCGTCCCGCTACGGGCGGCGCGACCTCATGACTCCATCGGTCGGGATCATCTGCGTTCGGCGCGCGCGCCGCGCCCTCCAGAAGGATTGGCGTCGCCGTGCCGAGGATGAACGGGGCGGCGAACCGGATCGGGCGAAGTAAGTCCCCGCCGGGTAGAGCCTGGGTATTGCATGCTGGGCAGTAGTGGGGCTCCACGTAGTCGTAGGCCGACAGTCTTCGTAGGTCAGGCGCCTCGCGGTCGTGGACCCGCCCCGTCTTTTCCTCGACCCAAAGGTAGCGCATGGGCCCCCGATGGTCGGATATGGCAATCAGTCGGCGGTCACCCCGCACGAGGACAACGGGCTCAGCGTCTTCATCGCCGTCCTCCGTCTCATCAGTGTCCCGATCGACATCGAGGGCGAAGTCATCAATGGATCGGCCCGTCAGCGGTCTCACCAGGCGGTCGGCGCTGGTTTCCTGGACGCTGAGATAAGCTTCGCCACAAGCTGCGCATGAGAGCACCTCGAAGAGGGGCGCGCCACATCGGCAGACGTCGGCCGCCTGGTGATGAATCGCACCGAACGGCCAGTTCGTCGGCCGCGGCAGATGGCATTGCGAATTGAGGCACGACCACAATCCCGGGGCCGCGCGATGGAAGCTGTGTACTCGCATGGGGGCGAGGCGATCCCCGGTGTCGGAAACCGCGTTGGCGAGGCCCAAGGCCAGGGTCGAAGTGCTGTAGCCAAGGTCTTCCGCCACCCGCGCGACGCGCGACCAGGGCGTTGGACCAGCGTAGATGCTCTCGATCAGCGGGCGGACCTTCGGGTGGCCGCCGAGGTGGGCGAATGCGTCTCGGTCTTCCAGGCGACCATCGTGGAGGGGTGGGAGATCTGGCCGACGCGTCCTGCCCTCCACAACGTGAACTCGGTCAAGCGGCGCACCTGACACGTCCGCCAGGAATTGCCGAAGGGCGTCGGTAATGTCGGCGCCCACGCCGATCGTCGCCGATGTCGCGATAAACCGGACTTCGGCGGGATCGACGCCGAAGGCCAGGCAGACCCGGCGGAGGAGCAGGGCGATCTCCGCCGCATTGGCCCCAACATAGGTGTGGGCCTCGTCGAGCACGATATAGCGAAGCTTCCCGTGGGACTTGGCTCGGATCGGCGCATCCTGCGGCCGCAGCAGCATGTACTCGAGCATGGTCACGTTGGTGACCAGGATCGGTGGAGGCGATTCCCTCAGCACCTTCCGGTCCTGGACGCACTCTGGCCGAGGGAGGTGTGCGCTGGCTTTCACGCGGTCCGGCAACAGACCATTGTAGAGCGCGAAACGGATCTTCCCCTCGAACGGCGCCGTCCAGGCCTTCAGCCGCTCCTCCTGGCTGGCGATCAGGGCGTTCAGTGGATAGAGCATGATCGCCTGCACGCCTTCGAGGCGGTGAGACGATGAGGCCGCCTGCTGGGCGAGGTCATCGAGGATCGGGACCAGGAAACACTCGGTCTTGCCCGACCCCGTGCCGCTAGTGACAAGCACAGAGTTCGCTTGGTCCTGCGCGCGGATCAGTTGCCACGCTTTGAGCTGGTGGACGAACGGCTTCTGGCTGCGCAGAAACCTTCGGTCGGGGGGCTCCGCGCCATCGAGCGCCGCCACCAGACTGGGCTGAAGCAGGTCGCCAGACAAGTCGTCCAAGGTCTCCTCGGCGACTTGGTAGGGAAGGGCGGCCTCCAGGATCGGCTCCTGCAGCAGGCCGCCGAGGTTGGGGTCTTCCGATGAGAACCGCCGTCGAACTTCATCGGCCAGCCCGGCGTGATTTAGCCCCGTTTGACCGAGCATGGCTTCGGCCGAACGGCGGCGGATGTCGTCGAGGGAGTCGAAAATGGTCATGGGACACACACGAGACTGTCGCCGCGCGCCAGGGCTGAGAGCGCGGCGGCGTACATATCGTTGAAGGAGACGGGTTCTTCGGCTCGGGCGTTTCGCGCGGTGAGCACTTGTCGGTCTGTTAGAGTGACTTTGCCGGCGGCGGAGAGGGCGCAGGCGCAGGCCGCGTCGAGTCCTTCCCAGTGGGCGGACATGAATGACGAGAAATTCGGCAGCAGACCCTGAACGCCGTCCGGCCGGAAGCACGACGCCCGCGAGGGGTCCGCAGCCAATGCTTTGATCCTGGGATCCCGCTCGTTGATGTCGGCCCGAACGACGCGGCCTTGCGCGGCCTGAAAGATCGTGGGCGGCGTTTCCTGGACCACGTCAACCAGCTGACAGAACGTCATCACAACCCGCAGCCCAGGGTCCAAGTTTGCGATGTTTGTTGCGGCGGACCGGACGCTACTCTGTGCGATCGTCATCGCCATGTTGGGGTCGAGGCCGCGGTCCTTCAGGATCTGGGCGAGACTGGCTTCCTGTCGCTGAAACCCTTCCGCCCAGGCGGTCACCGGCGCCGCTGCCCACAGAAATGGAAGATCGCGTTCCAAGCCCCAGATTGCGGCGCGATGCTCGTCGCTGGGCGCACCGGCCAACAAGGCCGCGAGGGCGCTGGGGTTCGCCGCCAAGCGCTTCAATGGGTCAAGCGCAGAGGGTGGAAGCCCGTCCAGCTGGGAGACCAAGCGTTGAAGGTAGGCGTGATCGGCCTCGACATCGGTACCAGTCCCGCTCAGGTGGCCAAGGGCGCTATCGATCGCCTCCCCCCGGTCGCGAGCGACAGACAGCATACACGCGCGTTGAAGCGCGCTGTGGCGCGGATCAGGGACGATGGGGCCGGCTTGGACGAAGGTCGGTCGCCCGATAATCCGACGTGCTTGGCGCAGAATCGCTACGCCCGGGCCAATGAGCGCGGGCGGCATCAGCGCGAATTCCCGACCGTCGGAGAGTTCGTGGTAGCCCGGGTTGAGGATCGAGAACCATTCCAGGCGGCGATCAGCGTTCTGGCCGGTCAGCGCGGCGCCGGTTTTGACAAAGACGAGCCCCGCGGCGTTTTGCTCGATTGTCGACGAGTAGCGGCCGACCATCAGTCGGGCGTTCGCGCTGCGGCCGAATTCCACAACGACGTGGTCATCGAGGTCGCGACCGCCACTTAGCAGGCGCGCTACGTCCTCCGTCAGCGACCAAAGCGGAAGCTCGTCGTCGAAGTCTATCCGGGCGTGACCGCCCGAAGGGCCCGTCAGATAGAGTTGCTCGCGGCCTTCTCCGAACGCCGCAGCGCCTCGAAGGTCGTCGATCATAACGGGCGCCCGATCGTCAAACATGCGGCCGTCAGGCCGGAAGAAGGCCACCGCGCTATAGCGTGGGCGCAAGAAAAGCCTCACCGTCGGCACACCAGGGCCGGCGAGGTCGATCGCGATCCGCCTCTGAGGTTGGCCATTCACCTCAAGATCGAGACGCCGGGGACCGCCGGCTGACGTGACCTGGTCGGTTTGCACCAAGGACAGCGCCCAGTCGGCGGCGCCGCCAAGTTCAATTCGCGTGCGGAAATGGCCGTTGGGCGCGGATGTGATCGACAGATCTGCGGGCAGAGCGACAAAGCGAAGGCGGTCCCGCAGAACTCCGCTCGGTCCATCCCGCCAGATGGTCTCGATCAGGCCCAGGGCGCCGATCCGGCCCTGCCATGGCCGCCAGGATGGCTCCCCAACGGGCCGCCAATAGAGTTCCCCAGCGGGCGGGTCCTGCGCGCGGCGTCCGGCGCCGGCGCGAACTGACAAGGTTGGAGATCCAAGGAACACCTGCAATCCGGGCCCATCGCCTTCGACGCCCCGGAGCAGCGTTCCATCGGCAGCAAGGTGTTCCATCCGCTCATTGTCGGCGCCGACGTCGACACGATACGCATCGCCACCCGGGCCAATGAGGAAAAGCGCCGCCGTTGCCTCATACAGCGTGAAGCCGACGCCGCGGCCGAAGGGATCAATACGTTGCCTGCTGTCGGCAAGCTTGACGTCGTAGCCGGAAGGAACGGCGCAGAAGACCCTCTTGCGGCGTGTCCGCACCGACCCTTGCCCGAGGAACACCAGGCGCTGTGGGGGGGCGGTAGGCTCATCACCAGCCTGATCGGCAAAGACAAGCACCTCGCCGCGAAGGGCTGCGCCCCCCGGCCACACCATTGTGCTCGCAGAGGCGCCAGATCGGAGTTCGAGCTCGAGATCGACGTTGAAGCCGATTGGGACTTCGAAGTCTCGGCCACCCCGCGCACGGCAAAGCCAGTGCTGGTCCTGATCGGTCGGCGGGTCGATCAAGCCAAGTTCGCCAGCCAACATCCCGGCCAACGCATTTGCAGGCCGAACCCGAAGCCGGCCATCGCTTGGGCGAAAACTCGTCCGCCTGAGGTCGACTTCGCCCGCCATCCGCACCGTCGCCGCCGGGATCCACTGATCAAGCTCCCGCACAAGCAGGCGGGTCGCGATCGCCCCTTCGCCAGCGATCCGTCCGGACGCGGCGCTGACGAGATCGTCGAGAAGCCGCCGTGCCCCTTCACCGGGAAGGACGATTGGAAGTTCATCACGCCAGTTCGGGCGCGCGCCGTCGAGCCAAGCTGTCGGCGGGACGCCCTTCGGCGCCTGGGCCAGCGCATCGGCTTTGAGGTTCAATATGGCCAGGACCAATTCCGCGCAAAGCGCGTGAAATTCGGCGTGGTCGTATGTTCCCAGATTTTCGCCCATCGACCGCGACAAGGAGTCGACAGCCTCTTCGCTCGGTGCTTCGGCGGTTTCCGCTTGGGACAACAGTCGCGCCAAATGCTGCGCGATACGGCTGTTTTCTCGTGACTCGAGCAGCCTGGTTGGAAAGCCGCCTTCCAGTGCGAGCGACATCAAGCGAAGTTCGCCGTGAGCGGCCCTACGGGGCTTTCGGCCCCACCACTTGAGCCCGTCGGTCGCTAGCGCCTTACGCGCTGGATGCGACAGGCCGATAGGGTAGGGCGCGTCCCAGGAATAGCCTCCGCCGGCGTACTCGCGTCGGAACCATTCGGCAAAATAGAGAACGAAGGCAGCCGCGCTGCGGTCATTGGCCTGCTCCAGAGCGCCGCGACCATGCAGGTAGTCTAGCCGCTGGCGCAGCGCGGCGAATTCAACGTCGCTGACGCCGTAACGGTAGAGGGGCTGATCCGGCGCTTTCGCTCGGGCCCTGATCGTCTCGACAAGATCAGCCGGAGCGGGTGCGATCTCTAAATTTTGCAGAGGCGCCTCGATGGGCCGCGGCGCGGGTCGGGCATGAATTGATGCAGCGACCTGGCGCTGTAGCTCAGACACGCCGGGCCCGGACAACCCAGAAAGCTCTTCGTTGAGGGCCGTCAACGCGGGAAGGTCGCCTCGGGCTGACCAAAGACGGGCGCGCAATGCAGCGAGATTGACCGTCTTAGTGCCCGACACTCCCCTTCTCCCCGTCGTTAGTGTGAAGCTATGCCGCAGCAACGCCTGGCTGCAATCCCACCTGCCGCCGAAACCCGGCTTGACCGGCCCGGCGGATAATCATAGTTTCTTTATGCATATAGAAACCCAATGGGTCAAGAAAGTTTATTGATATGGCTGATGATGGCCGCCAGGGCGGCGGCAAGCGCAGGTGGGGAGCTGAGCAGCGGCTCGAATTTGTCGAGCTGCGGGCGTTTTGGGATGGCTCGCTGAACAGGGGTGACATCCGCGAGCAGTTCGGCGTCTCGGCGCCGCAGGCGTCGGCTGACATTGCCGCCTACATGGATCTCGCACCGGGCAACCTGGTCTACGACGGCAGCCTGAAGTGCTACGTTTCGGCGGGCGATTTCACCGCGCGGTTAGTCACGCCGTCTGCAGAGGCCTACCTGCGCCAGTTGATCGAAACCCACGTCGGGGCGGGTCATCAGGGCAACGCGTGTCTGATCGCCGCGCCAAGTTTCGCGACGACACCCATGCCGGGACGGGCGGTCGATGCCCAGGTCCTTCGCGCGCTGCTGGCGATCATGCGACAGCAAGCCTCTGTCGAGATTTTCTACCAATCAATGAGCGCGGCGCGACCGGCGCCCCAGTGGAGACGGGTCACGCCCCACAGCCTGGCAACGGACGGGCTTCGTTGGCACGTCCGGAGTTATTGCCATGAAGACAACAGTTTCAAGGACTTCGTACTTTCGAGAATTCGCGATTCTCGATCGCTTGCAGAGGCAGGACCGCTCGGGTCCAGCGACATCGATTGGAACACTTCGACCGATGTTTGCCTCGTTCCCAATCCAGATCTCTCCTTAGAGCAGCAGGCGGCCGTGGACTGGGATTACCAGATGGGCAGAACCGGGGTGCTGAAACTCAAAGTGCGGCGGGCGCTGCTGTATTACCTGCGTCAGCGCCTGCGGCTCGACGTGCCATATGATCGGCCGGCCGAGAGGCCGGTGGTCTTGGCAGACTCCAGGCGCTTCGACGAGGAAATCGATCGAGCAACGGGAGCGGTGGACTCACGCTGATGTCTGACTGAGGAGAGCCTATGGGACGACCGGTTCACTATAGCGCGGAGGTGCCAGCAAGGTGCCAGGCCCTCATCGACATGCTGGTCGGACGCGTCGAGGAAGATTCAGATCCCCAGGGAAAATGGGGCGGCCCCCTCAAGACGACATTCCTTTTGGCCATGGCCACGCCGATGCTCGTTCTTCCGATTGAGCGGATCTTCAAGCCGCAGGGCCAGAACAAGCACTTCGTGGCCGACGACATCAGCCTCGATCCGAGCCTGAGCAAACAGGTCGCCGAGGTTTTCGCTGCGGATCGGCAATTTGCCTCCACCCCCATTTTCGAAGCTGGGACATGGACCTACATCACCAGCTGCGAGCCCTTCGATGTTGGTCACGACTGGCCTCAAGGACGCCTCGACGAGCTTAGATCCGATGCGGCCGCGACCGCGGCGGCGGAGGCCAGCGCTCGAGACGTCCTGTTGGCGCTAAGGAACGCCTTGGCCCACGGCGGCGTCACCTACCTCGACCGCGACGGCGGCCACACCCAGTTTGCCACCAACATGCTGGGCTTTGCGAGCTTCGCCTCGGGAGGGGGAGCGGCGAAGCTACGCCTGGTCCGCGCTACAGTGCCGGGCTTCGAGCGGTTCCTTCGGCTCTGGGCCGAGTGGCTTTCCGCCGCCGGTGTGACGGCCGACCTCCGGGACCGCGGGCCCGGATATTTCATGCACGCTGCCGAATAAACAGCAAAGTGAGGCGGCGGGTCCGGCCCCAACTCGGGGCGGTCAAATCCCCGTTCCCTTGCGAGCGATATATGAGCGATCAAACTCTCCTGCCCAACCCCAACATCGATCCCCAGGGCGCGTTCGTTCGAGCGTTCACGCAGCGTTGGGGCCTTACGGCCTCTCCGGTCTTCGTTGAATTCGAAGATCGCGGGTACGAGCCGAACAACTGCCATATCTCGGTCAAGCATCTGGTGCTCGAAGCTAACGGCAGGCGGGTGCACGGATGGGCGCTGTGGGAATATTCCGACTTTTTAGTCGCCGAGTTTCACAGTGTCTGGGAGCGACCGGATGGGCAGCTAGTGGATGTGACGCCTCCGAAGTTCGGCGCGAGTCAGGTCTTATTCGTGGTCGATCCGACCTGTGAAATCGAAGCCGAGGACGGCACCTATCTTTTCCACACCGATCGCACGACGATTCCACACATCCCGTTTTCTTTGCAGGGCAACCCGACCGAATATTCCCATTGGCGAATTGCTGACGATCACCCTGAATTGGTGCGGTACTGCAGCAAGCTCGGTCTTCCTGATACGTCGCCGCTGTAGTCCGCGCCCGGGGGGAATTTCATGGTTGTAGCCGAGAAGGTGGAGCGGCGGGATCTACCGCTGGACACGGTGGAGGTGGTGCTCCGTGAGGGTCACCTGGACTCCGCTAGGGACGTGCGGTTCAACGACCAGATCCTGCAGCGCGTCGCCCTCCGGCTCACCGAAGATGCGATCCGCGAGACTGGATGGGAGGGCGGGCGCGTGCTCCGAGCCCAGGTCGGGCCGTTCTACGTCCGCGCCTTCTTTAGCCGTCCACGCCGCGCCATGGTCGTCAGCTGGTATGACCGCCCGGCCGGACGGCGGTTAGCGCGCGAGACGTTGCCGCTCCTGAGCGAGCCCGAGTTCTTCGAGGGCTCGCTGATCGGCCGAGCCCGCATCGTCGGGGTGTTCCTGGCGGGTGCGATTTTGACCCCGATCTCTGAAGACGCCGTCCAGAAGAGCAAGGTCGGCCACCACCTGGTCGAGCTTGAGACCCGCCTGATCAATGCGGTGGACGACGTGGCGGAAGCCGCAGCGAAGAAGGCACTGGCCGACTTCGGCCTCGATGGGCGCGTGGAGCGCCATGGCAGCACGCTCTCGGTGACCCTGACACTTCCGCCGGGACGAATTGAACTTCGGCCGCCGGACGGTCCAACCGAACCGCCGAAAAGGCCGCGCAGGAAGAAGCATAAGAGTCGCCGCTAGACATAAGGCGGTCGACCTATTTGCGATAACGCTTCTTCTCGGCTGAAGGCACCAGGCGCTAATTCAGTCTCCCGGATCACCACACATAACGTCCCCTCGTGGCGCCCAAGGGATAACAACATCCACCATATATATGATAAAGGACATTATCATATATAGGAGGGCTGGGCGGATGGCCATGACGCCGGAGCAGCGCGAGGAGGTCGAAAAGACCATCGCGGCCAATTGGGCCTATCAAGAGAGCCTCGTGACGGACCGAGTGCCCGGTCGGCCGGAGTTCAAACTCGCGCTCGTCCAATCCGAAGAGGACCCGGCGCTGTTCTCGGCCGAGGTTCAATCAGAGCTTCGTGCATCAAAAAGCGCGCTGGAGAGCCAGGACGTCGAAGTCTACGCCGCATTCATGGTCATGGATGCCGTAGGTGGCGGCGGCGGCTACGTCGGTGAGTACGTTATCCCTCTCGCGAAAATCGCCTCCTTGATCATCACAGGCGTGGCCGGGGCGTGGCTCAAGGGAAAATTTGGCCGCAAAGTCCGAATTGAGTTTTTTGCAAACGGCGCGATCAAGAAGCTCCAAGCCAGCTCTGTTGAAGAGGTGGCTGCTGTGATCGAAATGGCGAGGGCTCAGGGAGAACCTCGGCCATTGAAGAAGCCGAAGTGAACCAGCTCGTCCCGCTCTCGCATGAGCCACAGCTACCGGTCCTCGTTGCGGCCGCTGGCGAGCGCGCACAGGTCCGCTTCCTCGAATTTTTCGCCGCGACCATCCGCAACGTCAACACGAGACGGGCCTATGCCCGCGCCGTCGCCAGTTTCCTGGCCTGGTGCGAGGGCAGGGGAGTGACCTCTATCGTCGGTATCCGGCCTCTCCACGTCGGATCCTACATAGAGGCCCTAAGCCTCGCCCGATCGGCGCCGACGGCGAAGCAGCACCTGGCCGCAATCCGCCATCTGTTCGACTGGCTGGTGATGGGCCAGATCGTGCCGCTGAATCCGGCCGCCTCGGTGCGCGGGCCATCCCACAGCGTTCGCCGGGGGAAGACGCCGGTGCTCGATCCGATGGAGGCTCGCCAGCTCCTCGATGCGATCGATATCTCCACGCCCGCCGGCCTGCGCGACCGGGCGCTGATCGGGCTGATGGTGTTCAGCTTCGCCCGCGTGGGCGCCGCCTTGGGGATGAAGGTTGAGGATGTCTACGTCCAGAACCGGCGCCTGTGGGTCCGGCTGCACGAGAAGGGCGGCAAGATCCACGAGATGCCCTGCCACCATACGCTGGAGGACTATCTCGAAGCTTATCTCGACGGCTGCGCCTTGCGCGGTGATCCCAAGGGGCCGCTGTTCCGCACCATCGAGCGGGGCAGGGCGGTGTTAACCACCACACCGCTGCCCCAGGCCAATGCCTACGCCATGATCGGCCGCCGCGCCGCCGGCGCCGGCATCGCCACCAAGATCGGAAACCACACCTTCCGCGCGACGGGCATCACCGCCTACCTCAAGAACGGCGGCACGCTGGAGAACGCCGCGGCGATGGCCAACCACGCCTCGACCCGCACCACGCAGCTTTATGATCGGCGCTCCGACCAGATCAGCCTAGATGAGATCGAACGTGTCCGCATCTAAGCCGGAAGGTGATCCGCCCAGCCCGGCCAGCTTGGGCATCGTTCGCAAAAGAAGACAGCACCACGTCTGGCAGCAGTACCTCCGGGCGTGGGCAACGGATGGTGCGGTTTTCTGCCTGCAAAACGACCGCATTGAGTCGAGGGGTACGTCGGTCGTCGCCGTCGAAAAAGATTTCTACAAGCTGGCTGATCTGGCCGACGGTGATCTCGCAGTCATCCGCTTTCTCGCGATCGACGGCGCAAACGCTATCGCAAAGCCTGTCCACGAAAATTTTCTGCGGTTGCTCATGCGGCCCGGCCTTATGCTGAATGCGCTGAAAGCCAAGGGTGCCGATCCGGCCCTGATCGACGAGCTCCTGGATATAACCCGCACAAACATTCTTGAAGAATATCAGACGCTCATCGAAAACAATTTCGGACCGCTGCTCGATATTGCCCTATCAGGCGACCTCTCGTTCTATGATCGCGACGACGACTGCATGTCCTTCGCCCTATATATCGCTACGCAATATATGCGAACGAAGGGCATCAAGACGAAGGTTGTGGAGCTTGTGCTTCGTAAGAATAACCTCGACCTAAGTCGAACATGGGACATCCTCGCTCATATATTTGCGACAAACATCGCCTCGACCATTTACGTGGCCCGCAAGCGTCAGGCCTTAGTACTTCTCCGGAATGAAACGTCCGTCCCGTTCATCACGGGCGATCAGCCGGTAATCAATCTGCACGCGGCGACACCGGCCGCAGCGGACAAACTCGTGCTGTATTACCCGTTGTCGCCACACCTTGCCCTTGTGCTGTGCGAGTTGGATGAGCCGCCCCCACTGCCGGAAGGGCCCCTATCTGAAGCGACCGTCGCCGATCTAAACCGGCGGATCGTCAAGGCGGCGCACCGGCAGGTCTTCGGCGACACTGAGGCGGCGCTGCTGGCGTCCAAGGAACTAGCCTTGGCGGATGGGCTGCTCCGGCCCTCAAGTGGAACAGACGACGATGGATGATGACATCGCGACGGTTCCGGAGCCGTTTCGGACAGAGCTTCTAGCGTTCGAGGCAGCCGCTGAAGCGGTTCTCACCGGGTATGGCCAGGAGCTCGAACGCACGCCGCCGCCCGAATTCATCTACCACTACACCACGCCCGGCGGCCTCGAGGGCATTCTCGAGACGGGTACGATCAGGCTGAGCGATGCTTATAAGCTCAATGACACGAGCGAAATCCGACATGGCTTTTCAAGGTGCGTTCACCTGCTGAACGAGCGCCTGTCCACGGGCCACGAAGCCGAACGGACCTTTGCCATATGGATGGCCGAGGCATACGACAAAGGCATCGTTGAAGAGGTGGGGCGGCTGTTTGTCGGGTCTTTCAGTTCGCTGAAGGACGATCTCAGCCAATGGATCGGCTACGCCGACGGCGCCAAGGGCTTCCATCTGAGCTTTGAAGCTGCACCGCTCGAGCAAGCGTTCGTGCCACAAGGCGTGGCGTTTCCCATCAGCTACGATGCGGCGAAATTGGATGATCTCCAAGGGCAGCTTGTCCAGCTCGTTCAACCTCTATTGCTCAGGCCTATCGGGGCCGGTTTCACACGAACGGCGCTGAACGACTATTTTCGCTTCCTGCACACGCGTCTGACATTTTTTGCGATGCGAGCGGCGCTCTTCTTTAAGCACGACACCTTCCACGCCGAGGCCGAGTACCGCTTCCTTGAAATCCGACAGTGGAACGCGCCGACCGCGGGCATCAGGCAACGCCAACGGTCGGGTGAAACGATCGATTTCACCGAGTATGGTTGGGCCCTAGCAGCGGCTACCACGCTTCGCGAAATCATGGTGGGTCCGGGCGCCGATTTCGAGACCGCCTCCTCGCTCGCACGCCAATGGCTTGACCGTGCGGGCTTCGTCGACGTGCCGGTGACGCGGTCAAGGAGTCCGTACCGGGCTCTTTAGATCGCGCCCGCACGCTTCGCCGACGCCTCCACCGTTGCAAAGAAACGCACGCCTTGAGCGCGATAGCGATCAGTCCAGCCACTGCGCTCACCAGGCCGGTAACGGCTCCCAGCAGCTCGATGACAGAATGGTCGATCACAGGGACTCCAGACATCAGGTCGAAGCGCCACCATGGCGTCACGACCTAGCGGCTCCGATTGTCCACCCGCATTTTTCGCGTCGGATGAAGCGGCCCGCTTCTTTGACTCCTTGTGCTGTAAGGGATTTCGAGCGCGGCTCTGACCCTGAACTAATTCAGGGGAAGCGCGCGAATCACTCTGCTCAGAACGCGAATGCCTCCTGCCCCCGTCGCCTCGGTGAAGGTCGCCCTGTCGCCCGGCGCATATGTATAACCTGGTGATCGCCGCCATCGTCTGGTGGAACTCGACCTACATGGCCGATGCTGTCGTCCATCTGCGGGCATCGGGGGAGCCGGCTCCCAACGATCTGCTCGCCCACACCTCGCCGGTCGGCTGGGAGCACATCGCTTTCTCTGGCGATTTCCTGTGGGATCGCGCCGCGGCCATTCCAGCCGGGCGGAGGGAGCTGACCCTAGGACGCCGGGTTCGCGGAGCGGCATAGAGATGACAAGTTCTGGTTACGTTCGGCCTTAGCGTTGTTTGGCGTACAAATGTCGCGCTGCCCTCTTGATCTTGCGGACGCCGGCATGGGGCGTCCACACGCCGGCGAAAAAAGCCAGCGGCCGGCCCTCGCTCTGCACGAGCAGCTCGACATGCTCTGGCAGTCGGCGGGATGGCGTGAGGGTTCGCCGTCGTTCGACCGAGGGGACTGGTCGGGTTACACGGGCGATTCCGCCTACGCGCCCCTTCTCTTCGGCGTCTAGCGCGTCGCCTGGTCAGAGAGGCCGAATCAATCCGGGCGAAGAATCGGGGCAAACTGAGGGCTCGTTCCCGGTCTTGGCAGGAGGGCGGCTTGAGCACCCTCAAGCTGGACAGAGCGCGTACCCGTTTCCGCAAGGCGATGTCCATCGCCCCGCAAGAGCGATTCCTGCTGATGCTGTGGGCGGTGGAGGCTTTGCGCTCTGGCCGCCCCGACCTGGCGCGCCGGTTTATCCAGTTCACCCCGGAGCAGGAGAAGCAGGCCGTGGGCGACACCTACGCCATCTTCCCCTGGGAGCTGGAGAGCTTGGCAATCCAATCGTTGTTGACGCCCCGCCAAACGGTCGGGCGGCTCTATCGCTGTGAGGACTTCGGCACGGCCGGCAATTTCACCAACATGCTGCGCCGTCTCGAGGACCAGGAATTCGGGGCGACGTCGAAGACAAAGAAGATCAACATCTTCATCGAGATGCATCGGATCGGGCAGCGCCAGTTCCCCTGGCAGCGCGGCGGCCCGAACCTCGCCGACTTCTACCGGCCGCTCTACCTCTACGGCCAAGGGCGGTGCGCCGAGTATTTCGCCAAGACCCATGGCCTGACAATCAACGACTTCTCGCTTGTGGGCTTCGCCCTGTTCGCCATGTTCTCAAGCCTGCCCTACGCCTACCGGCCGCCCAACCTTCGTGAGTTGGAGCTGACGCCGGAGACGATCGAGGCGGCCCTGAAGCTGCTCTGCATCCCGGTCGCAGACGCCGGCCCCGCCCAGCGCAACCTGGTCAAGCAGACGGACGCCGCAGCCTGGCCGATCGCCTACCAGCCCAGCATCCTGCGACAATTCCCGGTGCTTAGCCTGGGCGGCCAACCGGAGCGGCTGACCGCGCCGGTCCCCATTCTGGTCCTGCAGCGCGTGACCTTCGGGCTCTATTACGACCTGCTGGGGGCGGGCGGGGAACTGCGCAATGAGATCGCGGGCCGCTTCGAACAGTACAGTGCCGATTTCACTCGCGCCCTGATGCCCGGGTTCACGGTCGAGCGGGAATATGGCTACGCCGGCAAGCGCAAGGGCGTCCGCTTCGACAGCCCTGACATCTTGATCGAGGACGCCGGCGAGCTGGCCATCGTGATCGAGTGCAAGGCGACCAAGCTGACCGTCTCCGCCAAGTTCTCAGACGATCCGGCGGCCGACCCCAAGGCCCGCTACGCGGAGATTGGCCGCGGCATCTTCCAGCTCTGGCGGTTCTTCGCCCATTGCCGCCTTGGCCTTGCCGGCCGCACCCTCACCGACGGCACGGCTGGGCTCGTCCTCACCCTCGACACCTGGCTGGTGATGGCGCGCACGCTGCAGGACCGAGTCCTGGAGATCGCAACGGCCTTGGCTGACGAGGATCCCGACATCACCGCCGTCGATCGCCGTCCGATCGCCTTCGCCGCCATCCAGGATTGGGAGCGGCTGCTCAGCCAATCGGACGAAGCCGGTGCGCGGGCGGCCCTGGCCGCGGTCCACCAGGACCGGTTCATCGGCTGGCTCTTGCCCAACGTAGACCAGGAGCTGCAGGGCGCGGGCCGCAACCTCTTGCGTTACCCCTTCCGGCCGGACGACATCCTGCCTTGGTGGACCAAGTTCGACGGCGGCCGGGACGAGGATGACGATGAGGACGAGGCGGCATGAAAACGCCTCGACCCCGTCAGGCGTGCGTCTTTTGCGGCTCGACCGGTAAGATGACCCGCGAGCACGTCTGGGGCGATTGGCTGCGCCAGATCGTGCCGGCCGAGATGAATAAGCACGAGGTGCGGGCCGAGCGCATCGGGGCGCCGGGCACGCCGATCCAGGCCGAGATGCAGCTGCGGGCCGGCGATCCGCTCAGCAGCACGGTCAAAGTCGTCTGCGCGGCCTGCAACAACGGCTGGCTCAGCCGAATCCAGGAGCGGGCGAAGCCCTATCTGATCCCGCTGATCCGCGCCGAGGCGGCGGCCCTGGGCGCCGACGGCCAGCGCGCAGTGGCCGCCTGGTGCGTCATGGCGACCATGACGGGCGAGTACATCGACCGCGATCCGACGGCCATCGCGGTCTCCCAGGCGGACCGGGATTACCTGATGGCGCACCAAGAGGCGCCGCCGGGCTGGAGGATCTGGATCGCTCGCTACATTCCCCATCGCTGGCCCGGCCGGTGGCTGCATTTCACCGTGCCGATCCTGGAGGGCCGCGAGGTCTCCGACGATCCTGCGGACCGCCTGAAGCCGGTGAACACCCAGTCGACCACATTCGTGATCGGGCAGCTCACCGTCCACACCTTGAGCAGCGCGAGTCCGCCGATCGTGGACCGCTGGAATTGGCCGCTGGACTCCCGCCTGAACTGGCTTGCGGCCCAGATCTCGTCCCCACGCGAGTCGATGCTGGCCTGGCCGCCCGACAGCCTGCGCGACGACGAGGCCGATCTGTTGGCGAACGGCTTCTCCCGCATGATCGACGCCGCCAGCCGATCCATGACCGGTCGCCGCCTGTTTTAGCGCAGGCTGCTTCGCACAGTTTTGCGCTGACGGTTACGTCGCAGCGGGGGCAACTGGCCGTATGCCCGAGGGACGCTTGACAAACTTCCACCAAATGGAAGATATTGAAACTATCAGATTGTGGAAGTTTCATGGGCCGACCCACCAAGACCTCAGACCTGTTGTTCACCTCACGGGAGTTGGCGGTGGCGGCGGACCTCAGCGCGCGCAACATGAGCCTCCTACACGACGAGGGGCTGGCGCCGGCCGTGACCGAAGCGGGCGCGGGAAGGGGAGGGCATCGACTCTATTCCAGCATCGCGGTGGCGCACGCAGCCCTGATCGGGGCGCTGCACCTGGCTGGCTTTGAGCTCTTGGTCTCCGCCCGCCTGGCCGAGGCGGTCGCCGACGACTTCGCCGCTATGTACGGTAAGCTGCACGCCAATCTCGCCGTCTTCCTGCAGGCGCCCTACAACCCAACCCCGGGCCGCAGGCCGTGGACGGGCGACGACTCCATCCCACAGCTCGACGACGACTTCTGGGTCTACAATCGGCTAACCGATAGTCCGGTCGACCTGAGGCCCGGGGCGGCTATTCCGGGCGACATGATCATCGACATCTCCGACCACGAGTACGTCCTCACCGAGACCCACGGGTCCCGAGGGATCAAGATCTTCTCGCCCGTGATGAAGGAGGGACTGCCTGCCAGCCCGGACTACCGGATCGTCGGCCGTGGGTCGGCGGCGCGGATCGTTCCGATCACCGACGAGGTGGACACCATGGACTTCACGGTCGATCCGGCGTCGGCCGCCCGGTACAGGGCGCTGCAGGAAGACTATTTGGCTGCGCGGGAGAATGCGGTGACCAGGGTGCGCATCAACGTCTCCCTGGCGATCCGCAATGCGTTCGGTCGCCTGCGCCAAGACCGCACGCGGATCGCAGCCTAAGGCGGGTGCGAGATGACTTCGCGAAGCGACCCACCGGAAGGACACCCGATCACCGAAGCCATGGCCAGGGATCTCGTGGGCGTGATCGGGGTCCCCACGCGCCAGTTCATCGCCAGCTGCTGCGTTCCGATCTTCTGGTGGAAAGGCCCCGACCCAGCTCGCACCATCCTCGCGAACGGCACGGTGACCATGGTCCGCACGCCCAAGGGCGTGCTGGGCCTTACCGCCGACCACGTGGTCGAGGAGTGTCTCACCGCCTTCGACGGCGGTGGCGTGTGCGTTCAGATCGCCGATGCCTCAGCGCACGACCTGCGGGCGCGCCTGATCTCGCGGTCCAAGGAGCTTGACCTCGCCAGCTTCGACATGGCGGGCTTGGTGGATCGGCTGGGCTGGGCGGATAAGTCGCCTCTGACGTCATGGCCGCCGGTCCCGCCCCAAGAGGGACGGGGCATCCTGATCGGCGGCTACCCGGGTGGCGAGCGCCAGCCGCTCGGGCCCCGTGACGTAAGCTTTGGCCTCTTCACCGCCATGGCCGTGGCCCGCACCGTGACCGATGATCAGATCAGCTGCTTGTTCGAGCGCGACTTCATGGTCGACACGGGAGATATCCCGACCATGCCGCCAAACACCGATCTTGGTGGGATCAGCGGCGGCCCGCTCATCACCACGCTCGAGTCGGCCAGCCATCTCGTCAGCTATCGCCTTGGCGGCATCGTCTCGGAAGCCCACCCCGCGCTAGAAAAGGTCTTCGCCAAACGGGTGGACATCATCGGCGACGATGGTAAATTCTAGAATAGAGTCGCCAAGGCGGGCGCTAAGAAACTTCGCGTCTAATATATCTTCTACGAAATCGAGCTTCTAGGAATGACCGGAGTAGCTCTGGTCTTGACGAACGTCCATGTACATTTCCGACGTGACCAGCCAACGGGCGTCGGCCTGCTTTTGGAGAACCCGTAGAGAGTGATTGTCGCGCAGCTTGATCTCGCCGCCCCCCACGAGGCCCTGACCTTGAATTTGCAGGTGTGTCGAAACCGTGGCGATATCGCTCGTCAGTCTGCGGAGGTGGCTCTTGGGCGGCGCAGCCAGTCGGCCTGCATTGAAATTGTCGTCGGCGAAAAGCCCGCGAAGGTAGTTGACGATCTCCAGGTTTC
>Ga0302314_10003275_pt1 | contig 29994 bp, 29 predicted proteins | sample III_Palsa_N2_3_FD_200533 | JGI IMG/M metagenome (GOLD analysis project Ga0302314, IMG submission 200533) | Peat permafrost microbial communities from Stordalen Mire near Abisko, Sweden - III_Palsa_N2_3 | ecosystem: Environmental > Terrestrial > Soil > Palsa > Peat permafrost | place: Sweden... | reverse complement strand
CGAAACCTCGGCCGCCAGCGGCGCCGGTTCGACCAACGGCGTCGGCGCAGGTCAGACGAACAGCGCAGCTTATGCTGCGGGTATGCGCGTTACGTTCTAATTTCGCTTTAATGTCGCGTCATGCGGCATTAGGTCGAATTCGACGTTAAGTACCAAAAAGGGAGGGGCAACCCTCCCTTTTTTGCGACTGAATGTTAAATTAGGTTAGCGCGAAGCTTCTCTGTAGCAAATCCGCACGCAAGCGCCCCGATAGGCTTTGGCAACTTCGCCACGCGCCGGATACACTCTGCGAACGCACCCGGGAAATTCATCACCCGGCCCTCTTCGATCAAGGAGTGCTCTGTGGCCATCCTGCGTAATTTTTCCATCCAAAAGAAATTGATTCTGGGCTTGGCATCGTGCCTGCTGCTCTACATGATCATTTCCTCCGCCCTCAGCATCACCATGACCGGGCAAAGCATTCGTGAACGCGTGGTCAGCCAGGAATTGCCCGCCACCATAGGCGAGATCCGCAACGACATCCTGCGTCGCATTGTCGAGCCGCTGGCGACTTCGCAGGGCATTGCCAACAACACCTTCCTGCTCGATTGGGAGTCCGGCGGACTGGACGATGCGGGGCTGGAAGCCTGGAAGAAATATGCCGCCAGGATCAAGGCAACCAACAAGGCCGCGACCGTATTCTGGGTCTCGTCCGATACCGGCAAATACTTCACCGAGGCCGGCCTCGACCGCACCCTGTCCAAGGACGCCGCCGGCGATCAATGGTTCTACGGTTTCCTGGGTAGCGGCAAACCCTATACGCTCGATATCGACAAGGATGTCAGCGCCAGCAAGTACATGTTGTTCATCAATACCCGCTTCGACGCCGGCGGCAAGATCGGCGTCACCGGGCTGGGCCTCCCGGTCGATGCGTTGGCCGACGCGATCAAGGCGTACAAAGTGGGCGAATCGGGTTCGGTCTACCTGGTGCGCGCCGACGGCACCATCCTGATCCACCGCGACCCGGCACTGATCGACGGCAAGCATTCGCTCAAGAACCTGGCCGGCTTCACGCCGGAATTGACCGCCAAGCTGCTGCACGGCGACAAGTTCGCCTCGGCCACCTATTCCGCGGCCGACGGCACGCGCATCGTCGCTTCGTCCTTCGTCCCTGAGTTGAACGTGTACGCGGTCGCCGAAGTGCCTGAGCGCGAAGTGCTGGGCAAGGTGCAGAAGTCGCTCGCAATTTCCGCCCTGGTGGCGGCGCTGATCGGCGGCGGTGTGGGCCTGTTCGTCATCTTCGTCATCAGCCGCGCGATTGCCGCACCCGTGGCGCGGGCGGCAAGCATGCTCGGCGAAATCGCCGACGGCGACGGCGATCTCTCGCGCAAGATGACGGTCGAGAGCAAGGACGAGATCGGCGCGCTGGCCGACGCGTTCAACCGTTTCGTGGCGTCCTTGAACAAGACGGTGGCGCAGGTGCGCGTCTCCACCGACACTATCGCCACGGCGTCGTCGGAAATCGCCGCCGGCAATCTCGATCTGTCCGGCCGCACCGAAGCGCAGGCATCGAGCCTGGAGGAAACCGCGTCGGCGATGGAGGAATTGACGTCGACCGTGAAGCAGAATGCCGACAATGCGCGCGAGGCCAATTCACTCGTGGTGGCGGCCTCGGAATACGCTACCAAGGGCGGCGACGTGGTGGGCCAGGTGGTCCAGACCATGGGTTCGATCAAGGAAAGCTCGCGCAAGATTGTCGATATCATCGGCGTGATCGACGGCATCGCCTTCCAGACCAATATCCTGGCCCTGAATGCCGCAGTCGAAGCGGCGCGTGCCGGCGAACAAGGGCGCGGCTTCGCCGTCGTGGCGGCCGAAGTGCGCAACCTGGCACAACGCTCGGCGGGCGCGGCCAAGGAAATCAAGACCCTGATCGGCGACTCGGTAGAGAAGGTCAATGCCGGCGGAAAACTGGTCGATGAAGCGGGCGCGACGATGAATGAGATCGTGACCTCGGTCAAGCACGTGGCCGAGATCATGAATGAAATCGCGTCGGCAAGCTTCGAGCAGAGCGAAGGCATCGGCCAGGTCAATGACGCCATCACGCAGATGGACGAGGCGACCCAGCAAAACGCGGCTTTGGTGGAAGAGGCCGCCGCTGCCGCACAATCGCTGCAGGACCAGGCCGCCATGCTGGCCCAGGTGGTCGCCATCTTCAAGCTCGATCCGACGGTCGACCTGCCCGCCGTGTCGGCACCGTCGCGCCCGAGGAGCACGGCGCTCGCGCCACCCAGGCAAGCACCGTCGGCGAGCAAGCCGCGTGCGATCGCTGCGCCCAAGCCGGTGAAAGCGGCGCCCAAGAACGACGATTGGGAAGAGTTCTAAGGGGTTGCGGCGCCGAGCAGGCGCTAGGGCTTGATGTTGGTACGGCCGGGCTTGCTGCGGAACCGGTAAAACTCGTTGATCTGCCGGGCCAGAGTGTCGCGCAGCGCGGGACTCAGCCAACACATGTGCGTGGCGCGATATACCGGATCGGCAATCAATGCCGGCGGTGCCGCATCGATCTTCTCGATGACCGCCCCCCAGGCGCAGCGCGTGGCGGCAAGCAGCGACAGGCAAACCGCGGCCAGGAGGCGCCGCTTCGCGGGGGTTGCTTGAAACAAATCGACCTGTGGTCAAAGCGTGCTCGCGTTTTCCTGTGCAACGCAACAATGATGTCAAAAAGGTATAGCGCGACGCGCCATTTCACGCGCGATTACGCCACTGTGCCGCATCATGTCGATCAATACAACACCCGGTGATCGTACAACTACTGGCTGTGGCGGGCGCTTCTTGACTGGTCGTGCTTTTTTATAGTAACGTGAAAAGCACTTGCTTACTTTTCAACCGGATAGACTGGCCGCCGCTTGTTGCCATCGGCAGTATTGTTCAGCTTTTCGATGAAAAACGCGTCGGCAGGTTGTCAACATAAAAAATTGATCAAACAAGAAGTCCATTTCAGGAAGTCCATATCGATACGGAGGTAGACATGAAGTTGAAGACTGCTGCTGCACTTGCCGTTGTTTCCCTGGGGTTGGTTGCCGGTTCGGCAATGGCAAAACCCAATCTGATGCCGAGCGTTTCAACGCCCGAGGCGGCCGATAAGATGATCGTGATCAAGGACACCACCAAGGCCGTCAACGTGTTCGAAAACGACACCGTGCTGTTCAAGGTCGGCGATAAGCAATTCGCCATCAAGTTCGACGGCAACAACGTGTATTACGACCTCTCCACGCTGGCTCCCCCCGGCGTGCTGACCCGCAAGGTCAAAGTCTATGTGGCCCCGAACCCGAAGGACCACGAGCAAGGCATTCCCTGATTTCCTTGTGCATCTCTGACTCAAGCCGCGCTCTGCGCGGCTTTTTTATTGCCCGTGGTTGCTTGTTGTTATTGCCTGTTCCCATCGTTGCGGAAGTCTTGTCGCCCGCTCAATTCTAAAAAATGTTTAATGCCTGAATTTCGCATTACTTCGCATACTTCAATCATACGAGACGTGCCGAACAAATAGCCGCCTCGCTTGATCAACCAAGTGGAGTCAATCATGCGTAAATTCATTCTTTCAGGAGCCTTGGCTCTTGCGTCCGCTTCCCTGGCTTTGAGCGCCTGCGCTGCCGACAGCAGCATGCTGGGGCAAAGCGAGCCCGCCGGCTATGCAACCAGAACCGTCGTCGTCGGCCCCGACACGACCTACATCAACGTCGATCGCGGGGACGTGGTCAAGTTCGTTGTTGGGGACAAATCGTTTTCGTGGAGCTTCGATACGCCAAGCACGATATCGGAAGTCACGCTGAACCAGGTGGCGCCGGCCGGCATGCTCGACCACACGGTGAAGGCCTACATCAAGCGCATTCCGGTCTACGACGGAGGCTGAGAATAAATAAACGGACGACGCCGCCTGGCGCCGCCCGTATCGATCAGTACGCCGATCAGAACTTCGTGCGGATACCGATGGCGGTCACGTAGTTGCTGGTGTTGTCGCCGCCCGCGACGAACGGGGCCGAGTAGTCGGCGCCCTTGTACTGCGAATACATGATGCCGCCGTAGACGTCGGTGCGCTTGCTGAAGTGATAGTCGAGCAGCGCCGAGTACGTGTAGATATTGCCGCTGAGCTGCTTCTTGTCGTCCGACTGCTGCGGATTCTGGTCATAGAAGCCGACGGCGAGGTTCAACGAGGGCGTGAAGTTGTAGTCGCCGCCGAAGAACCACACGTCGGTCGTTTGCTCAGCCGAGCTGAAATTGGCGCTCGCGCTCGTTGCATTGGCGACCGGGAAGCCGAAGAAGCTCGACACGCCCAAGGTAGCCAGCGTATCGGACGGGCCCTTGAGCGTATAGCTCTCGTAACCGCCACGGATCGTGAATTGATCGAAGATGTACTTCGCGGCGATGAAGTAGGCCGTGGTGTCGTAGTTGGTCAGATTGACTTCGCCTGCGGTGGTGCTGGTGCTGGCCTTCAAGACATCCCTGAACGATTCATACACGCCCTGGATACCGAAGGGACCGGCTTCATAGCCGAGGTTCAGGGCATAGCCGGAACCGGCTGAGGTGCTGCCGGCCACGCCGCCGAGCTTGTACAACGCGCCGAACTTGACCGGGCCAACCGAATTCTTGTACCGCAGGCTGTCGTCGACGCGGGTATTTTCCGAAACGCCGCCGCCGCCGCCGATGGTGTTCGATGCGCCCAGCGGGGAGAAGGTCTGCGCCTGCAGGACGGGATCGTAGTCGGTCACGACTTCATAGATCGGATTGTAGTTGCGGCCCAAGGCGAGCGAACCTGCCGCGCCGTCGGACAGGCCGACGAATGCCTGGCGATTGAACAATTGCCCGTCAAGCGAGCTGTTGGAGGAAACGCCCGTCGCCTTGGGCGAATTCGACGCCAGCGAAGCGGCGCCGTTGGACAGCGAACCGTCTTGCGCGTTGAAGCCCGACTCCAGCGTGAAGAATGCCTTCAGGCCGTCGCCCAGATCTTCCGTGCCGCGGATGCCCCAGCGCGAACCCTGGATGCCGCCGTTGATCATGCCGTTGACGCCATTCGACACCGTGGTCTTCGCTGCGGTAACCGGGCTGATGGTATTGCCGTAATCGGGGCTGGTGTTGAGTGAATGCTCGACGTGGCCGACCGCCAGGTCGATGATGCCATAGAGTTCCACCGAAGATCCCGACGATGCGGTTTGCGCAAAGGCCCCGTTGGCGGCAAACAAAAGACCCAGGCTGGCTAATATTTTCTTGTTCAACTGATGCTCCCTCTGATTTTTGGATAAAACTTTCCCTTGCGGCATGCCCAGGCAAGCCACATGATGGATTCGATGGTTATATGCTCCGGCGCGCAGCTCTTGATCGTTCTAATGCGGCACGCGGTACGAGCGGATTGAAGCGTTCGTGCTGCGCTTGTCTGCTTTACAGCAGGGGTTGCGCAAAATGAAGCAATTCAACCTTGAGGCTAGGATAAAAGAAGATAAGTATTCGGCAAACGAATCAAATTGCCCTTAGATATGCAAAATTCGCAGTAAGGACAGGATTCGGAATAAAAGGCCGTCGCAGAGGCGCAATACCGGGCCCGGACTGCATGATAGTGCGCGAAAGTTGGGGAAGTATTTTGCCGCACCGGGCGGGCAAAAGAAAAACGGGCCGCTGCAAAGCAGCGACCCGTATGAGCAATCCACTGCGCGGGTTGCCCCGCGCATATTCACCGGTTTTAGAACGTAACGCGCATACCCGCAGCATAAGCTGCGCTGTTCGTCTGACCTGCGCCGACGCCGTTGGTCGAACCGGCGCCGCTGGCGGCCGAGGTTTCGGCTTGGCCCGTGGCCTTGGAATCGTCAACCGTCAGGTAGACTTCGGTGCGCTTGGACAGACGGTATTCCAGCAAGGCGTAAGCCGTCTTCATGCTGCCGCCGCCGACGACGTCTTGCGAGATCTGGTCGTCCATGTAACCCAGGGTCACCGTGGTGGCCGGTGTCAGGTTGTAGGCGAAACCGGCGACCCACAGGGAGTCCTTGCGCGAGGTCGTGTTCGACGAATTGTTGATGAAGATGCTGGTGTTGGCCAGGGCGCCGCCGGAGAGGCTCGGTGCCTTTTCAAAGCCAGGATCGGTGTTGATGTGGTAGTAGTTGCCGTACACGGTGGCCGGGCCGAAAGTGTACTTCGCATCCAGCGTCCAGACCGTCAGGTCGTTGCTGTGGGTGTCTTCCGATTGCTGGAAGCCCGTTGCCAGGCCCAGGCCGGCGTTGTCGTATTTCACGCTGGCGCCGAAGGTGTTGCCGATGCTGTCGCTGCCGGCTTGGCCGCCGACGCTGTATTGCACGTTCAATTGCACCGGGCCGAACTGGTTGCTGTATTTGATCGTGTTGTCGAAGCGCACGCCGAACAGGAACACTTCCCATTCATTGGCCAGGTAGTTGCCCACACCCAGCGGATCGTAGTCGAAGGCGACGTCGGTCATGGTGCCGTATTGGCGGCCGAAGGTGATGGTGCCGGCGTTGCTGTTGGACAGGCCGACGTAGGCTTGGCGGCCGAACAATTGGCCTTGCTGGTCGGACTCGCCGTTGTTGGCGGTGAAGCCGGATTCGAGCTTGAAGATGGCCTTGGAGCCGCTGCCCAGATCTTCTTCACCCTTCAAGCCCCAGCGCGAGCCCGACAGGGCGCCTTGGCCGCCGTCGCCGGCACCGGTCGAGGCGTTGCTGTCGCCGAGCGAGAAGACGTGGTCACCGGCTGCGTCCTGGTGGGTGGTGTAGTTCACCGAGAGGTCGATGACACCGTAGAGGGTGACACTGGTTTGTGCGTAGGCAGCGGATGAAAATGCGCCCAGGATGGCCAGCGCAACTAGCGATTTTTTCATTGAACAATCCTCATTTGTTGTGATTAAACTTCCCTGCTTGCTTTTTGCGGATGCCCTAGGGGGACTTGAGGCATCGCGCTCAACTTTGTGAAACTGCGTCGGTACGCTTCTCGCGCCTTGTTGGGCGCCGTGCGCGGCGTACCGTCCTCCAGCAATTCGGAATGTAGCAGCCAAGTTACAGAACAAAATTCGGAAACTGGCGGCAACGCCACCAAAGATACGGCGCCGATTGCGAGGACAATTGGCCTGCCAAAGCGTATCCCGTGGCGTGGATTGAAATCGTAAGTGGCTGATTAAAAAGAAGATAAAAGCGGCGGCGTCAAAACGACAGCACGCGACTTACCTTGGCCAGCAAGGCATTTTCGGCCCATTTTTCCGGTGTGAAAATGGCGAGAAAAGTGCAAAGAAGACAATGAAAAGTCGCCGCAAATCGTGCCGAAATGAGCGATCTTTGTTGTTCTTACGAGACAAAAGAGAGAACCGGACCTGCCGAGCAGCATCGATCCGGCCGGAAGCCAAAGTTAATTCGGCTTGTTTTCGTCGGATTGGGGCGGTGTGGCGGCTGGGGTAGCCGGCTTGGAATCCATCAGCGAACCTGGCGCGGCCGCGCCAACGGGCTTGCCCGTGCCGTTATCGTCATCTTTCGGCGCATCGCCGTGATAGATCTTGCTTTCGCGCCGTTGCAGGTAAGCGTCGCGCACGAATTCATAGCGGTCCAGCGCAGCATCTTCGAGCAGCGAAGAGGTGTCGAGGATATAGGCGCGCCGGTCGATCAGCCGGATCGCCGTGCCGGTGTTACGCCAGCGCACGGGATACTTGTAGCTCCACAGGTCGGTTTCCAGATCCACCGGCATCGCGACCGCATCGCGCATCGTCGTCGGCCCTATCAGGGGCAGCACAACATAAGGGCCGGCTTTGACGCCCCAGCGGCCCAGCGTCTGGCCGAAATCCTGATCGTGCTTGGGCAGGCCGTTCGGCGTGGCCACATCGAACAGGCCCACGATACCGACCGTGGAATTGAGCAGCACGCGCTCGACGTCGTTCACGCCGTCGCCGCCGCGCGCCTGCAGGAAGTTATTGAGCGCCGTCGATACGTCGCTGATATTGCCGAAGAAATTGCCTACGCCGGTCTGCATGAATTCCGGCACGACCTTCTTGTAGGCGGTGGCCACAGGCTTCAGGGCAACCTGGTCGACCTTGTCGTTGAAGTTGAAGATCGTGCGGTTGTAGTCTTCCATCGGGTCTTGCGGATTCTTGGTCGACGTGGCGCAGCCGGCCAACGCAAGGGCGACGAAGACGATGCAATAGCGAACGAGGGTATTCACTTGTTTACCTGTTTCTTGCGCCACGCCGGGTGGGCGTCACGCATACATCGCAGCGGTGCCGCGCGAGGAAAAAATCTTTCTGAACTTCAAGTCAATTATATCAGTTCGGGTACCGTGCATTGCGCGCCAGGTTTGGGCCGGCATGCCAGGAATGTGGCGGCGGCGCTACGAAATGGCAAGGGAGGAGGACAAATTTTTCCGGCGATGGGGTGAAATATTTGTTCTATCAATTGTTCGCCGGTGTGCTTCAGCGCCCTCGCGCGCGGAGAGTCGGGCCGCGGATGGCGCTAATTCTTCGGCGCTGGCTCCTTGCGCATTGCCGCCGCAAACGCACGCGCGGCTTCCTCCCAGTTTTCCCCATCGAAGAGGCCAACCTGGAGCGCGCTCAGATCGAGCCCGTCGATACAGCGCACGTTGACCGCCCAGCGTGCCGGATCGAGGCGCGGCCGGACGAAAGGCTGGACCCCGCAATGGCGGCAGAAATAATGCTTCGCCTTCATCGTGCCGAACTGGTAAAGCGTCAAATCGGCCTCGCCGCCGACGATCTGCAAGGTGTCGTCTGTCGCGCCATGCCAGAGTGCGCCGTTGCGTCGGCAGATCGAGCAGTTGCATTCCATGACGCGGGTGATGTCGGCGCTCAGCTCGAACGTGACGCGGCCGCAGTGGCAGGAGCCGTGATGGATGGTGGGCATGGTGTGGTCTCCGGTCGGGATGGCGGGCAATGCCGGCAGCTTAGCGCTTGGCCAGATTTTTTTCCAATTCGCGGACCAGCATGGCTGCTTCCGCTTCCTCGAGACTCGGCGCCAGCCTGATCGTTCGAGCGCCGTAGTCAAATGCAATCGGACCGTAAGCGTTGCCGCCAAATGGCGGATACCAGGCGCGCCATGTCATGGGGCGCGAGTTATAGGCAGTCCGCAGGTTCTTGATCTCCGTCAGCCGGTAAGTACGGCTCAGGCCTATTCCGAATATTTCGACACGGTACTCCAGCGCAGAAGAATCGACGCGCAAAATCTCGCGTCCGGCGATTTGCCACAGTATCGTCATCAGGCAATATCCGCCCCCCAAGGTCCAGCCGGCTAGCCAGAGCATCAGGAATGCGGACGGCGTCTTGTCGCCGGCACTGAGCAATTCGTGGGCGGCACTCATTTCACCCATCACCCAGCCGCCGAGCCAGGCGGTCAGAAACAGGATGATCAACCAGTTCCGTCGCGCGGGAATCGAAGCCTGCAGGCGGCCGGTCGTGCTCTCCAATGTGTAACGTGCGGATTCGGGTTCTACGATCATGCTTCCCTTCCCCTGAAACGAAGGCCTCATGTTTTCCTGAGTGCTGATTCGGGAAGGATAGCCGAATTCCGAATTCATGATCGAGATGAAACCCCGGGACAAAAACAAAAACGCCAGCGCGAAGGCTGGCGTTTTACATGATCCTGGTGGCCTGGGGCGGAATCGAACCACCGACACAAGGATTTTCAATCCTCTGCTCTACCGACTGAGCTACCGGGCCAAGACGCAAGATTATAGCAAACTTGGCGAAGATTGCAAGGCAGCTACGCGAATTATTGTTTGCCAAGGCTATAATGGCCGCTTCTGCTGCCTCGTTGGTAGCGATCATCCTTATCTTTCATGCATCAGGTTTGCGATATCTGCGTGGTTGGCAACGGTGCCGTCGGCAAGGCTGCTGCGTTGGGATTTGCCCGCGCCGGCAAATCCGTGACCTTGCTCAGTCCCGCTGCATCCGCTCGTGCCGCCGGCGATGAAAGCTGGGACGTGCGCGTCTATGCGCTGAACCATGTGGCGCAGACCTTGCTGTCCGGCCTGATGGTGTGGGATGCGCTTGATGCCGCACGCGTGGCCCCGGTCGAAGCCATGGCGATCGAAGGCGATGGCGAACAAGGCGGGCGCGGCGCCGGCAAGCTCGGTTTCGATGCTTATGGCGCGCATGTCGGGGCGCTGGCCTGGATCGTGGAAGACCGCAATTTGAATCAGGCGCTCGATGCGGCCCTGCGTTTTGCGCCCGGCGTGAAGCAGGTGAGCGGGCGCGCTGTGGCCTTGGCGCAGGATGGCGGTGCGGCGCGGCTGACACTCGGCAATGGCGACACGCTCGAAGCGCAGCTAGTGGTTGGCGCCGACGGCGCGCAATCCTGGCTGCGCGAGCAATGCGATATCGGTTACGACTACCGCTCCTACGGGCAGCGCGGCGTGGTGGCCAATTTCGAATGTGAAAAGCCGCATCACGGCACGGCCTATCAATGGTTTTGCGGCAAGAAGGGCATCATCGCCTTGCTGCCTTTGCCGGGACAGCGCGTGTCGCTGGTCTGGTCCGTGCCCGATGTCTTGGCCGAGCAAATCCTAAACGAGCCGGCGGCCCAGCTTGCGCAACGGCTGGCGCCATGGGCGGCGGCCAAGCTCGGCGCCTTGACTCCCGTACAACCCGAATCGATCAAGGCCTTTCCCTTGTCCCTGCTGCGCCCGCATGCCATGACGGCGCCGCGCGTGGCTTTGGTTGGCGATGCGGCACACGTGATCCATCCGTTGGCCGGACATGGGATGAATCTCGGTTTCGGCGACGTGGAGGCGCTACTGAAGATCGTAAAAGGCGAGCCCGATTGCGGCGATGCGCGCCTGTTGCGTCGCTATGCGCGCGCGCGCAAGGAAGACGTGCTGTTGATGCAAGTGACGACCGACGGCTTGGCGCGCCTGTTTGCCAGCGAGGCCGAGCCCCTGCGCTTGATTCGCAACGCCGGCATGAACTTATTGAACAGCTTGCCGGTCTTAAAGAGGCGGCTGATTGCGCAGGCTTTGGGACGTCCGTTGCCTGCCCTGTCAGATTGACATCCACGCCGTACCGGCCTGAGGTTTTCGCAGGAACAGGCTACAATCGTTGAAAACGACTTTTTCTTTGTTTGGAAACCATGAATACCGTGAAAATCGCCCTGTCCACCCTGCTGGTTGCCGTCGCCGCTCTTGCCTACGCTGATAATTCGCCGATCGCCAAGAGCAGTGCGCCGGCTTTGTCGCCTCAGGAGAGCGCACTCAAGCTGCTGGTCGAACAACGCCTGGGCGAGGGCGCCAAGATCGATTCGATCCACAAGACCGAATTTTCCGGCCTGTATGAAATCCATGCCGACGGCCAGGTGATGTACACCGACCAAAGCGGCAAGTATCTCGTGGTCGGCCATATCGTCGACCTCGAAACGCACAAGGACTACACCAACGCCAGCCTGGCCGAAGTAAACAAGATCAATTTCGCCGATCTGCCTTTCGATTCGTCCATCAAGATGGTCAAGGGCAATGGCAAGCGGGTAATTGCCGTGTTCGAAGATCCGAATTGCGGTTATTGCAAGCGCCTGCGCCACGAGCTGGCCGACATGGACAACGTGACGGTCTACACCTTCATGTACAACATCCTGGCGGCGGACTCGTCGACCAAGTCGAAAAACGTCTGGTGCTCGCCGGACCGCGTGAAGGCCTGGGACGACTGGATGGTCAGCGGCAAGATGCCAGCCAGCGCGCCGGCTTCCTGCTCCGCGCCGAACGAAAAGGTCTATGCCCTGGGGCAGAAGCTGCACGTCACCGCCACGCCGACGATTTTCTTCGCCGACGGTTCGCGCGTGCCGGGCTACATGGAGCGTGCCACGCTTGAGGAAAAGTGGTCGAGCTTGCAATAACCAGATCATCTAGATACGGCGCGCCGGCAACGAACAACGGCATGGGCTCGCGCTCATGCCGTTTTGTTTTGCCCCTGCTTCTTGCCGAAGCCGCCCATGGCCTGCACCACGTAATCGACGAAAGCGGCAACACGGGCCGACTGGCGCCGGTTGGGAAACACGGCATGGATCGCCAGTGGCGGAATCTGATATTCAGGCAACAGCCTGACCACGCGGCCCGCTTCCAGGTCTTCTTCGAATTGCCATAGCGGCGACAGCGACATCCCGCTGCCGGACAGAACCATGGCGCGGATCGCTTCCGAGCTGTTGCTGGTGGCGTTGCCGCCGACGGCGACCGTCATCGTCTTTCCCTTGCGCGTGAAGCTCCATGCATTCACGCTCGGCAATAGCGTAAACACCAGGCAGTTGTGGCGCAGCAGATCGGCCGGCTTGGCAGGCGTGCCGTGCTGTGCCAGATAGCCGGGCGTGGCGAACACGGCGCGATGCATGTCGCCGATGGTGCGCGAGACCAGATTGCTGTCGCGCAGCGCGCCGAAACGCAGCGCGACGTCGATGCCTTCCCCCACGATATCTTCGTTGCGGTCGCTTAATTGCAGATGGATGCGTATGCCGGGATGCCGCGCCAGGAAGGCGCCGATGCGCGGCGCCAGCCAGCTGCGGCCGAAGCTGACCGACGAGGCCACGCGCAGCGAGCCGACGATCTCTTCGCGCCCGGTCTTGAAGCTATGTTCGGCGGTATCGATGGCGGCCAGGATTTGCCGGCATTCGGTGTAGTAGCGTTCGCCTTCGCCGGTCAGCATCAGCTTGCGCGTGCTGCGCACGAAGAGGCGTCCGCCCAATGCGGCTTCGAGCGCGCCGATCTGCTTGCTGATATTGGGCTGGCTGCTCTGCAGTTCGCGTGCCACGGCCGAGAAGCTGCCGCGCTCCACCGCACGCACGAAGATTGCCATGGCATCGAGCTTGTTCATGGTATTCATTCCTTATTGGAATGTTTGATATAGCAATATTGCGTCTTATCGGCATGAATTGGCAAGCGCAGAATATCTTCCATCGCCCGTTCACGGGTTTGCCGAAAAAGGAAAACATCATGTCCAACCCACCCACCATGCGCGCAATGGTTCTGCAGCAAGCCGGCGGCGCATTCCTTCCCACCGATTTGCCCAAGCCCGTGCCGCAAGCCGGGCAGGTGCTGGTGCGTATCCACGCCAGCAGCATCAATCCGCTCGACATCAAGATACGCGTCGGGCAGGCAGCGCATGCGCGGCACCCGGTGCCTGCCGTACTGGGCATCGACCTGGCCGGCGTGGTGGAACAGGTGGGCGAGGGCGTCACAGGCTTTGCGCCCGGCGATGCGGTCTACGGCATGGCCGGCGGCGTTGGCGGTGTGCAGGGTACGGCAGCGCAATATGCCGCCGTCGATGCCGATCTGCTGGCGCACAAACCGGTCAATCTTTCCATGCGCGAAGCCGCCGCCATGCCGCTGGTGGCGATCACGGCATGGGAAGGGCTGGTCGACCGCGCACGCGTGCAGGCCGGGCACAAGGTGCTGGTGCATGGCGGTGCGGGCGGCGTGGGGCACGTGGTGGTGCAAATTGCGCATGCCTTTGGCGCGCAGGTGTTCGCCACCGGTTCGGAAAAGGATCGTGCCGCGATCGAAAGCCTGGGCGCAGTCTTCATCGATTACCGCAACAGCACGGTTGCCGATTATGTTGCCGCCCATACCGCGGGCGACGGTTTCGACGTGATTTACGACACCGTGGGCGGCGCCACGCTCGACGCTTCGTTTGCCGCTGTGCGGCCTTACACGGGCCACGTGGTCAGCGCGCTCGGTTGGGGCGAACACAAGCTGGCACCGCTGTCGTTTCGCGGCGCAACCTACTCGGGCGTGTTCACGCTGATGCCCTTGCTCACCGGTCGCCACCGCACGCACCACGGTCACATCCTGGCCGAAGCCGCCAAATTGAGTGAAGCGGGCAAGCTGCGCGTGCGGCTCGATGCGCGCCGCTTCACGCTGGAAGAAATCGATGCCGCGCACAGCGTGTTTTCCAGCGGTCAGGCGCAAGGCAAGCTGGTGCTGGACATCGCTTGATGTTCGGGTGACGTGCTTTTTGCTCCGGGTCTATAATCGTTCGCAGCAGTTTTCCCGCGAACCCGATACCTGGAGCAAGGCATGGTTACCCTGAACATCAACGGACACGATACCGAGGTGGACGCCGATCCCACGACGCCCATCCTCTGGACCCTGCGCGACAACCTCAACATGACCGGCACCAAGTTCGGCTGCGGCATGGCGCTATGCGGCGCCTGCACCGTACACCTGAACGGCCAGGCGATACGCTCGTGCATCACGCCGATTTCAGCGGCGGTCGGGCAAAAGATCACCACCATCGAAGCGATGGAAACGGACGGCATCGGCAAGGCAGTGCAAGACGCCTGGGTCAAGCACGACGTGCCGCAATGCGGCTATTGCCAGAGCGGCCAGGTGATGAGCGCCACGGCCCTGCTGGCCACCAACAAGAATCCGAGCGATGCCGATATCGATGCAGCCATGAGCGGCAACATCTGCCGTTGCGGCACTTACCAGCGCATCAAGGCGGCCATCAAGGATGCCTCCAAGGCATTGGCATAAGCGAGGGAGACCATCATGCGTATCGAATGGATGAATGCCGGGGCCGGCGGCCCGGACGGCACGGCGCAGTTGAACGGTGGCAGTGGCGGAATCTCGCGCCGCGGTTTCCTCAAGGCGGCGGCCGTTGCGGGCGGCGGCCTGGTATTGGGCTTTTACGTCTCTGGCGGAAACCGCTTCGCGCTGGCCCAGCAGGCGAAGGCGGTCTATGCGCCGAATGCCTTCCTGCATATCGGCAGCGACGACAGCGTTACCGTGATGGTCAACCGCCTGGAGTTCGGTCAGGGAATCCAGACCGCGCTACCCATGCTGATCGCCGAAGAGCTCGACGCCGACTGGAGCAAGGTCAAGGGCGAATTGGCCCCCGCCGGCGATGCGTATAAGGACCCCTTGTTTGGCATCCAGATCACCGGCGGCTCCGGCTCGGTAGCCCACTCGTTCATGCAATACCGCGAGATCGGGGCGCGGGCGCGCGCCATGCTTGTTGCCGCCGCCGCCGCGCAATGGAACGTCGCACCGGATCAGATCAAGGTAGCCAAGGGCGTGATTTATGGGCCGGCAGGACAGCAGGCGCGCTTCGGCGCGCTGGCCGATGCCGCGATGGGGCAACCGATTCCGGAAAAGGTGACGCTCAAGGACCCCAGGGATTTCACTCTCATCGGCAAGCCCACGCCACGCCTCGACGCGCGCGCCAAATCGACCGGCAAGCAACGCTTCGGCATCGACAACCATTTCCCCGGCATGAAAGTGGCCGTGGTGGCGCGACCGCCCGTGTTCGGAGCCAAGGTGGCGAAGTTCGATGCTGCCAAGGCCAAGGCCATCAAGGGTGTGATCGACGTGTTCGAGATCCCGACCGATCGCGGCGGTAGCGGCGTGGCCGTGGTCGCCGAGGGGTATTGGCCGGCCAAGCAGGCGCGCGAGGCGCTCGCCATCGATTGGCATACCGACGGCCGCGAAAAGGTCGCGAGCGATAGCCAGTTCGCCGCCTACAAGAAGCTTGCCGGCCAGCCGGGTACGGTGGCAAAGGATGCCGACATATCGAAACTCGCAAGCGCGCCGAAGAAGATTACGGCGGTCTATGAATTTCCCTATCTCGCCCATGCGCCGATGGAGCCGCTCAATTGCGTGGTCGATTTGAAGGCCGACTCCTGCACCGTCTGGGCCGGCTCGCAATTCCAGACCGTGGACCAGGCAGCCATTGCGCGCACGGCCGGATTGAAGGTCGAGCAGGTGACGCTCAATACCATGATGGCCGGCGGCGGCTTCGGCCGGCGCGCCGTGCCGACTTCGGATTATCTGGTCGAAGCCGTCAATCTCGCGAAGGCATGGAACGCCACAGGCAAGGCAGGCCCGCTTAAGGTGATGTGGAGCCGCGAAGACGACATTCAGGGCGGCTACTACCGTCCCGCGCACGTGCACCGCGCCGAGATCGGGCTCGACGCCAAGGGCAAGATCGTCGCCTGGAATCACACCGTGGTCGGGCAATCGATTTTGACGGGCACGCCGTTCGAGGCCATGATGGTCAAGAACGGCGTCGATTCGACCATGATCGAAGGCCTGGGCGAGCCGTACGACGTGCCGTTCCGCCTCTCGGTGCATAACGCGCAAGCCAACGTGCCGGTGCTGTGGTGGCGCTCGGTCGGCTCGACCCACACGGCCTTCGTGATGGAAACGCTGATCGACGAAGCGGCCCACGTGGCGGGCCAGGACCCGGTCGCCTACCGCAAGGACTTGCTCGGCAAGGACCATCCGCGTCATCTGGCGGTGCTCGATCTGGCGGTGGAAAAATCCGGCTACGGCACGAAAAAACCGCCCAAGGGGCATGCCTTCGGCGTGGCGGTGCACGAGTCGTTCAATACCGTGGTCGCCTACGTGGTGGAAGCCTCGATCGAGAAGGGCAAGCCGGTGCTGCATCATGTCACCGGCGCGGTGCACTGCAACCGCGCCGTCAATCCGATGACGGTGGAAGCGCAGGCGCAAGGCGCCATCGTCATGGCGCTCGGCACCACGCTGCCCGGCGCGGCGATCACGTTCAAGGACGGCAAGGTGCAGCAGCAGAATTTTCATCAATACACCGTGGCGCGCATGTCGGACGCGCCGGTCATCGCCATCCACATCGTGCCATCGGAAGATGCGCCTACCGGCATGGGCGAGCCGGGCCTGCCGCCGCTCGCCCCCGCCTTTGCCAACGCCCTTGCCAAGCTGACCGGCAAGCGCCTGCGTAAGCTGCCGTTCGACCTGGCTTGACGCATTGCCGCGATGGACATCGTCGGCATCCTCCTCGCCGCCGGGCGGGGCGTTCGCTTCGATCCAAGCGGCGAGCAGGACAAGCTGATGCAGGCGCTGCCTGACGGAGAGCGCGTCGCCGCAACGTCGGCGCGGCACCTGTTGCAGGCGTTGCCGACGGTGCACGCCGTGGTGCGGCCCGGCGCCGATCACTTGGGCAAACTCCTTGGCGCTCTGGGCTGCAGCGTCGAAACCTGTGTCGATGCGGACACGGGTATGGCGGCGTCCTTGATCGCCGGCTTGAAGAAGACGCGAGAAGCCGACGCCTGGCTCATCGCGCTGGCCGACATGCCGCATGTAAAAGTGAGCACGCTCGAGGCGCTGGTGCACGCCTTGCGCGACGGCGCGGAAATCGTGCAGCCGACCTATCGCGGCAAGGGCGGCAATCCGGTCGGATTTTCGCGCCGCCATCTGACGCAATTGCTGGGTCTCGAAGGCGATCAGGGCGCGCGGGCGCTACTGCAGCAGCATGCGGTCGTGAAAGTCGAGGTCGATGACGATGGCATCTTTCGCGATATCGATACGGTGTCAGACTTGCATGAATAATCATCCCTTTGTCGCATCCATACGTCGGAACGAGGTTGATTTCCCGGCCTTGCTGCGAATTTCCGGCCAATCCCGGTAAACTAGGCGCTTTCGCGGATTGCCCCGCCTTTATCCCCACCATTTCATGAACAAGCATTTCCTGAACAAGCGCCTGGCACACCAGATCGGTATCGCCGGGCTGGTTCCCTTTGGCCTGCTCGCCCTGGCCTGCTGGCTGGTCAATGTCGAATGGATCGATACCTTCCTTACCGGACAGATGGTGTATTCGGTCATTACCTTGTCTTTCCTCGGCGGCATACACTGGGGTGCGACCATGGTCTCGGCCGATCTCTCGGCGCGCCAGACCAAGCGTGCCCTGCTGTGGAGCGTGACGCCGACGCTGGTCGCCTTCCTGTCGACCATGGTGCACAATTACCACCTGGCCTTCATCGCAGCCGGGTTCATCGCCACTTACCTGGTCGACAAGCAGCTGTATCAGTGGTACAAGCTGCCGGAATGGTTCATCCGCTTGCGCCTGATCCTGACTTGCGTGGTCGTGGCGGCACTCTTGCTGACCCTGGTTGGCGCAAACCTGAGGGGCTGATATGGTGAAGCAAATCGTGAAGAACGCAGTCTGTTACACCATCGCCCCGAAAGATCTCGCGGGCCACTTGTTCGAAGTCAGCGTCACGCTGGACGCGCCCGCGCCGGAAGGGCAGGTCTTCTCGCTGCCGGCCTGGATTCCCGGCAGCTACATGATCCGCGAATTCTCGCGCAACATCGTGCAGATTCGCGCTGTTGCCGCCGGCAAGAAGGTCGCGCTCAAGAAGCTCGACAAGCATACCTGGCAAGCTGCGCCCTGCGATGGACCATTGCGCTTGCAATATGATGTGTATGCATGGGATTTATCGGTACGCGCGGCGCACCTCGACCAGACGCATGGCTTCTTCAACGGCACCAGCGTGTTCTTGCAGGCGCGCGGCCATGAAGACCTGCCGCACGTGGTTGATATCCAGTCGCCCGCAGGTTTGAAATGGCGCGTGGCGACCACGCTGCCCGAGCTGAAGGCCAAACGTTACGGCTTCGGCACCTATATGGCAGCGGACTATGACGAACTGATCGACCACCCGGTCGAGATGGGCACCTTCGAACTCGGCAGCTTCAAGGCGCATGGCGTGCAGCACGACGTCGTCTTCACCGGCCGCGTGCCCAATCTCGACATGGCGCGCGTCACAGCCGATCTGCAGAAAATCTGCGAGTCGCAGATTGCGCTGTTCGAGCCGAGAACCAAACGCGCGCCGATGCAGCGCTACGTCTTCATGTCCATGGTGACGGCCGACGGCTACGGCGGCCTGGAGCATCGCGCCTCGACCGCGCTGATGTGCGCACGCGAAGACTTGCCGGTCAAGGGCAAGCCGGCCAATGGCGACGGCTACCGCAATTTCCTCGGCCTGTGCAGCCACGAATATTTCCATACCTGGAACGTCAAGCGCATCAAGCCTGCCGTCTTTGCACCTTACGATCTGCGCCAGGAGACGCATACGCCGCTCTTGTGGGTGTTCGAGGGCTTCACCAGCTATTACGACGACCTGATGCTGGTGCGTTCGGGCATGATCGACCAGGCGGTCTACTTCAAGGCCATCGCCAAGACCGTCAACATGCTGTTGCGCGGCGCGGGTCGGCACAAGCAAAGCATCGCCGAATCGAGCTTCGACGCCTGGACCAAGTATTACCGCCAGGACGAGAATTCGCCCAACGCCATCGTCAGCTATTACACCAAGGGTTCGCTGGTGGCGCTCTCGCTCGACTTGACGATACGTGCCGAAACGCACGGCAAAAAGTCGCTCGACGACGTGATGCGCACACTATGGCAGCGCTATGGCCGTGATTTCTACACGCCCAAGGGTGGGCGTGGCGTGACTGACGCGGAACTCGAAGCGCTGATCGATGAAGCCAGCGGTTTGAAGCTCAAGAGCAAATTGGAGCGCTGGGTGCGCGGCACGGCTGATTTGCCGCTGGCCGAATTGCTCGCGCCTTACGGCGTCAACCTGGCCGAGCCGGGCAAGGACCCCAAGCCGGGCCTCGGCGTGCGCACGGCACGCGAAGGCAACGATTGCAAGCTCGCCACGGTGTACGAAGGCCAGGCCGCGCACAGGGCCGGCTTGTCCGGTGGGGATTTGCTGGTTGCGCTCGACGGCTTGCGCGTGACGGCAACAAATCTGGACAAACTGCTCGAACGCTATCGCATCGGCGATACGGTGACGCTCCATGCCTTTCGGCGCGACGAGCTGATGAGCTTTGGCGTGAAGCTTCTGGCCGACGATGTGCCGAAGTGGGAAATCAAGGCGGTGGGCAAGCCGGTTGCGGCGGTGCGCGCACGCAAAACCTGGCTGGATTGAGGCGCGGCAAAGTTTCGGATTCAGCCAACCAAGAACGCGAGAGGCCCATGCGCCTGATCAAGTCACTGTTGCTCGCATGCCTGTCGTTGCCGATAGCGATGGCACACGCGGCTTGTTCGCATGCGATCCGCGTCGGCTGGAACGACTTTCCCCCCTTCATGCAGGCCGGCCCCGACGGCGCGCCCGTGGGGCTCGACGCCGACCTGATGCGCGCCATCTTCCAGCGCGCGGGATGCACCCTCGAATTCATGCCCGACATGCCGAACAAGCGCCAGACGCTTTACCTGCAATCGGGGCAGATCGACATGCAATTCGACGCATCCGAAGTCAAGGAGCGGCACGCCTACGCCTGGTACAGCCTGCCATACCGGCGCGAGATCATTGCGCTATTCGTGCGCCAGGGGGAGGCGCGCCATTTTCCCATCAGGCGCATGAATGAACTGGAATCGCACGATTGGCCGGTGCTCGTGCCCTACCATGGCTGGTACGGCCAGGCGCTGGAGGAGGTGTTGCCGCAACTGCGCCAGCGCAAGCTTGTCTACCCCTATGTCAGCACCAGCCAGGGCGTGGAAATGCTCTATCACCGGCGCGCCGATCTGCTGCTGGGCGACTATTATTCGCTGCGCTACGCGGCGAAACAGGCCGGCCTGCCCGAGCTGGAAACCTTACCGGTACCGGTCAACGACAATGCCGTGCACCTGATCTTCAGCAAGCGCAGCGTGACCCAGGCCGACATCGCGGTGATCGATGCCGCGATTCAAAAACTTGAGGCGGAAGGCGAGTTGAAGCGGATACTGGAACGCTACGCGCTATCGCCCGGCGGATTAGGCCCTGGAAGGTAAACGTGAGGATCAATCAACGCGACTGACCGGCTATCGTCTCAAGTAAAAAGCCGCGCCAGTTCCATGCCTGGTTCAGGCGCCCGCATGAACGCCTCGCCAACGAGGAAGGCATGCACCTCCGCGTCGCGCATGCGCTTCACATCGTCCGGCGCCAGGATGCCCGATTCGGTCACGACCAATTTATCGGGCGGGATGCGCGGCAACAGGTTCAGGGTGGTTTGCAAGGAAGTTTCGAAGGTGCGCAGGTTGCGATTGTTGATGCCCAACAGCGCCGTCCTCAACTTCATCGCCGCCATCAGTTCTTCGCCATCATGCACCTCGACCAGCACGCCCATGCCCAGCTCAATGGCGCAGGCCTCCAGCTCCGCCATCAAGCCGTGATCGAGCGCGGCCACGATCAACAGGATGCAGTCCGCACCCCAGGCGCGTGCCTGGTAGACCTGGTACAGATCGACCATGAAATCCTTGCGCAAGACCGGCAGCGCGCAGGCGGCGCGCGCCTGTTGCAAATATTCCGGCGCGCCCTGGAAGAAGTTGACGTCGGTCAGCACCGACAGGCAGGCCGCGCCGTGCGCCGCATAGCTCGCGGCGATTTCGGCGGGGCGGAAGTCGGGCCGCAGCACGCCCTTGGACGGCGATGCTTTCTTCACTTCGGCGATCACGCCAGCGTGCCCTTCGGCGATTTTTGCGCGCAAGCCGGCTTCAAATCCCCGGATGCCGCGCCTGGCTTCCGCGTCGCTTTCCACTTCGCGGCGCAAGCTTGCCAGATCGCGGTATTTCTTTGCCGCGGCGATTTCGTCTGCTTTGACGTCGAGTATTTTGTTGAGAATGTCGGACATATCAATGCTTACCCAATTGCTGCGTCACGTCGACGAATTGCTGCATCTTCTGCATGGCCGCGCCCGAGGCAATCGTGTCGCGCGCCTTGTTCAAGCCATCCGCAATCGAGCTTGCCAAGCCGGCGGCATAAAGAGCCGTGCCGGCATTCAAGGCCACGATTTCGCAAGCCGGGCCTGGAACGTTGTTCAAGGCTTCGATCAGCTTCTCTTTCGACTCGGCCGCGCCGCTCACCTTGAGGTTGCGGCTGGCAATCATCTGCAAGCCGAAATCTTCCGGATGGATTTCGTATTCGCGGATTTCGCCGTTGATCAGCTCGCCCACCATGGTGCCGGCGCCAAGCGACACCTCATCCATGTTGTCGCGGCCCCAGACCACGACCGCGTGCTGTGCGCCCAGGCGTTGCAGCACGCGCACCTGGATGCCGACCAGGTCGGGGTGGAACACGCCCATCAGAATGTTGGGTGCGCCGGCCGGATTGGTCAAAGGCCCCAGAATATTGAAGATGGTCTTGACGCCCAATTCCTTGCGCACCGGGGCGGCATGCTTCATGGCGGCATGGTGGTTCGGCGCGAACATGAAGCCGATGCCGGTCTGCGCAATCGATTGCGCCACCTGCTCGGGCTTCAGGTTGATGTTGGCGCCCAGCGATTCGAGCACGTCGGCACTGCCTGACGACGACGATACGCCGCGCCCACCATGCTTGGCCACGCGCGCACCGGCAGCGGCGGCGACGAACATCGAGGCAGTCGAAATGTTGAACGTGTTGGCGCCGTCGCCGCCGGTGCCGACGATGTCGAGCAGATGGGTGGTGTCGGCCATCGGCACCTTGGTCGAGAATTCGCGCATCACCTGCGCGGCGGCGGTGATTTCGCCGATGGTTTCCTTCTTCACGCGCAAGCCCATGGTCAGGGCCGCGATCATCACGGGCGACATCTCGCCGCTCATGATCCTGCGGAACAGCGACAGCATTTCGTCGTGAAAAATCTCGCGGTGCTCGATGCAGCGCAAGAGGGCTTCTTGATCGGAGATAGTCATACTTTCCTCGTACTGGAATAGGGTGGGATCGACAAACTTCCGAAACCTCAGGCTTCGAGGAAGTTCTTCAGCAAGGCATGGCCGTGTTCGGACAGGATCGACTCGGGGTGGAACTGCACGCCCTCGAGTTTGAATTCCTTGTGCCGGACCGCCATGATTTCGCCGTCGTCCGTCCATGCCGTCACGTCGAGGCAATCCGGCAGCGAGGCGCGCTCTATCGCCAGCGAGTGGTAGCGCGTGACTGTATAAGGGCTCGGCAAGCCCTTGAAAACGCCGACGCCGGTATGGGCGATCAGCGAGGTTTTTCCATGCATGACTTCCCTGGCGCGCACCACCTTGCCGCCGAAGGCTGCGCCGATAGCCTGGTGACCGAGGCAGACACCGAGAATCGGCAACTGGCCGGCAAAGCGTTGCAACAAGGCGATGCAGATGCCCGCCTCATGCGGCGTGCACGGTCCGGGCGAGAGGCAGATGCGTTCGGGCTTGAGCGCCGCGATGTCATCGAGCGTGATCTCGTCGTTGCGGAAGGTTTTGACTTCGACACCGAGTTCGCCGAAATACTGGACGATGTTGTAGGTGAAGGAGTCGTAGTTGTCGATCATTAATAGCATGTCAGAACTCCCCATCCAGGCCGTCTTGCACTTGTTCCGCCGCGCGTAATACGGCACGCGCCTTGTTCTCGGTTTCCTGCCATTCCAGTTCCGGCACCGAATCGGCCACGATACCGGCGGCAGCTTGCGCATAGAGCGTGCCGTCCTTGATCACGCCGGTGCGGATCGCAATCGCCAAATCCATTTCGCCGCCGAACGAGAGATAACCGCAGGCGCCGCCATAGATGCCGCGCTTGACGATTTCGAGTTCGTCGATCAACTCCATCGCCCGCACCTTGGGCGCGCCCGACAGTGTGCCGGCCGGGAAGGTCGCCTTCAACACGTCGAGGTTGGACATGCCGGGTTTCAGCGTGCCTTCGACGTTCGAGACGATATGCTGCACGTGCGAGTATTTTTCCACCACGAACTTGTCCGTCACCTTGACGCTGCCGGTCTCGGCGATGCGGCCGATGTCGTTGCGCGCCAGGTCGATCAGCATCACGTGCTCGGCGATTTCCTTCGGGTCGGCCAGCAATTCCTTGGCCAGCACGGCGTCGCTCTCGGGCGTGGAGCCGCGCGGACGCGTGCCGGCCAAGGGGCGAATCGTCACTTTTTTGCCGTCGTTGGCCGTTTCGTTGCGCACCAAAATCTCGGGCGAGGCACCGACGATCTGCATGTCGCCGAAATTGTAGAAGTACATATAGGGCGACGGATTCAGCGACCGCAGCGCGCGGTACAGCGACAGCGGCGCATCGACATAACCCTTCTTGATGCGCTGGCCGATCTGCACCTGCATCAGGTCGCCCGCCATGATGTATTCCTTGGCCTTGGCCACGGCAGCGAGATAAGCCTCGCGCGAGAATTCGCGTACGCTCTCGGTGCGCACCGAGCTTGATGTCACGGGCGCGTCCACCGTCCGGCGCAGCATGGCACGCAAGTCCTTCAGCCGCGCGCGCGCCCTGGAATAGGCTTCCGGCTGGGTCGGGTCGGCATAGACGATCAGGTAGAGCTTGCCCGAGAGGTTATCGATCACGGCCAGTTCTTCGGTCACGAGCAACTGGATTTCCGGCAGGTTCAAATCGTCCTTCGGCGCACTATGCGCCAGGCGCGGCTCGATATGGCGCACCGTGTCGTAGGCGAAGTAGCCGGCCAGGCCGCCGCAAAAGCGTGGCATGCCGGGGCGCAGGGCGACCTTGTAACGTTCCTGGAAGGTGGCGATGAAGTCGAGCGGATTGCCTTCGAAGGTTTCGACCACCTCGTCGTTCTTGACGATTTCGACCTTGGTGCCGGTGGCGCGCAACAGCGTCGACGCCGGCAAACCGATGAAGGAATAACGCCCGAAGCGCTCGCCGCCGACCACCGATTCAAGCAGGAAGGTGTTCTTGCCGTTGCGCTGGGTCTGGGCCAGCTTCAGGTAGAGCGTGAGCGGGGTTTCGAGATCGGCGAAGGCCTCGGCGATCAGGGGAATGCGGTTATAGCCTTGCGAGGCCAACGATTTGAATTCGAGTTCGGTCATGTTTCTCTCCAACGCAACCCATGCTGCTGCATGATGCAGCCAAAGTGGCACGCAGGGTTGGTGTTATTGGGACTTCAAAAAACGGTGCTGGTCGCAGGAACGATCAGCGGCGATCGGGAGCCTGTGGGCTCAGGATTGCCAGCGTCGCCATAGCCAGGCCTCGTGGGTGCCCGGGGTAGGAAAGCTACGTTTTTTGTCGAGAAACATCGTAGTGTCGTTGTCTTGTTCAGCTTTGGATGCGCTGTGCTGCGTGCAAAAGCGTTGGAACTATACCATCGCAATCGACGTTTTGTACAGATTCGCCATGATTATAGCCGTAAGGCAAGAGTAACACAGGGCAGCCGGCGGCGCGTGCGGCCAGGGCATCGTTGCTCGAATCGCCGATGGCGACCACCTGTCTGGGTTGCAAGCCGAAATCGGCGCAGACCTGCAAAAGCGGCATCGGATCAGGCTTCTTTTTTGCGAACGAATCGCCGCCATAGACCACTTCGAAGAAGCTGCGCAAACCCATCTTTTCCAGCAGAGGCAGGGCAAAACCGACCGGCTTGTTGGTCACGCAGGCCAGGCGCAAGCCCTTGTCCTTCAGCGCCTGCAAGCCGGCAGTGACGTCCGGGTAAAGCGCACTGTGCAGGCCATTGATGCGCGCATAGTGGCGCTGATAGCAGTCGAGCGCGGCGGCAAACTTCGCCTCGGTCTCTTCTTCGGCATAGTCATGGGCGAGCACGCGCCGCACCAGGTTTTCCGAACCCTTGCCGACGAAACCGAGGATGACGTCGAGCGGAAGAGGCGCCAGGCCGAATTCCTCGCGCATGGCATTGATCGCCACGCGGAAGTCCTGCGCCGTGTCGATCAGCGTGCCATCGAGATCGATGACGGCGGCGCGGATGCCTCTCAACTTACTCGTCATGCCTTGGCAAGTTCGCCGCGCATGGCATCGATCACCGCCTTGTAATCGGGTTTGCCGAAGATGGCCGAACCGGCGACGAAGGTATCGGCACCGGCTTTTGCGATCTCGGCGATGTTGTCGACCTTCACCCCGCCATCGACTTCGAGCAGGATGTCGCGCCCCGATGCATCGATCATCCTGCGCACGGCAGCGATCTTTTTCAGCGCCTCGGGAATGAAGGATTGTCCACCGAAGCCGGGGTTGACCGACATGATCAGGATCAAGTCGAGTTTATCCATCACGTGATCAAGATAGTGCAGCGGCGTGGCCGGGTTGAACACCAGGCCGGCCTTGCAGCCGTGTTCGCGGATCAGTTGCAGGCTGCGGTCGATATGTTCCGTCGCTTCGGCGTGGATGCTGATGATGTTGGCGCCGGCCTTGGCAAAGTCGGGGATGATGCGGTCCACCGGCTTGACCATCAGGTGCACGTCGATCGGCACCTGCACGTGCGGGCGGATCGCTTCGCACACCAGCGGGCCGATGGTCAGGTTGGGCACATAGTGGTTGTCCATCACGTCGAAGTGGATCATGTCGGCGCCGGCGGCGACGACGTTACGCACTTCCTCGCCCAGGCGGGCGAAATCGGCAGACAGGATGCTGGGAGCGATCTTATATTGGGGCTTGGACATGATATGGGGGATTGCTGAAAAGATGCGCTATTTTACCTTGGCGGGCCTTAAGCCCTTGCATCGCAGCACGATTTCGTGTGCAATGCGTCTGTCGCATCTTTGCAAAATGGCATAAGAATGGCCGATTACGAATTCACCGTGTCCGTGCGGACGCAATACCTGCCTGACCAGTCCGACCCTGATCGTTCGAACTACGTGTTCGCCTATGCCATCACGATCAAGAACACCGGCCAGGTCGCGGCGCAACTGATTTCACGCCATTGGGTCATCACCGACGCCAACAACCGCGTCGAGGAAGTGCGCGGCCTGGGCGTGGTAGGCCATCAGCCCTTGCTGCAGCCCGGCGAGCAGTTCGAATACACCAGCGGCACGGCGATCGCCACGCCGCAAGGCACGATGCATGGCGAATATTTCTGCGTCGCCGAGGATGGTGAACGCTTCGAAGCCAAAATCGAGGAATTCATGCTGTCCCTGCCGCGTACCCTGCATTAATCCTTGCTTTGATGCCGCGGCGAACCTGCACCTGATCAGCCGGTCTTATCGTCGTCCGGGCTCGTCCTGGGCGGCGGTTCCTCGTTTCTGCCGGAAAACATGGTCCACCAGACAATGAACAGGAACAGCACCAAGGCGGCACCGGCTTCGAGGAAAATTACCCACATACCTGACGATCTCCCATGTCTTCCAAATTCATAATCGATTTCCTGCCCGATTTTTCGTCCATGCGCGCCAGTGTACTCGCAACAGCCTTGTTTGGCGCACTGGTCCTGGCATCGTGCACCACAGGCCGCGTCGAACAGCGCCAGCCGGTCAAGCCCGAGCCGATGTTGCCGCCCTTGACCACGACGCAGACCACACCTTCCACGCCGACGCCGGCGCTGCGCCCCAGCACCTTCCTTGCCGTGCCGGGCTGGGACCGCGACGACCTGCGCGAGGCCTGGCGCCCCTTCCTTTCGTCATGCATCGTGCTGGCAAAGAAGCCGGACTGGAAGGAGCCATGCGGCGTGGCGCAGAATGTCAACGGACAAGACGCCAGCGCGGTACGCGACTTCTTCGAAGCCTTCCTTGTTCCCTACCAGGTAATCAATGCCGATGGCACCGAGCAGGGTTTGGTCACCGGCTACTACGAGCCGCTGCTGCACGGGGCGCGAGCGCGTGGCGGGGTGTATCAGACGCCGATCTACCGCACGCCTGACGACCTCTTGACCATCGACCTGTCCTCAATCTATCCCGACCTGAAAAACATGCGCCTGCGCGGCAAACTGGTCGGCAACAAGGTCGTGCCCTACGGTTCGCGTGCCGACCTGACATCGGGCGATGCGCTGGCCGGCAAGGAATTGCTCTGGGTCGACAATGCCATCGAAGCCTTCTTCCTCGAAATACAAGGCTCGGGGCGCGTGCAATTGGCCGACACGCACGAACAGGTGCGCGTGGCCTATGCCGACCAGAACGGCTATCCCTATAAATCGATCGGGCGCTACCTGGTCGACAAGGGAGAGATGACGCTCGACCAAGCCTCGGCGCAAAGCATCAAGGCCTGGGCCGCCGTCCACCCGGATCGCCTGGCGGAGCTGCTCGACGCCAATCCGAGCTATGTCTTCTTCAAGGAAGAAAAGGTGGCCGACCCAAGCATCGGCCCCAAGGGCTCGATCGGCGTCGCACTCACGCCGCAGCGCTCGATCGCGGTCGACAACCAATTCATCCCGCCCGGCGTGCCGGTCTTCCTCGTCACCACCCAGCCGTCTTCCGATGCCGACCTGCAACGCCTGATGATGGCGCAAGATACGGGCGGCGCCATCCGCGGTGCCGTGCGGGCCGACTTCTTCTGGGGCTTCGGCAGCGAAGCGCAGGACAAGGCCGGCAAGATGAAGCAAAGGGGCACCATGTGGGTGCTGCTGCCCAAGAGCGTGCCGCCGGCGAGCTAGCGTCTATTATGCGACCAGGCAGGCACGCCGCCTACCTGGGCTCATAACAGGCTCCGGTGCGGGCTGATAAAATGCCAACTTATCTTTCTTCCCCCGGAGGCCCCCATGCAATATGAAAACATCCTCGTCGAACAGCAAGGCAAGGTCGGCCTGATCCGTCTGAACCGTCCCAAGGCCCTGAATGCCCTGAACGACCAATTGATGGATGAACTCGGCCATGCGCTCCTGGCCTTCGATGCCGACGAAGGCGTCGGCTGCATCGTGCTGACCGGCAGCGAAAAAGCCTTCGCCGCCGGCGCCGACATCGCCGCCATGGCCGGCTACACCTTCATGGACGTCTATAAGAACGGCTACATCTCGCGCAACTGGGAACAGATCCGCAGCGTGCGCAAGCCCGTCATCGGCGCTGTTGCCGGCTACGCCCTGGGCGGCGGCTGCGAACTGGCCATGATGTGCGACTTCATCATCGCGGCTGAGAGCGCCAAGTTCGGCCAGCCCGAAATCAAGATCGGCACCATCCCCGGCGCCGGCGGCACACAGCGCCTGCCACGCGCCATCTCCAAGGCCAAGGCCATGGACATGTGTTTGACCGGCCGCATGATGGATGCCGCCGAGGCCGAACGCGCCGGCCTGGTCTCGCGCGTCGTGCCCGACGCCAAGCTGCTCGAAGAAGCAATGGCAGCGGCGACCGTGATCGCCGGCATGTCGCTGCCCGCCGTCATGATGGCCAAGGAATCGGTCAACCGCGCCTATGAAACCACGCTGGCCGAAGGCATCCAGTATGAGCGCCGCATGTTCCACGCCACCTTTGGCACCGAAGACCAGAAGGAAGGCATGGCCGCCTTCCTGGAAAAGCGCCCGCCGCAATTCAAGAACCGCTGATTGCCTTCTTTGCCGAATCGAACCCGGCGCAACCCGGTAGGGTGGGTGCAACCCACCAATGCCTGGGCACCAATCTTCGCGGCACCGGTGGGTTGCACCCACCCTACGATTCAAGACCTTGGGGTCGCGTAAGCGGCCCCATGTTTTTTGCCTGTGCGTTTTCCTGTGCTGTTTCGTCATTGCCGAAATGATCAATAAAATATTTTTCCAAAAAGCCTTGCCAAGGCTTGCTGAGGCTTGCTATAGTTCGGCTCCCGTTAAGCAACGCGGCGCAAGACGCGAAGCAAGATGAGGAAGAAGAGGCGGTAAAGGTGGTGAAGCAAGTCGATTGCGACGGGCGGGATTGAGAGGCTAAGCGAGGGAGTTGAAGCCAAGCGAAGCGAAAAAATTCTGCAAAAAGTAGTTGACGAGAAAGGAAAGAAGCTTCATAATCTCGTTTCTCTGCTGCTGACAAACAAAACGATTTGACGGCAGCAAAACGAAGCGGCGCAACAGCAAGCATGGGCGCGGCGACGTAGGCAAGACCAAGTTCTTTAACAACAAACAACCGATAAGTGTGGGCACTTGATGGAGTGCGAGATAAGAAGTCTTCGGACGGATTATCGATAACTCAAAACATTGAAGTGCTCACAAGAAGTAAAGATAGGAAAGTTCGCAAGAACTGACCTTGTCAGTATTTTGAGTGAGCGGTCCCTGTAAAAAGGGATAGGCAGAAATGCCAACCACAGAGATTAAACTGAAGAGTTTGATCCTGGCTCAGATTGAACGCTGGCGGCATGCCTTACACATGCAAGTCGAACGGCAGCGCGGGGGCAACCCTGGCGGCGAGTGGCGAACGGGTGAGTAATATATCGGAACGTGCCCTAGAGTGGGGGATAACGTAGCGAAAGTTACGCTAATACCGCATACGATCTACGGATGAAAGCGGGGGATCGCAAGACCTCGCGCTCCTGGAGCGGCCGATATCTGATTAGCTAGTTGGTAGGGTAAAAGCCTACCAAGGCGACGATCAGTAGCTGGTCTGAGAGGACGACCAGCCACACTGGGACTGAGACACGGCCCAGACTCCTACGGGAGGCAGCAGTGGGGAATTTTGGACAATGGGCGCAA
>Ga0302314_10003274_pt1 | contig 29997 bp, 28 predicted proteins | sample III_Palsa_N2_3_FD_200533 | JGI IMG/M metagenome (GOLD analysis project Ga0302314, IMG submission 200533) | Peat permafrost microbial communities from Stordalen Mire near Abisko, Sweden - III_Palsa_N2_3 | ecosystem: Environmental > Terrestrial > Soil > Palsa > Peat permafrost | place: Sweden... | reverse complement strand
GTCCGTCCCTTGGGTCAACCTTGTCCACTCGATCATCCTCCCGGCTGGTTCGGCATGTCCCTGGGCGACGGAGCATCATCTCACCGACCCTGTCGCTCAGCGCGTCTCAGACCGTACGCCATCCGATCCCCGCGAGGGCCGGTTCCCCGGCGTCTCTCGGAAAGCCGGCTTGGACGTCGAAAGTCTCCACCCTTCATCTTAGTGCACACTCTCCACCCTTCATGTTAGTCCACACTCTGTTCTAGACGAAACAAGGAAATCCCTGGGCCGCGCGCTCATGTCGCACCGAGGGAGCGTTTGCTCGTAAAGTTGGTATGGCGATCGACCAATAACGAGAGTGACAGGGGGGTTCTGGACGCGGCTATGCGACGCGTTTCCCGGCTTCCCGCGCGTAGCGCAGCGACGAGAGCATCGGCTTGCTCCATTCACGGGCATTGCGCTACCAGAACCACAATCCTGCAGACTGGGGCCTGGCGACGTGCGAGCTCTTCGCAGGCGCGCGAGCTCTTCGCAGGCACGGTGGCGGGCTGCGATGTGTTCATGTGCGTCTTTTTCGAACCGTACACCCGGAAGCTTGAGCGCTCAAGCCGGGCTCTGGACGTTTAGGCACCTACCCGGGGAGTTGAGGAGTCAGGCGATCGCTTCGCGAGCACCGTAGAGAACGCTGGCGGACGAGGCGAGCGCCCACCCGCTCGGGGCCCTGGAACGCGGTCAGCCGTCCGGAGCGGCCCAGGACCGCGCAATCCGATCGCGGCGAGCACGGCGATCGAAATGAGGTAGGCGGCCGCCGGCGTCGTGATCGTGCGATCCGACACCGGCCAGAAGAGGGCCACACCCGAACCCCGAGGCTCGGCGAGATCACGCCAGAGATGACTCGCAACCCCCAGGGCCGCCCCAGATTCCCAAGCCCCCCAGTCCCGGCGGGCTGCGGCAAGCACCAACAGCATGGCGACGGTGGTGAGCGAGTGCGAGTACGGCCGGGAGGTCCCAACGGTCAGAATGTGGGACCCGAGCTCTCCCGGTACATGATCGACATCGATCACGACCGACGCCAGGAGCGCGGGAACCAGTTGACGCTCGCTGACCGGCGGCTTCAGCGCCCAGACGATGAACAACGTGGTGAGCAGATGATCGGTCCAGTCCAACAGCGCCTGGGGCACCACCGCGGTACGTGCCTGCTGGTAGACGTACTGGTCGGCGGCGAACAGGACGACTGCACCCACAATGACATGCGGGGATGGCGTCAGCACCCTGGTGCGCCAGCGGCTCGAGATCGCGCGACGCGGCAGCGACCTGGTCCGACGGGCTCGCAGACCGAGGCTCATCCGGCCCGGGACGGGTCGATCAGCGCGCGCTCGAGCGCGCCAGCCGGTGGTCATACGCGCTGAATGAGCTCGACGTCGCCCTCCCTGAGTACGGGCACCTTGAGCCACTGCTCGTCCGAATCCAACGCAAGCATGTCCGGATTGCCCATGAACCCCTTGTCGATCCGGGTGACAGTGAGCTCGGTGCCCGACCGGGCACGCACACGGTCTCCGAGCCGAACCTCAGACGCCTTCACGGTCGCCGACGCCGTCGTCACGACAGCACGCGCTCGATCGCGGCCGTGATCCGAGGATCTTCGGGCGTCGTCTGAGGACGGAACCGGGCGACGATCTCTCCGGCCGGCGTCGCCGAAGCGCGCCTGGAGGCGTTCGAGGCCCTCGTACTTCGGTGTCAGACCGCAGTTCGACGCGACATTGACGATGAGCAGCCCCTTGCCCTCCACGAGCGCGGGATCGAGGCGCTGTCCATCGATTCCGCGGAGATCTTCAGCGATCACGGGCACGATGTTATTCAGCGACCGACGCCGTCAGTTGAGTCGTGCTTGGAGGGGTCGGAGCTCGGCCCTGAGGACGCCGTGGAATTGCGGCTCCGCGACCGCCAGCGCGATTCGCACCGTGGCGGTCCGCGGCGTCCCGGCGAGATCGCCTCGCCGCTGGTAGGCGGCGACGAGATGACCGATCTGCGCTTCGACACCGTCTGGCTGGCTCCCCGCGGGGGCGCGCACAGGGTCGGCGAACACGCTCGCGGGGCGCTGCGGTTCGTCGAAGAGCTGATTCCCAGGCTCGCGCGTGCCGGCGCGACCGGCCCGCGGTTGTTGCGCGCGGACGCAGGGTTCTGGAACGTCAAAGATCATGGCCCGCCTGCAGGCCGCGGGCTGGACGTATCCGATCGGGGTCCGCCAGCAAACGCCCGTCAAAGCAGCGATCTTGGCGATCCCGGAGGCCGACTGGCAGACCCTGCCCGACTATCCCGAGACCGGGGAAGCGCAGATCTCTGAGACGATGCTCGGCTCCCGGCGACTGATCGTCAGACGCACCCGCCTGGTCGGCGCCCAAGCTGAGCTGTGGCCCGACTGGCGCCACTTCGCGTTTCGTGACTAACCGGACCGACGCCCTGGTGCTCGTTGAGGCCGAGCACCGCCGGCACGCCGTCGTGGAACTCGCGGTCCGTGACCTCAAAGACCAGGCCCTCGCGCGGCAAACCCAGTTTCTCAGCGCCCTGGCCCGGCTGCGCGCGATCCCCGCGATCACCTGACACACCTCCCGCAGGCCACGACAACCCATCAACGCTTGCGCTCGTGCGACTTGTACGGGCTTCGACACGAAAGCGATGGCGCCGTGATCGGCGAAGGCCGGGGTCTCGCTCCTGCCGGACACCGGTGAGAAGAGGGGGGCGACGCTGCGCTACCCGCGGGCCTCTATGCCAGCACGCCCGGAAGCACCAGAAGCACCGGCGTCATCAGCGCCGCCGCCACACACACCCCGAGGTTCAGCCGGCGGCCGTCTCTGAGACCCAGCACCAGCAGTAGCGACAACACCGGCAGGCTGTCCCGCGCGTCGCTCCAGATCGGCGCGAAGGAGCCGATTGACAGTGCCAGGGCAAACCCTACCGCCGCGATCGACATCGCATCCGGACGTCGCACGGCTGACCAGAATGCCAGCACGACCGCGGCGACCATGATCGCCTCATACGTGAGGGCCCAATAGGTCTGCCCCGTGTGGGCGAGCCCTAAGGCGAAGCGGGTGTCGTCCACGAAGGTACCGAACGGGTAGGTGTGACTGGCCTCGGGAATCGGGCCGCCGGTCCGCAGGATGAGGTACGTGAGCCACCCGAGGAAGATGACGGCGGGCACCAGGATCGGACCGATCTTGAGCACGAACCTACGGATCCAGCCAGGACCGCGCTCCGATCGCCAGCTCCTCAGCACCTGATCCAGGAACACGGCGACGAGCGCCACCGCATCGGCCTCCCGCGTCATCACGGCGCCGATCAGCAGGGTCGCCGCCAGCCAGCGCCGCTGATGCGTCCAGGCGATCAGCCCGGCGAGCACCAGCGCAACGGAGAGCGGGTCGGTCAGGTCGTGCAGGGTCGCTGTCAGGAACCCCGGTTGCAGCCCGAGCACCAGCGCCCACCAGGGCGACCAGCCCTGACGCAGCGCATAGCACGCAAACCCAGCGCTCACCGCCAGCACGACTATGACGTTGACCGCAACCATGGTCACGGGCACCGACGCGCCGCTGATCGAGCTCGCCAAGCTGACAAGCAGCGGGTAGCCGATCCGCAGCGCCCGGAAGGTCTGCCCGGAGAGGCCCGCAAGGTGAGCGTGAAGCGGGTCCTGTGCGACCAGGTAGTAGAACTGGCCGTCGTCGCCGTAGGCGTTGGCGCCGTGCAGCACGATCGCCCCGGGCGGCGGGTGCGTGCCGGCGGCGAAGTCGGCACCGAAGTGTATGAAGCCGGTCCAGTTGCCGTGATAGCCGGACAGGTCCTTCAGAACGGCGTAGAGCAGCACGGCGATGACGACCGCCACGGCCCCCAGCGCCTTGTCATCTCCGCGGCTGACAGTCGCGGAGATGCTGGAACTGGAACCGCACATAGTTCAAGTGTCCCTAACTTCGCTGGAGCAGCACCGTGAGGGCAACACAACCCTGACGTACGCCGACTGTCAACCGGCGCGATAGCGGGTTGCGATGCCGTGAGCTTGAGGGTTCGGTCCAAACCTCGGCCATCCGCACTCCAGGGCGACGCCGGGAAGTGCCTCCGTGAGTTGCCTCCCGTGTGGATCGGACTACTCGTGCTCTACGCCGCTGGCCGCGAGTTCCCGCCCAGCATGGACGCTCATCGCGGGACCAGCATCCGTTGCACAGGTTCAGGACATGATCTGCATCGCGGCCAACATGTATGCCATCCCGAGCGTCATCGTGATCATCGAGGCGCTGATGTCGAGATTGCCGATCAGTGACGCTGCCGGGGAAGCGACCGTGACGGCGCTGGCCTCGCCTGTGGCCGATAGTCCCAGGGTGACGACCGGAGAGCCGCCATCGAGGCGACGGTAGGCGTCCTGGGCCCACAGGCCCGCCTCGCCGGTCAGGTAGGCCACCAAGATCCACGTCAGCGGCGCGCTGAACGCACCCGGCGACCACATGTACACCATCGCGCCGAGATCGACCGCCGTCAGCAACCAGATCAGGTTTGGAGCGCGACGGGTATCGCCGAGCGCCCACAGCGCCGCCAGGACGCCGGTCACGGCGAACACGCTGCGCCAGAACACCACCGGCACGTCGGGCGCATGCAGGGCGGCTGGCGCGTACATGAACGCCATTCCGACGGCCATCAGCACGTGGCAGGCATGCCACGGTGCACGCTGGCCGCCGGTCATCGCCAGATGACGCACGTGCGAGACCGCGACCAGCACGAACAGGATCGTGCCGAGAACCCCCAACCACTCCGGTAGCAGGTTGACGACCCCGTGCGTACCAGGCGCATGGCTCATCGCCATCCCTGCCATCCCGCCATGCGTTGAGCCGGCTTGCGACGCGCCGGCGGAGTGCGCGCCGCCACCGCCCATCGACATTCCCGGCATGTTCATAGACGAGTCCGACCCGCCCATCTCGCGCCCTCCTAGCTCGAACCTCGGCCACGGTATCACCGTCAGGGCACCCTCGCCCCGACTGGTTACGGAGGAACCGGGTCGTGCTCCTTCCCCCACGAATCGGCGTCCACCACCCGACGCCACACATCGACGGGCGGATCACCCGCGCGCGGTGCTACGGCGATCTCGTGACCCTCGACCCGACCGGAGTTGTCTGGGTCCGGCGGGATCGCGGCCGTCGCTGAGCTGGGAGCCAGTCGCAGCCACCAACCGCGCTGAGCCGGTGCGGATCGCCACCGGGGGGAGTCTGTCTAACGCAAAGCCGGCGGAGTGCGCCACAGTCGCCCCCTGATTTGGGGCGGTTGTGAGCCCACGAGGGCGGTTTGAACGAATCGCGATTCTGGGGAAAAAGGACTGCTAACCGCGGGGTTTTTTTGTTGTCTACGGCAGCGGAGGTTGGGGCCGTTTTTGGATCGGGAGCGACCCGGGATCCTCGAGCGATCGGAGACGACGCGAGACCCTCCCGACCTATGTGGATGATGGAGCGATCGTGTAGACGACCTCAACCTCGGCATCGACCTGCTGGACGCCCGGGTGGACGGTGGTCGGCGTCGTCGTGGCGGTGGGCGCGGATCCCGCGGAGCTGGTGCCCGGGCTGACGACGCCGGACTGCGGGTTCAGGTCGACCGATTGGACTCCGGTGATGGTGTAGCCGAGCGCGGCCGCGGCCGCGTTCGCCTGCTGTCGGGCGTTCGCCAGCGCGGCAGTGTTGGCCGCGATCTGGCCGGCCGCCGGGTTCGAGAACGAGAACGATAGGCCGTTCACGCTGGAAGCGCCGTTGTGAGTGGCGGCGTCGATCACGGCACCCGCGAGCCTTGCGGCGCTCGTGACCGAAAGCACCTCGCTGGCGGTGAACTGCCTGATCAGGTGGCGGTTGTGCTTCGGACCGACCTTGTGTGAAGTGTTTGAGACGTTGGCAGATTGGGTTTGGATTCCAGCGGCCGGAACGCCGAGCGCCCGGATCGCACGCGTGATGACGTCGGTGCGGCTGTTCGCCGCGCTGAGCGCGGCGCGCGACGTCGCCGCGGACCGGTTGACGGTGACGTTCAAGCTGGCCAGGTCGGGTACGACGTTCACCTGCCCCTCGCCATCGACCGTCAGCGTCGCGGGCGAGACAGAGGTATCGGCCGCTGGGGCCGTATCGGCGATTGCGGTACTGGCCGTCGACAGAAGGAGGGCTGATGCGGCAAGCGCAGCGAGTGCGGGCGTGCCGAGCGCGATCCGTGATGGCATCTAGCCTGCTTTCGATGGAGGTGTGTGTCCAAGCAATACTGCGCAGGTCGGCGGATGTCACGGTTCAGTTTGCGCCAACTGGACCGCACGACGAGGCGTGTCAGGCTCGATTACGTCGGCCGATCGGGTTCGAAGGCGCGAGGTAGACGTCTAGGCGGCTCTCGCGCGGCTAGTCGGCAATCGTCATCCAGGGTCGGCGTCCACCACGCCTCCACGCAGCGATACGTGTTCCCGAGCGTCCGAATGAGGACGGGTACGCCGGTGCGGCTGGACACCTGCTACACGCGAATTGCTTGTCGTACCAGTGCAGGCTCATTGGATCGGTGTCGGGCCGCTGGCGGGCGGCCGGGTGGAATTGGGCCAACGATCTTGACGGCCTGCTCGGATCCGGCGTGAACCGAATCCGCCGTCAGTGCGGATAACGGGTGTATGTCCGCCACGTACCCTCGGAGGAACAGACATGGGTCGCAGATGAGACGGGATCGAGCGTACACCCCGACCGGGGAGCAGGACGCGGCGATCATCGCGGGCTCCTGCCAGCAGCCCGAGCGGTTCGCCGCGGTGTTTGATCGGCACGCCCCCGTGATCTACCGCTACCTGCTGCGCAGGGTCGGGCGTGGGAGTGCCGACGATCTCGTGGCCGAGACCTTCCTGGTCGCGTTCGCCAAGCGTCGCAGCTATGACCCGCGGCGGCCCGATGCGCGGCCGTGGCTGTACGGCATCGCCACCAACGTCGTCGCGCAGCATCGCCGCGACGAGGTCCGCTGGTGCCGCCTGCTCGCGACCGCCTGCGACGAGCCGGAGACACCGGGTCACGCGGACCGGGTGGTCGCCGATGCGACCGCCGGGTCGGTCCGCTCGTTGTTGGCGAAGGCGCTCGCCGGGCTGGCGGGTGTCGACCGAGACGTGCTGCTGCTCGTCGCCTACGAGGAGCTGAGCTACGAGGAGGTGGCGCGTGCACTGGCAATTCCCGTTGGAACCGTGCGATCGAGGCTGCACCGCGCCCGAGCGCAGCTGCGCGAGGCGCTTGCGGGAACGGCTGTCGTCACCGTCTACGAGGAGATCATGAGCGATGAATGAACTGGAGCTGGTAGGCGAATTGGGGGACGAGATCGCGTTTCCCGAGGTGTGGGAGCTGTCCGCGGCGCGGGACCGGTTGATCGCCGCGATCGCGGCCGAGACCGTGGCGGGCGGTCCAGACCTTGTTGGGGTCGGCACGCCGGAGACCGGCGGGGCCCGGATGGGGTTGGTGCGCCGACTCGGCTTGGTCCGGCGCAGCTCTCGCCGCCGGCGTGCTTCGCTCGGTGTCGGACTGATCGTGGCGGGGGCCGCGATCGCCGCTGTGCTCGTGGCCATCGCGCCCGCTGAGCACCCGCACGCCCGGCCGACTCGTCCGGCCACGCTTGTCGGCGCCGTCCCGGCTCCCCGCCTCCGGTTCTCGGTCCACCCGACCGCCGCGCAGGTCCTCGCGCGTGCTGCGTTCGTTGTTCTCCAGACCAGGCCGGTCGCACCACGTCCCGGCCAGTTCGTGTACACGAAGACGGTGCAGACCGGCGGGACCGTATGGCAGGCGTGGCTGTCGGTTGACGGAACGCGGGCGAGTCGAGTGGGCGGGAAGACGCTATTCGGTTGTGCCGGAGGCGTGATGACGTTCCCGGCGGGCTCCCGTGCCTGCACTCCAGCGCCGGCCTACTTCCCGGAGATGCCGACCACGTCCGGCGCGATGCTCACCTACCTCGAGCGCACGCAGGGCGTCCAACATCTCAACGACCTCGCCAAGACCGTCAGCGACCTGCTCGACTCCGACTACCTGCTTCCCGCCCAGCAAGCGGCGCTCTACCGGTTTCTCGCCACGACCCCGGGCATCACCGTCGAGCAGGGCGTCGCCGACATCGCCGGGCGCCGTGGAATCGGGGTTGGTTGGTCGTTTGAGGGCGGCCGCTCGATGCTGATCTTCGACTCCACGACCTTCACCTATCTTGGGACGACGACTTGGGGAGCCGGCGGCCGGCGCTCCGGCGATGCGTTGCTCCAGATGGGCCTCGTCGACCGCGTCGGTCAGTTGCCGGCGCAGTCCGCGACCGCGACCGGCTCCCAGGACCGGGCGTGATAGCGCTAGCTATGCGCGTCGCCCGCGGTCGCTCCGCCACAACGCCAAGCGTTTCCGCTCGGTCAAGACCTCTGACCTGGCCGCATAACTCTGTCCATGCGTCGGGATCGCCGGGCGGCCTCTACTTTCAAGTACCAGAACCGGCGTTCCACCAGGCGTCGTCCAAACGCACTGTTGAGCGCGTCGCGCAGTTCGCCGGCGAGCTCTCCGCCGCCGGGCGCTGACATCCACTCCCAGGAGCAGTGAGTGGTTGTAGTGGCCGCCGGCGTCGTTGCGCGCGGCGTCCCGCTTCTCGTCGGAGATCTGATTGACGTTCTGAACACCTTCCGGCGGCGGCTTGTCGGCCCGGTCGGTGCCGTCCAACGCGTCATTGGCGTTGGTGACATATGTCTGGTGGTGCTTGTCGTGATGCGGGCGCATGGTGTGGTCGTCGATGTACGGCTCGAGCGCGTCGTAGTCGATCGGGAGAGTGGGAGTTCAAAGGCCATCTGAGGCTCTGCCGGTGTTGCCGATGGCGTAGCCTGATCCGCATGGAGCTTCGCCAGTTGCGAGTGTTCGTGGCCGTCGCCGAGGAGCAGAACTTCAGCCGGGCGGCCGATCGCCTGTACGTAGCTCAGTCTGCGGTGTCTGCGACGATCCAGAACCTCGAATCGGAGCTGGGTGTGCAGCTGATCAACCGCACGCGTAAACCCGTCGGGCTCACCGATGCCGGAAAGGCGCTGCTTATCGAAGCCCGTGGGATCCTGGCAGCCGCGGAGAACGCGGTGGAGGTCATCGATGAGATCCGCGGCGGGGTGCGAGGAACCGTGCGTCTCGGCGCGATGCAGGAGCGTCGCGCACTGCGACGCACGCCGAGTCTCGCGGAGACACTCGTCGCATTCCGCAACGAACATCCTGGCGTGGAGGTCGTGGTCCGGGTCGCCTCAGGCTCGAAGGACTCAGCCGACCAGCTGCGCACCGGTGCCCTCGACGTCGCTGTGCTGGCTGTCCCCGAGGCAGATTCAGACGGCCTGACGCTCCACCCGCTCTCGCGAGAGCCGCTTGCCCTGATCTGCGCGCCCGAGCACCCTCTCGCCGCTGATGAGAAGGTGCGCCTGGTCGACCTCAGAGACGAGGTCTTCGCGGATGGACCGCAGATGTGGGGCACGCGGATGGTCGCCGATTCCGCGTTTTCCGCCGCCGACGTGCAGCGTGACGTGAGTTACGAGATCAATGACATCGCGGCGCTCCTCGACTTCGCGGCGAAGAGCCTCGCGATCGCACTCCTTCCGCGGTCGTATGCCGCCGTGGCCTCCGATGTCGTGGTCGTGCCAATCGAGGACGCGCCGATCGTCATCACGTCCGTGGCGATCTCGGCAGAGCGACCGCTCAGCGCCGCCGGCGCTGCACTCGTAGCCACAATCCGCCGGCTCTCCCCGTCGCTCTGACGGCACGCGATACGGTCGGCCGGCAGCACAACCCCTCGGGGGTGCGGCTCGGCGGGCAGATCACGCCCACGGGCGCCCCAACGGCGGCAAGCGAGTCGCGCACAGCCTGGATGGGCCGACGCGCGCTTGGCTCGCCGTGGGGCGAGACCCCGGGGCCTAGGCCTCCATCGCCTTGCCGATGCCAGCAGCCATGTCGTCCGCGTTCATCACCGGCTCGAACGAGATCTGCGCGTCGAGGGCCATGTAAAACGGCTCCGCCGCCGATGGAATATCACTGGCGTCCGTCATGTCGAAGAAGATCAGGCCGGTGCGCAGTCCATCCTCCGAGGTGAAGTAGGCAGCCTCCGCATTGAGGGAAGCGAGTGCCTTTCCGACGATCTCCGGCAGGCTTCCGTTCTTGATCGCCTCGTTTCCCGCTGCGGTCGGGATCTTGACCTTCATCAGTGTCCTCATCTTCGGCCTCCGTGGTTGGGTGGGGAAGCTGGACAAGCGCTGCTCCTCGCCAGAGAGCGCGCGTCACATTTTCCATAACGTGTGGTCGGTTCTGGGCTCGGGAGCTGCGCGCTCGGGAAGCAGCACGCGGTCGACGAACTTCCGGATACCGGTCACGCCGAGCGGCCCAGGGCCGCGGGCGGTACGGCTAAAGGTACGGCTAAAAGGTGCCGGGCACGTCCACCGAGTTGAACACCGAGACTTCCGGAGGGCCTGTGATGCAGCAACGCCTTGGGAGGCTTCGGGGTTCGGCAGGGAGGTTCGCCCCAGTGTTTGAGCGGAGATGAGCTGACGCCTGAGAGCAGGCCGGCGACGCTGCTTGCCAGGAGGACGATCGCTACGAGATCCGCAGGCGCTGGGCGGCGGTCCGGCCCTCGACCGAAGCGGCGAGGGACCCACCGGACTCGTAGACCCCCTCGTCGATGATCTCGCCGGAGATGGCGGCGGTGAGTCGCTTGTGTGCCGCGCGGCCCGAACGCAGCTCGCTGAGCTGCGAGCGCGAGAGCTCGAGGACGATCGTTCGGCGACCCGCCTTGGTGAGGCTGATCGCCGTGGCGGACACTGTGAACGGTCGGCCCGCGCCGATCGAGACCACGGCACTTGCGGCGGGCAGGCACGCCGCCGTACACGCGACGACGGCCTTGATCTGGTGGCTGGAGATCGGATGCTGGCCGCCGGGGATCGAGAGCGAGACATGCGCGACGGGCGGTTGGACAGCCAGCGCCGCTTTTGCGAGCCCGTCGAGGTTGACGCTCCCCCACCCGGTCGCCTCGTTGTATCCGGGCGCAGCCGTGCAGCAACCGAGCGGGGTGCCTCCCCCGGTCGCGAACAGATCGTTGGTGCCCGAAGTCACGTCGTTGAACACACTCGCCGCCGAGCTTGACTTGCCGAGCGCATAGAGCAGCGGGTTTGCGAGCCCGAGCGGCTCCCGTCCGGCCGCGCGCAACTCCTGGTCGATCAGCGCGAACCCTCCCGCCAGCAGCGGCGATGAGAAGCTGGTGCCCCCAACCGAGGTCCACGGCTGGGCGGTGCCATAGCACCCGTTCTCGGTGAGGCTGCAGTAGATCGTGTAGCCCGGGTCCTCGTCGGCGTAGAGCGAGACGTCAGGATCGCCACGCTTGTTGCCGGACACAACCCCCGCCTGGTAGCGCGGGCGCGCGAACAGCTCGCTCGGGCCACCGCCGCTGGCGAGCCCGTCATCCCAGACGATCTGCTCGGTGATCTGGTTGGCGGAGTTGAGCTCCCATTCTGTTCCTCCGACTGCGGTGACGAGCGGCGAGGAGGCCGGAAACTCATCCGCGAGCTGGTGGAGCGGCTCGTCCTGCCCGCTGATGCATTCGCTCGATCCCTCGTCGCCGCTGGCGGACAGGACGCTGACGCCGGCTGCGGCGGCCTCGGCCAGGGTCGCCTCGAACGCGCCGAGCTGGCTGTTGGCGCCGATCAGGCTCGGATCGCAGAGGCCGATCGACGTCGAGATCACCTGTGGTACACGGGCGGGGTTCTGGAGCGGCGCCGCGAACGCCTTGATCAGCTCGACGAGGTCATCGTTGGTCTCGTAGGTGTCGATCTCGCTGAGGTCAGGCGCGGCCGCAATCACCGCCTCGAGGTCGAGCTCCGTCTCCTGTCCGGGTGCGAGGGCCGGAGTGCCGCCGACCTGGAAGGTCCTGATCTGCGGCACGTTCAGACCGAAGCACTGAGCGAAGGCTCCGATGTCGCTCGGGTCGAACCCCTGAACCTCGATCAGTGCGACCCGCTCGCCTTGACCGTCGAACCCTGCCGCGTGGAGCGGGTCATAGTCGTTGGCGGTGTTGTACTGGTTCGGGGTGTAGCTGTCGGTGGCAAGGGCGCCGGCACAGCCACTCGGGGTCCCTGTGTACGGGAGTGGTCCTCCCGTGCTCGAAACCCCGCTGCCGTCGGGTCGAACCCCGCGGAGGGGCATCGTGTCGAGCCCGACGACGCTGAGCGCAACGCCACGAAGCGCCGCGGGGACTGGCGCGCCGGCCGACTCGACGACCGCACCGGCGGGTGCGATGAACGGGACGCCGCGGCCCGAGCGGAACCGAGCCAGTCGCACGTCAAAGGCGCGGTCGGCCTTTCGGACGCTCAGCGTCGCGTAGGCGAACAGGCCGGTCGCGTCGACCCCGGCCGCCGTCGCACCGGCCTGCCGCAGATAGCCCATCACCCGCGCCCGGACCGACCGAGAGGCGCCGAACCGCCGGGCTAACTCGGCGACCGACTCGTAGCGACCGTAGTCCGCCGAGCCGGGGGTCGCCACCGCGACCGCGAAGCGCTCGAGCGCCGCCTGGCGGGCGACGAGCGGCATCACGAGCTGAAGGGCCTGCTCCGCTTGCGCCGGTCCGAGCTCCGCGGCATCAGCGGTTGTGCGCGCGCCGGCCGAAGCGGTGCTGAAGCCGCCGACCGCGACCACGAGCACGATGACAGCGAGGAAGCGAGAACGCACGATGAAGGCATGATTGCGTGTACGACGGTCCCACTGCAATGTCCTCATATCGCACGGGAGCACGCGAACCTGGCGCTCACGACGTCACCGCGCTGTCGTCCCTTCAGATCCGGCGAATCCGCTCGGTAGCGGCCGCTTTGACCGTCCGCTCCAGGTCGGGGCACGGCGGGAGAGCTGACTCAGCGTCGCAGGCGCCAGTACGAGCACACGTGCGAGCGCAGCGCAAGCCGCGCCCCGCACTCCATGCAGAACTTGGCGCCATCGCGAGCGCTCGCCGCTCTCCACGTCATCTGACATGGACGCCTCCGGCAACTGAGCGCGGTGGTCGCGCGTCGAACCTCACCGCATTCCGGCCGGCGCGGCCCGTCACCCGGAAGGGACGCCGGCCCATCTCGAGACCTGCTGGGCCTAGCGGACGAGCTCGTAGGTGAGGAAGACGAGCCCGTCGCCGATCGTCTTGGTGTCGACGAGGCGGAGCGGCTTCTTGTCGCGGGTCTCGCCGAACAGGCGCTTGCCCGCACCGACGACGACGGGGAAGACGAACAGCCGGAACTCGTCGACGAGGTCGTGTTCGATCAGGGCTTGCCCGAGCTGATAGCTGGCGTAGATCAGGATTTCGCCGTCGAGCTCCTGCTTGAGCTTTGAGACCTCCGCGGTGACCTCGCCTGTCAGGACGGTGGTGTTCTGCCAGACGGGATCCTTGACGGTTGCGGACACGAGGTACTTGGGCAGGCTGTTCAGCCTGTCCGCCCAGCCGCCGGGACGGGCGGACCAGCGCGAGCCGAACCACTCGTCGCTACGCCGGCCGAGCAGAAGGGCGTCGGTCTGCATCGCCTCCTCAGCCACGATCTGGGCCCACCGTTCGAGGTCCTTCCCGCCCGACTGGCCGAACCAGCCGCCGCGCTCGTAACCCTCCTCGCCGTCCGGATCCTGAATCACGCCGTCAAGCGAGACGTTCGTGCTGATCACGATCTTTGCCATCGCAGCTTTCCTTTCGTTGGACTGATGTTTGCTGCATGTGTTGAGGCGTCGGCCATGACGAAAATTCAGCGGCGAATTTCCCGCCGCGCGGACGTCATAGCTGTGATGCGTGTGAACCGAAGCGATCGTGCAAGGCTGCGAGCGTCACCGACCGGATCCGATCGACATCCCGAGTCTTTCAGCAGCTTTGGTCACCGCGATCAAAAGCTCCTACGGTGTGACCACGCGCTTTGTCGCTCCGACCGCGGGCAGCTATGGCTTCCGCGCCTGGGGCACTGGGCTCGCCACCCTGCAGCAGATGACGGTCAGACCCTAGCTCCGACGCTCACCCCCGGCGAGCCACCGGAACAGCGGAGCGAAGGCTGGCGCGGAGATCGTGCTTGGCGACTTTGCCCAGGCCGGTACGGGGAAGGTCGTGCACGATCTCGACCTGCTTGGGCACCTTGTAGGCGGCCAGGTGCTCCCGGCACCAGGCGCGTACGAGCTCATGGTCGAGCGGCTCGCCCGGGCGCGGCACGACCACGGCGACCACGCGCTCACCCCAGCGCTCGTCAGGCAGTCCGATCACCGCCGCCTCCAGGACCCGCGGGTCGGTCATCAGCACGCGCTCGACCTCGACGGCGAAGACATTCTCACCGCCCGAGCGGATCATGTCCTTCAGCCGGTCGACGATGTGCAGGTCGCCGTCCTCGTCACGGCGTCCGAGGTCGCCGGTGTGCAGCCAGCCGTCGCGGATCGCGCTCGCCGTCGCCTCCGGGTTGCGCCAGTAGCCCTGCATCATCGACGCCGAGCGGGCGCAGACCTCGCCGACCTCGCCATCGGGTACGTCCTCCCCGGTCGCCGGGTCGCGCAGCGAGACCTCCACCCCGGGGACCGACCGGCCGATCGACCCGGGCTTGACCGCGGTCAGCGACGGGGGTGCAGCGGTGACGTACGGGCCGCCCTCGGTCAGGCCGTAGGTCTGATAAAGCCCCAATTGCTCGCCGAGCGCAGCGCGCAGCTCGTCGAGCACGCCGAGCTCGCCGAGCGCGCCTCCGTAGATGATCGTGCGCAATGTCGAAGTGTCGGTCGCCGGCCACGCGGGATGGTCGAGCAGCGCGCGCAGCACCGGCGGCACTCCGAACAGCGCCGTCACCAGGTCGCTCTCGATCGCCGCCAGCGCCGCGCCGGCCTCGAAGCACGGCAGGATCCGCAGCGTCGCGTCCGCCGAAAGGTACATCTTGGCGTGGTCCCAGCAGGCGCAGTGGAACGACGGCGCGTGAACAAGGTAGACGTCGTCGGCGCGAACGCCGTAGCCGATCGCGCCATGGAAGGCGTCGACGTACGTCGCGCGCTGGGTGTGACAGGCGCCCTTCGGCCGACCTGTCGTCCCGCTCGTGTAGAGGATCAGGTGCAGACCGTCGGCGTCGGGCGGCTCCAGCTCGCTGCCCGGATCGGCCGCTGCGCGCCGCTGCTCCCACTCACCGCCGGCGGCGCCGAAGCCGACGACCGGCGTGCCGGTGGCCGCGCGGTCCGCCGCCGCGGTCGCCGGGTCCGAGAATTCCGGGCCTGCGAGCACGAGGCGAGGCTCGAGGTCGCCGATCAGGTACTGAAGCTCGTCGGGTGCGCTGAGGTAGTTCAGCGGGCAGAGGATCGCGCCGGCGCGCGCAGCGCCGTAGTACAGAGCGAGGTACTCGGCCGACGTGAAGTCGATCGCCGCGACGCGGTCGCCAGTGCCGACGCCCGCCTCGCGGAGGGCGACGGCACTGCGCGTGACCTCCTCCTCCAGCCGAGCCCACGACCAGGTAACGCGGTTGTCGGAGACCGCCGCCTGGGTGGGCTGCCGGCCCGCGCCGCGCCGCACGATCGTGTCGAGCGTCATCACGCGGCCATCACCGATCCAGGTTGCGTCCGGTGCCGGCGTCCGGCTTGCATGCTGTACGACGAGCCGGATCCATCGCTCATTCGCGCGGCGCGCAAGGCGTCGGCGGCGTTGGCCAGGGCGTGACGCTTGAGCAGCATGCTGTGCAGCGTAAGCCCCGGCCGAAGGCAGGGCTTCTGTGATAATCGCGACGATGTCTTCAGATACGCCGAGGTCCGTCGCCCCGATGCCACTCGAGAGCGTGAGCAGGGCACGACGGTATGCGACCGAGAGGTTCCAGGGTGCGACCGGTCGTAACTGGTGGGACGTCGACCCGAGCTTGCAGTTCCTCATGCGTCGGTACGTGGGCAACGACGGGCTTCGCTGGGCCGAGTCGCGACTATCGCGACTCGGCGGGCTGATCGGCGGACCGGTGTCCGAGCGCGCGGATATCACAGACAAGCACCCGCCGGAGCTGCGGCTCTACGACAAGTGGGGCCAGGAGTGCAGTGCCGTGGTCAACCCGGCGAGCTTCGAGGAATCCCGCCGCGATCTGCGTGAGCTTGACTGGGACTCGGAGAGGTTTCGGTCTGAGGCGTTGCGGGCAGGCGTCGAGCCGAGGGCGCTCCAAGCCGCTTGGTGGTACCTCATCACGCAGGCTGAAGTCGGCATGGCATGCGCGCTGACCACGGGCGAGCCGATGGTCATCGACCTCGTCGAGGACTACGCACCCGAAGACGTCAAAGAGCGGGTGCGGTCGATCTTCGGCGAGGGGCGCGGTCTCGGCGAGGCCGCACAGATGCTCACCGAGCGCTCGGGCGGGACCGATCTAGGCGCGATCGAAACGACCGCGACCCCGCACGGCGATACGTGGCGGCTCAACGGCACGAAGTGGTTCGTCTCCAACGTGGGCGCGCCGGTCTTCGTGGTCCTCGCGAAGCCGGTCGACTCACCAGACAGCGTGGCCGGCATCGCGCCGTTCCTGGTCCTGCGCGAGCGGCGCGACGGACATCCCAACGGCGTGCGAATCCGCCAACTCAAGGACAAGCTCGGAACGAAGGCGGTCGCTTCGGGTGAGGTGGACCTCCACGACGCGGAGGCATTCCTGCTGTCGCCGCCGGACCTTCAGGCCCGCGAGGGAGGTTCGGTGACCGCCGGCTTTGCCCGGATCATGGCCTTGACCAACAGCGAGCGCCATCACGTCTCGATGATGGGGCTGGGTTGCGCGCGCCGGGCGCTGGTCGAGGCCTACTGTTACGCGTGCGCACGGGAAAGCTACGATCGGCGGCTCGTCGACCAGCCGCTTGTCCGTCGCAAGCTGGCCGAGATGATCGTCGAGGTGGAGGCCGCCCAGGCAATGGTGTTCGACGGCTTCCTGGGGCCGCAGCTGCGCCTATCGGCGCCGCTCGCCAAGCTCCGTTCTGCTCGCCTGGGCATCACCAGCGCCAGCGACGCGATCGAGATGCACGGCGGCAACGGCTATATCGAAACCTGGCCGGTTGCTCGCATCCTTCGTGATGCTCAGGTGAACACTGTCTGGGAAGGGCCTGACAACGTGTTGTGCCTGGATGTGCGACGTGCGATCCTCCGCGAGGCCGCGCATCATCCGTTCCTTGAGCGGATGCGCAACGCCATCGCCACGGCTCCGCGCGCGGTGCAAACGACCGCGCAACTCGTCGGCAGGGAGCTCGAGGAGCTTGAGGCAGCGATCCACGAGTGGTCGCAGCTCGAAGAGCCGGTGGCTGAGGCGCGACTGTTCCCGCTCGCGCAGTACATGGTCGACATCTACGCCGCCGCCATGCTCCTCGAGCAGGCGGGATGGGAGGCACGAGAACTCGGCACGGCGCGCAAGGCGCTGGTGGCACGCATCTACGTCCATAAGCATTTGGCGCCACTATCCCGCAGGCAGGAGGTCACGGCACGGACCCTGACCGACGACGAGTTTGCATTGCTTTGCGCGGGCGCGTTCGATATTGCCGCGCCCGTGTAGGGAAGGCAGTGTCAACGGCCAGAGGTAGTTGCCCGCCCGTGGTCCGATGAGGCTCGGTGACCTCGACATCCGCCGCGTCCCTGACATGGAGCGCTGGCCGCTCACGCTCGACGGCATTTTTCCCACCCTTACGCCGGCGGCGCTTCAGGAAGCCCGGGACCGTTTCGGGCCGCGGTTCGTCGACCTCGACCAGGATCTGGTTCTGCTCTCGGTCCACACGTGGGTCGTGCGCACGCCGCGGCTGACCATCCTCATCGACACCTGCCACGGCAACCACAAGGACCGCCGGTTCTACCCTGAGACCGGCAATCGCGACAGCCCCTACCTCGAGCTCCTGCGCGGCGTCGGCGTGGCGCCCGAGGATGTCGATCTCGTCATGTGCACGCACCTGCACCCGGATCACATCGGCTGGAACACGCGACTGCGCGACGGCCGGTGGGTGCCGACGTTCCCGCGCGCCCGCTATCTCATGAGCGAGATCGACCACGCGACGTTCTCAACGCTGCACGCCAGCGAACCGGAGGGGCCCGCGGCGGACGTGGCGCGTTCCTTCGGCGACAGCGTCCTGCCGGTCATCCAGTCAGGCCAGGCGGTCTTTGTGGGCGACGGGCACTGCGTCGAGACTGAGCTCGACGCCGGCATCCGCTTGGAGGGCGCGCCGGGCCACACCGACGGGCAGCTCGTCGTGCATCTGGAGAGCCGAGGACGGCGCGCTCTGGCGACCGGCGACGTGATCCACCACGTCCTGCAGCTCAACGACCTTGACCTTCCGGCGGCCGGCGACTCCGATCGGGTCACCTCGGCCCGCACGCGCCGGCGGATCGTCGAAAGCGTGGCGGACACCGACACCCTGCTGCTGCCCGGCCACTTCGTCGCGCCATCGTGGGGACGGGTGGTCTCCCACGCCGACCGGCTCGAGTTCGATTTCGCGCCCGGCGAGTAACTCCGAGCCGAGAAGCCACAGCCCTGCTAGTGGGTCTCCCGTTTGCGGAGGCCCACTAGGGCTGACTGGTACCCGCTCGGCCGTAGTGATCATGCAGCCGTACAACATCGTCGAGGTGGGGCGTCGAGACCTCAAGTACGTCGCTGTCTTCGAGAGCCTCGACGGTGTGTACTTCGCCAGGACGGTTACGCCACGTTTGGCCGGGGCCGATCGTCTGCTGCGTGAGTTCATCGGCTGTTGGGCCCTTGATCAGCAGCAGGCGGCCGGTCAGCAAGTAGCAGCTCTCGTCTTTACGCTGATGGAACTGGAGGGACAGGCGATGGCCTTGGGTGACGTGAAGGATCTTCCCCGCGTAGTTCTCGGTCAGCGCGTACCAGATCTCATAGCCCCAGGGCTTCTCGACCCGCCGAGCGCGATCAGGATCAGGCGTCTGCACCGCGACAATCTTCCCACAGGGGCCAGCCGCGGGGGAGACGCCACCGTCGCCTCAGAACAACAGCTACCCGCGACGGCGCGCCGCGCGGAGCAGCAGCGTTCGGGTCGCGACGCGACGCAGAGCGCCGGGCGTGCCGATCTCGATCGTGATGCGCACCACGAGTCGCCCCGCCCGGGCCAGGAGCCGGTGGCCCGCGGCATTGATCGGGAGGCCGACCGTCGAGGCGTGGCCGGGCGACACGGTACGCGTGGCTCGGCCGGCGATGACGAGCGACGACGGGACGGGACGGGAGTGTCCCGCCGCGGCGGCGGCCCGCGAGGAGTGGGCCGTCACGAAGGTCACGAACCGACAGCTCGCGCCGGACGCGCACGCGACGCGGAGCAGCACCGCGTCCGCGGACCGAGCCCAGGCGTTCACCAGGCGGCCGTTCGGCTGCCGAGCCGAGGATCGCCGGACGATCCTGATAACGCGAGGGCAACAAAATTCTCATCCGCGCTTCCCTGCGGGGTGCCCCGATTTCCCGATTTCCGCGTTTTGCAGGGGAAATCAGTTGAGTCTGGCCTGGAGGGCGCGGAGCTCGGCCGCCAGGACGTCCTGCAGGTGCGGCTCGGCGACCGGCAGCGCCATCCGCATCGTGGCGGCGTGCAGCGCCCGGGCGAGATCGCCCCGCCGCTGGTAGGCGGCGACGAGGTTGTTCAGCATTCGCATCGCGATCTCACGCGCGTCCCACGGTCGGATGAGCTCCTGTGCGGCGTCGGTGGTGACCGTCGCGCCGCCGGTGAACGGATCGAGCAGCACCGGCGGATCTGCACCGAAGTGGCCGACGACGAAGTGGCCCGGCAAGCCGACGCCGGCGAGCTCGATTCCGGCTCGCCGGGCGACCTCGACGTAGACGACCGATAGGAGGATCGGGAGCCCTCGCCGGCGGGTGAGCACGAGGTCAAGCATCGAGTTGTCCGGATGGTCGTATTGCGCCTGGTCTCCGATGAACCCGCGGGCGTCGCCAAGCACCTGCCGGCAGGCGATGGCCGTCGCCTTGGGTGTCCGGTCGGTCTGATCCGCTGCGGCTGACAGTTCGACCCCGAGCGAATCGAGCCGCGCGATCGCTGCCGCCGCGTCAACCTCGCGAAACTCGCCGGCCAGCGCGAGCGCCAGCACGTCAAGGGTCGTGTCCGGGTCGCCGGCGACGTCCGCGAATGGCGCGATCTCAGACACGTACCGATTGTCCCGCAGCCCCCCGGCAGAGCGCTCGTCGCAACACGCCACCGGCGATCGGCCGTAGAGTCTGCGGGATGCCGCGGCGCCGCGTTGTGATCGACCACGTGAGTGTGGGAGTGAGCGATCTGGCTCGCAGTCGTGAGTTCTATCGTCGGGCGTTGACGCCGCTGGGGTTTTCGGAGATCGGTCCCTGGCGCGTGGGCGCGAGCGATGTTGCCTTCGGTCTGGAAGAGGCGGACGACTTCGCGATCTCGACCGCATACGTCGTCGGTGGGTTGCATGTCGCGTTCGCCGCCGATCGACGTGAGCAGGTCGATGCGTTCTACGCGGCGGCGCTGGAGGCCGGCGGACGTGACAACGGTCGACCGGGCCTGCGCGCCGAGTACTCAGCGAACTACTACGGAGCTTTCGTGCTCGATCCCGACGGGCACAACGTCGAAGCAGTGCATCACGGCCGTGATTGACCGCGCCGTCGGCCGACGCCGGGGGCGGGGGCGGGGGCGGGCGGCTACGTTTCGCTGAGCCTTCCCAGCATCTCGGAGAGTTGTGTGAGCTCCTGCTTGGAGAGCGTCGCCAGGGGCGCGGGCGGTCGGGTGATGATCTCGCGGGCGGTGTTCACGGCGACATGCCCGGCGTCGGTTAGGGCGACGAGCTTGCGGCGGCGGTTGGCGGGGTCCTGGGTGCGGGTGAGCAGCCCTCGCGCTTCGAGTTCGTTGACGATCAGGGTCGCGTAGGGGCGGTCGGCACCGGTGGCCTCGGCGAGGTCCCCGAGGCTTCGGGCCCCCTGCGCAAGGCTGAGCAGCACCCTGACGCGCCCGGTTCCGCGACCGAGACGGAGCGCGTCGCGCAATTCCGGGTTGCGGTCTTCGGCAAGCACGAACTCCTGCATCATCGTCCAGATCTGCCTGGTGAGCTGCTGGCGGGTAGGCGGTCGTGGCATCGCGTTGGTCACACGGGAGTCGTCGGCGGCGATCAGCTCCGTCGCGTTCCGCACGGTGCCTGGACCCTCGGCGCCCGGAGGACAGTAGCCCGGCCGCCCGGGCGAGGCAAGGAGAAGATGATAGTTTTATCTATATAACTATGTCTCAGACCCTCGCGGCTACCCAAGACGGCGGCTTCACGTACCCAGGAGGCCACCATGCCCGACACCACACGTCCAAACCCCGACGTCGATACGCTGCTTGGCCAGGCAGAACCAGACGTCCTGGAGCGGCTCCGATCGATCGGTGACCTGTCGATCACCGACGAGAACCTGGCCACGATGCGCGACCAGCCGATCAGGCGGCAACGGCCGCTGTCTGATGCCGTCGAGCGGATCGACCATCGTGTGCCGGGCCCGGCCGGAGCACCGGACGTGGTCGTGCGCGTCCACCGGCCGGCTGGCACGACGGACACACTGCCGTGCGTGTACTCGATGCACGGTGGCGGTTACGTGATGGGGTCGTATCTCGGCAACGACAGCCGGTTTGACGCGTGGTGCCCCGAGCTCGGCTGCGTCGGGGTCTCGGTCGACTACCGACTCGCTCCCGAAACGCCGTTCCCCGGACCACTGGAGGACTGCTACTCCGGCCTGAAGTGGGTCCACGAACATGCCGGCGAGCTTGCAGTCGATCCGCTCCGCATCGGGGTGATGGGCGGCAGCGCCGGCGGCGGACTGGCCGCCGGTCTCCCGCTCCTCGCCCGCGACCGCGCGGAGATCCCGATCGCCTTCCAGCTGCTCACCTACCCGATGCTCGACGACCGCCAGATCACGCCCTCCAGCCACGTCGAGACACCGATCTGGGGGCCGGACAACAACCGCTATGCCTGGACCGCGTACCTCGGCGAGGCGTGCGGCAGCGATCACGTTTCACCGTACGCCGCGGCCACGCGAGCATCCGACCTCACCGGGCTGCCACCGGCATTCGTGATGGTCGGCGATGTCGATGGTCTGCTCGACGAGGACATCGCCTACGCCCGGCGACTGCTCGCCGCGGGCGTGCCGACCGAGCTGCACATCCTCGCCGGCGCGCCGCACGCGTTCGACAGCATGATGCCCGACACCAAGCTCGCCGATCGCGCACGGCACACCGTCGAGGACTGGCTGAAGGCTCGCCTCCACCCACAGACCTGAGAGGCCACTGGTAGATGAGTGATTCCATGGTCCGGCGAGGCCGCCAAGCAGTGTCCGCGGCCGCTGCGGTCCTGACCGAAGCCGGGATCGTCGCTGATCGACGCCGTCGGACTCGGTCCCGGCCAGGGTTGGTCGTTTTTGCCGATGGCAGGACCAAAAGAGACCAATCCTGGATCCGCACCCGGCGGTCGAGCGGTTGTGAGCAGCTGGTCGAAGTCGAGGTCGGCGTCCGTCCACGGCCCCTGGGGTCGGCGCTGCTGATCAGCACCGCCGACTTCGACCCTGCTGCTCGGAAACCGCCGCCAAACATGGCCCGCGCCGTGGACTCAACGATCTAGTGGCGACCCGCGTCGTACCGCCTTCGGTCACGTTTGGTCGGGCGCCCCCCGAGGTCGACCGGCCCGCCGAGCCGGCGCAACTCGGCCTGGCGCTCGCGCTCCGCGACACTCTGCTCGGTCTCGTGATAGAGCTTCGCCGCCTCCGCGGCGGAAACCCGCCGCTCCGCCGCACCGCGCACGATCACCGTTCGGTGCGTGGTGCCGATCGTGATCTGGAGCTCGTCACCGGGGCTGACCTCGCGGCTGGGCTTGACGGCCAAGCCGTCGACGTGCACGCGCCCGCCCCTGACGGCCGCCGCGGCCAGCGCGCGTGTCCTGAACAGCCGCGCTGTCCACAGCCACTTGTCGACGCGCATCAGCCGTCGGCGGGGATCGGTTTGCCCGCGAGTTCGGTCAGGTCCGTGACACTGACGGGTACGCCCGAGACAGCGGTCGAGCATGCGACCTGGGAGCCACGGGTCATGGTTGCGACGGTACCGGCTCGCCGGCAGTCCGGAACCGTGGCCTTGGATCGGCGAGACCCCGTGTTCGTCTCAACTGACCCCGGCGGCGCCCGCGCGTGGACGTCGACGGCGCTGGGCTCGGGGCTGACCGGCGTTGCGTGCCCGTCCTCGACACTCCGCCGGGTGACGACCGACGCCGGCACCCTCCGGCTCGGTCGGCTGCGTTCGGAAGCCGCTGCTCGGGCGTGCGAACGGTATTCTCGCGTCGCGCACGCGCGTACCGAACGCCGTCGCAGGGGGACAAACGGGACGAGTGAAGGAGGATCAGGATCAGACGACGGTCGCTCGTGGGGTTGGGCCTGATCTGCATGACGTTCGGATTCGCCGGCGTCGCCGGCGCCAACATGCGGGCAATGGGCGCGGCGATGCCCGTGCCGGATGTGACGGCGCTGATCGGACCGGCCACGGCGCGCGTCCGAGCGACCGACACGCCGCAGTTCCGGCGCGACGTGCTGTATGAGGCCGACGGGTCCACCCGCGGCGGCAAGCCCGTCTCCTCGGCGGCGGGCATCGTCCGTTGGCGGTTCGTGTTCGACGGCACGCCCGGCTCGAAGTACGCGTCCGCGACCCTGACCTATGGCCCCGCCCCAAAGCGATTCGGGAAGGTGGTCGGTGTCAAGCAGCCGGTCCTGGAGGATGTGCTGATCCCGCGGGCGCCGGCGATGACGCTGTCGCAGGCAGTCGTGCGTTTGCGGCGGGCGGGTTACCGGCGGGGGTTCAGCGGCGTGACGCTGCGCAATCCCCTGGGCCCCAAGCAGTCCAACCCGCTGTACATCTTCACCGTTGCCCCGAAGTTCATCGCGGTCAACACGGTCACCGGGAAGGTGTCGGTCCTGCGCTGACTCACACCGGTGGCCCGTGAACCGGTCGGGGTGCGGCCGGTTAGCCTCCCGGCCATCGTGGCGGGAGACCGATCGAGCGTCGGCGACGCACAGGCGGCGATCCTGGAGTGGTGGACCGCCGACGCCAGGCGCCTGCCGTGGCGCCAGACGCGTGACGTCTACGCCATCTGGGTCTCGGAGGTGATGCTGATCCAGACGCAGGTTGAGCGTGTGGAGCCCGCGTGGCGCGCGTGGATCGAGCGGTGGCCGACGGTCACCCAGCTGGCGGCGGCATCACTGGCCGACGTGCTGGCACAGTGGCAGGGCCTCGGGTATCCGCGGCGCGCGCGTGATCTGCACCGCTCCGCCCGAATCGTCGCCGGCTCCGGCTGGCCCGACGACCTGACCGTGCTGCCCGGGGTCGGCATCTATGTCGCGCAGGCGATCCGCTGCTTCGCGCTCGAGCAGCCCGTGCTCCCGATCGACGTCAACGTCCGGCGGGTGCTGCGCCGGCGCTTCCCGTCCGGCGTCGACAGCTCCGGCGATCCGTGGCGCATCGGGCAGGCGCTGATGGAGTTCGGTCAGCGGATCTGCACGGCCCGTCCGCGCTGCGTCGAGTGTCCGGTCAGCGCCGGTTGCGCCGGCGTCGCGGCCGATCCGAAGCGGGCGTCCCGGCGTGCACCGCAACGGTTCGAGGGCAGTCTCAGGCAGCGCCGCGGGCAGCTCCTGCGCGACGTGATCGCCGACGGCGCGGTGCCCGCGGACGCCGCCGACCCCGAGGCGGCGGCGGGACTCGCCGCGGACGGACTGGTGCTCGTCGCCGACGGTTGGCTGCTCGCGCCGGTTTGACCAGGAGCGCCGACTGACGGCCAGGAGCCCCGCTGAGCAACGTCGGCCGCCCAGTCGACCCGCTCGAACATCCGCTGTAGCTTCTCCCCGCGGGCCGGGTTGAGCGCCGACACCCAGCCGATCCGCCCGCGGACGTGCGCCTCGAAGTCGGGCAGGCGGGTGCGGTTGTGGGCGGCGGGGCCGTCGCGGGCGGCGTTGTGCAGCAGCGCCCGCAGCCGGTCGTACTCGATCCGCGGCACGTTCGGATGCTCGTTGACGACGATCCCGCAGACGGTCTGGCGGGAGCCGCGGGTCCGGAGCGCCGTCTTGTCGGCGTTGATCGCGAAGCCCTCGTCTCGGGCGATCCGCGCGACCAGCGCCTCGACCGCGCGGCGGCTGCGGTGCAGGCGCGCGGAGCCCGAGAACGTGAGGTCGTCGGCGTAGCGCGAGTAGCCGAGATCGAGTGCGCGGGCGAGCCCCGCCAGCCGGCGGTCCAGGCCGAACGCTGCGAGGTTCGCCAGCGCCGGCGAGGTCGGTGCGCCCTGGGGAAGATGCGGGGTCGAGAGCCGGCGCCCGAGCCTGAAGCGCGAACCGTCCCGGCGGGTACCCGGGCCGGACATGCGCGACACGACCTCCCAGACCGCCGGCGGCACCGCGTTCGTGCACAGGCCGGTCAGCACGTGCGCGACCGGCGGTTCGTAGCCGATCGTTCGAAACGTGCCGTACACCCGGCCCGCCGAGACCGACGCGAAGAAGTCACGCAGGTCGAGCCTGAGCAGAACCGGTCGGCCGGCATGGGCGCGGGCATGGCTGATCACCGAGCGACCACGAGTGAAGCCGTGTGCGTCGCGATGGACCGGGACGTGGTCGAGGATCTCGCCCAGCACCCAGCGCTGGATCTCCTTGAGCCGGGCCTTCGGGGCTTCGATCACGCGCGGCGGTCCGCCGGGACGCGGCACGCTCCGGTAGCGGTAGTTGCGAAGTCGTTCGTCGGTGACCGCGCGCTCGAGCCCGCGGACGTCGGCGAGCCACGCCAGCTGACCGAGAGACAACTCCAGCCGCTCGGCGAGCGCCGGCAACGATTCGACCACGGCGACCGGCCAGTCGTGCCGGAGCGCGGGCGACCGCGGCGGCGGCACGGTCACCAGGCTGATCGGTTGCGGCGGATCCGCGTCGCTGCGCTGCGCGAGGAAGGACTCGATCAGCGCGGTCAGTCGCTCGGGCTGGTCGGCGGGCGCCGAGCGGTGCACGGCGGTGATCGTCATCGCCATCGCGGTGATCCAACTCGGCCACCGGTCAAAGCTCCCGGCGCCCCGCTCGCTCAGGCCCTCGACCGTCCAGGGACCGTCGAGAAACGCGCCGGTGAGCTCACGGGCGATCAGGAGGCGGTCGGGCAGCTCGTACATGTCGTGGCGAATGATCGCGGCGCCGCCCGCGACTGCGCTCTGTCGTGCGTGCCCGGTGGTGCCTCCGAACGGATGCACTCAGAAGGGCTCGCGATGCACTGGATCAGGTGATCGACGGTCCCCGGGGTTACCCCGGAGAGGGAGACGCGCCTGAAGGCGCGCCCGCCCGGCTCACGGTGCGGCGCCGCGGCGCACACGGTAGCGCCGCAGCGACCGTATCGTTGTCGGCGATGGCCATCGAGGGAACCGCCAGCAGCGTGATCGCCGCGCCGATCGACGACGTTTACGCCGTGGCCGCCGATGTCGAGCGCTCGCCGCGGTGGCAGCCGCAGTTCAAGCGGGCCGAGGTGCTCGAGCGTGACGCCGACGGCAACCAGACGCTGGTCCGGATGATCACCGACGGCAAGCTCCGCGACCTCAAGTCCGAGATGCGCTTCAGCTACGACCCGCCCGTCGGGCTGCGCTGGCGCCAGGTCAAGGGCGAGCTGAAGTCGATCGAGGGCTCGTGGACGTTCGAGGACCTCGGCGACGGCACCACCCGGGCCACGTACGCGATGACCGTCGATCTCGGCCGGATCCTCGGCACCGTGTTCCGCGGCCCGATCGTCGGGATCCTGCGCGCGCAGCTGATCGAGACGATGCCGGGCAAGCTCAAGCGCGACATCGAAGGCTGACCTGCGCCCGGGCCCGAGCCGCGCCCGCGGACGCTGAGTACCGTAGTCGGCCACGTGGCTCGCGACGCGGAGCATCGGCTGACCCGGCGGTTCAACGTCCGGATTCCGCTGCGTGACGGGGTCACGCTGGCCGCCGACCTGACGGTGCCGCAGCAGTTGCCGGCGCCGGCGGTCGTGTGCCGGACGCCGTACGGGCGATCCAACGAGCGGCAGGTGGGGTTCGGGGACCGGTTCGCGCGGGCGGGATATGTGGCGGTCTGGGTCGACGTGCGGGGCCGCGGCGACTCCGACGGAGGGTTTGAGCCGTACCGCAACGACGGAGTCGATGGCTATGACGTGATCCAGTGGGCGGCGGGGCAATCCTGGTGCCACGGCGACATCGCCACCTGGGGCGGCAGCTACGGCGGCCGGATCCAGTGGCTGGCCGCGCTGCAGCGGCCGCCGGCGCTCCGGGCGATGATCGTCGAGGTGGCACCGTCGGACCCGTTCGTCGAGAACCCGACCGGTGTGCCGGGGCCGATGCGGATCAACTGGCACCGGTTGACCGACGGGCGGATGCCGCAGTACGGCGAGACGGTCGACTGGATGGAGGTCTACGGCCACCGGCCGCTGCGCGAGCTTGACCGCGCCGCCGGGTTCGAGTCCGAGCGCTGGGCCGATGAGGTCGGGCACGACGCCGGCGACGACGCCTACTGGGAGCCGCTGCGCTATCAGCACCGGATCGCCGAGATCGACCTGCCGGTGCTCCACATCTCCGGCTGGTACGACGACGAGGAGATCGGCACGCCGGCGAACTTCGCGGCGATGACCGCGGCCGGCCGCGCCGGCCAGCGCCTGCTGATGGGGCCGTGGGGCCACCGGGTGAACACATCGCGGACGCTGGGTGAGGTCGACTTCGGTCCCGAGGCGCTGATCGATCTCGACGCCGCGGTGGTGTCGTTCCTCGACGAGCACCTGCGCGGCCGGCCGCCGGCCACCCTCGTCTCGCCCGTCCGGATCTTCGTGATGGGGGCGGGCAAGTGGCGTGACCTGCCGGTCTGGCCGCCACCCGGGACGACGACGCTGGCGCTGGCGCTTGACAGCGATGGCCGTGCCAACTCCCGGTTCGGCGACGGCCGCCTTCGAGCCGCGGACACACCGCCGGCGAAGGCGCCGGCGGATCAATGGCTGCACGACCCCGACCGGCCGGTGCCGTTCATCACCGAGGCCTCGTCGGCGCAGATCGGCGGTCCCGATGACTACGCGGGCGTGCAGACGCGTGGCGACGTGCTCGTCTACACGACCGAGCCGCTGACCGAGCCGCTGGATGTGATCGGTCCGGTGCGGTTGGTCGCCTACGTCGCCACGAGCGCCGCCGACACCGACATCTGCGCGATGCTGCTGGACCTGCACCCGAACGGATTCGCCCAGCGCCTGTGCGACGGCGTCGTGCGCCTCAGCCGCCGTCGCGGCGCGCGACCCCCCGCGTCCGTCGTCGCCGGAGCCGTCTACGAGGTCGAGGTCGCGATGTGGGACACCGCGCAGCGATTTCTGCCCGGCCACAGGATCGGGCTGCAGATCGCCTCCTCGGCCGCTCCCAAGTACGCGGTCAACCTCGGCACCGAGGGCGACCAGACGACCCAGGTGGATGGGGTGATGGCGCGCAATCAGCTGTTCCATGACCACGCGCGGCCGTCGCGGCTGCTGTTGAGCATCGTCGGCTGAGACGCGCTGGGAAACCGCGCGGTTCTTGACAAGCGGGCGGCCGGTGCACGACGCTCACGCGATGGCAAAACAGAGCAACGGCGGCGACGTTCCGCAGGGCGGCAATCCGTCCCTCGTCGACAGCCTCGAGGAGTACCTGAAGGACATCCCCAAGAGCAAACGGGCGGATGCGCTGCACCAGGTCTTCTACGGCTTCTACACGCGGGTCGCGGTGATCGACCGGGCCACCGCCGAGCTCGCCGAGTGGGCGAAGACCGAGGCCCAGGAGCTGACCGACGTTCCCGAGCCGCTGGCCGATGCGCTGCGTGACAACTCGCTGTTCGTCGGCCAGGAGCTGTTCGCCAGCCGGATGCGGGCGATGAGCGCGATGGGCTACATCGCCAAGCGGATGCGGTCGGCGCTGAACGGTGCCGAACCGACCGTCCCGTACACGCTGAGTCGCGCGGTCGCGTTTGACCAGGAGTCCGGCCGGCTGCGCTCCTACGACCTGTCGGAGCCGGGCGAGCATCCTGAGCTTCCGTACGACCCGGTCAGCTACGATCCGCGCGAGCCCTGAGCCTCCCGCTGGGCGACCGTCACGGGCGGAGGGGTCCCCGGTCGTCTGAGCGGTAGGTACGGGTGCGGCCGTGCACGCCGGACCACAAGCCGTTCAAGCGACCCCCGGGAGGACCCCATGCAGCTGCCTGACGACCTCAAGGGCCGAGATCTCTCGCGGCGGGAGATCCTCAGCTATTTCGGAATGCTGGGGGCCGGCGCGGCCCTGCTGAATCCGGTGTCGGCATGGGCTGCGAGCGCCGCGGGGCAGCGGCTGATCTCCCAGGCGGCCGCGGTCAAACCGCACGGCTCGGATCTGGGCGCGGTCGAGCACATCGTCTTCCTGATGCTCGAGAACCGTTCGTATGACCACTACTTCGGCGCCTACCCCAAGGGCCGCGGGTTTGACGACCATCCCAAGGACTCGCTCGGGGTATTCGCCCAGGAGTTCCCCGGCGCGACCGGTGCCGGGGTGTTCCCCGAGCATAAGCTGCTGCCGTTCCATCTGGACTCCAAGGCCGGCTTTGAGTGCACCGATGACCTCACGCATGATTGGGGCCCGATGCACGAGTGCTGGAACCACGGCAAGATGAACCAGTGGGTCAAGATCCACACGCAGCCGCAGTGGGAGGGGCCGCACGGTGCGATGACGATGGGCTACTACGAGCGCGCCGACCTGCCGTTCCACTGGGCGCTCGCCGACCAGTTCACCCTGTGCGACGGCTACCACTGCTCGATCCTCGGTCCGACCCATCCCAACCGGCTGATGGCCAACTCGGGGACGATCGATCCCGCCGGCACCCAGGGCGGCCCGATCGTCGCCACCAACGGCGTCCCGGACGTGGACACCGCGTTCAACTGCAGCTGGACGACGATGCAGGAGGTCCTGGAGGACGCCGGCGTCTCGTGGAAGGTCTACAGCCCGTCCAACGCCGACGTCAGCGGTAAGTACTCGGCGCTGACGCAGTAT